>Ga0209415_10001160_pt1 | contig 50000 bp, 46 predicted proteins | sample PeaSoiSIISIP2007_FD_187696 | JGI IMG/M metagenome (GOLD analysis project Ga0209415, IMG submission 187696) | Peat soil microbial communities from Weissenstadt, Germany - SII-SIP-2007 (SPAdes) (version 2) | ecosystem: Environmental > Terrestrial > Soil > Wetlands > Peat | place: Germany... | reverse complement strand
CGTATCGGCCGCGACCGGACAATGGCTCTGGCGATTCTCCGCGACCTCCTTTCCTCACCGAATTCGTAAATCAGATTCGCGAGTGTGACCTCGTCCATCCGATTTACCACTTGTTCGGCGGTGCGCTCGTCCTGCGGGTCCATCCGCATTTCGAGCGGCCCTTCCGCCTGAAAACTAAAGCCGCGCGTGGCATCGTTCAGCTGCAGGCTGCTTACGCCCAGGTCGGCCAGAATTCCATCAACCCCGTCGCCGGTCTTCAGTCGTCGGTCTTCGGCCAAACCTGCTCCTGCCAGATCCGCAAATGAGCGATGCAGCAACGTTACCGTCGGCCAGTCGAGCGGCTGACTGATGACTGACGCCTGACGACTGACGACCAGCTTTTCTCTTGCAATTTCCAGCGCCGCTGGATCCTTATCGAGGCCAATCAAATGTCCCGCTGCGCCGAGGCGTTTTGCGATTTCGTAACTGTGTCCGCCCAGGCCCACCGTAGCGTCGATATAAGTTCCGCCACGCTTGACGGCCAAAAAGTCGATCGCTTCTTTTAAAAGAACCGGAACATGGCCACTGCCATGCCCAACCCCCTGAGGGGCGTTTATTGAACCCTCGTCCACTAGATACCCAGATCGTCGAGCGTCTTCTCATCGTCCGCCGTGAACGCTTGCTCCTCGATCTCCTTGCGGAACGCTTCCAGGTTCCGCACTTCCAGGTAGGTCAGGTTGCCCAGCACCGCGACCTCGCCCTTGATCTGGGCTGCGTCGCGAACCAGCTGCGGAATCAGCAGCCGCCCCTGGCCGTCCATCTCTACCTGCTGGCCCCAGTAGTTCGCGCGGGCCAGGAACTTCTTCTTCGTAGGATTAAAGGTGGAGAGCCCGGCCAACTTCTGCTCGATCCGCTCCCATTCCTCGAAGGGATACACTTGGGCAACCTTGCCGTCCAAGCTCGTGATATAGAATTGCGTGTTGTACTTCTCGTCGATCACGCGCTTGAATTCCGCGGGGACTTTTAATCGTCCCTTTTCGTCGACGCGAGTTGGGTGATTGCCGCGAAACATAAACATTGCCCGCTAGCGGGCTGGAAAATCTCTTTGTTAGTACCGCTGCCACAACAAGGGAGGTAAAAACGTTCAAAATGCCATTGCTTTGCGGTTCGTTCGGGCTGCTTTTGGGGATGTCAGTCTTAAATTCCACTGGCTCCTCGGTTCGGTTCACCTGCGCCCACGACCACTACCGTAAAGACCACTTTCTACCACTTCTGGCCACATCATAGCCCTAAGTTGTTTATTGTCAAGATGAAACTTGCAGGTAGATAGATTACCTTAGTGCTGCCAGAAGAAAGCGCGATCCCTTGTGCATAACCAAAAAGATCACCCCAAGATGTTGCGTTGAGCCTCTTGGTTCTTTCGCTATTGTTTCGCTAAGATTTCGCTTGCAGTGCGCGCTGGGCGCGGAGTTTCTTGTGGAAAAGGGAGTGGGATGCTTCGGGATTTGCGGACTAGACGGGAATCACCTAGCAAAAAAGGCGCTCGGAATTAGTTGCAGAACTAAAAAGCGCACCCTCGTCGGACAAGATTTTCCCCAACCCTTGAACTAGCTTCCAGTCGGAAAAATCTCCTCCCTGAAATCCTCGAGTTTTTCGTTATTTTGTCGCAATCTGGCCAACTTCTATGTTCACGTTGATGGTGCGGTCGCTGATCCCTAAGCTTTGCACGCTCATGATGTTGAATCTTCTGGAGCCACAATCGAAAATGGTTTGGGAAAAGCCACCCCCAGTTCCGTGGGCAGAGTAGTTTGACAGGTCACAATTCTTTGTTTCCATGTTATCCACCGCACCAGCGATTTCTTGCGCCAGTTCGTCTGCGTTGCCTACATTACGCATTTGAAATTGCGCGTAGACCACGCGCCCATCCGAAAACGTGATTTGCCCTTCGGTTTCATCGGGGTCACGGTTCGCATACACCAGCGCCGTGACCTTGTCGGGAAGGAACTTGATGGATCGTGCCTCCCCTGACAGACGTTCTTGGACTTGCTGTACTGTCATTCCCAGGGAAACAGTCGTCATACCGAAGGCTATTGACGGTTGATTTCTCTCTGCCGAGAGCTGCAGCACAATTGCGAAGGCAAGTGCTCCGATTACGATTAATTTCAGATTCATACCGTTGTCCTCCGGCACTGATTTTCAGAAGCGTTCTAAAGGGAAAAAGCGCTCAAACCTCGGCACCACATGATCGGCGACGTACTTCAGCATCTCGCCCAGACATGTTGAAACCTCTACTCCCTGTGCCGCCCCTTCGTCGAACGCCAGAAACGCAATAATTTGAGCGTTCACCTGCACTTGCGCCCCGTCGACAACTGGAAAGGGCCCTACCTTTGTATCCCGGTCAACGCGAGGGAGCTCAGTCCGAATCCAGAGCTTGCCGTCCACAGTGCGCGTCTCATCGATAGTGCCGCATCCACCGCGGAGCACGGTGAGCAGTACCCGCCGGTGCTTGTTGATATTACAGAAGTCGTCCAAAACCCAGAGCATATCTTTGTCGAAGTCTTGCCCCAAACGATAGGGCTGTAAGCTCTCAATTTGTGACGCGGCATCTTTAGGAACTCCGTCGAGTCTTCCTCGTCCGAGCTGAGATTTGAATGCATTCGCAGTGCTGCAAATAGGAAACATGTGGTCTTTGCCCGGGATATGTTGTGCAGCAAGAACAAGTTCCCATACTAAATAGTCGAGGGAAGAGCGCAGGTTCTGAAGGCAGTCCCCGACAATGAGAGGTAACCGTGCGGGGATCGGGCCTTTGGCCTCAACCTTTCCGAAGTACCGATCCGATGTGCTCTCCGGCTGGCTCACGACTTTGGCGGGATTTGTCTGGAAGTACTTCTGAAAAGCATGATCCAGTTCCTTGAAATGCTCAACGGCCCGGAAGAGCTTCTGCCTTACTGGATCGAGAGACGCCATGTGGTCAGCCTAGCAGAAGGGGACCAAGGGGTGCCCTACCCTTTATGCAGGTCACAACATTCCTACCATATTGTTTCCAGCACCTTTGCCTGTCGAATTTGCTTGTCGGCCGTGACCGGCGGCATGCCTTCGACAATCGCTGTGGCGCCGATGATCCGGTCGGCTGGGTGCGTCGAGCAAGGTCATTTTGTTTCCCAATCTTCTAAGGGAGTGATGGGGCCTACGATGTCGCCGACGACTTTCACCTTGTCTGCCATGTAGCCGAAGATGTCATCGGCATCGTTTTGTGCGGGAACGAGCCTGGCTACGGGCTTGCCGTGCTTGGTGATCAAGACGGGCTCGCCGCTTGTGAGAACCTGATCCATAATCGCCAGGCATTGCGCTTTGAACTTGCGTACATCGATTTCTTTCAATCTGCACCTCGCCCTGCGCATTGTCATTTCGAGCGTAGCGAGAAATCTGCTTTCTCTCAACAGCGGCAAAACCGCAGATTCCTCGTCGCTTCGCTCCTCGGAATGACAAGGCCTTTGGGAAGGCACGAACCAGAGAGGGCTGTAGAACTATTTCGCCGGCTCGACAACTACCGCTGTGCCGTAGGCCAGCACTTCGGTGACGCCGGACATGATCTCCGTCGCGTCGTAGCGCGCGGCGAGGACTGCGTTGCCGCCCAGGTCGGCGGCGTGGGATAGCATCAGGTCGAAGGCTTCGGCGCGGGTTTTTTCGCAGAGGTTGGTGAGCAGAGTAATGTTGCCGCCGAGGATGGTTTGCAAGCCGGCGCCGATGGTTCCGAAGATCGAACGGGAGCGCACCACGATGCCGCGGACTACGCCCAGCGTGCGTACCACCTTGAATCCATCGAGCTCGAATTGCGTGGTCACCATGCTGTGGGCCACCATCCGGCTGGGCGCGCTGTTGAGTGTGCTCATGGGTTCTGTTCCCTCTCGTCCCGATACGATAGACCACACCGCGCGGTTCCGCTACTCCAACTCAGCTCGAATTCTTGACTCCTGCGCTTCGTCATCCCATTCGATGTGGAGCACATTCGGCTTGCAGCATATCTGGCAATCTTCCACGTAGGACTGGCTTCGTCCGGCGGATTCGTCCACCGTGGTTTCGTTCCACTCGCCACAGCCCGCGCATTGGAAACCGGTGTGCATTTTGCTTCGTAGAGACGTAGCTTTGCTACGTCTTGCTTTGCCTCGGGGTAAGAAGACGTAGCAAGCTACGTCTCTACGGACCAAATTATGAAGCCTCCTGTATCCATACCGCCTTCGCGTTCGTGAACTCGCGGATGCCTTGCTCTCCCAGTTCGCGGCCGTGGCCGGAATATTTCACGCCACCGAAAGGAAGCCGCGGATCGGAAACCACCATCTTATTAACGAAGACCATGCCGGCTTCGATTTCGTTCACCAGGCGCTCGCGCTCGCGCGGGTCGTTGGTCCAGGCGCTGGCGCCGAGCCCGAACCGGCTGTCATTGGCAATTCGAATTGCCTGGTCGAGGTCCTTTGCACGGAAAATTGCTGCAACCGGGCCGAACAATTCCTCGCGATAGGCTGGGGAGTTCTCAGGGACGTTGGTCAGCACCGTGGGCGCGTAGAAATTGCCGGGACGGTCGAGGCGTCTGCCGCCGGTTAAAAGCCGCGCTCCAGCGGCAATGCTTTTCTGCACATCCGCGTCCAAGTCGTCGAGCCCGCTTTGGGTCGCCAGCGGCCCGAGTTCCGTGCTCTCGTCGAGAGGGTCGCCGATCTTCAGCACCTCCATGTGCTGTACAAATTGGCGTTCAAATTCGTCGGCAATCGGGGCAGCGACGATGAAGCGCTTCGCGGCGATGCAGGATTGTCCGTTGTTGATGACGCGCGCCTTCACCGCGGTGGCGACGGCCTCTTGCAGATTGGCGCTGGGCATCACGATGAAAGGATCGCTGCCGCCAAGCTCCAGTACGACTTTCTTGATTCTTTTCGCGGCGGAGATTCCGACCTCAATACCCGCGCCTTCGCTGCCGGTAAGCGTGGCTGCAACCACACGCCGATCGCCGAGAATTCCATCTACCTTTTGCGCGCCGATCAGCAAGGTTTGAAAGACACCTTCGGCGAATCCCGCTCTGCGCACGATGTCTTCAATGGCAAGCGCGCATTGCGGAACGTTGGAGGCGTGCTTGAGTAGTCCGACGTTGCCAGCCATGAGCGCAGGCGCGACGAATCGCATCACTTGCCAGAAAGGAAAGTTCCAGGGCATGACAGCGAGAATTGGCCCCAGCGGCTGATAGTGAACGTAGCTGCGCGTGGCCGTGGTCTCTACAGTTTGATCGGCGAGAAAGCGCTCCGCGTTTTCCGCGTAGTAGCGGCAGGCCCAGGCGCATTTCGCGGCTTCGTCCACCGCTGAGCGAATCGGCTTGCCCATTTCGAGAGTCATGATGCGGCCGAGCAGCTCTTTTTCCTTCTCCAGAATCTCCGCTGCCTTGTTCATCATGCGGGCGCGCTCCGCGAAGGGGAGTTTGCGGTGCTGTGCGAAAGCGTCGGCGGCAAGTTGAAGCTTCTGGTCGATCCGTGAATCGGACAGCGGCTCGAAGGTCTTCAGGATTTCTCCGGTAGCGGGGTTGATGCTGGCGATGGCCATTGCTGCGGGGTCCTCTCCTGCAATTCGACGCTCGTTCTCTATTCGACGCTCTTTTGGGGAATCGGCAAGCCCAAATCCTTCATCACCATTTGCAAATCCTTCCACGTTTCCTTTTTTTGGCGGGGATCGCGGAGAAGAAAAGCCGGGTGATAGGTGACAGCGAGTTTGGTTCCGCGGAAATCGTACCAACGGCCGCGCAACTCGGACATGGGCGCGTTGATGGCGAGCAGAGTTTTCGCGGCGACCGCGCCCAACGCGACGATGGCTTTAGGGTGGATGGCAGCGACTTGTCGCATCAGGAAGGGCGAGCAGGTCTCGCATTCGTCGCGCTCGGGAGTGCGATTGCCGGGCGGACGGCACTTGATGATGTTGGCGATGTAAACGTCTTCGCGACGAATGCCCATGGCCTTGATCATGTTGTTAAGCAATTGACCGGCGCGTCCGACGAACGGCTCGCCCTGCTGGTCTTCGTCGGCGCCGGGAGCTTCGCCGATGAACATCAGCTCGGCGTGCGGATTACCAACGCCGAATACGATTTGCTTGCGGCCTTGCTTGTGCAGCGGGCAGCGAGTGCATTCGCCGAGGTCTTCGCGGATGAGGCGAAGGGCTTGGGCCGGGTCGGTTACGCCGGATTCGGGTTTAGGCCGAACGGCTTCGAAGATGTTTTCTTCTGAAACGGGCGCGGCAACAGCTTTGGCTCTGGGAGTCATTGAGTCTCGTTCTTCGGAACCAATTTCAGTAAGAGGGTGGGCAGCTGTCGCGGAAACTTCGCGGCGATAGAAATCATAGATACCCAGCTCGTTGTAATAGCGGATGCGGTCGGCGAGGGCGCGGCGAAGTTGGGCATCCAGACTCATGCGAGCGATTCATGTTCGCACAGTCTTGGGTGATTGGGCCAGGAAGACCAGTCGCGCCCCCGTTTCGGCGATTGACTGCGGAAAAATAGCACTTTGGTAAGCCAACGTTTTGGCCGTTGCGGCGCATCTTTTCTTGTAGCGTGTTTTATAATTGAGTACGCAAAGCACCATGATGACACGCCACTTCGGATGCGAGTTGGCCCTCCTCGTGATCCTATGCATCGTCGGCATTTTCCTGTTCCCGGCGACGGGCGGCCCTTATGCCGCCGTGCATGGACCGGTTACCGCGCTACGCGCGCTGCGGTCCGCCGCCAAACTGCGCTGGTCCATGGTGGTGGCGGCGCTTGGGTTTGCCCGCATGGCCGCGCTTTTTTTGCTTGGGTTCGCGTTTCTTACCGCTGAGTTTGAGGTTCTTGTTTCCGGCCCGCCCGGGCGCAGGGCCCTGCTGCGTTGCTGATCCTCGAATTCATCCCATCCTTCACGTTCAGCTTAGTCAGGCCGTGGTCATTGGCCGTGGATAGTTGCGGCCGGAGCACGGTTTTTGGGGATGGTTCGAAATCAACGCAGATTTCTTGCGCAGGAGGAACTCAATGAATCGAAGAATTCAGATTTCAATTTTGTCCATGGCCGTCGTCGGCATATTGCTATTAGGGGGCTGCAACAAGAAAGTCGCCAAGGCGATTCCGCCTTCACCACCGCCGCCGCCGGCTACCCCAACCGCAGCCTTATCGGCAAGCCCGGACATCATTTCGCAAGGACAGTCCACACAACTGACATGGCAGACCACGAACGCCGACCAGATCAATATAGAAGGCCTGGGAACGGTCGCAGCGTCGGGATCGCGCACCGTCAGTCCAACTAGCTCGATCACCTACACGCTTATGGCGAAGGGACCGGGAGGAACGCGGGATGCTTCGACGCGAGTGACGGTGAATCCGATGAGGGCAATGGAATCCACTCCCGCGCCCAGCGAAGCCGATCTGTTCGCCAAGAACGTGCGTGACGTGTACTTCGATTTCGACAAGTATTCCATCCGTCCCGACGAAACACCCATCGCGCAGAGCGACGCGACTTTTCTGGCACAGCATCCCGATATCAAAGTGCTGATCGCTGGGCACTGCGACGATCGCGGATCGGAGGAGTACAACCTGGCGCTGGGCGCGAGCCGGGCCAATTCGGTGAAACAAGCGCTGGAGCAGGACGGCGTCAGTGCGGCGCAGATTAAGACCATCAGCTACGGCAAAGAAAAGCCGTTTTGCAATCAGGACGATGAACAATGCTGGCAGCAGAATCGGAGGGACCACATCAACGCTCAGAACTAAGCAGGGCGGCTTTGCGGCTTCGCGGGCCCGGTCGAAAACGGCCGGGCCTGCCTCCCCGAGAATGACGCGGCGGCTGTCGCTAGGTTACTGCGTTCCCGACACGAGCGGCTCTGCGCAGACGTACCACTTGATCGAGCACCCGCTGGGCGACTTCCCATTTCGTGGTCTCGGGGACGTCGATCACTTCGTGCTGCGTGATGATGGTGACGGCATTGCGTTCGGAGTCGAAGCCTATGCCCTCGCGGGAAACGTCGTTGACCACAATGGCGTCCAGTGACTTGGAGAGCAGTTTCTTGCGGGCATTCTCCAGCACGTTTTCGGTCTCTGCGGCGAAGCCGACGACGATTTGCGACTGCTTACCGCGCGCGATTTCAGAGAGAATATCCACGGTGGGCTCGAGATCAAGCGTCATGGGGCCGGAACGTTTGATCTTCTGCGCCGCGGATACCTTGAGACGGTAATCGGAAACCGCAGCCGTTTTGATCACCACCGTTGATTGCGGCAGAAGCGCAAGAGCGGCTTGGCGCATTTCTTCGGCGGACTCAATCCAGGTGACTTCGGCTGCGCCGGGAGGCTTTAGAGCGGTAGGACCGCTGACCAGCAGAACTCGCGCCCCGCGGCGCAGGGCGCTTTCAGCCAACGCATATCCCATGCGCCCGCTGGAACGATTCGTCAGGTAGCGCACCGGATCAATTCTTTCCCGCGTGGCCCCGGCGGTGATCAGGATTGTCTCTCCGGCCAAATCCTGGGCGGCTCCCAGGGCTTCCAGCGTGGCCGCGACAATGGCCTCATTTTCCGCCAAGCGGCCTTGGCCAGTCATTCCGCATGCCAAATAGCCCTCGCCCGGATCGACGATCTTTACTCCGCGCTTGCGCAGAATCTCGACATTTGCCTTAGTGGCGACATGGTTCCACATATTGACGTTCATGGCGGGCGCAACAACCACGGGTGCAGTGGTCGCTAGATAAAGAGTCGTCAGGAAATCGTTCGCGATGCCTTGCGCGAACTTGGCGAGAACATCGGCGGTGGCCGGAACCACCAGCAACGCATCGATGGACTGGGCCACGGCAATGTGCTCGACTGCGGAGTCAATGTTAGGTGACTCGTTTCCAACCGAGAACATTCCGGTGATGACTTTTTCTCCGGAAAGAGCGGCAAAAGTGAGAGGCTGGATGAATTCCTGCGCCGCCTGAGTCATGATGACCTGGACGCGGATGCCGCGATCCTGCAAAAGGCGAACAATCTCCGCCGCTTTGTAGGCCGCGATTCCGCCGCTTACGCCCAGGGCTACCTTCATGCAACCAACTACTCCTGACCCAGCGCCTTGTCGAGAATTTCGCTCGCGGCCTCGGTAGGGGACTTGGCGACTTCCGGGATCATCCACTTCACTTTGCCGGCCTTGATTTCGTCCTGCGCGATGCGGCAGGGTTTGCGGGAATGCGTGTCGATTACCGGAGGCGCCCCGCTCTGCAATTGCCGCGCGCGCCGCGCCGCGACCAGGATATAGCGATAATTGCTGTCGAATCCGTCCATCAACTTCATAAAAATTCTCCCCTACTGTTCACGTCCGCCGTCTCTAAAGGAGTCCAGGATCGGTTTCAAACGTTCGCGCACATTGTTCAGACGATGTAATTCGGCCCTGGTCAATGTAATCGCATCTTCGGCTGACAATGGTTCCGCTGAGGGCGACCTAGATCCCGAGCGCTTTTGCCGCTCCGCGAGCAGGATCGCCTTGAGCGCCTCCGTGGAATCTTCCAGGCGGTCGTTGACCAGAATATAGTCGTATTTCGAGTAATTCTCAATCTCCCGAGTGGCCGTGGCCAAGCGGAGCTGAATAACTTCCTGCGCGTCTTGACTTCGGCTGCGCAAACGCTTCTCCAGAGTGTTGCGGTCGGGGGGAAGGATGAAGACGCTCACTGCCTGGGGAAGCTTGTGTTTGATCTGCTCGGCGCCTTGCACGTCGATATCGAGCAACAGGTCGTGGCCATTCGCCTCGGCCTGGTGGAGGAAGCGGCGCGCCGTGCCGTAGTAGTTGCCGAACACTTCGGCGTGTTCCAGAAATTCATCCTGGCTGATCATCTCTTCGAACTCCGGGCGCGATACGAAAAAATATTCGCGGCCGTTCTGCTCACTGCCGCGTGGCGCGCGCGTAGTGTAGGAAACAGAGAAATCGAGGCCAGAGACAATCTGGCGGACTTCATTGACCAGTGTGGACTTGCCCGAGCCGGAGGGCGCCGAAATGATGAAGACCGCGCTCATTCGACGTTCTGCACCTGTTCGCGCGATTTCTCGATTTCAGTTTTTATGGCCAAACCCATTTCAGTGATGTTCAAGGCCTCGCCCGCCAATCCCGAAGTCTTAGAAAGTAGCGTGTTGGCTTCGCGGTTCATTTCCTGCAAAAGGAAGTCGAGCTTCTTGCCGACTTCGCCACCCTGATCCAGCATACCGAGGAAGTGCTCGACATGGTTTTGCAGCCGAACCAGTTCCTCTTGAATATCGCTGCGATCCACCAGCAGCGCGGCTTCTTGCAGGATTCGTTCGGGGTCGACCTGCGTGCTCAACAACTCCTGCATGCGGGTCTTCAGTCGCTCGGTATAGGTCTGCAGAACAGCGTGGCGATGCTTCTCCACTCCTCGGCTTGCGCCCTGCACGTGCGCCATGCGCTCGCGCAGTTCGCGTTCAATGCCGCGGCCTTCTTCCTCCCGCATCTGGTTCAGCTTGAGCAATGCGTCTTCCATGGTGGCGAGAACGGCATCGTCGATCGCGCCATTGGCGGGCATTTCCCCAGATTCGAGCGCCCCGGGCATGCGCAGCACGGCATTGAGATCGGGTTCGGCGGTCAAATTGAACTCGGCGGCAGCGGTGCGAAAAGCTTGCACGTATCCGGCGACGATTTCCCGGTTCAGCGCGAACGCCTCGCCACTGGAGCGGTCCAGATTCAACGACAGCTCCACGTGGCCGCGGGCCAATTTCTCCTTCAGCAGGCGGCGCAGTTTCATTTCCAGAGAATCGTTGTCGGAGGGCAGGCGAAAGTGCAGATCGAGGAAGCGGTGGTTGACTGACTTGAGCGACAGCGTGAAGCCGAGGCTGCTGTCGGAGGATTGGCGGATTTGACCTTTCACTTGGGCGAATCCGGTCATGGAACGAATGGGCATGGGTTTTGTGATGGTTTAGCCTAACAAATCGAGCATTACTGGCTTGCGATTTCCGCCTTGGGCCGGTCCGCTTCGGCGAATTGCAGTTCGTAGAGGCGGCGATAGGTGCCCAGTTTCGTCATTAGCTCCTCGTGGCTGCCGATGTCGGCGATGGTGCCGTTCTCCAACACTACAATCCGGTCGGCGCGGCGCACTGTGGAAAGCCGGTGAGCAATCACCACCACGGTTCGCCCCGCCATCAGATTCTGCAAAGCCGATTGCACCAGCGCTTCCGACTCGCCGTCCAGCGCCGATGTAGCTTCGTCGAGAATCAAGATGGGCGCGTTCTTCAGCAGGGCGCGCGCAATGGCAATGCGCTGGCGCTGGCCGCCCGAAAGCCGCATGCCACGCTCGCCGATCACCGTCTGGTAGCCGGCGGGCAGTTCCATGATGAAATCGTGCGCCAAAGCGGCTCGGGCCGCGGATTCCACCGCCCTCTGCGAAACCGAAGGCTGGCCGTAAGCGATGTTGTTGCGCAGAGTATCGTTGAACAACACAGTGTCCTGGGTGACGATGCCAATCTGCGAGCGCAAAGACGCAAGCGTGGCATCGCGCACGTCGCGGCCATCGATCAGCAGGCGGCCTGCGGTCACATCGAAAAACCGCGGAACGAGGTGAACCAGCGTACTCTTGCCGGCTCCGCTGGATCCGACCACGGCCAGCACTTCGCCCGCCCGGACTTCCAGGTTAACGTCGCTGAGGATCTCGCGCGCGGCCTCGCCGTCGCCCTCGTAGGAGAAACACACATCTTCAAAGCGAATGTTTTTGGAAAAGGCTGGCAACGCGCGGGCGCCGGGTCTTTCGCGTACCTCATCCTTGGTGTCCATGAACTTGAAAATCTCCGAGGATGCGCCCAGGGCCTGCTGAAAATTGTTGTAGAAGAGCGCAAATTTTCGGACCGGATTGTACAGGCTGAAAACGGCGGCGATGAAGGCTACGAAAGCTCCCAGGGTGAATTGGCCGTGGGTGATTTCGTTTCGCCCCAGGAGCAACAGCAGAGCGATGGCAATGGCGCCAAAAATGTCCATGAGCGGGGAGCTCACGGAGGCTGCGGCCACCGAACGCAGATTGGCCCGGAATAGTCGCTGGGCGGCGGCGCGGAAGCGCGCCATTTCCCAGGGTTCCATACTGAACGCTTTTACGATCCGGTTGCCGGTGATCGTCTCCTGCAAAACATTTTGTATATCGGCCAGTTTATCCTGGCCGCCACGGGTGGTCCGGCGCACTTGCCGCCCAATGCGTGCCGCCGAATAAATAATGAAAGGAAAAAACAGCAGCAGAACCCAGGCCAGGCGCCCCCCCAGCATAATCACCAAGCCCGCGGTGAAGAAGAAGGTGAAGAACTGTTGCAGGAATTCTCCCAACACACTCGACATGGCGTACTGCACGCGCTCGATGTCGTTGATGATGGTGGAAATAAGAGTCCCGGTCGTGTGCTTTTGAAAGAAAGCCGCGGATCGCTTCAACAGCGAGTTGTATAGATCGTTGCGAAGATTGGTGATCATGCCAAAGCCGGCATGATTCACCAGGTAGGTTCCCGCGTAATCGAAAATGCCTCGCAAAATCGAAGCCACGATCAGAGCAAAGGCCACCGTCGTCCACGCCGTGGCGTGAAAGTGCACCGGCACGAACTCCTGCAGATACACAATTCGATGAGTCCCGGGAATGGGGAGCTGGATGTTTCCCGCCCCGGAGCCCGGTTTGAGCACCTGATCGAGAATGGGCTTGATCAGAATCAACCGGAAAGCCTCGAGAAATCCAACGCCCGCGAGCAAAAACACGCCCACCAACAATTGCAGGGAAAACGGAAGCACGTAGCGAACGATGCGCGTCAGTTGCCGCATGGGGCCTCGCGGCGTGGCGAGATGAAAACCGCTGGTTTGGTTGGCATCTGGGGCAATGGCTTATTCTACTTTAGTCGGGGGAGGTCGGCGTGGTTACGAGAGATAGTCGCCAGCGAAAGGTCCAAGCGACGGCTCCGAGCGCCGCATGCTTGGAGTCTTAAAACCTTGGGCGGGGCGAAGAATAATACCGACTACTTCGGGCTGTCGCGGTGCATCACCTTCACCCGGTATCCCGCCTTTTGCAGGCGTTTCCCGACTTGTTCGGAAATCATCACCGAGCGGTGCTGTCCGCCGGTGCAGCCGAAGGCAATCGTCAGGTAGCTTTTGCCCTCGTGAACGTAGTGCGGCAAGAGGTAAACCAGTAATTTGGAAATCCGCTGGATGAATTCCTTGGTTTGCGGAAACGAGAGAATGTAGCGCGCCACCTTGGGATCGCGCCCGGTCAAGGCGCGGAATTCCGGGACAAAATGAGGATTGGGCAGAAAGCGCACGTCGAACATCAGGTCGGCTTCTTCAGGAACGCCTTGCCTAAAGCCGAAACTTACGCATGAAACCAGAATGCTTTTCCCGGATTCTTGCTTCTGAAACCGTTCGGTGACGTAACGGCGCAACTCGTGCACGTTGAATTTCGTGGTATCGACCACCAGGTCGGCCAAGGCGCGGATGCTGCGCAGATGATCGCGCTCGGCGGCGAGCGAAGCCTTCACCGTCGACCCCGTGCCGAGAGGGTGTGGCCTCCGGGTTTCACTGTAGCGGCGCAGCAGCGCCGCGTCGGAGGCTTCGAGGAAAAGCACCCGCGTCGGCAGCAAGCGTCTGACCGACTTCACGATCGCCGGCAAAGCCTTGAGCTGCTTGCCCTCGCGAACGTCGACCACCAGCGCGGTGCGCTGAATTTCCGAGGAGTGCACGACCAATTCCGCGAAATGCGGGATCAGGCCGACGGGCAGATTGTCCACGCAGTAGTAGCCTAGATCCTCAAAGGCCTTGAGGACCGAGGCCTTCCCCGAACCGCTCATTCCGGTGATGATTACCAGCTCGCCGGGATCGCGGCCGTCACGCACAATTTTGCGAAGTCTTGTCTTGATGGTCGCGATGCGCTTGCCTGAAGCCATCCTGGGATGATGTTAGCAGGGGAATCGTGTCGATCGCCACTTCTGCCTCGCACTCCCCGAATGCGCTATTTCGAAAGCCGGCTCAAATGCGGAAGGGCGCGCTCAAAAGCCGCGCCGGGAGCATGACGACGGCCCAAACCAGCTCTAGTACACCGCGCACCGCAATCCCAACGATACGAAACGGCAGCAGGACAAGCCACACCAGCGGGTACAACACCAGGGCCAGCAGCGCCAACGGCCAGCACAGCACAAACAGAATGCACCACAGCATGAAGGCGAACATGGGCAAACCCCTCCAGAGCTTTTCAGTTGAATTGTACGAGCTCGACCGGTAAAAAGTTCAACTCCCGGAAGGCGGCCTGGAGGGCGCCACAACTCCACAGTCGGGAAGATGCTTTTGCAAGAACGCAAGAGTACGGTGCCCGGCATCGCGCCAGACCTCATCCTTGAACCCATGACCCGCAGTGGGGTATATCTGCAATTCATAGGGAATGCGCTTGCTCTCGAGCAGTTCCTGTAAGTGGTAAGCCTCGTCCACGGGCACCGTTCGATCGGCAGCGCCATGCAGAATCAAGACGGGGCAAAAACGCCGCATGAAAAACTTCACTTCTTTGGGCAAACCACCAAAAAACTCCACCACCGCTCGAATGCGGGGGTCGATGGCCGCATCCGAGAGTGCCAGATAAGCTCCCAGGGAAAAGCCCAGCAGTGCGATGCGATCGGGATCGACCTGCGACTGCCGGGCCACGAAGCCGACGGCATCCCACAAAGTTTTCATCCAAAGCGGAAAGTGGCGGAAAATCGTGGCTTTGCCGGCAACACCGCTGGTGCCGGTCCGGTCGAAATAATGCAACACATAGACGGCGAAGCCGTGTTTCGCCAGAACCGAGGCAGGCTCGGACATGGTGGCGTGCCCGCCGCCGGAACCATGCAGGCCAATGACGGCGGGAAAGCGCTGCCCGTTACCCTCGGGCAGGAAACAGTCGAGCGCGATCGCTTTGCCGCCGCTCTCGAAAGTAAGGTGGGATTGGGAAATGGAGAACATAACAGGTTGGGATTGACGGCTGGCATTCAGCAATGGGCCCGTCAGGGTTGAATCGGGAGCGGTATTGTCGAATGCCTATACGCCCACCGCAATTTCTTCCGCCAGCTTCTGCAGCGACGCCTCATACGGCGCGCGCGCGATGCCGCGTTCCGTTACAATCGCCGTCACATACTTTGCCGGAGTCACATCGAAGGCGGGGTTCTCGACTTGCACCCCATCGGGCACCATTTGCTTCCCGGCAATGTGCGTCACTTCCTTCGCATTACGCTGTTCAATAGGAATCTTGCCGCCGTCGGCCGTGGCCAGGTCAATGGTGGAAAATGGTGCGGCCACGTAGAACGGAATGCCGTGTTCCTTGGCCAGCACCGCAACCGTGTAAGTTCCAATTTTGTTGGCGACATCGCCGTTGGCGGCTATGCGGTCGGCGCCCACCACGACGGCGGCGATCTTGCCCTGCCTCATCATCGCGCCCGCCATGTTGTCGGAAATCACTGTCGTCGGAATGCCATCTTTCATCAATTCCCACGCGGTTAGGCGCGAGCCCTGTAGGAAGGGACGCGTCTCGTCGGCATAGACGTGGACCTTCTTGCCCTGCTCGATGGCGGCGCGGATTACGCCCAGCGCCGTGCCATAGCCGCAGGTGGCGAGTGCGCCGGCGTTGCAATGAGTGAGCACTCCACCCGAAGCCGGCATCAGCGTCGCCCCATAACGGCCCATGGCCCGATTCGACGCAATATCTTCGGCGTGCATACGCTGCGCTTCCTCGATCAAGCCTTGCTTGATTTGCGGGAGTGGGCGCACCCGTAGCGCTTCGAACTTTTCCCGCATGCGGGCAATGGCCCAGAAGAGATTCACGGCGGTAGGCCGGGTTTTCCCGATTAACTCGGAAATTTGATCGAATTCCGCCTTCAGTTCACCAACCGTGGATGCCTTGGAATTTTTAACCCCGAGCGCGATACCCATGGCTGCGGAAACCCCTATCGCCGGCGCCCCGCGCACCACCATATCGCGGATCACATCCGCAACTTGCTCGTGGGTTTTGCAAAGAACGTAGGTTTCTTCCGTGGGCAGCTTGGTCTGGTCAATGAAGCGTACTCCGGAGTCCGTCCATTCGAGCGTTTGAATCATAAGACCGCCTCTAGCTCCTAGCGTCTAGCTTCTAAGCTTTGGCCGCTGCTCTTTCGATTCAAGCTAGCAGCTCTTGCTTGCCAAATGCTCCTTGCGCACGTCATTTGCGGTGAAGACGGAAAAAAATGGCGCCGAGCCCGCCGCTTTCTCCACGCTAGGACGTCCTCCGGCCTCTTCGCGCTCCACTAGGCACATCGCGCCGATCACTTCAAAACCAAATTCGCGGGCCGCCTCGATGGCCTGCACGGTCGAAGCGCCCGTCGTGCAAACATCATCCACAATCACCACCCGCGCGGGCTTCTCGCGAAAGCCCTCAATGCGCTGTCCAGTGCCGTGCTGCTTTTCGGCTTTGCGCACAAGGAATCCGTCAATCTCCCCGCTGGTCATCGCTACCGCCACGACAATTGGGTCGGCGCCCATCGTCAATCCGCCGATGGCCCGCGGCTTCCATCCCAGGGCGCGGATCGCTTCGAGAAAAACCTGCCCGGTGAGCCGGGCGCCCTCGGCGTCCAGCGTGGTCGTGCGGCAATCGATGTAGTAGTCGCTCGTCCCGCCGGAGGAAAGTTTAAACTGGCCCAGCCGGAACGACTTCACGGCCAGCAAGTGTAGGAGTTCCTGACGCGCCGAAGACATGGAAGCCTAAGATAACATGGCTTGGCCGCGAGGCTGAGGCCAGCGGCGATTTCGGCGGCTGCCGAGCAAGCCGTCTTCGGCAGGGTATATACTGAAGGTGCAGCTTGACCACGAAGACACATCGCCAACACCACCTGCGCCTTCGCGACTGACAAGACTGGCTTCTAGAAGGCCATCCACTAGCCAATCGTTTGTGGGATAGCGTTCCCGAGGGAATCGCACGACACAATTCTTTACCGAGGAGGAACGCCATGTCGCGATGGAACGGTGACAAGTCGAGGTTCAACCGGGAACGAAAGCAGAACATCCGGCGCCGGAAAAGAACCCGGGAGTTGCTGGAAGCGGCCAGAACCGCTGCCGCTCAATCGGGAGGAAGCAAGAAATCGCGAAGCGCGCCGGCTCCCGGACAAGCCGTGCCGCAGGTCTAAACGCGCGACCCGTTTGCCGTGGCAGTGTCATGTCTGTAGTCTAGAATCAAGTGCAGTTCGCCGGGGTGGCCGAGAAGGCTGCGTGCAGTAGGGTGAACTTGCGGTTCGTTTGAATTTGAGTTCGCAGCAAACTACTGAGGAGCGTTATGAAGAAGCTTTTTGTTGGCAATATCCCCCACAGCACGTCGGAAGCGGAACTACGCGCGCTGTTTGAGCCCCATGGCAAAGTGGATCAGGTGAGCGTGGTCACCGATCGCGATACCGGGCGGTCGCGAGGATTCGCGTTTGTCGAAATGAGCGATTCCGCGGAAGCCGAGAAAGCCATCGCCGCGCTGAATGGCAAGGAACTCGGCGGACGGGCCCTAAACATCAATGAAGCCCGGCCCAAGACGGATCGCGGCGGCAGTGGGCCTCGCAGCGGCGGAGGTGGTCGCCCCGGTGGCGGACGTTCCGGCGGCAGCGGTGGCGGTCGGGACGACTACAGCGGCCACGCGCGCCAGCCTCGCGAGCCGCGCTGGTAGTTCGATGGCGCCGGTCTGCCATCCTGTTTCAGTAACAGCGGTCGCACGACATCACTGTCCCTGGGAGGTGTTCAATGGCTGGTCGAAGTCGCTCAAGCTTTAACAAACGCCAGAAGGAACGCTCGCGACAGGAAAAGCAACGCGAAAAACAAGAACGCAGAGTGCAGCGGAAAATCGAGAAGCAGACCACCGGCCCGGAAGATTCGATCGGCGCGCCGCAAGATTTCTCCGATTTGCCCGAGCCCTTGTATTTCTCCGATTCAAGTCCCGACGAATAGATACCAAGCGCCGGACTTGATTTTGGGTGGCGCAGCGGTTCACCGCTGCGATAAGTCGCTTTGTTACCGTAACCGGCTTTAGCCGCTGCGGAAAAATGTCGGGCTCGACGCGGTTTTGGGAAGGGCACGACCTTGGTCGTGCCGCTAAGCCAATCAAGATGTTCCCGCGCTTGAGCGCCTGAGGGAAGCCACCATTAAAGCTTGGTCGCGCTCGCCAACGCTGGCAAGACTTCCTTCTTATTCCAGCGGAAGCGCGAAGTGGAAAACCGAACCATGGCCAAGCTGGCTGGTCACCCCCAAAGTACCGCCATGCGCCTCCACAATGGCTTTGGCGATAGCCAGCCCCATCCCCGTTCCCTGCACTCGATAGCGCTGATCCCGCCCGCGATAGAACTTATCAAATATCAAAGCCTGCTCGAATTCGTCGATGCCTGGTCCTCGATCGGCAACGCTGGTGACGAGCTGGCCATTGCTCACCTCAGCCGTGATAGTGATGGGCGACTGCGCGGAAGAATACTTGGCGGCGTTCTCCAATAACTGCCGCAACACTTCGGCGATCCTTGCCGGGTCCAGCCGCACTTCCGGCAGCGACTCGGGCGCCCGAATTTCCAATGGGTGCTGGCTCAGCACGGTTTTAGATTCGGTTACCGCCAAGTCGATCACCGAGCGCACGGAGGTCGGCTGCCGGTGCAGCACCACCCCCTGCGCATCAATCTGGGTCATCTCAGTGGTTTCTTCCACCAGATGATCCAGGCGGTCGGCTTCCTCGTTGATCACGGTCAGCAGGTCGCGGCGCTGCGCCGGATCCAGTTCAAGGTCTGACAGCAGGCTGGTGACCGCGGCCTTGATGCCAGTCAGCGGCGTACGCAGCTCGTGAGTCACGGAATCGAGCAATGCGGTGCGCAAAGTTTCGCCTTGGCGGGCGGCCATGGCTTTGCCCAGCTTCTCCATCACTCCGACGCGCTCGATGGCAATGGCGACCAGGCCGCCCAGCGCTTCCAAACTCTCCCGGGAGATCGCCGTGCCAGCGACTCCAATGGCTCCGGTCAGGCGGGCGCCCAGCCGCAATGGCACCAGCGAAAGATTGCGCGTCCGGTCGATGACCGGCTCGCCGCGGGTGCTCACGGCTTCCAGATCTTCCGTGCTCAACCCTCCGCCTTGCGGATCCGACCGGTAAGTTTCGCGCGAACTGAGCAGGTAGACCGCCGCAGACTTCCCTCCGAAAATCTGGCACACGTAGCGAGGAATCGCATTGAGCAGTTCCCCGACGTTGTCGGTGGCCAGCAGGCGCTGGCTGAAGGAGTAAAGGCGCTCCACGTCGCGCCGCCGCTGGTTAGCGTTGAGGGTCTCGCGCCGGGCGCGCTCCGACAACTCGCTGGCCAAAATGGCGGTGGCGAGAAAAGCGAACAGCGCCACCCAATTCTGAGGATCGGCGATGGTGAGCCTGCCGATCGGTGGCAGGAAGTAGTAGTTGAAACCCAAAGTTGCCAGTGCCGCCAGCAATACCGAATAACGAAGCCCCCAATAAGCCGACACCACCAGCACGGCGAGCAGAAAGGTCAGGGCAACGGTCGTGGGGTTAACCGGGATCAACCGGTGATAGACGAACACGATGCACGCGACGATCGCCACCACGGCCAGGAATCGGGCGAGGGATTGCAACGCGGTAAATTTCACGCGCACGATTGTAGCCGGATTCGACTTTTTCCGCGCGATCAAGTAAGAATTGTCGGCAATGACCAAGACTCCCGAACAATGGCTGGAAGAAGCGGAACCCGCCCAGCATGAGGCGATTTTTAAGCTCTTCCTCGGCTACGCTCCCGGGGTGGGCAAGACCTACCAGATGCTGAGCGAAGGCATCCGGCGGCACAGCCGCGGGGAAAACGTCATTATTGGAGTGGTGGAAACTCATGGCCGCAAGGTGACCGCCGAGCTGGCCAGCCGTTTGGAGACCGCACCACGCAAGAAGCTGGAATACAAAGGCACGATTTTCGAGGAGATGGATGTCGATGCCATTCTGGCGCGCAAACCGCAGATCGTGCTGGTGGATGAACTCGCCCACACCAACATCGAGGGCAGCAAGCATCGCAAACGCTACGAAGATGTTTTCGAATTGTTGGACGCCGGCATCGATGTGCTTTCCACCATGAACGTGCAGCACATCGAAAGCTTGGCGCCGACCATCCGCCAGCTTACAGGCGTGCAGGTGCGCGAAACCGTCCCCGACTGGGTGGTGCGCCGGGCGGGCGAGATCGTGATGGCCGACCTGACTCCGCAAGCCCTGCAAACGCGCATGAAGCGCGGCGACATCTATCCCATGGATCGAGCGGAGCGGGCGCTCAGCAATTTCTTCCGCACGCCCAATCTCATCGCGTTGCGCGAGTTGGCTCTGCGGGAAGTGGCGCAGGCCGTCGATCACAGCCTCGCCGGACTCAAGAACGAGGATGGACAGCCGCTGACCGTGCGCGAGAAGATTGCAGTCTGCGTCAGTTCCAATCCCATTGCGCAAAACCTGATCGCACGGGGAGCGCGCATGGCGCAGGCCATCAACGCCGACCTGTTTGTGGTCTATGTGGACGCGGCGGTCGACCAGACCGACGAGAACCAGCGGACGCTCAACGACAACATCCGTTTCGCGGAAAGTGTAGGCGCAAAAGTGGTGCGGTTGGACAGCGGCGCCGTGGCCGACCGGGTGGCGGAATTCGTACGCAACGAGCATGTTACGCACGTGGTCTTCGGCCGGTCTGCGACTCGTGGCTGGAAACGCCATCTATACTGGTCGGCCATCCACAGGTTTCTCCGCAATGCGCCCGCCGTGGACGTACACATCGTGACCCAGGAGATGCGTTAGGGCGTGGGTCAGGAAAAGAAAGGCGTGAACCTATGAATGACCAGCGGCGGATTCTGGTGGTGGACGACGAAACCCAGATTACCCGCGTGCTGCGCACCACCCTGTCCGCGCAGACCTATGATGTGCGCGTCGCCAACGATGGTGAGATGGCGCTGGAGATCATGAAGGACTGGACCCCGAGCCTGGTCATCACCGATCTGGCCATGCCAAACCTGGACGGCATCGGGCTGTGCCGGCGCATTCGCCAGACCTCACAGGTTCCCATCATTGTGCTTTCTGTGCGCGGCCAGGACCGCGTGAAAGTCGAGGCACTGGACGCCGGGGCGAACGACTTCGTGACCAAGCCGTTCAGCGTGAATGAACTGCTGGCTCGTATTCGGGCGCATCTGCGGACGGTCACTCCCACGGAAGCGGCGCCGCAAGTCATCGAAGCGGGCGACTTTCATATTGATCTCGAAGCGCGCTCGGTCACGGTTCGCGGCACTGAGATTCACCTCACTCCCAAGGAATTCGAGCTGTTGATTTTCCTGGCGAGACGCGCCGGCAAGGTCGTGACCCATCGCGCCTTGCTGGCTGCGGTATGGGGGCCGAACAGCACGGAGCAGCCGGAGTATCTGCGGGTGTTCGTCGGCCAACTGCGCAAGAAGATTGAGCCGGACCCGTCCCAGCCCAAGTACCTGTTAACGGAGCCTTGGGTGGGCTACCGCTTCGAACCGCGAGAGTAAATGCATAGTGTTCCCGCGGGAACACATCGTCATCACGGAAATGTGATGACAAGTAAGCCATTGAGCCGGTTTGGGTTGTGGTGAGGATTGGAAGCAGTTTCGCTTTTTGTTCAGAAATAGCGGCCGCGCGGGCGAAATGGCAGGGCGCAAGTGCCTCGCCTCAGGCGGTAAAGCGCGTGCGGGGCCTTGAAAGCTGCGCCGGCATGAGTGGAAGAGGTTCTTCTGAGTATTGTCGTGGCCTCAGACGCTGAAGCGCGGATACATTTTCATCGCTTGGCGGCACGACTGAAGGTCGTGCCCTTCCCAAAACCTTGCCAGACCAACTTTCTCCGCGATCCTTACGATTTCCTTACGGAGTTTTTAGCCCGTCTTTATGTTCGCGATGCTCCAATCAAGTGGCGCACTTGAAACGCGCCGGTTGGAGGTCCATGATGTGGACGACCGGAATCTTCCTTGGGATCTCGCTTGCCGGAGTCGGGTTCCTGCTTTGGTTTCTGTTTGGACTGATTCGCGAGCAAATCCGCGAGTCGCGCCGCACACTTATGCCCCGCGCTTGGTTCGGTTCCGGGCGCGAAAATCAATTGCTCAAGAGGCATTTTGCCGGTGTCCAAGCGGAGCATTCAGTAACCGTTCGCCTGGTTTGGCGCCCTGGCGCCAGTGCCCAGTAAGGAGACCGCCATGCGGGATGTAATCTTAGTAGTTGCCACCGTGCTGTTCTTCGCGATTTCCATCGCCTACACCCACTTCTGCGACAAAGTGCGCTGAGGAGACACCATGACGTTGCAAGACATTGCGATGCTAGCTGTAAGTGTACTTTTGATGGTCTACCTGGTGTACGCCCTGCTGCGCCCGGAGAAATTCTGATATGACGGCCAATGGCTGGTTCCAAATCCTGCTGTTCCTCGCGATCATTTTCCTGATCACAAAGCCGCTTGGGATCTTCATGACCCGGGTGTTCAACCGGGAGAAAACATTTCTCGATCCGGTGCTGCGGCCGCTCGAGAGGTTGCTGTATCGGGTGAGCGGCGTGGACGAAACCCACGAGATGCGCTGGACCGAATACGCCGTCTCCATGCTGCTGTTCAGCGGCGTAACCATGGTGGTCCTGTACCTGTTTGAGCGCTTTCAGGGCTCTCTGCCCGGGAACCCGCAGCACTTCGCGGGGGTGGGCCCGGATCTCGCCTTCAATACGGCGGCATCCTTCACCACCAACACCAACTGGCAGAACTATTCGGGCGAGTCGACGATGAGCTATCTCACCCAGATGGCGGGGTTGGCCTACCACAACTTCACCTCGGCCGCCGTGGGCATTGCGCTGGCCATCGCGTTTATCCGAGGTATCGCCCGCAGGGAATCCAAGACGATCGGCAACTTCTGGGTCGATATGACGCGCTCGGCGCTTTGGGTGCTGTTACCGGCGTGTACCGTCTACGCCCTGTTCCTGGTGTCGCAGGGGGTGGTGCAGAATTTCCGGCCCTATGACACGGCGAAGCTGATGGAACCGCAAACCGTTTCCACGACCGGCACCGACGGCAAGACCACTACGCAGACAGTTACGCAGCAGACCATTGCGCAGGGACCGGTGGCCTCGCAAGAAGCGATCAAGATGCTCGGCACCAATGGCGGCGGCTTTTTTAACGCCAACAGCAGCCATCCCTTCGAGAATCCCACGCCGCTCAGCAATTTTCTGCAAATGCTCTCCATTTTCGCCATCGGCTCCGGGCTGACCTACACATTGGGGCGCATGACCGGGTCGCAGCGGCACGGCTGGGCAGTCTGGGCCGCCATGGCTTTTTTGTTCCTCAGCGGTGTAACCACCGCGTATTGGTCTGAGGCTCGCGGCAATCCTCTGCTCAAGGGAGTAGACCAGCGTGCCAGCCTGACGCAAGCTGGCGGCAACATGGAGGGCAAGGAAGTCCGCTTCGGCATCGCTGACTCCACCCTATTTGCCACGGTCACTACCGACGCCAGTTGCGGAGCGGTGAATTCATTCCACGATTCCTTCACTCCGCTGGGCGGAATGGTGCCGCTGGCCAACATCATGCTCAGTGAAACTGTGTTTGGAGGCGTGGGCGCGGGACTGTACGGCATTCTCATCTATGTCGTGCTGGCGGTGTTCATCGCCGGCCTGATGGTGGGCCGTACGCCAGAGTACCTAGGAAAGAAGATCGAAGCCTACGACGTGAAAATGGCCATGCTGGTGACCTTGATTTTCCCGCTGATCATTCTGGCCCTCACCGGCATCTCGTCGGTCGCGGGGGTGGGCACTTCCAGCATCAGCAATTCCGGCCCGCACGGTCTGACGCAGATTCTGTATGCGTTCACCTCGATGGCCGGAAATAACGGCTCCGCTTTCGCGGGCCTGAACGGCAATACGGTCTGGTACAACTTGACGGGCGCCGCGACCATGCTGATCGGCCGGTTCTTCATGATCCTGCCCATGCTGGCTATCGCCGGCAACCTGGCCGAAAAGAAATATGTGCCGCCGTCTTTGGGAACCTTTCCGGTGACCACGCCGCTGTTCAGCGTGCTGCTGGTGGGCGTGATTGTCATTGTGGGCGCGCTAACCTTTTTCCCGGCATTGAGCCTGGGACCGATTCTCGAACACCTGCTAATGATGGCCGGCAAGACCTTCTGAGGACCTATGGCGAAGAAAAGCAAATCCAAGGCAATTTGGGATATGAAGATCGTGCGCGGCGCGATCCTCGATTCTCTCGTTAAGCTGGATCCGCGGCACATGATGGGCAATCCCGTCATGTTTGTGGTGGAGGTGGGCAGCGTAATCACTACGCTTCTGCTACTGCAACGCGGAACCGATTTCTCGTTCAACCTGCAGATCACGCTGTGGCTGTGGTTTACGGTGTTGTTCGCCAACTTCGCCGAGGCCATGGCCGAGGGCCGCGGCAAGGCGCAGGCGGACACGCTGCGCAAGGCGCGGTCGGAGACCGTGGCTAACCGTCTGCTGGAGGGCGACAAGGTCGAACAGATCGCCAGCTCGAAGTTGCGCGCCGGCGATTTGTGCCGGGTGGCGGCGGGAGAGTTCATTCCCTCCGACGGCGAGATTGAGGAAGGCGTGGCGTCCGTGGATGAGTCGGCAATCACCGGCGAATCCGCGCCAGTCATCCGCGAATCCGGCGGCGACCGCTCGGCGGTGACGGGGGGAACGCGGGTTCTGTCCGACTGGATTAAGGTTCGCATTACTTCCAATCCCGGCGAGACTTTTCTAGACCGCATGATCGCCCTGGTCGAAGGCGCGGAGCGGCAGAAGACGCCGAACGAAATCGCGCTGAATATTCTGCTAGCGGGTCTGACGATTATTTTCCTGCTGGCGGTGGTGACGTTGCAGCCTTTCGCCATCTACTCGGGGACGCCCCAGACCGTGTTTGTGCTGGTTTCGTTGCTGGTGTGCCTGATCCCGACCACGATTGGCGGCCTGTTGTCGGCGATCGGCATCGCCGGCATGGATCGCCTGGTGCAGCACAATGTGCTAGCCATGTCGGGCCGCGCGGTGGAAGCCGCCGGCGACGTGAACACCCTTCTGCTGGATAAGACCGGCACGATCACCTTGGGCAACCGGCAAGCTTCGCGATTCGTTCCCGCCCCCGGCGTAACTGAGCAGGAGTTGGCCGATGCGGCACAACTCTCTTCGCTGGCGGATGAAACTCCGGAAGGCCGCTCCATTGTGGTGCTGGCCAAGGAGAAATACGGATTGCGGGGACGGGACCTTGCCTCTCATGAGGCGAAGTTCGTGCCTTTTACCGCGCAAACCCGCATGTCGGGCGTGGACCTGAATGGCTTTGAGATTCGCAAAGGCGCGGCCGAGGCCATCGAGAACTACGTGCTGCAAAACTCGGGCAAGATGCCGGCGGAAGTGAAGGCCATTGTCGAGCAGATTTCGCGCGGCGGAGGCACGCCGCTGGTGGTCGCGGAAAAAAGCCGGGGCGCGATGGGCGTGATCGAGCTGAAAGATATTGTGAAGGGCGGCATGCGGCAGCGCTTCGATCAGTTGCGCGCCATGGGAATCAAGACGGTGATGATTACCGGCGACAATCCGTTGACCGCGGCGGCCATCGCCAACGAAGCGGGGGTTGACGATTTCCTGGCGCAGGCGACGCCTAAGGAGAAAATGGATTTGATCCGCCGCGAACAAGGCCAGGGCAAGCTGGTGGCGATGACCGGCGACGGCACCAACGACGCGCCCGCGCTGGCGCAGGCCGACGTGGGCGTGGCTATGAACACCGGCACGCAGGCGGCGAAGGAAGCCGGCAACATGGTGGACCTCGACTCCAACCCAACCAAGCTCATCGAAATCGTGGAAATCGGCAAGCAGTTGCTGATGACGCGCGGCGCGCTGACCACTTTCTCCATCGCCAACGACGTGGCCAAGTACTTCGCCATTATTCCAGCGATGTTCGCCGCGACCTTCCCGGTGCTGAACGCGCTGAATATCATGCATTTGAAGACGCCGGAGTCGGCCATTTTGTCGGCGGTGATTTTTAACGCGCTCATCATCGTGGCGCTGATTCCGCTGGCGCTGCGCGGGGTGAAATACCGTCCCATGGGCGCGGCCCTGCTGCTGCGGAACAATCTTTTGCTCTACGGCGTGGGTGGAATCATCATCCCCTTCATCGGCATCAAGCTGATCGATATGGTCATCACGCGCGTTGGACTGGCGTAAGAGGAACGTATGAAAAAGAACTTGCTCATCGCAGTGCTCATGACCCTGGCCACCACCGTTCTGTTCGGGCTGGTTTATCCGCTGGTGGTCACCGGGCTGGCGCAGTTGTTCATGAAAGACAAAGCCAACGGCCAACTGATCGTGCAGAACGGGACGGTCATCGCTTCGCGGATTATCGGACAACCTTTCGTCGGCCCGGGCTATTTCCATTCGCGGCCTTCCGCGGCGGGCACGGGATATGACCCGACGGCCTCTGGCGCATCCAATCTTGGGCCCACGAATCATGCGTTGATGGACCGCGTGGCGGCTTCGGTGACGGCGGCGAAAGCGGAGAACCCGACGGCGCCGGTTCCCGTCGATCTGGTCACGACCTCCGGGTCTGGGCTCGATCCCGATATCACTCCCGCGGCGGCTGAATTTCAGGTGCCGCGCGTGGCCCGCGAACGGAGTCTCAGCGAAGACGACGTTCGGCGTCTGGTGTCGGAAAATACGCAGGGGCGCCAGTGGGGATTCTTGGGAGAGGCGCGGGTGAACGTGGTGGGGCTGAATCTGGCGCTGGATGAGAAGAGCCCGCGGCGGTAGCAGTCGCGTCTTCGACCTAGCTGCTCAAGCTAAACCACGAAGGACACGAAGTCTCACGAAGGAAAATGAAGCCGTAGCCTTCGTGACACTTCGTGTCCTTCGTGGTTTAGGCCTTTTCTACTCTTCCTGGAATGGCTAGTTCTCGTTGACAGTCCCGGCGCGGGTCCGGTAGCCTAAAGAGGCTAAGGAGACTCAATGGCGCGCTGCCAGAACAAAGGATGGGCGAAGTGCATGTGCTTGTGTTGTTGTACGCCCACATTTGGCGCGTGGAGGATTTGAACTAAGGCTATTATTCGAGCTTATTCAAAAGGCCCACTCGCCGAGGAGGCAAGCGGGCCTTTCTATTTTTTGAAATGTTTTTCAGACTATGAAAGCTTCCAACACACTTTGGAAAGAGCGCCTCGCGGGAAAGCTGCCGGAACCTTTGGCGCGCGAGATTGACAGCTTCGAAACCGACATTGCCCTGCGAAAACAGGGCAAGATGGACGAGAAGCTCTTCGCCGAAACTCGCCTGCGCCGCGGCGCCTACGGCCAGCGCTACGACAATGGCCAGCGCCACGACGGAAAGAAAGTTCAGCAGATGACGTACCCGTCAGGCGATTTGACCAAAGGCCCCATGACGCTTTGGGACGCGCCGGGGATGCAGCGCATCAAGATTCCGGGCGGCGGCCTCAATGCCGCGCAGCTGGAGACGCTGGCCGAGTTGGCCGAGGAATATTCCGACGGCATTGCGCACGTGACCACGCGGCAGGACTTCCAGCTCCACTATGTTCACATTGATGACACGCCCAGCGTGATGCGGCGGCTTGCGGCTGCGGGCATCACGACGCGCGAGGCTTGCGGAAACACCGTCCGCAACGTTACCGCTTGTCCCTACGCCGGAGTTTGCCAGGACGAAACCTTCGACGTCACGCCGTATTCGCGTGCTCTTTCGAGATTCCTGTTGGGCCATCCTGACACCCAGAACTTTGGCCGGAAATTCAAGCCGTCGTTCAGCGGTTGTTCGCAGCATGCTTGCGGACTGGCCAGCATGCACGACGTTGGGTTGATCGCCAAGCGGCGAGGCGAAAACGGCGAGGGAGAAATCGGCTTTGAAATGTATGTCGGGGGCGGGCTGGGCGCGGTTCCCTATCAGGCAAAACTGTTCGACGCTTTTATTGCTCCGGAGGAATTGCTGCCGCTCACCCAGGCTATCGGGCGGGTTTTCGCGCGGCTGGGCGAGAAAAAGAATCGCAGCCGGGCCCGGCTCAAATTCTTGATTCAGGATTTGGGGATCGAGAAGTTCAGAGAAATCGTTCTGGAAGAGCGCAAGAGTCTTCCCTTCGACCCTCGCTGGACCGGCTATATAGAGGACGCCCTGCAATCGCAGGAGTCGGCGCTGCGGCCGGGCGGAGAGTTGCCGCCTCTGGTTTCCATCACAACTTCGGAGGGCTTTGCGCGCTGGTTGGAGAGCAACACCCGCCCACAGAAACAATCCGGGTATGTGACCGCGATGGTCACGCTTCCCTTGGGCGACATTACCGCCAATCAACTACGTTCGCTGGCCGACATCGTTCGCCGCTTTACCAGAGAGACCATTCGCACCACGGTGGAACAGAATTTCGCGATTCGCTGGGTGAGCCGGAGCGATTTGCCGGAACTTTACAAGGCACTGGAAGCCGCCGGCCTGGGCGATCCGGGAGCGGGCGCCATAGTGGATGTGATTGCCTGCCCGGGCACCGACACTTGCAAGCTGGGCATCTCGTCTTCGCGCGGCCTGGCCGGCGAACTGCGCACCCGCTTGGCCGAAAAAAGTTTGCAGATGGACGAAGCGGTGCGCAATCTGCACATCAAGATCAGCGGATGCTTCAACAGTTGCGGGCAGCATCACGTGGCCGACCTCGGCTTTTACGGCGTGAGCCGCAAGCTGGGAGGCTACGCCGTGCCCCACTTCCAGGTCGTCCTGGGCGGGGAATGGGAGCACAACGGGGGCTCGTATGGGCTGCCGGTCGTCGCCGTTCCGTCGAAGAATATTCCGCAGGTGGTCACGCGCCTCACCGAACGCTACGTGGCCGAGCGCAAGCAGGGTGAAAGCTTCAAAGACTTCACCAAGCGTACTGGCAAAGCCGAGTTGAAGAAAATGCTGGACGACCTTACGCGCCCGCCGGCGAACGATCGTTCCTTCCTGTCCGATTGGGGAGACCCTCGCGAATACGGCCTGGGAGATATGGGCACCGGCGAATGCGCCGGAGAAGTGGTCTCGCCGTTTGATTTTGAGATGGGCGCCGCCGAGCGGGAACTGTTTGAAGGCCAGTTGGCCTATGAGGCGGGGCAGATCGAGGAAGCGGGCAAGAAGGCTTACCACTCCATGCTGCTGGGGGCTAAGGCGCTGGTGAAGATTCAGAACCCCAACGTGTCCGACGATCCCAATCAGATTGTCTCGGAATTCCGCACCCGGTTCTTCGACACACAGCTGTTTTGGGACCCTTTTGCTGGGGGCAAATTCGCGCAATACTTCTTCGACGCTCACCAAAAAGCGGGAACGCCCTATACGGCGGACTCCAGCCGCTATTTGCTGGATGAGGCGCAGCTCTTCATCGACGCCGCGCATAGTTGCAACCACAAGATGATGACGGCGATCAGCGTCTAAAGCCGGAAATTTGGATAGTGGGCCGGTGGAAACCATAAACCACGAAGGACACGAAGCTCACGAAGGAAAACGCCAAACTTGAGCCTTCGTGATGCTTCGTGTCCTTGGTGCTTATAGGTTTTGTTTCTTGTCGCGACGAGTACGGGAGTTCATGGACATTCAGCACGTCAACGCGAAGTTGCTTTTGACAAACGGCGGCGCCCTCGACCTCGAGCCGTTGATTCCTATCTTTCATGGCTGGATTCAAGACAAAATCTTCGAGGAGCGCTTGCTGGATATCGCCGACTACCGGCATGTCCACGATGGGCCGGGAGTAATCCTAATCGGCCTGGAGGGCGATTACAGCGTCGACAATACCGACGGCCGCCTGGGGGTGCGCTACAACCGCAAGGCCGCGCTCGAAGGGAGCAATCGCGATCGCCTGAAACAGGCGGTGCGCGCGGCCCTTCGCGCTTGCCAGCGTTTGGAAGCCGAGCCGGGCTTGGGCGGGAAACTTCGCTTCGACGGCCACGAAGTGGAAGTGTTCGTCAACGACCGCATCCTGGCTCCGAATCGCGAGCAGACGCGTGCGGCGTTGCATCCCGATTTCCAGAGCTTCGCTCAGGAACTATTTGGCGGAACCGAATATTCTTTGTCGTACGAGGGAGAACCGCGACGACTGTTCAGGGTATCGCTGAAATCCTCGCAGGCGTTCTCCGTAGCGGATTTGCTTGGGAACTTGTCGTAGAACTTTCTCATTCTGAGGCAGATCCGTCGCCGAAGGATGCGTGCGTTTTGCCGCGAGTGCGAGGAAGCGGCAGTTCTCGCAACGCGAGGACTGCAACTTCCTCGCTTCGCTCTGGTGACCATCAGGGACGTATTGGTGGCACTGCTGAAGCGATGCCCCGATACGAAACAAAAGCAACTCGAACTACGCCGCGGTCTTCTCGATCGGCGCGCCCACCAGGTTGCCCCACTCGGTCCAGGAGCCGTCATAGTTCTTGACGTCCTTGTAGCCGAGCAAGTACTTCAAGGCGAACCAAGTGTGCGAACTGCGCTCGCCGATGCGGCAATAGGCGATTACTTCCCCGCTGCCATTGACGCCCTTCGATTCGTAAAGCTGTTTCAGCGCGTCGTTGGACTTGAAAGTGCCGTCTTCGTTCGCCGCCTGCGCCCAGGGGATGTTGGCCGCGCCCGGAATGTGGCCGCCGCGCTGTGCGGTTTCGGTCATTCCCGGAGGCGCGAGAATCTTTCCGGTGAACTCGTCCACCGAACGCACATCCACAAGCTTTGAGCGATTTCTATTCTCCAGCGCGGCGAAGATTTGTTCCTTACGCGCGCGGATGGACTCGTCCGGCCCGGTCGCGCGATAAGTGGCCGACGCTACTTTGGCGGCATCCGAGGTCAGTGGCCGGTTCTCCGCGACCCACTTCTTGCGTCCGCCATTGATCAGGCGAGCATCCTTGTGGCCGTAATACTTCAATTGCCAGAAGGCGTAGGCGGCGAACCAGTTGTTATTGTAGCCGTACAATAAGATAGTTGTGTCGTTCGATACTCCCGACTCTCCCAGCAGTTCTTCCAAGGCGGCCTTGCCGATCAGGTCGCGGCGCACGTTGTCCTGCAGTTGGGTCTGCCAATTCCATCCCACCGCGCCGGGAATATGGCCCTGGTCATAGGCGGTGGTGTCCACGTCCACTTCAATGAGGCGGACCTTGGGATCGTTCAAATGCTCCGCCGCCCATTCGGTCGAAACCAGCACTTCCGGATGCGTATATTCAGACATTTATTTTCCTCCTCCAAAATTTCGATTGTTTCAACTTGATTGTCTCGACTGTCGTTAATCGGCCAAAGAAAAAAACCCACCGCTCAAATGCCTCTGGCGGTGGGTTTCTAAATCCGAGCTAGGATCGGCTTTCACATACCTAGCCTGCCCGTGCCAGAGGACAGGTGTAACAACACGTACAACAGCCGTCCCCGGCGGCTTTCTGGCAGCATGAAATCATAAGAAAAGATTACTCCCGAACGGAGTGGAGCGCAATGGCGCGAGTCGTCTCGTGGAGGCGTCACACGACGGGCCGCAATTCGCCGTCCACGGATTCATACTCGATGCGCAACAACCAATCGAAGTGGAATTTCTCCGCGGCCAGCCACTTTTCCAATTCTTCACGCGCCGGCGCCTCAAATTCGATGAGCATTTTCCCTTCCTGCATGTTGACCAGCACCCGGCGCGCCGTAACGGCGGTAGCGCTATGAACCCGCCGCACCAGTTCGGCGGCGCCCTGGCGCGTTAAACAAGCCAGGGTGTGTTGCGAGGTGTAACGTGGCATTCGGACTCCTGTCGTCCCAGAATAACCGCAGACGGGAGATTAAAGATTAGTGCAGAATGGGATTTCGCGGTTGGTTCTGGTGCGCAACCGGCGGAGATAAGCACGCAAACAAAAACGGCTGGCAGCTGATGCCAACCGTTTTCCTTTTTTCTGCCAAGCGATCAAACTAGTTACCGGCGTCCGCCTCCGTGGAAACCGCCGCCATGGAACCCACCACCACCCCGCGCGAAGCCTCCACGGAAGCCGCCACCAACTGGTCCGCGGGCAAAACCGCCGCGATACCCGTATCCGCCGCGAGCAAAGCCGCCATAGCCGGGACGGCCGTAAAAGCCTCGGCCGTACGCGGGTCCATACCCTCCGCGCCCGTAAAAGCCGCGCCCATAGAAACCGCGTCCATAGAAACCGTGATACCACGGACCGGCGCCGATAAAGATGCCCCCAGAGAACCACGCGGGCCCGTAGTAGCCGTAAGGCGCACACGCATAGGGATAGTAACCGTAATAGCCATAGGCACATGCCGGCGCGGGTCCGACGTATCCCGGACCAACCCCAACTCCTACCACAACTCCAGCGCGGGCGAAAGCCGCGGGCAGAACCAGCACACTCAGCAAAGCGAGATATCGTAGATAGCGCATTTTTGGCCCTCCTTTCAGATCGCGATTCCGGTACGAACTGAAACCGAATCTGAAGGTCGTTCGGGCAATTTGCACTGCTGTGAAAATGCCCACCTATATAAACCTCAGAATGAGCAAAAAGTTGCGGTCGCTCCAGGGATGTTCTTTACGCCGGCCTTCCAGCTTGGTTGTTGTCTAGACTTGCAGCAGGAAGGGTCTTGGTAGCGCTACCGGGAATCGAACCCGGGTTTGAAGATTGAGAATCTTACTACCTAGCTAACGCCGTCAATGAGTTACGGCCTGTTGCGACCATTCTGTATACCACCCTGTATACCACGGCACGCTAACAAAGCACCCTACTGGATGGCTTCGCTTGCTTCTGGAAACGCGGCTGCGATTCCTTCCGCAACGTTGCGCGTCTGGTATTCCACGAACTTCCCAAACCCAGCAGCGACATGTGTCTCTGTGACATGGACATAGTAGCGGGCGGCCACGGCGGGCGAACTGTGGCCCATGAGCCGGGCAAGGCTGTAGCGATCCATGCCAGACTGCGCAGCCCGTATGACGCCAGCAGTAAAACTCAAAAGACTCCAACTTGGCGTTTCGGACCGCATCCTCGTGCGGATGCTGTAGCGAAACGATGTGTCCCGAATTGCCATCTCCGGGGAACACATAGTCGGATTGCTTCGGCTTCGGCTTCGGCTTCGGCTTCGGCTCCGCCTCTGCCTCTTTCTTTCGCCGCCGTAGAACCTCCGCCGCACGAGGCGTAAGTGGAACGCTTCGCCGTGTGGCATCGCTCTTGCCCTGGCGAACGTGGATCACTCCATGCGGAGATTCAGGACGCGCCGTCAAATCCACGTCAGACCATTTCAGCGAGAAGAGTTCGCTGTTCGGGCGCACCCCGGTATCCACCGCCAGAGTCGTTGCATCGCGGAGATTGCCGGAAGCCTTCGCCAAGTACAGCTTCCTCCGTGAAACTCAGCACGCGGGAGCGGCCCTTGGGTTGCGGCAGTTCGTGAACGGCGGGCGAGTGCTCCAACCTGCCCCACTCAACGACCAGATGGAGAACGCGGCGCAACGTGCGTAAATCCCCGTTCACGGTCACGATGGAGTTCTCCGCCACTTCTTGCCGGTGACGGGCGTAGCGGCAACAGCGAGAGCGATTGAGGCAACACCGGCTTCGAGAACTGAAGCGTGAGGTCTGCACCCTGGTGCACAAACACCGTGCTCGCACAGAAGCAGAGATGAAGTCGCTCATGCCAGCTGAGCTGCCGCCAGGAGAGCAAAGCCCCAAAACCAGAGTTTCGACCTGCCCCGGCCCGGTACTTGCCCTCGCCCTTTTGTGTGCGGAGGGCTGACGGCACAAGAAAGACATTGGCGACAATCCCCACTTCTACCTGCCAACCAGGTGCGAGTTCTTTGAGCGGATTCTTGCTTCGAGCAAAGGTTATCCTGCGGTCGCCGCAAGAACTGGCGCCGACGAAGTAATCGGGTTCGGGCGCTTCGCGGGCTTTCTCTTGCGCTTCAAGCGCGTCGATAACTTGGGAGCCTACAGCATCCCGTCGGAGACCGGCCTTTTCATCCCATCTGTTAGAAACGCGGGCAGTGCGCCAGCAGATACTGTTTTGCGGTCCCGCCGGAGACTGCATTGAACATACGCAAGAAGCGGGGCTGTGGGTCGGCCACGTCCTCCTTCCCACCAGGATCCAGTTTGCGATAAAACTGCTCGACGTTCTTGGGGCCTTTGAAATACAAGCTCATTTCGATGTATTCCTCCGCCAGCTGACATTGCTTGTCAGCGGGAATCGTTCCTTTTTCAAAACCGGTCTCAATGCGTCGCAGTTCCTCTTTCCTCTGCTCCACGTCAAATTCATAGAGCTTCTCGTCCCCAACCTCACGCTCGGCTTCCAGCGTGCTGGATGAGAAGAGCACGTGCACATAGGGCAGCGGCGCAATCCTCTCCTGATAACCGTGCAATATCTCGTGAACGTCAAAGGGGCCGATCTCCGACCTCCTCTTACTCCTATTGAATTTGGGATCATTAATGAGCAGAGAATAATCGGCCATGTAATCCGCCCCGCAGTGCAGCGCGAGGCCGCCTTCTCCTTCCTTATGCGGAAACTTATCCCTGTCGTAGATCGTGTACTTGAACGTGGGACATTTCTCCTCCAAATGGATACCAGTGATGTTCCGGTACGCCCAGAAGACCTTGCAGGCCTGGTTTTCCGCAAAGGGCCGACACAACTGCTTTGTCGCTGGGTCGGCTACGTGCGAACAGTCCACCACAAATGTCACGGGCAATGCCAGCCGATCGGGGCAACTCGAAACCGCGACCACATCCTGAGCAAACAGCGAATTGCACAGCGTCCAACAGGCGAAAGCAACGGCAGCGAACTTCAAGGCATGTTTCATGGCGATCCCTCGTCAGAGCGTCTGTTATTTGCCACTTGGAGCACCAACCACATCGCTCGGCGGGCCGACTGTGCCATCGGCGGCCACGTAGGATATGCGATAGGCTGCCGCCTTGGACGGAGGCGCGCTGTTGTCTGATGCGGTCGACGCGGACAGGGGTCCCGCGATGCGCAGCCAAGACCCGTTGGGCTGATCCTCCCTCTCGACAATCACTTTCAAACCCGCCGGGATCTGGCCAAATTGGAGGACAACATGAGCAAATGGTGCGCTCACGAATTGCAGGCCCGGCGCCGTGGGTTTTGGAATCGTGGGCGCGCCCACGCGAATAACGACCGGCCGCGTGGGATCGCTCCGATTGCCGTTCTTGTCCACGGCGACCAGGCGATACCAATAGCTTGTTCCGGAACTGACGTAAAGGTCGGTAAATGTCCGCGCGCTGGCGGGAAGCGGATCGCCGACGACCACCCCCAGATCGTCAGCGCGGCCGGAACGCAGTACGAGAAACTGCGCCGTCTTCTCAGGCGGAACAGCCGGTTCGAACGTCACCGTGGCCTTCCCTTCTGCGCCGCTGGCGCCGGTAATCGAAGGCTCTGAGGGAAGTGAGCGGTCGGTGATGGCAACGGAAACGGCATCGCTCGGCGGTCCTTCGGCATTGTCGAAGGCGACGGCAACGACGCGATAATCCATCTTCGCATCCGAGGTGAGACCGAGATAGTCGTCGTACTGCGGCTCGGGAGTGACGTGCGAATTGAGACGCATCCAGTTTTCCGCCTGCGCCAGTCCGGTGGTCGCGCGCCGCTCTGCGAAGTACCCCGCAACCGGAAAGGCTACGGGCTTCCAGGTAAGACGAACGCGGGTCTGGCCGACATCGGCAGCGAGGCCTTCGACCTTAGGCGGCGCGCCAGGATTTTTGGGTTGCGCTGCGGCCGCGGAAGACGGATTGCCCAGATCGCCGCGGGAATTCACCGCGCGCACGCGATAGTAATAAGTCGTCCCGCCGCGCACTCCGTCGTCTTCATACATGGCTGTGGCGGGCGGCAACGGCTGCGCAGCGAGCGTCTCGTATGGGCCAGCGTTGAGGAAAGCCCGTTCAACGACATATCCAGCCAGATTGGATTTGTTCTCTGCTTTCCAACTGACGACGATTTTGCCGACGCCGGCAGTTGCGATCACGGGGTCGGGTGGTTCCAGCGCGTGAAAGTCGGGATAGAAGATGCGAATCGAACTGCCTTCGCTGCGGCGGCCGAAGGCATCGACGCTAAAAACGCGATAGGTCAGCATCTCATTGGCGGGTGCATTCCGGTCCATTACTAATGGTTGCTTCGGATCCCAGCGCAGACCAACCACGGCAGGCTTCGCAGTCACCGGGGCAGCCGATTGGCCTCCGCCATCGCGTTCGATCGCGTAGGCGACAACCGGAGCCTGGCGGTTCTCCGCCGGTGGATTCCAAAATAATGAGACGCCGTCCCTGTTAACTTTCGCCTGAACCCCGTCGGGCGCGGACGGCAGGGCTGTAACCTGCGAAGAATCGACCGCAGGACTGGTCATTTGCACGGTGGGTTTTCCGCCGCTGTCGAGTCCTTCGATCTTGTAAGTCCGGCTGCCGGGAGCGACATTGTCGAGCGTCCAATAAAGGCCGAAAGCGCGCGCGAAGCTCGGCTCGCTGAAAGCGCGCAGGCTAAGAATGGCGAGCAGATTCCTGCGCTGCTCACTGGAATCCGGAACGGTCAGCGCGGATGACAGTTTCTGGATCGTGTCCTGGTCTTCGACGGAGAGCGGCCCCATGGCCGTCGGTTCTCCCATCTTGATCTGTGGAACGAGCACTTGCCCCGTGGAATCGGACAGCTTCCAGCCGCCAACCGGCCACTGGGAAGGCGGCGGGAACCAGAACAGGGAGACATGGCCCTTACCGTCGGAGGCCGCTAACATCGTGCCGGGGGCATCCTGCGCTACGCCAAAGGAAGCCGCCAGCAGCGCTAGTGCGAGAGCGACGAAGCAATTTGATACGCGAGGAAGATTCATCGGAATCATAGATGTACCGAAACAGTGACATTCCCCACCGGAGTTCCAACCGTGGCGCTGGCGTGAACGTCAAGCGGCGCGAACTCTGCGTGGACTTGCGCAGTCACGCCGACATTAACGCACCCACTAATGCTGCCATCCAGAGGTATGCTCACACTTACGCAGGCTCCCGCCTCTACGTTGGCAGAGAAGTCGCCGGAGATATGCGGCTGCGGAGTTATCGTAAGGCCCACATCCATGCCGCCCTTGATGTAGCCGGAAATGCCGCCGGCTCCGGCTTCGAGGTCAAAGTATTCGCCGCCGCCCAGCGAAAGGCTGCTGCTCGACAGCATCATGTACATGTCGGCGTCGCTCACCAGCAAGTGGCCGCGAATGCGCGGGCCCTGCTGCTTGCCGAAGTCAATGTGCCAGGGCCCACTGGGGCCAAAATGAAAATCAATAGCGGCATCATTCTTACTGCTGCCCAGGTCCACGTACGCCGCGTTGTTCATAAAACCAAGATGGCCCCACATGCGCCCATCGAAGTTGCTGCCCGCATACTGGAGGTATCCGCTGAAGTCGCCGTTGCTGTTGTCGGCTTGCTTGAGAATCCAGGAGTGAAAATCCATGCGGGTGCCGGCGTTCGAGCCGCCCGCTTCGATGGTCAGATCGCCTTCCACCGTGCAGGTGAACTCGTCGGAGGTTCCGATGCGCGCGCCCGCCATGAAGAGGAACGAACCGTCCATGGACGGGGTCTCACTGCTCAGGCTGCCGACGTTTTCAAATGCGCTGATGGGGAAGTTGTGGCCGATTCCTCCCTGGACCTTGAACAGGCTCAGGCCCGGCGCGATCGGCGCGCCGGTGGGCAAGCTCACGCCCACGCGGGTCAGCCAGTAATCATGGCCTCCCTGGTAACCGAGGCGGAATTCGCCCGTGATCGAGGGTCCGCCGATTGCGGTCAGGTCCACCGACCCGGAATACTCGGTGTTCGGCCCTCCCGAATACACGGGATGAATGTGCGCCTCGGAGGTGGGCTGCCCGGAGGGGTAAGGGACATCAATGTCAACCTTGGAATTCGTCGGCCCGGCGGACGAGTAGCTGCCACCCGTCCCGTCGAGTTCGTAATTCACCTGCATGGGGGCGGCGGGCATGACTTCGGAAAGCTGCACGCTGGTTGCGAATTGCACTCCGAGAAGCTGATTGCCGCTGGTGGGCGTGGTCAGGTGTGCCGAGATCAGAGTCACGGGAGTATGCCGCAGCGACGCGCTGCCGCCCAGCGGGATATCCATCGCCTGCGCGCCGCTGAAGAAATATCCCCGGCCATCCATGCCGAAGAAGTAGGAAATGGGCTTCAGCGTGAAGAAGGGAAAATTCTCTGCCGCGAAGCTGAACGCAGTATTGGCCTGAACGCCCCACATCCCTTGCATTTTGACCAAACTGAATTGCTTCGCGGTGAACGAGACATTGCCATAGGCTTTGGCAGCCGACGGAGTGTTCAATACAAAGGAAACGTTCGCTTGCTTTCCTCCGGTCGTCAGCAGCGTGGCGTTACCCGTTACATCCGTGGCGAGTAAGGGAACATAGACGTCCAAATTGTGGTAGGTGGCTGAGACCTCGCTGTCCTTCACGGGGCCAGTGATGGAACTGAAACTGAGATGTCCATTCTGCACGGACACCGCAAAAGGTCCGGCATTCAGGTTTCCGCACAGGCCCTGGTCGCTGATGCCCCAATCGTTGGGCGTCATTTGGTAGGACGTGCCCGGCATGGAGAAATCGAACGTGTAGGGATACACGGTCAGGGAAGAAAAGCTCACGCCAACCCAGTCGTTGCCGCTGCCCGGACCGCACTGCGTATAGTTGGGAGCGTTACCATTGCTGTCGTTATGACTGAGATCGAGGGTGACGCCGCCCTTGCTTTCCAATTGAAAGGCGCTCCAGCCGATGACAATGCTCGGCAGCGTCAGTCCGCCTGCGATCCAGTCGCCGTTCGGGCTCAGTACAGAGGTGACACTGTTCCAGGACACCGGCCCTTGGCCCGGTTGCATCAGCGTGTTGTCTTTCAGCGCCAGGCTCAGCGTCGCTTGCATATCGCCTTTTTGGCCGTTGGTGACCTGCGCCTGCAAGCGGTCAATCGTTCCTTGCAACGCGGGCGCACTCTGGTCGAGCGAGCGGCCGGGTGAGACATCAATCTTGCCGGTGCTCACCGTTTGGCCGTCGGGAATGTCCCAGTCAGTTATCTGCACCGGGATCGGAGGATACTGCTGGTAGCCTCCTTTGGAACTGGTGGCCAACTGGATGAGCAGTTTGCCGGTGCCGGCATATTTCGTGCCGGTTCTCTTAACGCCATTCTGCAGGCCGTCAATCTTGAACACGCCGCCGTTGACGGGAAACAGGAATGTGCAGGGCAGCTTCGGATCGGCGGCGACCGCTTCGTATTCCTTCGTACTGGAGGCGACATGCTGATCGGGCAGCGTGTTGGTCTGCGCTCCGGCGATCGCTTGCAGCGCGCCATTCAGATATTGCACCGCCCCCAATCCGGCACTGACTTGCTTAGTTGGGGAAAGCACGCCAACCTTGAGCGGAGGCAGGCCAGTCCCCGGCGGCGGGGAAAGCGTATTCAGCAGCGACTTGGCCGACTCTAGGCCAGACGAGGAAATGCCCTTCGACGAACTGGGAGTTGTGGAGGTTGTGCCGATTGCGGTGATGCCCGCCGTGAGACCGCGCAATGTCTGGCTGACGGCAATGGAAAGGTCGGGGATCGTCGGATCGGGCACCACGTCGGCTACAACGCTTACGTTGTGCATGCCCAAGGGTTGGACCGGCAAGGCCTGCGAATCTGCAGGCTTGCTTTCCGTCACGTTTGGCGGTTTCACCGGCACAAGCACAATCACTCCGGGTGTCTGTTTCTCTTCGCCTATGTCCCACCGCGTCAGGTTTGCGCGCGGCGTGGAGGCAGGCAAGGTAAAACTCTGTGGCGGCTGCTGTTGGCCGTCCACGGTCCAGGTGACCTGCACTTGCCCCTTGCCGTAGTAATAGATGTGAGATTCCGCGACAATGCCGGCATCGCAGGTACTGCAAATTGCGGCCGGCCCGCCGGCGGAAGGCTGCCCTGGCAGGAGCACTTTCTTCGCCTCTTCCAGCATGATGCCGGGCGCAGACGAAGGCGCTGCAGATTTTTCTGTGTTTATTCTCTCAGTTATTGTCTCTGCGGCTTTTATTTTCTCGCCTGACTTTTCCGCGCCCCCGCCCGGAAGAGGAGTGAATGGCTTTGGTTCGAACTTCGGCGGCGGACTCAGGTCATAGCCGGGAAAGTTGGGGTCGTCAATCCTCTTCAGGTGCAGCGGGCCAGTCGCCAGGGGGTCCTGAAACGGCATGATCACGGCCTTGTTGCAGAAAATCATGAAGGCATCGTTCGCCACTTGAGACGGGCTCAAGCCGGACGATGAACCCGAACCGCCCATAAGGATGCCTTGATAGTTGGCCTGCCAATTCGTCGGATTTCCCTGCGACGCGTTACTGCCAGTCAGGGCGATATTCTGCAACATGGCCGCTTGCAGGAAAGGAATGCCGCCCGGCCCGTCCACGCTAGCGGCCACCACAGAAGCATTCACATGCTGCGTGTCGGCCTCGGAAAGCTGAAACACGCGCATGTAGTAAGTGCCAGCGGCCTGATAGGAATGCAGCAGGGCATTCTGGGGCTGCGGCCCGACCGCGGCCGGGCCCGGCAGAGTGAATGTGGTACCGCGGCTGTCTATCGTCTCGCTGTTCGCAGGTACGGCGCTGAGCGGCTGTACATTACCATCGCCCCAATCCACAAAAACGTTGTCAAACGCCATCGCGTTGATCGTCTTGACCAGGCCAGAACCTGACTCCTGCGGAGTGCCGTGCGCGGCGTATGGCGAGTTCTCCAAATTTACCGTTCCATAGATCATCCATCGGTCGCCAGGATAATCGTTCGGGTCGCCCGACGCGGGCTTGTCAATATTGTCAGGTTGCAGCCCATAGGTGGTGGCGCTGCCGCTGCACTGCAGGCCGGTCGGCGCCAAGGTTTTGCCGAGCGGCGAAAGGCCGGAGACTTCGACTTCCAGGTCAGTGCTGTCGGAAGGTTGCGTGCCGGCGCTTGAAGGCTGCATTCCGCTCACCGGCTGCGCAATTTCTTTCAATAGCATCTTCGGCGGCGTTTGCCGCGGCGCGACGCCGTTTTTCGCATAGGTGTGGAAGCCCGCGACCTGCCAGTATAGGCGCATGCGGAATATCTCACCCTCACCGCCCCGGATGGATTTGCCTTCTGTTGTTATTTGCTGCAGCACGTTAGTCAAGAAGGCAGAATCGGGACGGTAGTACGTGGGAGGAAGGGAGATCTGATCTCCGTTGTATATGACGTTCCGTCCGGAGATCTTCATTTTTGTGAGGAGCGTTGTCTTGTCCCCCGCGTACATGCGGAGTTCGTAGTAGTCCGCCGTGCCTGGGTTCTGCTCATGCCACTTAAAGACGGCATCGTCGTCGAGGACGGGAGTTACGACTGGTCCCCCTTCGTACGCTTGCATGGGTATCGGCACATCCAGCGTGATCACGCCTTCGGGAAACGTCTGCTGCGTGATGGGCACAATCTTCAGCACGGCAGGCGGGCCGCTTTGTTTCACGGCCTGCACGTTCAACATGCCCTTGCCGACAGCGGACAGCAGACCAGCAGAACTGCTTGGCGCATTTGCAACGCCGGCGCTGACGGCGCCTGGGACGCCCCGTGTCTGTTCGACACGGAGCGACTGCGCGCCGGACCCCTGCAGATTGATGTCTCGCCCGCCCGGCAGGGCGGAGGAAAGCACGTTGACGGTAACGTGCATTTCGGTGCTGTTGATGTAGCGCGCCGGTCCCGTTGCATACACCGCCGCTGGAATGCCCGCTCCCACCGTAAACGTCACCTGCGTGCCGGGCGCAAAATTCGCGCCCTGCAGCGTGAGATCCACATTCTGGCTTCCGGGCGCGACTTGGTTGGGAATCACGCGCAGAATCTGCATGGGCAGCATTCGCGCGGCGCTTCCGACTACGGTGAAGGTGTTGGACGCACCCAGATGCGCCACACCCTGGACGAGCGCGACTCCGCGCGCCCCCAAAGGCGCGCTGGCCGCAATATTCACCTGGGCTTGAATCTCATTGGGATTGACCACCGTCGTTGACTGAACGGTCAGCCCGGAGGCCGGGGTGAACTGCAAGGAAGCGGGGGAAGTAAAATTGACGCCCGTCAATGTAAGCGTAACGGTCGTTCCCAGCGTTCCTTGCAGCGGCGTGAATTCGCGCAGCGCGGGAGTCTTCGGGCCGCCTGGCCCGCAGCCCGCCGCCAGCGGAGAGCAGTTCTGCCGCGCGGCGATTGTGAACGGCAGGGGTGAGCGCAGAGTGTGGTCGGCGTCGATCAGCTGCACCTGTCGAGCGCCCGGTTGTGCGCTCGAATCAATTTGGACCTGCGCTGCGATCTGCGTGGCGGAGACAAATTGCACTTTCGTGACGGTCAAACCCTGGCTGGGAGTGAAGATCAACGCCGTGATGCGCGGCGAAAGGTTCGTTCCGGTCAACGTGATCGTAACCGCGGAGCCAGGCGCTCCCTGGGTTGGGCTGAAACCGGTTAAGGACGGAGTGGACGGCCCCGACGGCCTCGCCTGGGAAAAGGCAAAGCCGCCGAGCGCAAGGCTGAACGCCACCGCGCGAATCAGACGTGAACCGATCCTTCTCAGAGTCATGTTCAGGCCCATCTTGAGCGCATTTTCGCCGCTCAGAAAGTGTTCTTATGGCCCCACGTCGCCGTCCACAGCACCATGAGCTGCGTGCTGCGCTGATCCATGTTCAGGATGCCGTTACGGTTCTGGTTGTAGCTTCCCTGCGCGGAGAAGACGCTAAATTTCAAAGCACCCGGCAGCGTCCAGGAAATCCTCCCGCCGTATTGTCCCGTGAGCGTGTCGCTGGTTAAAGAACCGTTCGCCAGAATCGTTCGTCCTTTCATTACAGAAATCAGGGGTGAAACCTGCAGCGCTGGCTTCTTCCAGACAAAAGCTGGCTGAATGTACGCAGTGATGTTACGCGTCGTGCCGGTGGTCAATCCATCCGCCGCCACCCAGTTGGCGCTGAACTGGGAGTTGAGTTGGAAAAAGCCGCGCGTCACCCAGTTCGTCCCCAGCGTCAGCGATGAAGTGATCGTGTCGCCGGTCGGGAAATAGTTGTTGCGATTCCAGTCGCGCGTGCCGCCGACCGACATGGTCACCGTGCCCACCTGTCGGCTCAGGTTGATGTTGCCGGAAACGTCGCGCTGATCCTCGGCGCCGGTCTGCTCCGGCGGCTGGCCTTGCAGCGATGCGGGAATCGTGCCCGTCTGCGTTAGCGATTGGCGGGCGTCCACAACAAGGTTGGTTTTCGGATCGATCTGCTTGCTCCAGGTTTCGTCGAACGTATGCAGCAGCAGCTCGGCGCTGGTCGTCGGCTTCACGTTGTTTTCCAGGAATGAATACGTCAGCCCGAATGTCCCCGCCTTCGTGGTCTGCGTGATGGCTGAATCTACGCCGCGCAGATTGGGCTGGCTGGCCTGCGTCAGGCTAGGATTGGAGGGGCTCCCGAAATCCGGGCCAACGTCGCGGTATGAGACATTGAACGTGGTCTTACCCGCCTGGCCTGAGACGCCGGTGCGCCACGCGCTGCCGAACTCGGTCCTGGAAGTCGGATCGTCCACATTGGCATTCTCGCGGCTGAAAGCATACTCGGACGACCACAGCCACTTTGGTGTCAAGTGAATATTCAGCAGAGCGCCATAGGCATCGCCGCGCGCCCTGGCCGCCACTGGATTGGGCAGGATGATCGGATTGCCCTGCGAATCGAATCCCACCGTCGTGGGCGCGCCAATATCTTGCGCGCTCAGCCACATCAGCCGGAACATGGCCCACTTCGGCAGCGGCGCCTGCCAACTGGCTCCCATCATTTGCTGGTGGAAGTTAATGCCGGCCCCGCCGCCGAGCGCCTCGTCATTTGTATTCACGAAATAGCCAAAGGTCCCCGCGGGCGTCGTGAGCGTTGCCTCGACACCTTGACGCGGAGTCGCGGCGGTCACAAACTGCGCATCGGTATACAAAACCGGCGACACAATGCCGAAGCGGAGGTTCGCGCCCCAGCCCTCGCCCTTATATCCGAGCTGAAATACGTAGTCGTTCACCAATCCGTGACTGGTGCGCTGCGCGTCTGGATTGAGAATGGAATTGAGCACCCCGCTGCCATTGGCCTGGAATTTCCACGGGCCATCCTCGTAGATAATTCGTTCGGACACGGCCAAGTTATTTGAGTCGGGAGGATTCGATCCCGAACTCCACTGTGTGTTAGAGCTGATCTGACCCTCTTCGGAGGGCCCCACTTTGTGAGTTTCAGCCGGCGGCTTGGGCGCAGCAGCAACTGCATGAACCGCTGCAATTGATGCGGCCGTCGGCAGAAATCCAGCCACCGCGGGAGGAACCTCGGCGTCGGTGCCGGACTGCACCGCCGCGGCGGGGGTCGCCGGGGCCACTGCCGGTGGCGGCGCGGCCGTCGCCACTTCGGTGAACTTCCACGAAGCCGCTTCGTCGCTGACCGCGAGATTCACGTTGTGATCGCCGCCGGCAAGCGCCAATGGCGGCGTGAATGCCACCTTTACGTCGCTCACCTGCGCCATCGAAGTGATGTCAATATCGTCCACCATCAGGCTGACATCCGGAGGATTGACAGGGGCCTGGAAACTCACCGAGATCGTCGGCTTGGGGTCGTTGATAGTGCTGTTCGGCGTGGGCGTCCGGTTCGCAATCTGCGAAATCAAGTCGGGCGCCACAGGCAAAGAGAGCGGGCGCCCTAACGACGCCAGTTGTACCAGGTTGCTGTTTGCACCGAGGCTCGCCTTGGGAACGACCTCGGCAACAAAGCTCTGCGCTGGCCCCGTCATCACAGTCTTCCCGCCCGGAGCGATCGCATCTACGCGCCAGAAGTACGTTGTGCCCGGAGTGAGCCGGCCATCCACCGCGCGCAAATCTAATTTTGGTTCCGCGGTCAAATATTGCCGAATCGGATGGCTGCCATCCGGGTCGCGACTGATCAGGACGTAGTAAAAGCCATTCTCGAGTGCGGGCTTCCACTCAAGCAGCGTGTGACCAGCCGCAGTCTTCGCCGGAACTGGACGCACAGACGCCAGACCGCCATCCGGCGAGCGGTAGATGCTTCTCATGGGCAACGGCTTGTGCGCGGCCCCCGTGCTTTCCACAACTCGCACGGTCCAGAACAATTCGCCCTCTGGCAGACTCTTCCAAACTTGCGCTGGAACCTCCCATTCATTCTCGACCACATCAAACCAGGTGCGAATACTGGACGAGTAAGGCTGGTCCGAGAACCCAACCTGATATTTCGCCGCCCCCGGTACAGGCGCCCATAGCAACCGCGGCGGATCGCCCGTCGCAAACGTTGCGCCGTATTCAGGCTGGATCAGCTTCTCGAGTTTCCAGTCCCCCGGATTCACCACGACTACGATCGGTTTCGTCGCAATTTGGTTCGGCTGCACAATTCGTAACTGGAGCGTATGACCACCCAGAAACCACGTCGGCAACGATTGCCGCGTACTGATCGTCGTGCTTTGCCCGCCCACAATCGAAGCGGAAAACTGTTCAACCACATTTCCGTCCCAGACCCACTGCCCAATAACCGTACCCGTTCCCGTTCCTGCGAGAATGGCCTCGGCGTTCAATTCCTGCCCCAGCGTGACCACGGTTCCGTTGCGCGGACGGGTCAATGCCATGTTGACGACCGATAGAGGTGCTCCCAAGGAATTCGACGAGCGTACATAAATCGGCTGAGACGTGCCCGGCCCGCCGTTGGTTGAACCTGCGGTGCTGGTTCCGTCGATATTCAGAACATCTACCGCTCGTAGGCTGGTCGCGGCCGTTGGGCTCAGGCTAACGATGGCCGTCATCAGCCCGCTGTTGACGACCGTGACAGTCAAGACAGCCACGTCTCCGGCGCGCGTATGCCCGTTGGATTGGCCAAGATTCTGCAACGGCGGAGACATCACCACCGTCGCTCCCGGCCTGAAATTCGATCCGACCAGCGTCATCTGCACGCGGTTACCACCTTGTGTCGAAAACTCCGGAGACGAACTGATCAGAGACGGAGCCGGCGCTACGTTTACAGCAAGCGCCACTGGATTCGAGGTGAGTCCGCCGCCGACATTGAATGGATTGAATACGGTGACCTGAAGCGTGGTCGGCGTCGCGATATCCGAGGCAAACACTGTGGCGCTGAGCTGCAACGCGCTCTTAAACACCGTAGGCCGGTTGCTCCCGTTGATCTGAACCACCGAGGCGGGGTTGCTCTGGAACCCGCTGCCGTTGACGGTCAGAGTGAAGATCGGCCCGCCCGCCGCAACCGAAGGAGGGGAAATGCCCGAGATGCTGGGTGTGGTCTGAGCCGTTGCGCAATGCGACAACCACAAGGCAATTCCCAAGCCAAGCACGAGCACCCGCAAGACCCCAGAACGGAACGGCTTGCACAGAAAGAAGAGGGCGTCGTTACGCGTTAGCATTGGTTTCCTTTGGAGGCAGCGCCGGTCCCCTAATTTCGTAAATTATCGCCGGGATGCGTTGTGTTGAATAGTTTCAAATGATCCCTCGGAATCGAGATAGGCACGGTTTCCTCGGTGGGCACCCTTATGACGCAGACGCTCTTCAAAGAGGAACACCAGTGAGCTTCATAGGGTACAAGGTTGAGGAAAACAGTATTGGAGCAAGCGTTGAGCTCCAACCCAACTTGCATGAGACCAACAAGCGGCATGTACCATTCTCGGCCCGCCAATTGAAAATGACGCCGACGTGGTGAAGTGGTTCAAGCCGGGCAAAGAAGCTTTCCAGATTTACCTTAAGGGTCGGTTAATGCTACCGTGCGACCCAAACCGTCCGTCCCCATCAGGTCAATCGCAAGTTTACTCTGTGCAATGGAGCCAACACGGTTTCCAATCGTCCCACAATTGCTCTGTCAGGATTTCTGCTTTGCGTAGTAGTAGCCGAGGTCAGGGTCCAGTGATAGACGAAGCGTCCCAATCCAAGACTTGTCAATTTTCACGTCCCAGTAGCCCGGTGTTGCACCATATTCCTGGAGACAAAATGCAAAATGATTAAACGTAATTCTGGTCTCGTCGCCTTGATAATGAAGTGTCCAACGGTCCGTGTTGTGAAGTTCCTTGCCATTGTTTAAATGACAGCTATGAATATAACTACCGTCCTGCTTTAGCTCGATCTCGTCCACGCCGTTCCCGTAGTTAGCAGAGTATCTTCCAATCACGCTAGCGCGCCCGATGTTCTTTGAACATCCACATTGAGTGACGAAGCATGCAAGTAACACCCAACGGAACCAATGTAGGCGGACGTTCATTGGTTGCAGCCGCCTTTTCTACCGCTCATGTTCCCGGTTGGTTCTGTCCAGTGATAGGTCTGCGACATGTTGCCGAACGGAAGGCTCCAGCCACGACCAAAAGGATCGCGAGACCAAGACGGAGCAATTCCGTACACGAGCGAGGTGAAACTTGTCGTGTTGTTCAATCTAAAAGTAGTGGTTCCGTCGCCATTGGGGAAGATGTCTACGCGGTAGTCGCCTACGAACTGTCGAGTCGGATTGAGACCTGCAGCCCACGCACCGGGCAAGCCAAAACCGGCTCTGTAGTTGTTGACAGGCTGCACTGGTCCACTGCACGCATTCTTATCTTTGAAAAAGTTGCGAGCCTTTTCCACGCCCGGAGCATACATCATGTTCAAGACCTCGGGCGAGCCGGGACCAAAGTCCAAATGCTGCGGACCATCTCCGGTCGCAAAATTCCACGTCATCTGCACGTTCTCCCCGGCAGAATTGAGCCACGTAGATATCTGTTCGTACTCGGACCAAGTCTGCCCGATGGACTGTAAACCTGACGGATCACGGTTGTTAATCGGATCGCTCCCCGCGTACGCGTATAGATTGGTTTCCCCCCCAGCAAACCCGATCGGATCCTGACTGACAAACCGCTGCGCGTTCTGACTGTAACACCTGGCGCGATAGAAATATAATCCAGTTCCGTCGTTCTCTCGCCCGGTATATTGAGATGGATTGCCGCTAGCCGTGCCGCTCTGCGAAGCATTCCCAAAGGGCTCGTAGGTGTATTGGGTTGAAGCCGCTCCGGTTTGGTCCGTCAATGCCAGCGTGCTGCCCAAACCGTCCGTCAGGAAATTGCGCGTGCTTGTGTCCGCCCTCACGAAGACTTCGTCGAGCCCCCCAGTGAGCAGGCTGGCGCTCGGGTTGTCTCCCGACAGCTCCTGCACCATATTGGCACCGTCATACAGGAAGCCGGTCGTGACGCCCCCAATGGTCTTGCTGATGCGCCGATTCGCCGGGTTCAATTACGTGAACTAACGAAGATATGCTACCTCGGTTGAGTAACCTTTGACCCGCTCATGTTGAAGCAGCCGCCTTAGGTTTGGGGATATGAGCAACAAACCACGTGGCCTCAATAGTCCCCGATGTACGCCAATCATCTGTTCCGTAGTCACTAGGTCACGCCTGTCCCAGCTAGACCGCAGTATGGACACCTCGGACATAATGTTCAGACCAACGGTGTGTCCGAGAGGACAGCGATATCTGCCTTCCGTATCTGGATCGAAAGGGCCGTTACCTACCGTGGTAGATGAGTGTAGCTCGACAGGAGGTGCCTTTGGTTTTAGCTGGTACCATACAGATGATTTGTCCGGAACGTTTCGTCGCTTGTCCTGTGCGTATTTCTTGGGACGGTCTTGGTTAGCACTCGCGTGCGCTGTGCAGGCCGCGCCGACGACTCGCCCCAACTCTATTCCAGTAATGTTGGATTTGTTTAGCAGGCTGCGGAAAAAGCGACTCCGCGACTTAAATTCTCTGCAGTCCCCGTGATTTCGTGATTCGGGAGCCGTTTTGGCTGCATCCGCTGGTGTCCCGTGGATTTATTTCGGGCCTGCGAACGCACAGCGACCTCGGCTTAGGTCGATTGAATCGCCAGATTCCTCATACGGACTAAGTTGTAGGCTGCGGCCGCGAAGGTGAAGACCCATCCCACCTTGAAGATTCCACGGTGCCGAACCTTCCGCAACAGCGCGATCGTCTTCAGCCAGCCGAAGCACTCTTCAACACGTTTTCTTTTCCTCTGACTGATGGCGTATCCGGCGTGGTGCGTCGTACGAGCATCAATGGCACTCCCGCCTGGCCGCTCCTGGTTCTGGGCCACGTGCGGCGTGACCTTTAAGTTTCTGCACTCGGCCACGAAATCCGCCGTGTCATACCCCTTGTCGCCGCCCACCGTTACTTGTTTCGTGCCCGGAATCTGTTCCAGCATCACCAGCGCGGCATCGCGCTCCGCCGTAGCCCCCATTGCAGAGCCACGTGTTCAACGTTAGCCCTTTCTTCCGCGCTCATCTGATCGCCTAAACGCTTTTCCAGTATCGCGTAAGTATCGGCGGCTTCTGAGTAGCGATACAGCCTCGAATATCCGTCTGCCAGCGTTTCCAGAGCAACTTGCTCGCGATCACGCGCGCCCTGTTTCTGAAGCATCGGGAGTGCTTGCTTCAGCAGCCGGATGGAAGTGCTTAGGTGGTTAGAGTGCACTTCTTCTCTTTGATAAGTGCATCTAGCTGCTCTGATCCCGTCGACGTACCTGCGGGCGGTCTTTCCGACGCAACGCTGGTGGCGATCACTAGTGTAAACACCAACGCCACCCCAGTCACAAACGGGATCCAGTGACGTGCAACTATGGCTGCGTCGCAAGGAGCAATAAAGCAGTCGGTACACACCTCCGCATTAAGCGTATGATGCGGACCGCTCGGTTGGGGAGCAACGTGCATGTCGCAGAGGGCCCTCATCCCCTTGAATTCTGACTACTCTATTGTGTTATTAGAGTATATGGCTCGATTTCGTTCCTCGAAAAGTTGAAGGAACTAGATATGGCTGATAAACACTCCTGGATCTCAGAACGTATACCCTTGCACCAGCCACAGATATCGCAAAACATCGGACGAGAGGTCTCCGCAACACACCCGGCCATTCGCTGAGCCGTTTCCAGCCTGGCGCAGATGGTAATACCAAGTTGGTGACAAATGAGCAATTGGTGCGAGGAGAAAGGCGTTCACGACGCAGCGCTCGCTTTCTTTCGCGTCATGAAGTAGTAGATCGTCGGAGTAACGAACAACGAGAGCACCATTGCAATCAGCAACCCACCGATAACCGCAACGGCTAACGGCT
>Ga0209415_10001159_pt1 | contig 50001 bp, 44 predicted proteins | sample PeaSoiSIISIP2007_FD_187696 | JGI IMG/M metagenome (GOLD analysis project Ga0209415, IMG submission 187696) | Peat soil microbial communities from Weissenstadt, Germany - SII-SIP-2007 (SPAdes) (version 2) | ecosystem: Environmental > Terrestrial > Soil > Wetlands > Peat | place: Germany... | reverse complement strand
GTCATCGGCGTGAGCTTAGCCGCTCCGGGAGGGTTGGGGATGCCTCGCGGACGTACTACGCTCGGCGCCATGGCGAAGCGATTCAAGGCCGCCGTGATCGGCGGGAGCGGCTACGGCGGCGCGGAGATCATCCGGCGACTCCTCCGGCACCCGGAGGTGGAGCTCGTGCGCGTCGCTTCGGTGGACTTCATCGGCGAGCCCATCGGGGCCGCGCACCTGAGCCTCGAGGGGGCAACGACGCTGAGGTTCGAGGGCCTCTCGCCGGCCGAGGCGGCGGAAGGGATGGACATCGTGCTGCTCGGTCTGCCGCACAAGGTGAGCGCGCAGAAGATGCCCGAGCTCATGGCGAAGGGGGTCAAGGTCGTCGACCTGTCGGGCGACTTCCGGCTTCGGAGCGCCGCAGCGTACAAGCGTTACTACGGCGTCGATCACCCGTGCCCCGAGAAGCTCGACGGGACGTTCGTCTACGGGCTCCCGGAGCTGAACCGCGAGGCGATCAAGAAGGCCCGCTACGTGGCTTCGCCCGGCTGCTTCGCGACGACGATCGAGCTCGCGCTGCTCCCGCTCGCGAAAGCCGGCTGGCTCGACGGGCCGGTCGAGACCGTCGCCATCACGGGGTCGTCCGGGAGCGGTGTCGTTCCGAGCGCCGGAACGCACCACCCGGTGCGCGCGAACAACCTTCGCACGTACAAACCGCTCGATCACCAGCACGTACCGGAGATCATGGAGACGCTGACGTTCGCGGGCGCCAAGCACTTCGACATCCGCTTCGTCCCTGTCAGCGCTCCCCTCGCGCGAGGGATCTTCGCGACGAGCTTCGTTCGAGTGAGCGCGAAGGTCGCGGAGGGGCAGCTCAAGTCGCTCTACGCCGAAGCGTATGGCGCCGAGCCGTTCGTGCGCGTCCCCGCGAGGCGCTTGCCGGAGGTCGCTGCGGTGAGCGGGTCGAACTACGCGGAAGTCGGTCTCACCGTTGGCCCCGTCGACGGCGACGCGCGAGTCGTCGCGTGCTTCTCCGCAACCGACAACCTCATCAAGGGGGGCGCGGGTCAGGCGATCCAGTCCATGAACTTGATGCTGGGACTCGACGAGCGCCTCACGCTGGAAGACACCGGGGGCTGGCCATGAACCCCGTCGTCATCAAGCTGGGAGGTGAGGTCGTCAAGAACGCCCCGCTGCTCGCGATCCTGTGTGCGGACGTTGCTGCGCTGACGAAGCAGAATCTCCCCGTCGTCATCGTTCACGGCGGCGGGCCGCAGGCGACCGATCTGCAGACCCGCCTGGGGCAGACGCCCCGAATGGTCGCCGGACGGCGGATCACCGACGCGCAAGCCCTCGACGTGATGAAGATGGCCGTCGCCGGTGGCGTCAACGTCGACCTCTGCGCCGCGCTCACGGCGGCCGGGGCGCGACCCGTCGGCATTCACGGCGCGAGCAGCGCGGCCATCAGGGCGCACAAGCGACCGCCGCGGGTCGTCGCCGGCGCGGGGCCCGACCCCGTGGACTTCGGCCACGTCGGCGACGTCGATGACATCGATCGCGGGCTCATCTCCTTGCTCCTCGGCGGCGGCTACCTGCCCGTCCTCGCTTGCCTCGGCGCCGATCTCGAGGGGCACGTGTTCAACATCAACGCCGACGTCGTCGCCAACAAGGTCGCCGGCATGCTCGACGCCCGGGCTCTCGTCCTCGTGACCGACGTCCCCGCGGTCCTACGGGACGTGAACGACCCGAGCTCGCGCATCGCGCGCATGACCGCGGCCGAGGGGCAAAGGGCCATCCAGGACGGCGTCGTCACGAAGGGGATGATCCCGAAGCTCGAGGAGTCTTTCGCGGCGATCGCGGATGGAGTGCGCGCCGTGCACATCGTCGGGCGTCTTGCGGCGGGCGACCTCGCGCGAGCCGTTTGCGAGCCCGGTAGCGTCGGCACGATGCTCGTCGCCTGAACCAGGCGGGGGCGCGCCGCGTGTTACACCCCGAAGGGGGTGAGCACGTCCACGCCGGCTACGGCTTCGGCGGAGCGGCGTCCATCTTCGCGCGCTTCCGGCGGCGCCGTGCGGCCTCGGCCTGCTTCTTCCGTCGCTTCACGCTCGGCTTCATGTAATGGCGGCGCATCTTCAGCTCGCGAAGGACGCCTTCGGAGGCGAGCTTGCGCTTCAGCATCTTGATGGCGCGCTCGATCCCGCGGTCGCTCACTACGACCTCGAGCGGTTTGCACTGGATGGCATCACTCGGCATAAACGTCTCCAAACTCCACTCGATCACGAAGCCCGTACCGCCCGCCCGCACGAACGGACGCGACGAGCAAGGGTCCGCGGACTTAGCACACGGCCCGGCACTCCGCCAAGCGCGGATTCGCCGTCCGTCGATCCGGCCCTTAGGTCGCTGTCCCCTCCGCCCCCGCGGGCGCCCCACCCGTCGCGGCCGTCCGTCGCTTCGCCGCCCGCTTCGGCGCCGCCGCTCTCCGTCCCTCCGTCTTCGCCTTCCCCTTACGCTTGCCCTTCGCGCCAGCCGGCTTCGGCGCTACGACGCGACCTCGACCCGCACCCGCGAAGTACGTGGTCGCGCGTTTCTCGCCGACCTTCGTGATCCGCTTGGCCTGCAGGGCCTCGGCGATCGGTCGCGGCAGCTCCTTCGCCTGGACGTCCAGCGCGTCGCGAATCTGCTCGGCGCGAAGCCCGCGTGGGTGTGCCTCGAGGAGCGACACGATTTGTCCGACCACGCGCGCGATGTCGGCTGGGGAGCGCCGACCGAGGCGCCCGGGCTTGTTGGCCGGACGTTTCGCTCCACCGGCACCCGCAGGCCCGGTCGGTCGAAGCCCCACTCGCGCCCCCGCACGCCCTCCAGTGAGGCCGAGCGCGTGTCCGCCGCCGGCACGCTGCGTCTCCGCCAGGATGTCCTCGAGCGACGCGCCCTTGATGGCGTTGAGCACGCCCGTGGCGAACTCGACCGCCATCTGCTGAATCGCATTGCGAAGTGCGTTGGACATGAAGGACTCCTTGGATTGGACTCATAGGCTGCACGTTCCGCGGCGGTCAACGCCTCATTTCCGCGTCGTTCCCCGGGTGTTCGCGTTCTTGCCAGTCGCGCGAAACGTCGTCGGAACTCGCGAAATAGAAATCCCCACGACCCCCGGCCCGCGAGACCCCGCGCTCCGTACCGAAGGAGGGACTCGAACCCTCACGCCCTCACGGACGGCGGATTTTGAATCCGCTGCGTCTACCGTTCCGCCACTTCGGCTCGCACTCGCGATGAGCGGCTCTTACCACTCTGCCACGGCTACGGGGAGATCGTTTGTGGCACGCGCGAGCCGCGATGTACCCTCGCCGCATGCCCAGACACGTCCTCTCACCTCACTCGTTTGCGATGGCGTGCCTGATCGGCCTCTCCCCTCTCGCCGCGGACGGCTGCAAGGACGCGGCGAAGACGAGCGAGGCGAATGCGACGCAGGCCGCGCGCGACGTGGCGAAGCGCGCCGTGGAGGACGTCGGCGATGTCCGGCGAGGTCTCCCTGCTGGCGCCACAGAGCTCGCCGCGCTGTACGCGCGGGGAGCAGACCCGTCGAAGGACCTCCCCGCGGTGCGCAGAGGCTTGCGCAAGATCCGCGCGGAGGTCCCAGACCTCACGCGCGCGGTCTCGACCTTCTTCGCCGTTGCCGACTCCCACGGCATCGCGATTCGCAACGACCTCGAGCAGGACGTGATGGCCGGCCAGGATGTCTGGAAGCTGTTCCCCGAACTCGAGAAGGCGACGAGCGGCGGCGTGGCGACCGCCGTCGGCTTGTTCGCGGGCGCACGAGCGCCCGGGGAGCCCGACCGCGACTGGGTGGCCGCGACGGCGATACACGACGACCACGGCGCCGTGGCCGGCGTCCTGCTCACCGGATGGACCTTGCGCCGCTTCGCCTTCCACTTGCAAGAGTCTCTCCGGCACGACCTCATCGAGACCCAGGCAAAGACGAGGGACCCCGGGAAGCTCCCGATCGTTTACGTCGCGGTCTTCGATCGCACCGGCGTGTATTCCGCGCCGCAGACGCCGCCGGTCAACGAGAAGGCTGTGGCCGCGCTCGACCTCGTCTCCAAGACTGCCGGAGCGCCGGTCCACGGCGTGCTTTCGATCACCGACCGTGACTTCGGATACGCGGCCGCGAGGGTCCCGGAGCTCGAAGCCGACGGCGGCGTCGTCGTCCTCTGGAGCGAGATCTAGCGCTTAGGACGACTCCGAGCGTCCGAACCGGTGCAGCGCCGCCGCGAGCACCCCCCACCCGGCTAGGAGCACGAGGCCACCCGAATCAGGGTGCGCGGTTCCGACGAGCGCGACGCCGGCTGCGACGACGACGGCGCCGACGGCGAGCATGGCTCGGGCACGGCGCGTCGGCGCGGAGACTCCCTTCGCCGCCGAGCGGACGGGCTTATCGACGCGCGGCGGTGCGTCCACGCGAACGGACACTAGCGGGGGAGCGACCATCTCGCTACCTTCACCGCCATGCCGCGCTTCGCCGCGCTCGATGTCGGGAGCAACGCGCTTCGCCTCCGCGTCGTCGAGGCCGAAGCCCCGAACACCGGCGTCCACCAGCTCACGCTGCTCCCGAAAGACGCAAGCCAAACGAGCGGCTGGCGGGAGATCACGAGCCTCCGCGCGCCCGTGCGCCTCGGCAGCGAAGTGTTCCTCTCCGGCAAGCTCGCCCCGCGGTCCATCGGCGAGGCGTGCGCGGCGCTGAAGGAGTTCCGTACGGCGATGGACGCCGCGAAGGTGGACGCCTACCGCGCGACGGCGACGAGCGCGGTCCGTGAGGCCTCGAACGGCGCGATGCTCATCGAGCGGTCGCGCCGCGAGACGGGCATCGAGCTCGAAATCATCGAGGGGGTCGAAGAGGCACGGCTCGTTCAGCTCGCCGTGACCCGTAGGCTCCCCCTGCAGGACAAGCGCGCGCTGCTCATCGACGTCGGCGGTGGCTCGACCGAGATCACAGTCCTCGATCGCGGGCAGAGCTCGTTTTCCATGTCGCTGCCGCTGGGGACGGTCCGGCTGATCGAGACCTTCCTCAAGGCGGCCGGACCGGTGAGCAAGGAGCAGGCGCACCTGGTCGGCGAGATGGTCGATCGCGCGCTCGCGGAGGCAGCCGCGCACCTCGCGATCCCGTTCGATCTGGTCATCGGCACCGGCGGGAACATCGACTCCCTCGCCGAGCTCTGCCCAGGCGCCAAGCCGGCGGGCGCCGCCACGACGACCACCGCCATCGACGTCGCCTCCATGCGCGCGCTGTACGCGAACCTTCGCACCCTCAGCCCGGCAGAGCGCAAGGACCGCTACAATCTCCGCCCCGACCGCGCCGACACCATCATCCCTGCGTGCGCCATCCTCGTGAAGGTCGCAGAGGTCGCGTCCGCCGGGGTGATCGTCGCGCCGGGGATCGGGCTCAAGGACGGAATCCTCGAGGAGCTCGTCGACAAGCACTTCCACGTCTGGGATACGGCGCGCGAGGCGCAGAGCGTCATCGAGGCGTGCACGAGGCTCGGCCGCCGCTACGCGTTCGACGAGGCGCACGGAACTCGCGTGGCGGGGTTCGCCGGCGGCATCTTCGACGACATGCAGAAGGTGCACGACTTCGGGGAGCGCGAACGGCTGCTGCTCCGTGCGGCGGCCATCCTCCACGACATCGGTGACTTCGTCCGCTACGACGGACACCACAAGCACAGCTACTATCTCATCCAGCACTCCGACATCATGGGCCTCTCCCCCGACGAGCGCGCCATCGTCGCGAACATCGCCCGCTATCACCGCAAGAGCGCGCCCGATCCGTCGCACCCGAACTTCCGTGACCTCGACAAGGAGGCGCGCGGCAAGGTGCGAGCCCTCGCGGCGATCCTCCGCATCGCGGACGCGCTCGACCGGGAGCACCGCGGCAAGGTGGACGGCGTGCGCGCGGTGGTCGACCGCGGAAAGGGGCGACTCGTTCTGTTCCTCCAGGGCGAAGGTGAACGCGAGCTCGAGGAGTGGACGGTGCGCGCGAAGAGCGAGCTCATGCGCGACGTGTTCGACCTCGACGTAGTCCTCTCCGCCGCCACCCCGGTGCACGACTCCTCCCCCGCCCCGAACGCGAAGACCTCGCGCGGCGGATCGTGAGCGCGTCCGCGCGGATCCACCGGCGCACACGGCGCGCCCTCCCGTTCACGGTGTCGCTCGCGCTCCTCGCAGGCTGCGGAGCCTTACCCGTCAAGGATCCCCGCGAGACATCGATCGCTTTCGCGCGCGCGGCGGAGCGCGGCGACGCGGCCACACTCTACGCGATGCTGAGCCCGTCGGCGCAGCGGGCGCTCTCGAGGGCGGACGTCGCTCGGCTCGTCGCGGACGAGAAGGTCGAGCTCGGCGACGCGGCGCGGTCCCTCGAGTCGCCGAATGCGCAAGCGCACATCGCGGCCCGCCTGCGCTTCGCCGATGGGGAGGAGGTCGCGCTCGGAGCCTCGGGGGGGCGATTCACCGTGACGAGCGGGGGCACCCTCCCGGGCGGTGCGCCGACGCCCGAGACGGCGCTCGACGAGCTCCGCCGCGCGATCGCACGGCGCAGTTACCACGCCCTCCTCCGCCTCCTCTCCCCCTCCACGCGCAGCGCGATCGAGCAGGACCTTCGCACTCTCGTCCTCGGGCTCGAGCATCCCGAGTCGTTGCTCATTCATACGAACGGCGACGTCGCGAGCGTGGTCGTCCCGGGCGGACACCGGGTGACGATGAAACGCGAAGCGGGCATCTGGCACGTCGAGGACTTCGATTGATGACGCCGCGGTCCTCCGTGAGCGCCGTGTCCGTCATCGCCGCTCTCCTCCTCGTCGCCTCGATCCCGAAGCCCGCGCGTGCGTTTGGCGATGCGGGCGCGTTCGACCCGCGCGTCCTCCTCACCGGCGATGAGACGGGCGCTGCGCACCCGAGCGCCCCGGCCAGCTGGTCCTCGGAGCTCGAGTCACGGACGAGCGCGCCGGCGCGCCACAGGCCGCTACACGTGCGAGCCGACGAGGGGGCGCTCACCGACGAACCGTTCGTCTACTGGAGCGGCACGTCCGCGACCCCGCCTCTCACGGCGGGCGAAATCTCGGGGCTTCGCCGCTTCCTCTCGCTCGGCGGCGTCATGTTCGTAGACGACGCGGCGCCGCACGACGACGGCACGCCCGGGTCGTTCGGCCTCTCCGCGCGCTCGGAGATCGCGCGCGTCGTCCCCGACACGACGCCCATCTCGATCGGCACCGACCACGTCATCTTTCGCACGTTCTACCTCTTGCGGCGCGCCGAAGGTCGCGTCCTCGGCCCGCGCACGCTCGACGCGGTCGTTCGCGGCGGAAAGGCGCTCGTGGTCTTCTCGGAGCACGACGTCGGAGGCGCCCTCGCGCGAGGGACGGGCGGCGTTTGGGAGCTCTCCGTGACGCCGGGCGGGTACGAGCAACGCGAGCAGGCGATCCGCCTCGCCGTGAACGTCGCGATGTACGTCCTGTGCTCGAACTACAAGGACGATCAGGTGCACGCCCCGTATCTGATGCGCCGACGTGCGCTGGTTCCGGGCTCGGGGACGGTCCCCTGAATGACCAGCTCACGGCTCGCGTCCAGCGCGGACCTGCCGCCGTGGGCCATCGCGGCGGCGCTGGCCCTCGCGGCGCTGAGCTTCATCCTGCTCGCGTTCGAGATGCGCCGCCGCGAGCGAGGGGGGGGCGTGATCCTCGTGTCCGGCGTCCTCGCAGTCGTCGCGCTACTCGTCGCGGTGCTGCGGCCGGTACGGATCGCGGCGCGCGAGAGCACGGTCGGCGCCCGCGTGCTCCTGCTCGCCGACGCGTCCCGCTCGATGGCGCTCCCCCAACCCGGTGGCGGCACACGGGCCGACGCTCGCGACCGGGCGATCCGTACGCTCTTCGCCCACGCGAACGGCGCGCGATTCCTGGTGCAAGGGTTCGGAGAAGGGGCCGGCGCTCCGTTGGACATCGGCAGCCCCGTCGCCACCGCGAGCCTCGCTCGACGGAGCGACCTCGCCGCCGCCCTCCGCGCCATCGAGGCGTCACCCGAAGAGCGCCCGCGCGCCCTCGTCGTCATCTCCGACGGACGTCTCGATGACCCACCCGAAGGCGCGAGCCGCGAGGCGCTCCGCACGCTTGCGGGGACGCTCGGCGTCCCGATCCACACGGTCGCCACGACGCGCGACGCTCCCAAGGACGCCAGCCTCCGCAGGGTGGGCACGGCGGGCGCCGCGGTTGCGCACGTGCCGTTCCCGCTCCGCGTGGAAGTGGGTTGCGCAGGCGGGCTCGTGTGCGAGGACATCCCCGTCACGGCGCGCGAGGTCCGCGAGGACGGCCCCCCCGCGCTGCTCGCGAGCGGAGTCGTACACGTCAAGGACGGCAAGGGGGCCGCCGACCTCACAGTCACGCTCGAGCGGGCGGGGACCCGCATCCTCGAAGTAAGGATCGACGCTCCCGCGGGCGACACGATCCCAGAAAACGATCGGCGTCTCATCACAGTCGACGTCTCCCGCGAACGCGTTCGCGTCCTCCACATTGCCGGTCGCCCCACGAACGACGTTCGCGCGTTGCGCGACTGGTTGAAGAGCGACGCCTCCGTGGATGTGGTCGCGTTCTTCATCCTGCGCACGAAGAGCCACGATCCGCTCGCCGACCCCAACGATCTCGCGCTCATCCCGTTCCCTGTCGACGAGCTCTTCACCGAGTACCTCCCCTCGTTCGACGCGATCGTCCTCCAGGACTTCGACGCGCAACCCTACGGTCTCGAGAAGCACCTCCCCGCGCTCGCACGGTATGTCCGCGCCGGGGGCGGGTTGATCATGGTCGGCGGGCCGAACTCCTTCGTCGGGGGCGGCTACGCCAACTCTCCGCTCGGCGACGCGCGCGGCGTGCTGCCGGTCGAGCTCGACGGATCGAGCCACGCGACGGCGAGCGACCCCGTGGCGTTCGATCCTGCGTGGACCGAGCAGGGACGTGTCGCGCCGCTGCTCGCGCCGCTGCGCACGGTCGTGGGCGACGAGCTCCCGCAGATGCCAGGCGGGAACGTCCTCGGGGACGCGCGCCCCGGGACGGTCGTTCTTTGGTCGCACCCGACACGGAAGTCGCCGAGCGGCTCGCCGATGCCGGTGCTCGCAGTAGGCGAGCAAGGGGACGGGAGGACGATCGCGCTCGGCGTCGATGGTGGATGGCGGCTCGAATTCTCGGCGCTGGGCGCCCGTACGGCGGGACGCGGCTACGGCGCGCTCTGGGACGGACTCCTCGGCTGGCTGATGCGAGACCCTCGCTTCGAGCCGGCGCAGCTCGAGGTGCTCGGCGGGTGCACCGCGGGCCTCGCGGGCACTCTGCGCGCACACCTCTTGCCGGAGACGTCGGACGCGGCGAAGCAGCCGCTCACGCTCGACATCGTCCGCGTCGACAGGGACCCGGCTGGGACGAAGACGCTCCCCGTGCACCGCGAGGTCCCGCGCGATCCTTCGGGAGCGACCGACATCGCCCTCCCTCCACTCCCCGCCGGAGCCTACGTCTCTCGCCTCCGCGTCGGCGCGAGCGGCAGCACGCGCCACGACTTTGCGTGCGAGGCGGGGGGCGACGAGTGGGCAGACTCGAGGCCCGACGGCCAGAGGCTCGAAGCGATCGCCGACGCGTCGGGAGGGCGGTTCGTGTGGGCCGACGAGGAACTCTCGCAGATCCCGATGCCAAGCCCGACCACGGTCAGCGCCGAGAGACACGTGTCGCCGATCGCGCCGCCGTGGGTGTGGACGGTGCTCGCGTCCGCGCTGCTCGGCGCACACTGGATCGCGCGGCGCAGAGGCGGGCTCGCGTAGCGCAGAGCTTGGCGTCACTCGGCCCCCGCGCGTCGGTGCTACCCTCCCACCTCGTGAGGCGTCCACTCACTGGCCTGCTGCTCCTCCACCTCCTCGCGTCGTCCCCAGCACATGCCCTCGGCTGGCCGGACGCACGCGAGCGGATCGAACGCGACCTCGCGGCACCCGACGCGGCGCTCCGGCTTCAGGCCACCGAGAAGCTCGAGTCGCTCGGGTCTCTGAGGGCGACGCCCCTGTTACTGCGCGCGCTCGCCGACAGCGAGCCCACCGTGCGCGTGGCGGCCGCGGAAGCCGCCGTTCGGATGCGGACGAAAGGGGCGACAGAGCTCGTCATCCCGTGGCTCGGCGAGCACGACTCCGCGCTCCGGATCGCGGCGTGTGAGGTTGCGCGAGCGCTGCCCGACCCTCGCGCGGTGGCGCCGCTCGCGCGCGCACTAAGCGACGCCGATGGCGGGGTCCGCGCGGGGGCGGCCGAAGCACTCGGCTTCCAGGCGTCGGCCGACGCGGTCGCTCCGCTGCTCGGGAAGCTCGACGACTCGAGCCCCGCAGTGCGCGTCGAGATCGCGCGCGCGCTCGCACGACTCGGCGACAGACGCGCCGTGGTGCCGCTCATCGGCAAGGTGGAGGACTCCGTCGCCGACGTGCGGCAGGCGATCGCCAAGTCGCTGGCCGAGCTTGGTGATCCTCGGGCCGCGTCGGCGATCGTCCTGCAGCTCCGCGACAACTCGACGGAGGTGAAGGTGGTCGCGCTCGGCGCCCTCGGACGCCTGCACGGCGACGGCGCGATCGAGGCGATCGCCACGCTCGTCACCGAGCGCAATGCTCCCGTGCGGCACGCCGCGCTCGCGACCCTGGGCGCGCTCGCGAAGGCCGGGTCCTCCGACGCGCTCCGCGTGCTCGTCGGCAGGCTCGGTCAGGACGACGACGTCGCGGGCGACCTCGAGCCGAACGCGCTGCGTGACGCGCTCGTCGCGGCGGGGGACGCGGCGGTGCCGCCGCTGCGGTCGGCGCTGAAAGGGGGCGCGTCTGCGGCCGCGACGGCGAGCGCGGGCTGGATCCTTGGCGCGCTACACGCCCGCTCCGCAGGGCCGGACGTCATCGCCGCGCTTCGCCGCGGGACGCTCTCGACGGCGGCCGCCCTTCACGCGCTCGCGGGCGTCGGGACACCAGACGACCTCCCTGTCGTCCTCGAGCTCGTCGCCGACGACAACCCCTCCGTTCGCCGCGAGGCGCTCGCCGCTGCACGCGTGCTGATCGACCCTTCGCACCCCGACGGGCGCGCGGTCGAGCCGCTCGTCGCGGTCACGGAGAGCTCGAAGCTCACGCCCGCGGAGAGGATCCTCGTCATCGATCTCCTCGGACGCACCGGCGCCAGGCGCGCGGCCCCTCTGCTCCAGGGGCTCGTCGGGTCGCGCGACCCGGCCGTGAAGCTCGCCGCGCTCGACGCGCTCGCTTCCCTCGGCCCGGCCGGCGCGGACGCATCCTTGCTCGCGCTCGTGCCCGACCCGGACCCGGTCATCCGTCTCCACGCGGCCCTCGCGCTCTCCGCGAGCGGGGGCGAGGTCGCACGGGACGGCCTCCTCACCCTGCTCACGACAGGGACGGGGGTCGACCGCGCGACAGCTCTCACGGCGCTCGGCGGCGTGCTCACGCGCGCACCATCCGATCGCGCGTGTAGGCTCCTCCAGGCGGAGCTGGATCTGGCAACGGGCGCGGAGAGGGACGCGACCCTCCTGGCGCTCGGAAGCGCGGCCCCGCTTCACACGCTGACAGAGCTCGTCCGCCTCGGGGACGCCGACGATCGCCGGACGCTTACCACCGCGCTCGCCGCGCGCGACGATGCGCGCCCGGCGCTTCGAGCGCTACTCTCGGACGCTGACGCCGGCGTACGCGCGGAGGCTGCGTGGAGCCTCGGCTCGCGCGCGGGCGCGGACGCCGTCGAGGCGCTCCTGGGCGTCGCGCGGAGGAAATCCTCGACGTCAGACGACGACGCGGCGGTGGACGCGAGCGGGGCGATCGCGCGAATCGCCGGGCGAACGCACGCAGAAGCGGCGACGGCGGGCCTCTGCGAGCTCGCGCGTGACGCGCGCGCGCTCGTCCGCGCGAACGCGCTCACCGGGCTTTCGCTCGCCCGGGCGCGGTGCGGCGACGGGTCGACCGAGCGCGCCGCGTTGAGCGACGCGTCCGATCGCGCGCGGAGCGCGGCGGCGAGAGCCATCGGGAGCTCCCCTCGTTCGGACGCCGAGAAGGAAGCCCTCGCGCGCTGCGCCGCGACCGACCGCTCGGGCGCCGTCGCAGACGTCTGCGCGCACCCCCCGGACGCACCGACTGGCGCGCCACGTCCGACGCTCGCGTACGTCGAGACCGCCCCACGCAGCGATCCACGCCCCCTCGCGCACTACCTCGTCGAGCTCGCCGATGGCGTCCTCCGGGCAGGCACGACGGACCGCCGCGGCGCGTTCTTTGACCCCCTCGCCCCCGACGGCGCACTGAAACTTCACGCGGCCGTGAGCTTCGACCGCTAACCCTGGCGGAAGTACGTCGCGCTGCAGGTGTCATTCTCCCACACCTCGACGCGCAGCACGCGCACGCGCCCATCGTCGACCAGCGCCGCGAGGTTGTCGGCCACGACGCGCGCAAGGTTCTCGGCGGACGGATTGAGGTCGTCGAACGGGGGGATTTCGTTCAGGAACACGTGCTCGTACGGCTCCACCAACGCGCGAAGCGTCTTGCCAAGGTCGTTGAAATCCAGGACGAAGCCGCGCGCGTCGAGCTCGCGCGCGCGGACGACCGCCTTGATGCGCCAATTATGCCCATGGAGTCGCTCCCCCTCGCCCGGGGAAAGGCGCAGCTTGTGCGCGGCGGCGACGACGGTTTCCTGCGTGATTTCCCACATGGCGATGACGACTCCTCCAGGACCGGGTGGTCGCGGAGGGTTAGCACGACCCCTCCGGCGCGTCGCTCGCTTCGAAGCTCGGGGCAGGCCCTCCCGTCTCCGCGGCCTGCGCTACACTGACCCGGACGCGATGACCCGTCCCGCTCGCCCCCGTCCCGTCCTGCGCTCGCCGGAGCGCCTCGGCGGCGTCATCGACCGCGCGGAGCCGCACGCCCGCGCGTACGCAAAACCGAATGTGTCGATGCGTGACTGGATCGCAGCCGTGGGGGCGCGAATTGCCGAGCGCGCCGAGCCGGTCGAGATCGACCGCGGCACGCTCATCGTCCGCGTCGCGAACAGCGTCTGGGCGTCCGAGCTGTCGCTGCTCGCCGTGACCATCCTCCAGCGCCTCGAGGCCGTCGGCGCCCCGGTGCACGCGCTCCGTTACCGCGTCGGGACGATCGAGGGCGCGCCCCGGCCCAAGGCCTTCCGCGCATCGCGCGCCGTCCCAGCGCCCCTCCCGCTCCCCGCGAGCGTGAGCGCGGCGCTGGCGAACGTGGACGACGACGAGCTGCGTCAGATCATCGGCAACGCCGCGCAAGCGAACCTCGCGTGGCAGGCGTACGTCGATCCCGGAACGGCGCCTGCTACGCCCGCAACGTCGCGAGCCGCTCGAGTCCCTCGATCCGCTGAACCAGAAAGCGGTCCGCCGGGCCAAACGACGGCAGGAGACCCCGGAGGAGCTCGACGTAGGCCTTGACCTTGCCGACATCGGCAGACGTCACTTTCCGGAGCGCACCGTACAGCTCGTCGACGACCACCGCCGGGGCCGGGCGTTCGAGCTTCGTGTAGATTTCGACGACATAGTCGACCCAGGCGCCCTTCCCCGTCGCTGTCGCGAGCTTCGCCGCGAAGCGCGTCACGAGCTCTGCGAGCGCAGGCGCGACGGGCTTGCCGAGCCGGCTCGCGTTCAGCACGTCGGCGAGCGACGCCGAGACCAGCCGCTCGGCCTCCTCGGCTCGCCCCATCGCGAGCGCCTTCTCCGCGACGCTTGCGAGCACGCGGAAACCGTCGGTGCGCTTTGTGATGGAGAGATCGTCGCTGACCGCGCTCGTCGCGTACGAGAGCTTGGTGACGCTCTGGTCCTCGAAGTCCTCCACCGCCGGCCGACTGACCGTCACGCGCGGCATCGACATCGTGGCGTTGAGCGGGATCGCGGGCAGGCCCGATTCGGAGATCTGCACGACGGTCAGCTCCTGGCTGCCGATGAGGACCTTGTCGCCCGGACGAACCTTGACCCGCCCCTCGATCTTCTGGCCGTTGACGAGGACGCCGTTGCGGCTGCCGAGGTCTTCCACCACGAGCTCTTCGGCCGCAACCCAGAAGACCGCGTGCCTCCTCGAAACGAGCGGATCGTCGAGCGACAGCTGGCAGGTCGCGTTCCGGCCGATGGCGAACTCCCCTTCCGAAAGCTCGAGGTCGTGCGACTGGTAGCGCAGACGAAAGCGCACGGTTAATACGTGTAGCGTCGCGAGGGACACCGCGGCAAGGAGAACGGACTCGCGGCCCGTGCGCGGCGCGGCGCGTCTGTCGGAAGAGGGCTCACGACGCGAGCTCGCAAAGCCGCGCGAACGCCTCGGCGTCCTCCCCCACGAGATCGCCGTCACGGAGCGCCTTGCCGAGCGGGACCACGAGCGGCGCGATCTCGGCGTGCTGCACGACGAGACTCGCGAGGCGGACGGAGACGCGCGCAGGAGGGTAAAGCGCGGCGCGCCCGTAAAAGCGCGGAATCCATCCTCCCCAGCTCGGCTCCTTCGTGGCCTCGCAAATGGCCGCGGCGGCCATCGCCGCGTGTGCGACTTGCTCGGGCTCGACCCGACCCCCCTCGACCAAGCGATCCTCGAACAGCCCCGTCGCGCGCCGGAGCATCCGGTCCGCGTCGGCGACGCGCCCCATCCGGAGCGCCTTGTCGGTCGCCTCAAGCAACAGCTGGACGCTCCACGAGTGCTGGGACTCGTTGCCGAATGTGCCGGTGAGCGTCTCGTCGTCCGTCTGTTCGCTCGTGCCGCAGTGAGGACACGACGACGTCTCGCGGGCGAACGGGAGCTTGCACTTGGCGCAGAGCCGGAGGACGCCCGTCGTGCGGCTCCCCTTCTTGGACGGCTCCTTCGGCTGCACGCGCGTGAACACCAGGTCCTGCGTACCGATGCGGACGCGGTCGCCGTCCTTCAGCGACGCCGACCCTTCGACGAGCGCCCCGTTGAGCCGGACGCCGTTGCGGCTGCCGAGGTCGATGACGCGTACGTCATCACCGTCGACCGCGATCTGCGCGTGCCTGCGCGACACGAGCGGATCCTCGATCGTGACCTCGCACTCCTCGCTCCGCCCGAGCGTCGTGACGCCGGATCGTAGGTCGATCTCCTGGAGGTGGAACCTGAGCCGGAAACGCGACACGTGCCTCTCTTCTCCCGCGGCGCGCGCGCGCGCACCCAAGACCAGCGAATCACGAGTATAGCCTCCCCCGCGACCGGCCGGCGATCGTTTCGCACGCCGTCGCGCTCGTCAGGCTGCGCTCGGCGACGAGCGTTCGGGCCGTGCGGGCCGAGCGAGCCGAGCGGGGAACGGGTGCCGCCCCTTCATCGGCATGTGGTAACGTCCACTCCGTGGAGAGCGCGGCGGAGACCTCTGAGACGGCGCCCCTGCAGCTCACCGCCGCCGGCGAGGTCGTCGCCCGGGTCTGCCGCGAGGTGCTCGCGGCGCTCGTCGAGGCGGATGGAGGCCGGATGTTCCTCGTCTCGGCGACGGCGGAGGATATCCACCTGCACCTCGCGGGCACGTGCGCCGGCTGCCCCGGCTCCGCGCACACCACGAGTCGCATCCTCGCGCCCACGCTCGAGCGCGCGCTTCCCAAGGCCACGCTGCGCGTCACGACGGGCTGGATCGTCCCGCCCGGTGCGCTGCGCCTGGAGCCGGTGTGACCGAGCGCAGCGCGGCGCTCAGTGACCGCGCTTCTTCGGCGCTCCTGCGTCTCCGCGGCTTCGCTGCGCGTTCGGGTCGCTGATCCCGGCGTGCGTGATGGCGGCGACGCTCGGATCGAGCGCGAAAGGGTCCTCCGCCTTGATCGCGCGCAGCTGAGGGAGATTCGCGAGCGTGCGCTTGTCCTCGAGCACGACGCCGATGACATGCTCGCCGGATCGGTCGTCCGCGCGGAGGTGGGTGCCCGGGTCTTGCCAGTCGGCCGAGAGGAGGCGGCTGCCCGTCGGGCTGGGCTGGGTGACCCTCGGCCTCGCCCCGACCAGCGACGCGAGCTTGCCGACCGCCTCCGCGTAGCTCGCGCCGTACACCCCGCCCGCCTTGAGCGGCACCTCGTCGTAAAGCTTCCAGAGCCGCTCGTTCGGCGGCGCGCCGATGAAGAAGAGGAAGCGCCGCTTGCCCCCCTTCTCGAGGCTCATGACGGACTCGTGGTTTCTGTAGGTGTACTCGTCCTTCACACCTGTCGCGTCGTAGCCGGTCGGCGTCGCGCCGAACTCGATGAAGCTCGCGGCGAAGGCCGCCTTCCGGTTCTCGCGCTCCGCCTCGATGGCCGCCATCTGAACGCCCGGCTGCGTCTTGGCGAGGACCGGGTCGTATTCGCGGTCGAACAGGCCGTCGACGCCGTTGTAGACACGGGTCACGTCCTGGTGGGTCATGCCCCACGTGAGGCCGTCCTCGAAGCGCGTGAGCGCCGCGACCACCGGAGCGTCCGGCGGATCGGCCGCGAGCGCCGTCCGCACGCACGGCAGGAGAGAGACGAAAGAGCTGAGGGAGAGCCCGACGCCCAGCGCCGCCGCCATGACCGCCAGAACCTTGCGTTTCATGCATCCTGCGCTTAGCACCGAACGCGGAGCCTGGACAATTCTGCTGGTCGGGGCTCCCGCGACGGCTCGGGGCGAACGTGCGCATGCTCCCGCGCAACGATTAGGCTAATGAGCGCGGGTGGCTCCGTCCCGCCCACCGGGTTCGCAATCCTCGATGACTCACCCGATTCTCGACCGTCTCGCCCTCCCCACGCTGCTCGCGCTCCTGGTTGTCCTCATCCCTCGCTGCGCCGGACCGTCCATCGAAGGCGCCGGTCGGCCGCTCCCTGCGTACGCGGGCCGCGCACCGGAGCTCTTCGACGACACGATCGAGCCCGCCGCCGTCGGCATCGCCCTCGAGCCGGGACCGGATCCCCGCTCCGACCGCAGGCTCCGCGAGCGCACGCAGGTCGGCGATGCCACGCTCCGCGTTCGGGTGACGACGATCACGGCCAAGGCGGAGGACTCGGGGACCGGCTACGTCATCGGCCTGCGTACGATCGAGAAGCTCGCGGGCCAGTTTCCGCCGCCGGAGACCTTCGAGATTGCCGTCGGCAGGTCGAGCCCTTCGGCCGGGATCTTGAAGGGATTGCAGGCGCAGATCGTCGGAAAGACCTTCGTCGGATTCCTTCGCACGTTCGTGCGGCCGGACGGCGACCAGGAGATGCACTTTCACCTCGCGCCGGACGCGAAGGAAGAGGTCGGCGCGGTCCGAGATGCCGCCGCGCTCTCGGCGCTCTGATCGCGCGCAACCCTTGCGCGGATGGCACCGCGAACATAAAGAGCATGGCGTGAGCGTCGACATCAAGAGCCCCAAGGAGATCGAGGCGATGCGCGTCGTCGGCCGGATGGCCGCCGAGACGCTCATGGTGGTCGGCGAGACTCTCCGCGCCGGCATGACCACAGAGGACATCAACTCGATCGTCCACGACGACACGCTGAAGCGCGGTGGCTTCCCCGCGCCGCTGAACTACCGCGGGTTCCCGAAGAGCGTGTGCACGTCCGTGAACGACGTCGTCTGCCACGGCATCCCTGGGCCGGAGGTGCTTCGCAACGGCGACATCGTCAACGTCGACGTGACCACGATCTACGGCGGGTTCCACGGCGACACGTCCGCGACGTTCTACATCGGCACGCCGAGCCCGGAGGCGCGGCTCGTCGTCGAAACCGCTCGGCGCGCGCTGGACGTCGGCGTCGCCGAAGTCCGCGAGGGAGCGCGGCTCGGGGACATCGGCGCGGCGATCCAGCAGTACGTGGAGGCGCAGGGCTGCAGCATCGTCCGGGACTACGTCGGTCACGGCATCGGTCGGAAGTTCCACGATGATCCGCAGGTCAAGCACTACGGCAAGCGCGGTATCGGCGAGCGGCTCAAGGCGGGAATGATCTTCACGATCGAGCCGATGGTGAACACGGGCTCGTTCGAGGTCCACGCCGACCCGGTCGACCGGTGGACGGTGCGGACGGTCGACGGCTCGCTCTCGGCGCAGTTCGAGCATACCTGCCTCGTGACCAAGACGGGCGTCGAGCTCCTGACGAAGCGCGACAAGGCGCTGCGGATGTCTGAGAACGTGGTGACCGTCCTCGCGGGCTAGTGCCGCTCGGCAGGAGTGTGGCCGCAGAGCTTGGAGGCGGAGAACGCGGCGAGGCGGTCGGTCGGGAGGGCGAGCGGGTTGCTCGGCACACCGAGGAGGTCGCTCGGCTCATCGAGCGCGCAGGTCGGTGGAATCGCTAAGGCGCGAGAAACGGCAAGCGGGTCGATCGAAGTTGCGAGCGGCGCTGTGGGCGTGCCGAGGGAGGCCCTCGAGCGCAAACTGGCCTCCGGTCGGGCTTTCGTCGTATCGATCGGCGCATGAACCGCGCGCTCCCCCTCGCCGTCGCCGCCACCGTCTCCCTCGTCACCTCGGCCGCGTCCGCCCAGACGGCGCCTGCCGGTCCTTCGCCCGCCGAAGGCGCGGGCGAGCTACGTCTCGCGGTCTCGGTGACGGAGCGTGGGCTCACGCTACCCAAGATGATCCTCAATCCGGAGCTCGACTTCGACTTCGTCCGAGTCCCTGGCGGCTCGCTCTTCGCCAACCTGAGCGCGGGCGCGAGCTTCGGCGTCCTCGACGACCTGACCGTCCGGGCCCAGGTGTTGCCCCTCCAGCTCGCCGGGCCGGCGGGGACGGGCTTCCACTACGGCCAGGCGACCGGCCTCCTGGGCGTGGACAACGTCGGCCCTGGAGTCGGCGCGACCTATCGGTTCCTGAAGGGCAAGTTCGAGCTCGGCGGGAGTCTCGACGCGAACATCATCACGGTATCGGGAACGTCGGGGGTCGTCCTCCAGCCCGGGGTCCCTGCGCACATCCACATCACCGAAGCCCTCCGAATCGACACCGGGGCCTACCTGCCGCTCACGTTCGCGAGCGTCTCCGTGCTCGGACCGAGCGCATCTCACAACTCCGTGGGCCTCGCGATCCCTGGGAGCGTGCTCTACGACATCACGGAGGCCATCCACGTCGGAGGGGGCACGGGCTTCGAAATCGTCGACTTCAGCGACGCCGGTCACACGGTTGCCGTCCCGCTCGGCGTTTTCGGTGGCTATGCCATCGCCGGCAAGAACGGCCCCATCCTCGACATCGACCCGTTCTTCTGGTTCCCCGCGTTCCTGACTCCAGGGGCGCCCGGATCGGCGACCGGGACGGGGCTTTACACCGTCGGAGTCAGCGTCGGCGGCTTCATCTACCTCTGAGCCGAACCGCGGCGCTCACTTCTTCACGCCCATCAGCTCCTCGGCGGCGCGCCTCGCGGCGTGACCGATCTTCACGCCTCCGATCATGCGCGCGAGCTCGTCGACGCGCTCCCGCGGCTCGAGCCTCCGCACGGTCGCGAACGTCCGGTCCTCACGCTCGGTCTTGTCGACGACGAAATGCACGTCGGCGAGCGCGGCAATCTGCGCGAGGTGCGTGACGCACACGACCTGCCTGTGGCGCGCGACGTCCCTGATGGCGTGCCCGATGACCTCCGCGACGGCCCCCCCGACACCGGCGTCGACCTCGTCGAACACATAGAGCCCCGCGGGGCCGTTCTCCGCCAGCACGCGCTTCAAGGCGAGCAGCGCCCGCGAGAGCTCCCCGCCGCTGGCGATCCGGCGCAAGGGCCGCGGCTCTTCGCCCTGATTGGGCGCGATGAGAAACTCGACGCGGTCGATGCCGCCGCGCGTCAACCGCGCGCCGTCAACGGCCATCCCTGGCTCCGCCCCCGTCGCCGGTGTCACCGCCACCACGACCTTCGCGCGCCCCATCGCCAGGCGCGCGAGCTCGCGCCCGATCGCGTCGGCGAGCTTCTCGGCCGCCGCGCGGCGCTTCTTCGAGAGAGCGCGCGCCTGTTTTGCGACGGCGGCCAGACGCGTCTGGAAGGCGGTCTCGAGGGCGGGGATGCGCCCCTCGGCGGCGGCGAGGCCGTCGCGCTCCGCCGCGAGCGCGGCTCGATGGGCGACGAGCTCGGCCGAGGTCGGTCCGTGCGTACGTAAGAGCTTCGTGATGCGGAAGAGGCGGTCTTCGACCTCGGCGAGCCGCGCGGGGTTCGTCTCGACGGCCTCGGCGTAACGCCCGAGCGCCCGCGCGGCATCCGCGAGCTCGGCCCGCGCCCCCTCGACCGCGCGCACGAGCGGAGCGAGCGAGGGATCGATGCTCTGGGCGGCGTCGAGCTCGGCCTCGAGCCTCCCCAGCTCGTCGCAAATCGCCGCCTCCCCTTCGTAGAGCCGATCGGCCGCGCCTCGCGTCGCCTCGCCCAGCTTGCCCGCGTGCCGGAGCCTGGCGCGCTCGCTCTCGAGCTCGGTCTCCTCCCCTGCTCGGACGTCGAGCTCGTCCAGCTCCCGCAGCTGAAACGCCAAGTAGTCCTCCCGCTCGGCCCGCCCGCGATCCGCTGCGCGCGTCGCCTCGAGCTCCCGCCCGAGCGCGACCAGCTCGTCGACCGCCGCGCCGAGCTCGACTCTGGCAGTCTCGAGGCGACCGAAGGCATCCAGAGCGTCCAGGTGGGTCGCGGGGTCGGTGAGCGCAACGCTCTCGTGCTGAGACGCGATGTCGCAGAGCTCCCCCGAGAGCTCGGCGAGCTGGGCAACGGTGCACATGCGGCCGTTCGCGAACGCCCGGCTCCGCCCTTCGGCCGGCACCACACGCCGGAGGACCAGCTCCCCGTCGCAGGGGATCCCCGCCGCGTCGAGCTTGGCGGTGATCCGCGACCCGGGCGCGACCTCGAAGAGCGCCTCCACCTCGGCCTCTCGAGCGCCGCGGCGGACGAGCTCCGGGCTCGCGCGGCCCCCGATGACGAGCCCGAGCGCGTCGACAAGCATCGATTTCCCCGCGCCCGTTTCCCCGGTGATGACGTTGAAACCCGGCCCCAACTCCAGGGTGAGGCTCTCGATGAGCACGAGGTTCTGGACGGCAAGCTGCACCAGCATGACCGCCCCCACATGCCGCCGGGCCGTGGCCGACGCAAGGACGGAGCGCCACGCGCCCCCGTCGCCACGCCCTCGTCGCCCAAGAGACATCTCTTGACGTCCTTGGATCCAATTCATTAACCTGCGCCGCGCTCCAACGGGGACACGTGCGGGGGTGCGCCTCGGCTCCACCCCGCACGGAGGATCTCGCGCAGAATCGCCACGAATTCACCTCGATTCGACTCCGACCGTATCCACCGCCCTCGCCGGCGTGACGCTTAGGCGCGATGCCCTCCAAGACCACCTCCAGGCCGAACAAGAAGAAGGGCGTCCACGCGGCGTCGCGCGCGGCTTCTCGCGTGGCTCCCCGCCCGCCCGCTCGCAAGGCCGTTGCGCCGGCTCGCAAGGCCATCGCGCCGGCTCGCAAGGCCGCCGTGCCGGCTCGCAAGGCCGTCGCGCCGGCTCGCAAGGCCGACGGCGCGGCCCGCCGGAAAGGCGATGTCGCATCGGCCCGAAAGCCCGACCACGCGACGAGTCGCAAGCCCGCCCCCTCGCCGGTGGGCAAGGCCGCCCGCACGTCGGCCCGGCCGTCGACTCAGGCGAACGGTCACCCTTCCGCTCGCCCGAGCAGCCGCGCGGGTCACCCCGGGCCTGTCCCCACTCCCCGGGTGCCGCGCGTCGTCCCGCCCCCCAAGCCGCGCACCATCGAAGAACGCACCGCCGATCTGGAGCGCCGCCTCCAGGCCGCGACGCCAGCCTTCCTCCAGTCGTACGGAGATAACCTTGATATGTCGTGGATTTACCACGACAGCGCGATCGAGGGGGTCGTCTATACCCTCCCGGAGCTCAAGACGGCGATCGATGCGTCCAGCGCCGTCGTCACCGACTCGACCCTGCAACCCGCCTGCGAAGAGATCCGGCGGCACCGCGAGGCGCTCAACTTCATTCGCGACTTCGCCGTGAAGAAGCGGCTCCCGATCACACTCGACGTCGTGAAGAAGATCTACCTCATCCTCCATCCGGAGGAGGGGGACGTGAAGACCGTCCGCTACCGGAAGGACATCCCCCAGCACCGGCTCTATTTCCACGAGTACGCGCCCCCTGACAAGATCACGTACAAGGTCCGTCAGGTCATGGACTGGGTGAACGACCCGGAGACGCGCCGGACACGAAACGCCGTACGAGTCGCGGCACGTGCCCACTACGACCTCCTGCGCGTGTTCCCGTTCACGCACGACAGCGGCAAGGTCGCGCGACTGTTGATGAACCTCCTGCTCCTCCGCTCGGGCTACCCGCCGGCCATCATCCACTCGACGGAGCGCCAGCGTTATTACGACGCGCTGAAAGGGGCGAGCGCGGCGATGAACCAGATCGTTCAAGAGGCCATCGAGAACAACCTGGGCTCGGTCGAGAAGCTGGTCGAGAGCTACGAGCACCCGGCGACTTCGCCGTTCGTGCGCCCGTAGGTTAGGGGCCGCCAAGGCTGCCCATGGCGAGCCCTCTGGAGAGCGCGATCACGCTCGAAGACGTCTTCGCGATGGTCGTCGGGAAGAGGGTCCCGCTTGCGCCCGAGCTCGCGGGGTATCTCTCGCTCGAGATCGCCGAGAAGGCCGACGCCGCCGGCGCCGGTGGCGGCGACGTCGATCCGCGCTCCGTCTACATCGCAGACGAGGGGACGGTCGCGCTCGTGCGGCCTCGCGGGGACGCGGGAACCGGTGACGCCGAGCAGTCCATTCGCGCACTCCTGGGACAGCTGCTCGTCGCGAGCGGCTCGTCGACGCCGGCGCTGGCGTCCGTATCCAAGCGCGCAAGATCGGGGAGCTTGCGGACGCTCATGGAGGACATCGAGGCCGCGCTCATCCCCGTGAACCGCGCGGCGGGGCGGCGCGCGCTCGCCCGTCTCGCGCGCGAAGTGAAGCGGGTGACGCATGGCGTCGGTCGCAACGCTCCCTCCGCGCGCTCTCCGTCCGGGGAATCGTTCGCGCGGGCGAGCCGACCAGGCACCGACGAGGTTTTTCCCCCGCGACAAGAGCCGCGGGACGCCCCCGAGTCGCGCGCGCCGACGCGCCCAGCGCCGCAACCCGCGCCGCCGGAGCCTCCTCCGCGCGCTGCGACGCCGGCTCCCCCGCCTACCGCGCGCGCCGCCGAGCCGCGCCCGCGGACGCCGGCGCCCCCGGTGGCCGATGTCCGTCCAGCAACCCCTCCCCCCGCCGCCATCGCCCCCATCCAGGAGCCGCCGCCCCCTTCGAGCGACGGCGGTCGCCGCTCGCTCGAAGGCGCGGCCGACGTCGACAGCCTCCTCGACCAGTTCACGACGTCGACCACGCAGTCCGAGCAAGCCGTCTCGCACGATCTGAAGGAGCTCCTCGACCTCGGGCCGACCGCAGCGCCGCCAAGTGTGCGCGAAGGCCCGCCCCCCTCCGCTGCGGGGACGGCGATCGACGACCTCCTCGCGATGACCGACGTTCCCGCGCCAGAGGCTCCAGCGGGTCGATTCCCCGTACGTCCGGGGCGCACCGCCCTGCCGACCCCGTTCCCCGAGTCGGCGCCGCCCGCGCGCGCGCCCGCTCGTGCGCCCGATCCCACGGCTCCGCCGACGCCTTTTCCGGCACCCGCCGCTCTGCCCGCCCCGGTATCCGACCCCGTCGCGCTCCCCGCGCGACCGAGCGCGAGACCGGCTCCCATGCCCGCTCCGGCTCGAGACGGACGCGCCCTCCCGACCCAAGGCTCGATCGCGGTGGCGGACACGTGGGCGCGCCCGAAGAAGAAGCGAACGGACTATTGGATCGTCATCGGTGTGCTCGCGCTCCTCGCGGCGGCGTCAGCCGTCGTGTGGCTCTTCAAGCCGGGGTTTCTCTCCGGGCGGACGGCCGAGAAGGTCGCGGAGGAACGCGCGGCCAGCGAGCGCGCGAGGCAGGCCGCGGCGCTCGCGCAGCAGGCCGCGACGTGTCAGGCCGCGCTCGCCGTGAGCAATGTCCCGAATGGCGCCGAGGTGCTCATCCGCGTTGGACAGGCCCCCGTCGACGTCCCTCTGCTCCCGGTTGGCGCGAGGCTCGAGTTCGTCGCGACCGCCGAAGGCTTCGCTCCCAAGCGCGTCGTCGTCCCCGCGGGCGCGACGTGGGACCCGGGCGCGGACGGCAAGCCACGCTTCGAGGTCGCGGTGCAGCTCGATCGGTCGAAGTCGAAGGCGGGCGACGCGTGGCCCCCCGGAGAAGCCGGCAGCGACGTCGGCGGCAAAGGGCCGCCCGGAACGGTGCACCTCGTCTCCACTCCGCGCGGCGCCGAGGTCTGGATGCTCGCGGGGCTGGGGCCCGATGCGCTGATCGAGCAACTCCCGTGCGACCAGCCCGTCGACGTGCTCGTGGCCGGTCCGACGACGTACCGGAAACGCTTGCACGCGGCGGCGTCCGACTTCGCTCCCAAGCCGGGCGAGGCGCAGTCACGACTCGCGAAGCTGAGCGCGAAGTAGCGCCTTTTCGACCGCGCGCCGTCACTCTGGATCTTCGGCTCGGGCTGCTCCAAGATGGCCGCCATGCACTCGGAAGACATGGCACTCCTCAAGGCGCTCGTCGTCGTCGCGTGGTCGGACGGGGACTTCGCGCAGGTCGAACGAGACGCGATAGACGGTCTGCTCGCAGCCTACGAGGCAACGGAGACCGAGAAGGCCGAGCTCCACGAGTTCGCGAAAGAGCCGCGTACGCTCGACGACATCGAGCTCCAAGAGCTATCGGCGGCCGACCGGCGCGTGCTGCTCCAGCACGCCGTGCTCGTCACTTACGCGGAGAAGAACCCCTCACCCACGCAGGTCGCGTTCATCGACAAGCTCGCCGCGCACGTGAAGGTCCCCGCGGAGGAGGCGAAGTCGGTCGTGGACGCCGCGCGGGAGCGCGTCCAGAAGCTCATGCACTTCCTCTGAGCGCAAAAAGGTCGGCGAGCGTAGAGCCGCCCTTCCTTACTCCGGGGTCGATTTCTGGCGGAGCTTGAACGAGCCGATCTCCTTGAGGAGCGCGGTCGGGCTGAACGGCTTCGTGTAGTACGCGGTGCAGCCCGCCTCGAGCGCGCGCTGCTTCGACTCTGCATCGGCCATCGCCGTGATGATGACGATCGGGGTCGACTGCGTCGCGGGCTCCGCGCGGAGGCGCCGGCAGACTTCGAGGCCGTCGTACGTCCCGGGAAGGTTCAGGTCCAGCAGCACGACGTCGGGAGGGTGGGTGGCCGCCGCCTCGAGCCCCTTCGCGCCGTTCGAAACCGCCGTGACCTGGAAGCCGCGCGCGGCGACGAGCGCCTCGATCATCCTGCGGATCGAGTCCGAGTCTTCGACGATCAGGATACGCATGCCGCCATCATAGCGTCCCCCCGCCGCCCGCGCTCAAGCGTCTCGATGCGGCAACCGCTACGGGTCGACTCGAGGCAGGTAGAGCCCGACGCGCAGTCCGCCAAGGGGGGCGTCGCCGAGCTCGAGAAGCGCGCCCTGCCACGAGGCCAGCTCGGAGCAGATGAAGAGCGACGCGCTGCTCGGGCGACCGTACGTGCTCGGGTCGACTTCGAGGCCCACGAAGGACCTTCGCGCGTTCGCCGGCAGGGACGCTCCGGCGTCGTCGACGATGAGCCGCGCTCCGACCCCGGTGGGCGATCCGTCAGGCAGCGCCTCCCCTCCGGCCCCGGCGATCACGCTGACGCGCACGCTGTGACCGCGCGCGGTCGCCGCGATGGCCTGCGCAATCAGCGTCCGGACGAGGTAGCTCGCAGCGCGAGGCGACAGGCGAACCGGCGCCTTGACGCCGGGGGCGTCCGGGAGTGTGACCACCGTCAGCTCGACGCCCGTCCTCTCGAGCTGCGGCGCGAGCGAGCGCACCGCGGCTCGCGTGAGATCGACCAGATCGACCTCGATCTGCGCCTCGTTGTGGTCAATCTCCCCGAGGGCCGCGAGCTCGGTTACCAGCTCCTGCGAGTCCCGCACGCGGCGCTTCAAGCTCTCGATGCGATCGTCGGCCTCGGCGTCGAGCGCGCGGCTAGAGGCCGCGGGCGCAGTTCCTCGGAGCGCGTGCACGTCTCGCGCGATCTGCGACAGCTGCGCGCGAAGCTCGGCCGCGATGCCCCCCGAGAACCGCACGAGCGTCCCGATCGGCTCGCCCGAGGGACCGGCCGACATCGGAGGCGGAAACGTGGAAGGCGACACCGCCCCCTCCCCCGCGGCGAACGCCTGGGCCAGCTCGCGCGCGTACGCCTCCCCCTGCTTGCGCGCCTCGTCGAGCTCCTTCCGGAGAACGTCGCGCTCCTTTGCGTCGATGGCGCCGTCGGCGGGGAGCGAAATGACCTCCATCCCTCCCTCGAGCTCGTGCTTGCCACCGTAGCGGATGGCCATTCGACTCAGCCACGCCCGCTCCGTATCGGCGGTCGCGCTGCTGTCGGGCCCCAGGACGACCGACACGCGCACTTCGTCGCCGTCTCGCTTGACCGTCACGGCCGACCCGGAGCCGCTGCCGTGCCCGACGAGCAGGTGCATCATTCTGCGAATCTCGGCCTCGTCGCCGCTGATCTCCGTCCCGCCGCCCGGCTCGATGGAGACGCGCGCCCCCGGGGCGACCTCTACCATCAGCGACGCGAGGTCGATGCGCCCCCGGCGCCCCCTGCCCTGCGACGGGACCTTGTGGATCGACGAGAGCATGCGCATCGCTTCGTCGAGCGCGTCGAGCGTGGCGTCGACCGGCGGAACCCCGGCCGCGGTGGCGGCGCTCTCGAGCGGAGGCGGAGCGTTCGACTTCAGGATCTGCACGCCCATGCGCAGGCGCTCCGCGGCCCCTTGCGCCTCTTGCGTGAGCAGCCAGCCTAGCTCCTGTCGGGTCAGCTTTCCGGTCGACACGGGCAACGAGGCTAGCACGGGGGACCGTGCCGCGGGCTGCCCACGACTGCTATGATAAGCGGGCATGCTCCGCGAGCAGAAAGGGAAGTCGTGCGTCCACGACGCGGCAGAACGGACCGTCCGCATCGAGGTGGACGGAGAAGGAGGGCCGCCGACGCGAGAGCGAGGGACGCTGCTCCTGGACGCCAAGGGGCGGGTCGTGGGCGTGGACGTCGCGCCCGAGAGCAGGGCGCGCGTGATCGTGCTCCTCGGGAGGCACGAGGACGTCGCGAGGACGGCCGACGTGCAGCTGTCGGTGTCGAGAGATCGCGGCGGGAAGGTGGCCTGGGTGATCGCGGAGGGCTGGGCGGGAAGCGCTGACCCCGCCTAGACGAAGAAGTCGGGGACGAGCGGCGCTCCCGGCGTCACGGCGTACTTGGAGAGATCCGTCACCCCCGCGAGCTTCAGCGCGTCGTCGTCCACGAAAAACTTCCCGGTCGTCTCCGTCGAAGGCCGCGTCAGGATGTAGTGGGCGGCGTCGGCCATGATCTCGGCCGTGCGGCAGCCGGCCATCGTCTCGTCGCCTCCGAGGAGGTTCTGCACCGCGGCGGTCGCGATCGCCGTACGCGGCCAGAGCGCGTTGACGGCAATCTTCTTCGCCCGAAGCTCCTCCGCCATCCCCAGCACGCACATGCTCATCCCGAACTTCGCCATCGTGTAGGCCACGTGCGGGGCGAACCAGCGCGCCTCCATGTTGAGCGGGGGTGAGAGGTTCAGGATGTGGGGGTTTCCGGCCTTCGCGAGGTGCGGGATGCACGCCTGCGAGCACGCGAAGGTGCCTCGCGTGTTGACCTGGTGCATGAGGTCGTACCGCTTCATGGGGGTCTCGAGCGTCCCCGTGAGGCTGATCGCGCTCGCGTTGTTCACGAGGATGTCGATCCCTCCGAACACGCGCACCCCCTCGGCGACCGCCGCGGCGATCTGCGCCTCGTCGCGGACATCGACGACACACGCGAGAGCCTTGCCGCCGGCGTGCTCGATCTCCTCCGCCGCCGAGTGGATCGTGCCGGGGAGCCTCGCGTGCGGGGTGGTGGTCTTTGCCGCGATGACGACGTTGGCGCCGTCCTTCGCCGCGCGAATCGCAATCGCCTTGCCGATGCCGCGGCTCGCGCCGGTGATGAAGAGGGTCTTGCCTCGAAGCGTCATGGGTGATCCTCAGGCCCCTCGGGCCGACTTCGCGTCCTTCACGGACGGCCTTGCGCTCCCGACGCTCGCCCACGCCCTCTCGACGACCGACGCGAGCCACGTGAGCCCGACCTTCGATTTCCCGACCGGAACGACCGTCACCGCGCGGTCCGCTTCCCATCGTGACGGCAGCGCGAGGCTCTTCTCGTCGCGCAGCCCCTTCTGCGCCGCCGCATCGACGTGGAGCGCGGCGATCCCCGAGCCGCTGAGGAGCGCGACGAGGCCGCTCGGAATGAAGGGGGCGAGGACCGCGCGGACTTGACCCGCGATCTCGGGGGCATGATTGGCGAGGTGGCGGACCTCATCGAGGGTCGAGCAGAGAATCGCGAGGTTCGCCTTGCCGGCCCACGCGAGGCTCCCCGCCACGAACGAGGCGCCGTCCGCGATCTCGAGCGTCTGCCCTCCCCTCCACGCGTGGCTCGCGCCGTTCGACGCGGACACGAGGGGCAGCGACGCGGCCGGCTTCTTCGCCAGCGCCTCCGCGCCCCGACGCTCGCGCACGATCAGCACGTCGTCGGTGGGGAGCACGCGCGGCACCGTGACTCGTACGGGGCGCTTGAAGAGCCGAGGGTCCCCCAGCTCGCCCGCGGCAACCGCGTACGCAAGCGTCTCGGCCGAGGCTACGATGAAGCTCGGCTTCCCGTGTACGCGGGGCTCGGGATCGGCAGACCTCAGACTGAGCCCTTCGCCCGCGGGAGGCGGCGGGTAGATCGCGCCGCTCATCGCGCGGGCGTCGGGCTCGATGAGGCGCGCGCCGGTGGCGATGAGGTCGGTGAGGGCGCCGCTCGACGCGAGGACCTCGAGCATCTGGCGGGATGGGACCGCAAGGAGGAAATCGGTCCGCGACGGGACGCGCTTCGACTTGAGCAGCGCCGCCGCCGCGAACAGATCGCGAAGGGTGGAGCCGCTGTCCCCGCCGAGGAGCACCTGGGAGACCGGCTTCCCCGCGAGGTCGCGGACGCCGCGGATCTGGCCGGTCTCGTCCATGATGAGCGGATCGACCGCGCCGAGGTCGAGGTTCAAGACGTCGTCGCACGGGGCACCGGCGTCGGGCACGAGCGCGCGATGCGCCTTCGAGCGCCGCTGATCGCGGAGGTAGACCTCGGTGCGCTCGTCGCTCACGAAGATGCCAGCCGCGGCGCCGACGTACGGCGCGGTGCTGACAAGGACCGCGCGCTCTCCGACCGAGAGGAGCCGCGCGCTCGGACCCGCGAACTCGAGCACGACGGGGGCGCCGTGGGCCGCGTCGACCCTCCGGACGATGTCGCCGAGACCGCGCCGCAGGAGCTCGAGGGCGATGTCGCGCGCGCACACGAACGGGCGGACGCGACCGCTCAGGAGGACCTGGATGCTCCGCGGCGGGCGTACGAGGATGGTGCCGTGGGCGAGCGCCTGGCCGAGCTGACCGGACGGCACGACGAACGTGAGCATCCCGAGGCCGCCGACGGCCGCGAGACGAGGCTCGTCGGTGACGCAGAGGCGCGCGGGGCTCGCAAACCGTTCGAGGTGGACGGAGCTTGGATATCCGATGCCAGGGCGCGCGACGAGCAGGCCGTGCGACAGCATATCGACCGGCACGGCGCGGGACGCGTCGCGCGGAGCGTCGGCCTCCGTGACGCACGCGGTGTCGTACGCGACGGCGACCTCGACCTTCGTCCGCTTCAAGCCCGACGCGAGCGCATCGGAGAACGCGCGTCCGGGCGCGCGCGCGAGTGCGACCTGATCGACCTTGACCTCGATCGTCTCCCGCGAGCTCTCACCGCCGGTGCGCCCGGACGTCGCGGCATCGGAGGCTCTGCCCGCGAGGACCTTCTGAGCCATCGTGCGGGGGGGATCCCCGGCTCGTGCGCGCATGATGCGTAGTCGTCTTCCTGAGTTGAGTGGGGAGGCGAAGGTTAGGCCGATCCGCGGCGGGCGAAGGTAGACCGACGCCGATCGGGGGTCAAGGTAGGGGGACGTTCCGGACCTCGTTGTTGACTCCTCCCGCGCCAGCCCTCTACGGTGGACGCATGTTCAAAGATGAACTTCGCGCGCTCGTCGACGGCTCGGATGGTGGCCTCGCGAGCCTCATCATGGACTCGAGCGGCATCGCTCTCGAGAGCTACGCCAGAGACGGCGCGCCGTTCGACATCGACATGATCGGCATCGAGTTCAGCGTCGTGGTCAACTCGATCAAGCGCGCCACCGAGATGCTCGAGGCGGGCGTCGCGCGCGAGGTCGCGGTGAACACCGAGAAGATGACCACGATCATCCGCATGCTCAGCGACGAGTACTTCCTCACGCTCACGCTCCGTCCGGACGGCAACCTCGGCAAGGCACGGTACCTGATGCGGACCGCGGCGCCGAGGCTCCTCGCCGACCTCTGAGCCGCGCGTGAGCCACCGCGTGGCGCGCCGAGGTCACAATGTCGAGCCCGGCCCGGCGGCCGTGCTCGTCGTCTCCGGTCCCAACCTCCAGCTCCTCGGGACACGTGAGCCCGCCATCTACGGCGCCGAGACGCTCGCCGGCATCCACGCCCGCCTCGCCGCTCGGGCACGCGAGCTCGGGCTCTCGATCGACGCGCGCCAGACGAACCACGAAGGTACTATCGTCGACTGGATTGGAGAGGCGCGAGGCCGGTTCGCGGGAATCCTCGTCAACGCGGGGGCGTACAGCCACTCGTCGATCGCCATCCGCGACGCTATCCTGGCCGTCGCGCTCCCCGCGATCGAGGTCCACCTTTCGAATCCCGACGCGCGCGAGCCGTTCCGCCGCAAGGCGATCCTCGCGCCCGTCTGTCGGGGACGCGTGATGGGCTTCGGCGGGGATAGCTACGTGCTCGCTCTCGAGGGACTTGCGCGGATCCTCCGGTAGCGGGCCGGCACGGTCGCGGCCGCTGGAGGATCGTTTCGCTATTTGCTCGCGGCCTTGGCCTTCTTCTTCTCCTTCTTTTCCTTCGGAGAGAGCTTGGGCTTGTTGTTCTTTTTGTCCTTTTCGACGCCTTTGGCCATGACGTGCTCCTTGGTGAGAGCTCCAGCGTACTCGGGGTCGTGCCGTAGGCAAAAGGTCTCTCTCCTCTTCCGGCATGGACCCCGTTCGGTGCTATCTTGCCGCCACTTCGAGATGGCCCAGGCGACCCATCTGCTCCGGCGCTGCCTCTTCGCGCTCCTTGGGCTGCTGCCGTTCTTCGGGGCCTTCCTCAGCGTCACGTGGGTGCCTTGGTCGCACGGCGTGTTCGGCAGCGGCGTGCACGGGCTCTACGCCTGGCTCGCCAGCTACGTGTGGAGCCCCATCGGCGCGATCGTCCTCATCCAGGCGATCTACGTTGGCATGCAAAGCGTCCTCTGGCAGCGCTACCGCCCTTTCCCGTCGCCGCCCGCGACGCAGCCCGACGAGACGTGGCCACGCGTGTCGGTCGTCATCCCCGCGTTCAACGAGGGGGCGATGGTCGAGCGCAGCATCCGCTCCGTAGCGCTCTCTGACTACCCCGAGGGCCGGCTCGAGATCCTCGTCGTCGACGACGGCTCGCGCGACGACACCTTCTTCCACATGCAGCACCTCCGCCGCGAGTTCCCCGATCGAGTGCGGCTCCTCCGTTTCGACGGTAACCGCGGGAAGCGCGCAGCGCTCGAGGTGGGCTTCCGCGCGGCGACCGGCGACATCCTGCTCACGGTGGACTCGGACAGCGAGGTCGAGCGGTCGACGGTCCGCGAGATGGTCGCGCCATTCCTCGTCGACCCGCGCATCGGCGCGGTGGCGGGGCGCGTGGCCGTGCTCAACCGAGACACGCTCGTGAGCCGCATGCTCGAGGTGCAGTACTCGCTGGCTTTCGACTTCGCGCGCGCCGCGCAGTCGAGCTACCGCACCGTCGCATGCTGCCCGGGAGCGCTCTCGGCCTTCCGGCGGGAGCTCGTCATCCCGTTCCTCGGAGAGTGGATCGGGCAGAGGTTCCTCGGGCGACCCGTCGGCCACGGCGAGGACCAGGCGCTCACGAACATCGTCCTCCGCCAAGGGTTCGACACCGTCTACCAGCGCACAGCCGTCGTCCACACGCTCGCACCCAGCACTTACCGGAGCATGACCCGGATGTTCGTGCGCTGGGACCGCAGCTACATCGTCGAGGGGTTCGCGTTCGCCAAGTTCATGCTCACGCGCTACCGCCAGCGAAACCGCGTCCTCCCCGTCGTAGCGTTCGTGATCGGAAACCTCCGGCTCGTCATTTTCTGCGCGGGCATCGCGGCGCTCCCCCACGTCTTCAGCCACGACGCGCGCGGCGTCCTCGAGGGGGCCCTCGCCCTCTCCGTCGGCGCGTTCTTCTCCGCCGCATACTACTTGCGCGTCGAGCGGAGCTTCCGGTTCGTCTACGGCGCGCTCTACGCCGGCTACAGCGTGCTCCTTCTGCAGTGGATCTTGCCTTGGGCGCTCTTGACGGTGCGAGACGAGCGCTGGGGGACGCGGTAGACGCGTCCGCTCGTCACTCCGCGAGTATCCTCCGGACCGCGCCGTCCGGCAGCTCGTACGCCTCCGGGTCGGTGAGGTCGCCGTGCGGCACGAGCAGCCCGGACTCTCCGAGCAGTCGAACGATGACGCTCGCGGCCTCCTCGGCGCGACGGCCGACCTCTTGCTCGGGGAGGTGGGCGCTGATCCCGCTCGACGCGAACTGTTCCCGCACCATCGCCTCCGCCATCGCCCGGAGCGCCAACGTCTCGACCTTCCCTTCCCGCGCAAGGCGCCGGAGGAGCGACCCGCCGGCCCCCGCAGGGTCCGCGATCTCCGACTCCACCCACACGCGTAGCGGCGACCCCTTGCGCTCCTCCCTCGCGAGCGCCTCGCGCGCCGCCGCGGCGCCGACCTGCACCGCACCGAGGGCCCCCTGACGCGCGCGGTCCGCGTCGTAGAGCTCGAGGATGGAGGTCCCGATGCGTCGGAGGAGGAGCGGGACCCCCTGCGATTCGTGAATGACGAGCGCGAGCGCCTCCTCGCTGAAGCGGATGCCCTGTCGCGCGCCGAGACCGCGCATCATCGACGACGCGGCCTCCGCGGGGAGACACGGGACGCAGATGGACGCAAACGCGCCCATGATCGACTGCTGTCCGAGCGTGCGGAGCGGGGCCCAGAGGAGCGGGTGGAGGGCCGACGCGAGGAGCACACCAATGGGCGAGCCGGCGTCGGCGTGGGGCGCCTCGCCGATGGCGTTGCGCAGGCGTCCGAAGAGGATAGAGAGCACGTCGAGGACGTGGCCCAGCCGCGCGGGGCCCACGGCGAGCACCTGCTCGAGCTCGTCGAGGACGATGAGGATGGGCGGAGGGCGTCCTCCGGCCGGCGCGACGCATGCCGACGACAGTCGCCGCACCCACGCAGAGAACGCGGCGGCGTCGAGCGACGAGGCGGGCGCCTCGGGGACGTCCGCGGTCGGATAGAGCGCGAGCGCGGACTCGACGAGGCGCTCGCACACCGCGCGCAGGATGGCGTCGACCGCGAGCGTCGGATCTTCGAGGAAGCCGACCTCGTGATGGAACCCTGCAAGGTCGACGTAGGCCGACGGGCCGGTGAGGCGCCGCGCGACCTCCATGGCGAGCGACGACTTGCCGAACCGCCGGAGCCCCGTGACGACGAGCCAGTGTCCGGCGCGCGCCTCGGCGAGGAGGCCGGAGACGAGCCGCTCGCGGTTCCAGAACTGGCTGGACGAGGTGATGCGCCCGCGGACCTCGAACGGGTTTCCGCGGAGGGACGACTCCTCCACGAGGTCGAGCAGATCGCCTGCGCTGCGTGCCCACGCGAGGCGAGATACGGCGAGGGGGAGGACATGGGTCGCGCGGCTCCCACCGCGGGCCGCCCAGTCGAGGAACGCCCGCGCCGCCCCGAACTCGAGTGACGCCGAATCGTCGTGAAGGAGGAACACGACGCGGGCCTCCAGGCGCGCGGCGACGTCGACGGCGTGGTGCACATCCTCTTCGCGGATCGCCAGCGGGCCGCCCGCCTTGACGACGCCCGCGCGAACGCCCCAGCGCTCCCACGCCGGAGCCCGCGGGAGCAGAACGGTGAGGACGCCGAGGCGATCGGGTACGACGAAACGGAGCGGATCGGGGATCGCCAGCAGGTCGAGCGCCGCGAAGCGATCCCGGGTCTCTCGGGCCCACGTCCCGAATCTGTGCCGCGCACGCCGGAAACGTACGCCCCAGCGCAGGAGGACGACGAGGGACACGCCCCCGGCAAGGCCGAGGTACGCGACGTGACGCCGCGCCGTCCAGCCCCCCTCGAGCGTCGCGAGCGCGTCGCAATCGAAGTACGTCTCTCGCGGGGCCGCGACGCACTCGCGGCAGCGGGCGTCCGTGAGGCCGAGCGCCTCACACGCCGACGCCGCCGCGAAGAGGTGCACGAGCCACCCGCGCGTCGTGCTCGCACGCGCGAGCCGCGGTGCCTCCGAAGGTTGCCCGTCCGCCTCCGCCCGCCAGGGGCGCTCCCCCGGGGACTCGCCGAGCTCGCGCGCGGCCGCCGTGAGGCTCGCGAGTGCACGGGCGAAGCCTTCGCCCGTGCCGTGCCGTTCGTCGCACACGCGGCGGAGGCTCGCGACCGGCGACTCGATCAGCTCGGGATCGAGCGAGACCGCGTCATCGGCGGAAGGAACGTGCGGGTAGCTGCGCGAAACGGACGCTGCGCGTCCGGCCCAGAGAAGGCGCGCGTAGCGATCGCAGACGGCGAGGGCGAAGCCCGCGTCCTTCGCGGGGGGCGCCGACTTCGCCCAGCGCTCGACGGGCGCGTAGACATCGGCGGGGGGGACCGCGCACGTCGCGCTCGCGGGCCAGGTCTCGAGCGCTCGGACGGCCCGCCCGCAGGTGTCCTCGCGCGAACCGTCGGGAAGCGCCATGCGGAGCGCATCGACGCGAGGCAGCGTTCGCGCGCTGAGCGCGGTCGGGGCCGGCAGCCGGACGTCGCGCCAGGCCGAGTACGCCGCGTCGCCGCGCGCGTCGCGCAGGTAGCAGGTCCAGAGCTTCTGGGAGGCGGCGGCTTCGACCTCCTGGAAGTCGGCCGCGGCCGTCGAAAGCTGCGTCGTCGGAAAATCCTGGATCCACGCGAGCACGGAAGTCGCGCCAACGTCCGCGCAGTCGGTGGCCCACACCGTCTCCACACGCCGGCGGAGCAGGAGCGGCCCCGTCGAGTCGAGCAGCTGCGCGAGCTGGCGCGCACGGGCGCACGTTCGCGAAGTCGGCGCGTCGGAGCACCGCGCGAGGAACTGGTACGATTGGACGAGCCGGACGGCCACCGTGAGCGACGTCCCGCCGCCTCGCTCGCGCTGGGCCTCCTCGACGATCGCCGGTGACAGCGGCTCGGAGCGTGCGAACCATGCGTCCAGCGCCGAGCCGTCCTTCGTCTGCAACCAGAACTTGGGCGCCACCACCCTGAGCGCCTCGGTGAGGAGGCGCCGATAGAACCGCGGATCGCCCCGGAGGCCGACGAGTCGCTCGACCTCGCGCTCCGGGAGGCTGTCCCCCGTCGCGGAGGGGAGAACGTCGCTCTCGCCCGCGACGTACGCGTCGAGCCGCCCGAGCTCGGACGACACGTTGTCCCAGCTCCGGAGGAGCGCCATCAGCTCCGCCTGCTCCGCCGAGAGGACGCACGTGCCGACGTTCGTCACGTGGCCGTGGACGAGATCCTTCACGAAGCGATCCGCCTCGCGGCAGAGGGCGTCCCGCTGCGCCTCGCACGTCCGCGTCTCCGACTCGGAGCGACCGTGCGCCTCCCGCTCCTCCTCGAGGCTCGAGCTGCACGCCGCCGACCCGGCCTCCGCGGTGCGGCGCGCCGCCTCGCACGACGAGACGAGCGACTCTGCCTGCGCGAGCCTCGCCTCGGTGACGGAGCACGCGGCGCCCGCGTCGAGGGACGGCGGCGCCGCTGCGCCCGGCCGCGAAAGGACGAGCACGACGAGCGCAACCAGCGCGGCTAGCGACGAACGAAGACCGAGCATGACCCTTTCCGGCAGGAGGGAAGGATCGACAGCCTCTCGAACTCCAACGGGTGGCCGGCGGCCCACACCCCGGCGAGGCCGAGGTCACCGACCGCCATCACCCTCACGCGTTCGTCCCCGAGCTCGCGATCCAGCGCATCGCCGCCGAGGTCCGCCGGAAGGAGGATCACCCGGTACGACTGCCGGACGTCCCACGCCTGGTCGCAGAGGTCCATGTTCTCGTCGAACGCGAACGCTTCCCCCGCGCCCACGCGTCGCCGGGCATCGTCGATCGCCAGCGGGCGTCCATCGGCGCCGACGGCGAGCGCGCGCTCGTCGTCGGTCATCCGCGCGTAGCTCCACGGGGGGGGTCCTTCGCCGCTCAAACCCGGCGTAGCGTACACGAGCTGCCACGCCGCCAACCCGCCAAGCAGAAGGCCGAGCGCGATCCGCTGCGCCCCGGGCCTCCGGTCGAGCGACGGCGCCGCGGTCGCCAGGACGAGCGCCGGAAACGCGAGCACGTATCGGGCGATGGCCGGGTCGGGGGAGAGGAGCGTCGCCGCGAACGCCACGGCGAGAGACGGGCTCCGTCTCGCCGCGACCGCGAACAGAGCGAACGGGAGCGCGACGAGGAACACCGGACCGAAGCCGCCGTATCGCATGTCGAAGACGGGGGGCGACGTCAGCGAGAACAGCGAACGGACGAAACGCGAGGGGAGCGATCCGTGGAGGTGCGGAGCCGCCGCGCCCGCCGAAAGCACCTCGTGGAGCGACTCGCGCCCGGGGAGGTGGAGCGGGCCGAGGTCGAGGCGGACGGGCCAGACCGGATTGTGACGCGTGACGAAGTTCGTGATGTACGACTCGCCGCCGAGCACGACCACGGCCGCGGCGGCGACGAGGACCGCGCGACCGTGCCCTGCGCGAACGCCGCGGACGAGAAGCAGCCCAAAGAGGACGGCGCCCGCAAGCGGCGCATTGGGCTTCGAGCCGACGAAGAGGCCGAGCGCGACGCCGCCCAGCGCGATCGATCGCGTGGTCGGGGGCGCGAGGGCGCAGTCGATCGCCGCGAGGAGAAAGGCCGCCGTCCCGACGTCGACGTAGTTCGTGGGGAGCTGGAGGAACACCGCCGGTACGACGAGCCACGCCGCTCCAGCCGCGACGGCGATCTCCACCGTGGCCCCGGCGCGCCGCGAGATGGCGCCGGTGACGATCGCCCCCGCGACGCCGAACGGAACCTGTCCCAAGTCGATGAGCCGATCGTCAGGGAGGCACGCGCGGAGGGCCACGAAGAAGAGCTCGACGTCGTGCGGATAGGTGCCGATGTACTCGAGCGAGCGCGGGACACCGGCGCTTCCCCCGGCTGCGAGCGTGAAGTGGACGAACGGGAGGTGATACCCGAGCGAATCCCACTGCCAGACGGGCAGCCAGCGCGCAGCGACGACCACGATGCACAGCGCCGCGACGCCGGCGAGGGCGAGGGGAACGGCGGCGAGCCCCACCTGGCGTCCCAGTCGGAGGAACCCGGGCGCGAAGAAGCGGTGCGAGCGCCCGACGACGAGGAGGAGCGCCGCGACGGCCACGAGGAGCGCGATCAGCGGGACGGGCGAGTCCCCGCCGACGAGACCGAGCAGCCGCACGCACCCGATCGCGGCGGCGAACGCGAGCACGACTCCCGCGACGGCGCGATCGATCAGGCGCGACGGAGCGTGGGCGAACGCGAGCGCACCGAGCCTCGCCGCGACGATCGCGAAGAGCGGCACGACCGCGGGCAGGGCGCCCCACGCTCCGAAGATGTGCGCCACGACGGCCACCTGCTAACAGGAGTGGGGCCGGGCGCGAACCGCTCTTCGCGGCGAAGGCGTCCACCGCGCATGTGTCGGCCCTTCCATCGGAGGGGCTCGAGCGATACCTTACGCGCCCGTTCGAAGCGGCAAGGCGAGAGCCCCACGCCGCAGAGCCGCGGGCCCAAGTGGAGGCGATTTGAATCTGGATCTCGATACGTTGCAGGCGCTGGCGCGGGTCCTCACCGAAAACGACATCGCCGAGTTCGAGCACGAGGCCGACGGCGTCCGTGTCCGCATCGTCCGCGGCGCGCGGACCGTCGTCGCGCCGAGCCTCGCGGCTGCGGGCGTCGCCGGCCCCGTCCCGTCCGTCGCTCCCGCCGCCGGTCCACCGTCGACCGAGACTCCGGCAGACACCATCGACGTGACGAGCCCGTTCGTCGGGACCTTCTACCGCTCCCCCAGCCCCGACGCGCCGTCGTTCGTCGAGATCGGCTCCGTCGTGCGCCCGGGTCAAACGATCTGCATCATCGAGGCGATGAAGCTGATGAACGAGATCGAGGCCGAGTGCTCGGGGACGGTCGTCGAGGTGCTCGTCCAGAACGGCAAGGCGGTCGAGTTCGGCCAGAAGCTCTATCGGATCAAGAAGGCCTGACCGCGCCGGATGTTCAAGAAGATCCTCATCGCCAACCGCGGAGAGATCGCGCTCCGGATCCTGCGCGCCTGCCGCGAGCTCGGCATCAAGACGGTCGCCGTCCACTCGGACGTCGACGCGCGCGCGCTCCACGTCCGCTTCGCCGACGAGGCCGTCTGCATCGGCCCTGCCGCGTCCGCCAAGAGCTACCTCCACATCCCCGCCATCATCAGCGCGGCCGAGATCACCGCGGCCGACGCGATCCACCCCGGGTACGGCTTCCTCTCCGAGAACGCCGAGTTCGCCCGCCTCTGCGGCAAGTGCGGCATCACCTTCATCGGCCCGTCTCCCGAGGCCATGCGCGCCTGGGGGGACAAGGTCACCGCGCGGACGAACGCCGCGCGCTTCGGCATCCCACTCCTTGCAGGGAGCCCCGTCCTCGAGGACGCCGCCCATGCGCTCCGCGAAGCCAACCGCATCGGCTTCCCCGTCATCCTGAAGGCCTCGGGAGGGGGCGGCGGCCGAGGAATGCGCATCGTCCGCAGCCCGAACGAGATCGACGGGGCATTCGCGAGCGCGAAGCACGAGGCCGAGACCGGCTTCAAGAACCCGGACGTCTACCTCGAGAAGTACGTCGATCGCCCCCGGCACATCGAGTTTCAGGTCCTGGCCGATCACCACGGCGGGATCTGGACGCTCGGGGAGCGCGAGTGCTCGCTCCAGCGACGCCACCAGAAAGTCCTCGAAGAAGCGCCGAGCCCCGCGATGACCGCCGAGAAGCGGCAGGCGATGGCGGAGGTCATCCGCCGCGCGATGCAGGAGACGGGCTACACCTCGCTCGGCACGCTGGAGTTCATCATGGACGAGGTCGGTGAGCTCGCGTTCCTCGAGGTGAACACGCGCGTGCAGGTGGAGCACACGGTCACGGAGATGGTCACCGGCCTCGACCTCGTCGCGCTGCAGATCCGCGTTGCCGCCGGCGAGAAGCTCGATCTCCCCGACACGCGCGCGTGGAGCTTCCGCGGGCACGCGATCGAGTGCCGCATCAACGCGGAGGACCCGGTCACGTTCGCGCCCTGGCCGGGCCTCATCACCGAGTATTTCCCGCCGGGCGGCACGGGCGTACGCGTCGACTCCGGCGTGTACGGTGGATGGCGCGTCCCCTCGAGCTACGACTCCCTCCTGGCGAAGCTCGTCGTCCACGCGCCGACGCGCGCCGACGCCATCCTGCGCATGCGGCGCGCGCTCGACGAGTTCATCATCGGCGGGATCCGCACGAACATCGACCTCCACAAGCGGCTCCTGGCCGACCCTGAGGTCATCGCCGGCACGATGACGACGCACACGATCGAGCGCATGCTGTCGGCGAAGCCAGCCCCCCCCTAGCTTCGGCTACTTCGGTCCGCCGTTCGGTGGCGGGGGCGGCGGCGGTGGAGGTGGCGGGGGCGGCGGCGGGGGCGGCGGCGGAGGCACCGGCGTCGCGCTGACGATCTTCTGCGTCCATTGCGCGATGTGGTTCGACGTCGTCATGTCCTGGAACGGGAGAAAGAAGCCCGGGTAGCTCCCGTCCTGCCCCGCGAGGACCTTCGCCGGGTCGATCGCGAACATCCAAAGCGTCTGCTGGATGCCGTCGCCGTCGAGGACGGGGGTCCGCATTCCGGGCTTCCGCTCGGACGCGACCGTGAACCAGAAGAGCTTCCCCGCGCCCTGGGACGTCTCGAACGGCGTCGAGCGCGCGAAGGTGTCGATCGGCGCGGGCGTCGTCTGTCCCATCGGCGTCGCGAGCGTGTCGGCGTACCCGGGGCTGCCGGCGTTGGTGAGATGGATCGCCTTCGAGACCGCCTTCGGGAGGATCGCCCAGGTCGTTGCGTTGATGTTGAGGTGCACGTCACTGTCGCACGCTTCGCCGCTGGTCTGGTTCGCGGGGGTGCAGCCGTTCGTCTCGCTGAAGTACATGAACGAGGAGTCCGGCGCGAAGCTCGGGTTGTACCGGTTGTATCCGGCGACGTTGCTCGGGACGAGCGTGATGGGGGTGCCGAGGCCGAGCGTCCCGCCGTCGATCCCCGACTGCACCGGGATGACGTCGATGCCCCCGCTGTACTCACGCTGCGACGTGTTGTGCGTCCCGACGTGGGTGACGGCGATCATCGTCCCGTCGGGCGACCAGCTCGGGTGGTCCGGTTCGAAGCCGAGCGTGTACCCCGAGAGGATGTCGCCCGTGTTCCCATCGTGGAGCCAGAGGTTGTCGATGTTCGGGTCCGCGGGGATCGTCGTCGTGCCCGCGGTGTTCCCGTCGCCGTAGACCGCGACGAACTCGTTGCCCGACGGGTTGAAGGACGCGAACTGGATGTGGTTCGCGGCGTTGCCCGCGAGCGTGAGGTAGCTCGTGTTCGCGGTGCCGAGCGGGCCCGGCGAGGAGGCGAGGTCGTTCAGGTAGACGATCTGCCCGCCCCCCTGACCGTTCAGAGACGCGACGATCTTCGACCCGTCCGCCGAGAGCGCGTGGCAGCCGACGCACTGCCCGCCGGGCAAGCCGTAGTTGCCGGGCGCCAGGAAGAGCTCGGGCTTGAGCCCCGTGCCGCCGAAGTCGAAGCGCATGATCTCCGTGGCGCTGACGTTCCAGTAGTAGACGCCGCCGTTGACGGGCTGCTCCGAGAACTGGATCGTGATCGGGCTCGAGGTACCGACGCCGGTCCCCGTGCTGTCCGTCGCCGCCACCGTGACGGTCACGGGTCCGCCGCCGGCGTTCGACTGCGAGAGGTAACCATACCCCGTCTCGTCGAGCACCAGCGCGCACGCGCTCGCGGGGAACGGACCGTTCGGCACCGACCCGCAGCCGACGATGTACGAGATGTTCGCCGCAGCGCTGACGAAGGAGACTTCGTAGAGAGTCGTCCCCGCCGCGGGCACCCAGTGGACCTCGAGGAACTTGAGGTTCGGCGGCAGCATGACGCCGTCGTTCGGGTAGGCGATCGTGGGCGCGTAGGCCGCCTTCGCCGGGCCGCCGAACAGGCTCGCCGCGTTCGCCGGCACGGGCCCGCCGTTCGTGGACGTGCCACCGTCGGGGGTGTCGACGGGGAGGACGGGGCCCGTGAACTGTGCGGTCAGGTTCACGGTGAGGGTCGTCGTGAGCGTGATCGGAGTGCCGGCGTCGGTCGGACCGGGGTTCAGGCCGATGGCTTCGACCGTGACCACACCTCCTTGCTGCGGCGGATCGGCGTAGCCGCCGTCGACGGGCGCCGCCCCGCTCGGCAAGCGCGTCGTGAAGAGCGGACCGCCGTTCAGGGGGAAGCTGCCGATCAGGTAGTTGTTGGGCAGTCCCGAGCCGGGGATCGTCGGCGGGACCCAGAAGACAAAGCGATCGGTGACATCGACGGCGGGGGGAGAGTTGCCCAGCACGCCCATCACCTTGTAGGCGACCGTCGCCTTGGACCCGCCCGCCACCGTGATCTTGTCGTTGGCGGGCACGATCGTGAGGTTGCTCAGCACGACCCCCTTCTCGGAGCCCGTCGCGTCGCGGAGCGAACCGTCCTTGTTCCCCCCGCCGTGGCCCGAATCGCCGCCGCCGAGGATCTGCCCCGCGTCCGTCCCCTTCTTGGCGTCGCCGGGGCGCCCGCCATCGAACCCGCTCACGCCTCCCGTGCCACCGTTCGACCCGCCGCACGCACCGACATAAGCCGCGAGGGCCGTCCCCAACAGCGTAAGAAGCACCGTGATATTTGCCCGCATGCGAAAAGTTTACCCGCACTGTACGAAGCTCGCCCTCCCATTTTCACGCGCGACTTCAATTGGGTGCGACCTTCACGTACGCGCGCTCCCCGTGACATAAAGGTCGGATGATGACCCGATGGGCGTGGCTACTCGGAGCCGTTGCCTCCGCGCTCCTCGTCGCGTGCGGACCGGCGAAGCGCCCCGATGGCGGCACCGGGCTCCTCGCGGTGGGGGCCGCCGCGCCCGAGGTGGTCGGCTACGACCTCGCGGGGACGGAGGTGCGCCTGACGCGGCTGACCGGAGCGAAGACCAGAGCCGTCATCTACTTCTACCCGAAGGACGCATCGCCGGGCTGCACGACCGAGGCGTGCGCCTTCCGCGACGCATGGGAAAGGTACACGCGCGCCGGAGTGAGCGTCATCGGCGTCTCGTCGGACTCGGCCGAGTCGCACAAGGCGTTCCTCGAGAAGAAGCACCTGCCGTTCGCGCTGGCGTCCGACGCCTCCGGCACGGTGGCGGCGTCGTACGGCGTGCCGAAGCGCCTCTGGGGCTACTCGCGTGTCACGTTCCTCGTCGACACCCGCGGCAAGATCGCGCGCGTCTGGCCCGACGTCGACCCTGGCGTCCACGCGGACGACGTGCTGCAAGCGGCCACGGCGACGCCGTGATCCTCACTCCCAGCGCAGGCTCTCCCCCGAGACGCTCGCGATCTTCTGCTGGTTCTGCCCCTGGTCGTTCATGACGAAGAGGCCGCCGCGCGACGAGAAGAACGCGACGCTGCGCCCGTCCGGCGAGCACGCGGGGTAGGTGTTGGACCCCTGGTCCTGCGTGAGCCGCCTCATGCTGGCCTGGCTCCCGCTCGGGTCGGCGCTGAAGATGTCCCACGTCGCGCCGGCGCGCCCCATGTAGACGAGCTTCGTCCCCTCCGGGTCGTTGCACCACGTCGGCGCCATGTTGTACGTCCCGCTCCAGCTCGCGCGCTTGCCGTTGACGTAGATCTGCGGGTTGCCTCCGCCATTCGACACGTACGCGAGCTCGCCGCCCGGGCCGAACGCCGGGTGCGTGTTGAGCCCCCCCTGCGTGACCTTCGAGAGCGCGGTGCCGTCCGAATTGCCCACGTAGATGTCGCTCGCGCCCCCTTGCGAGATGACGAGCGCCATCTTGCCCGCGCCGAACGCGACGCCGAAGATGAGGCCGCTGTGCTGGAGCACCGCGACCGGGTTGCCCACCTTGAAGAGCGCGTAGCGCCCGTCGGGCAGGCCGCCCGAGTAGTAGACGCCGCCCGGGCCGATCGCCGGCGCGAGGGCGACGTTCGACACGGCCTGCAGCCTGCTGACCCCCTGCCCGTCGCTCTCGACCTCGAAGATCCCCTTCTGCCCGCGGCCGGTGGTCGCGCTGAAGACCATGCGCGTCCCGAAGCTCCCCGCCGTTCCCGTGAGCCACTTCACGACCTCGTTGTCGAACTGGTGCACCGCGCCGCGCAGACCGCCGGCCGGCACGTCGTAGTCGCGCTTGAGGACGGCGTCCGCGCCGCGCGAGACGACGAAGAGGCGCATCTCGAGGTGGGCCGTGCTGCCGCGGGGGAAGACGGAGCCCTTCACGACCCCCTCGGCGCCGACGTTGCGCCACGAGGCGGGCTCGATGCCGTTCCCCTCGGCGGCCAGGTTGGCGGTGAAGCTCGCCGGATCGAGGACCTGGAAGAGGCTCGACAGCGTGAGGTCGCGCGTCTCGGTCTCGACGACCGTCGCCGAGGAGGCGTCGTCGCCGACGAGCTTCGGAAGCGCGATCTTGAACAGGCTGCGGTTGCCCCCGCCGCTCACCACGACGGTCGTCGCGGCCCCCTCGGCAGGCGGTGTCTGCGCGACCGCGGGCACGGACGCGAGCGCGACGAGCCCGGCGGCGACGGCGAGCAGAGACGCCCACCGCGCCCCCGACCCGACCCCACGACGCAACACGCTCAGTCGCATTTCGCTCCTCCTCCGCCCGGCATCACGATGTTCACCGTCCTCCCACGATAGGAGTCCGCGACGGCGTCGGGAGGATCGGGGAGCGGCGTCCGGTCGTCCAGTAGCTTCTGCAGCACCTCGCGCGCGGAGTCGTCGAAGAGGTCGTTGCCGCTCTTCCGGACGGGTGCCTGTCTGAGATGCCAGATGACCATGCGCGGGCTCACCGAGACCTGCAAGATAGTGCAAAGCTTGTTCGCTTCACCTTGAGATATGACGCTTGGAAACGTCCAGCGTGGGTGGAGAAACTCGCTCAGCTTCGTCGCGTACATGTCCCCCGCGTGGACCTTGCTCGGGTCGGTCTCCGTCCCCCCTTCGACCCCCTCCGCGTGGCCGGTCTGCGGGCGGTCCTTCCCGGCGTCTTCGGCGAACGGGTCGGTCTTCGCGATGAGGCGCTGGATGTCGGAGGCCTTGGTGTCGGGCGGGGGCGGCGGACCGGCGTCGGGGTTGGGCTTCTTCGGCTCGTCGCGCGACGCCACGACCTCCTTGTGCGGCGCCGTCCGGGCCCGCGGGACGAGCCGGTCGGGGAGCTGCTTCGGATCGAGCGGCTTGCCGAGCTTCAGGAGCGACGCGGCGACGACCGAACGGGCGGGCGGAGCGACCTCGGTCGGGAGGATGGTCGGGAACTTCGCCTTGAGGACGATGAGGCCGACGGGGAGGAGGTGAAGCGCGAGCGCCAGCGCGATTCCCATGGCGACCTCGTCCGATTCGTACGCCGTCTCCCACGCGAGCCGCGGGCGCTGCCCTTGGCGCGGGCTCGGGTACGGAGGCGACGCGTTCATCGTCCTATTTGACCACGAGCGGGTCGGTGATCATTCCGAGCTTTTCGACGCCCGCGAGCCGCGCGGCGGCCATGACGCGCAGCACCGCGCCGTACTTCACCGCCTCGTCGGCCTGGATGTAGAGCTCCTTCTGCTCCTGCAGGCGCGCGTTCGTCTTGAGCTTGTTCTCGAGATCGCCGGTGATCTCGTCCTTTCCGAGGTAGACGTGCTCGTCCGACGTCACGATGACCATGAGCTTGGCATCGTCCACGGGCATCGGCGCGCTTTTGACCTTCGGCAGGTCGACGTGCACCCCCGTGGTGAGGAGCGGGGCCGTCACCATGAAGATGACCAGCAGCACGAGCATGACGTCGATGAGCGGCGTCACGTTGATCTCGTTCATCCCGCCGAGCCGGCGGGTGCGACCCCCTCCGCCTCCGCCGCCGCCCATGCCCATCGGCTAGATCCCTCCGAGCCGCGCGCGGGCCGCGACGTCGGCCGCGAAGCTGTCCAGCGTGTCGGCCAGCTGCTGCACGCGGCGGGCGAAGTAGTTGTAGGCCATGACGCTGGGGATCGCGGCGACGAGGCCGACGGCCGTGGCGATGAGGGCCTCGGCGATCTTCGGCGCGACGACGGGGAGGTTCGCGTTCTGCTGGTTGCCGATGCTGAGGAACGCGTCCATGATCCCGTAGACCGTCCCGAACAGGCCGATGAACGGCGCGGTCGAGCCGATCGTCCCGAGGAGCCCCATCCACGACTCCAGGTGCGTGACCTCGCGCGAGGCGGCGCGGCGGGTGACGGACTCGATGTGCGTCGCCTGCGCCTCGTTGAGCGGCACGTGCTCCCCCCCCGTCACGCGCGTCATCTCGTCGTAGCCGATGGCGAAGATCCGCGCGAAGGGGGAGCCGCGGAACGCGCCGAGCCCCTGGGCGAGGGAGTCGAACGAGGGGGCGGCGTCGAAGGTCTTGATGAAGCGGACCGACTCGGAGCGGGCGCGGCCGAGGTGGAGCGCCTTGGCGCCGATGACCAGCCAGCACGCGACCGAGAACACGGTGAGGAGCACGAGCACGGCCTTGACCGGGATGGATGCGTGCAGGACGAGCTGGACCGGGTCGAGCTGGGGGGCGTCGGACGAGCCGCCCGCCGCCGGATCGGCGAAGGCCGTCGAGGCGCGGAGCGACAGCATGATGGGCAAGGACGAAAGCGACATTCGAGGGGCTCTCCGGGAGAGGTGAGGCGAGCGGTTGCCGGCGCGAACATGCCCCGGCTCGCGAACGGATGTAAAGGGCAGAGCGAATCGGTTTGAACACCGCGACATTCGAGCGTATGAGCCGCACGTGCGCTTTCGTTCGCGGCCTCGTGTCCTCGCCGTCGCAGTCGCGGCGAGCGTTCTGTCCGGCGGGACGCTCGCGTGGCTCGCCGGCTCATCCGCGTGCACGACGACCATCACGTACAACGCGGCGCTCGTCTCGGGGATTTTCATCAACACGGCCACGCTCCTGAACGACGACACGATCGGGTGCGGGGCGTCCGACAGCGGCGGAGAGCTCTACAAGTACGTCGCCGTCGTCATCAACGACAACCACGACATCGGCGGCGCGGGCATCTTCGACTGCTACGCCGACGGCGTCTTCGGCAACCTCCCCGGGACGGACGCCGGGAGCCTCGACTTCGCCGTCTGGATCTACGGGTACAACGCGCGCGACTTCGCCGCGGCGAACTCCGCGAACGGCCAGAACGACGTGCTCGTGAACGCCGTGAACACGCTGAACGGCGTGTACCAGCCCGACGGCAGCGTCATCCCCGTCTCGGCCAGCGCCGTCCCCGCGAACGGCAAGGTGAAGGGGGCGTTCCCGGACGCGCTCAAGACCGTCTGTACGAGCAAGGCCACGTGGGTCAGCACGTGCAGCGCCGCCTCGCAGGCCGGGGTCCAGGTCCTCGCGAACTGCACGCCGCTCTCCATCGAGAACGCGACGCCGACGTCCTGCACGCTCCCGGTGAAGATCCCCGACGGCGGCCACGGCTAGGGCCTTCACCTTGCGGGGGGGATCCACCGTCACTAGACTCAAGAGACGATGAGCGAGCCTCGCGGCGCGATGGGGATGGCGTTCCCGAGGCCCGGCAAGGTCCTCCGGGGCATCCTCTGGACGGTGGGAGGGCTGGGGCTCTTCTGGGCGCTCGCGCACTGGGTTCCGGGAGGCGACCGACTCTTCGCCGCGCTCGCGTTCAGCCCCGCGCTCGTGATGCACGGGGAGATCTGGCGCCTCTTCACGGCGGGCCTCCTGTCGCCCCCCTACGGACCGGGCGCCCTCTCCCACCTCCTCTTCGTCCTCATCGGCCTCTACTTCCTCACCCCCGATCTCGAGCGGCGCTGGGGCGGCACGCGCCTCGTGGTCTTCCTCGCGACTTGCCTGGTCTCGGGCTTCGTCCTCGCGCTCGCCTTCGACCGTTCGCCCATCCCGGGGGCGCTCTTCCACCCGGAATACCTCTACGGGATGGGGGCGGCGATCACGGGGACCGCGGTCGCGTGGTCGCGCGAGAACGCCGCGCTCGAGGTGCGCCTCTTCTTCGTGCTCCCCGTGAAGGGGCGGCAGTTCCTCTGGCTGACGATCGGCTGGTGCGTGCTCTCGGTCGTCTTCAGCGACGCCTCGACCGAGGGGGTCGTCGCGCCGTTCGGAGGCATCCTCTCCGGCTTGCTGTTCGGGGGCTCGCCGTCACCGATCCGCGCCGCGTACCTCCACTGGAAGCTCGCGTCGCTCCGCAAGCAGACGGGTGGCCTGTCCGCGCAGGCGATGCTGCAGCCGGGCGGCATCAAGCGAAGGTCGGGAGGGCCGCCGCTTCGAGTCGTGCAAGGCGGGCTCGAGGAGGACTCTCCCAAGCGAGAGCCGCCGCGGGACAAGCGGTATTTGAACTAGCGCCGCACGCGCGCGGATCTCCCGTAAGATCGCGCCATGCTCACGATCCCCCGGGCCACGCGGATGGTCCTCTTCAAGCACGGCGTCGCGTACGTCGAGCGCGGCGGCCCCGCGGAGGGCTCGTTCGAGCTGTCCTTCAAGCGCGACGAGATGAGCGACGTGCTGAAGTCGCTCACGGTCTGGGTCGCCAGGGGGGACGCGAAGGTCGGCGCGCTCGCCTTCGAGAAGCCCGAGGATCCAGAGAGGGTGCTCGCCGAGCGGCGGCTGAACCACGACTGGTCGCACACGCTGGTCGGGCTGCTCGGCGCGGCGCGCGGGAGGCGGGTTCGCGTCGAGGCGGCGGGGGTCACGCGTGAAGGCGACGTCGTCGGCGCCGAGGAGTCCAAGGGGCCCGATGGCGAGGAACGCCGCACGCTCCTCCTCCGGACCAGCGACGCAGAGCTCGTCGCGCTGAGCCTCGCCGCGGTGGAGCGCGTGTCGCTGCTCGACCCGTCGTCGCAGGCAGACCTCTCGTTCTTTCTCGACCGTCGCCGCGCCGCGACGTCGGGCGAGAACCGCACGGTCAAGGTCTCGGTGAGCGGCCGCGCGGAGGACCTGCGCGTCTCGTACGTCATCCCTGCGCCGACGTGGCGCGTCTCGTACCGGCTCGCGCGAGGCAAGGGCAAGACGATGCTCATGGCGTGGGGCATCGTGCACAACCCCACCGACGAGAACCTCGACGGCATCGATCTGACGCTCACGACCGGTCAGCCCGTCTCCTTCAGCATCGACCTCTACAACCCCAAGAACGTCGCGCGCGCGGTCGTCGAGGAGCGGTCGCGCGCGGGCTCGGCGCCGCGTCAGTTCGAGCGAACGCGTGGAGCTCCACCCCCCGCGCCGATGCCGCAGGCCGCTCGGGCGGCTCCCAGTCGCGACGCGAAGGCACGGTTCGAGGAGATGCCGGCCGAGGAGGAGGCGGGGTTGAGCTTCGGGCTCGCCGAGGTAGGGGCGAACGCGACCGTGTTCGAGGACCGGGGGGAGCTGTTCGAGTACCGGGTGCCGGACAAGGTGTCGCTGGCGCGAGGCTCGTCCGCGATGGTCCCGCTGCTGGCAGGGCCGGTCGACGCCGCAAAGGAGCGCATCTGGCGCGACGGGTCCCCCCCACCGCCGGACCTCGTGCTCTCGTTCACCAACACCACGGGTGCCGTGCTCGAGGAGGGCCCGGCCGTCATCTACGACGACGACGTCTACGCCGGTGAAGCGATGGTGCCGTACACCACACGGGGCGCGTCGGTGAAGGTCAGCTTCGCCAAGGACCTCGGCGTCCGCTGCAAGAAGGAGAGCTCTCACAAGACGTACATGACCGGGGTGCGTCTCACCGACACGTTCCTCGCCGAGGAGCACCGGCAAGAGCACCACCACGAGCTGTCGGCCGAGAGCGACCACGCCGAGGCGGTGGACGTGATCTTCGAGCTTCCGAAGGCTTACGGGGTCAGCGTGTCGAAGGAGCACGCCGTTCCGTTCGAGGAGACGAGCTCGTTCCGCCGCTTCAAACTCGCGGTCCCCGCGCACGGGAAGGCGAGCGTGAAGGTCGTCGAGCAGTGGCCGGACTTCCAGCGGTACGAGTACGCGAGCCTCGGCCAGAAGCAGGTCGCCGCGTGGCTCCAGGCGCATTTCCTCGACAAGGACGCCGAACGCATCCTCTCGGGCGTCATGTCCGCGCAGGCCGAGGCGCAGGAGCTGGACAAGCGGCGCGGGCGCACCGAGCAGGCGGTGGCCGAAGGGTACGCGAAGCTCTCGAAGCTCACCGAGCAGCTCCGCGTGCTCAAGGAGGGTGGAGCCGAGGGGGAGCTCCGACTCCGCTACGTGAAGGAGCTGCAGACGGAGCAGGACCGGGTCAACGCGTTCGCGACCGAGGTCCAGGACCTGCGAAACAAGGCCGATGCCGCGAGGAAGCGCGCCGAGACGGTCCTGAAGGAGGTCACCAAGCCGACGTCCGCCGAGACCGATGGGCCAGAGACCGCGCGGAGGGGGTAAGCGGCCGGGCGTGTCGCCGTCCGCGCGTCGGCCCGCGGGAGCCGGGACGATCTCAAGCGGCTCTCACCCGTCCTGGAGCGACTCCGAGACGACGTCGAGCAGTCGTGAGACGACGTCGAGGGGTCATGAGCCGACGTCGAGCAGTCGTGAGACGACGTCGGGCAGTCATCACACGACGTGAAGGAGTCGCCAGACGACGTGAAGGAGTCGCTCGACGACGTGAAGGA
>Ga0209415_10001157_pt1 | contig 50013 bp, 38 predicted proteins | sample PeaSoiSIISIP2007_FD_187696 | JGI IMG/M metagenome (GOLD analysis project Ga0209415, IMG submission 187696) | Peat soil microbial communities from Weissenstadt, Germany - SII-SIP-2007 (SPAdes) (version 2) | ecosystem: Environmental > Terrestrial > Soil > Wetlands > Peat | place: Germany... | reverse complement strand
TAGTCTACGGCCTGATTTATCTGTATCTATTTGTCTGGCTTTTCTTGAAGCGAAGAAAGCTGCCCGGTACAGGCTATTTAGTCGCGTTGTTAGCTCTTACGGTCGCGTTTCTTGGAATCTGGTTTTCTCTGCGCGCGCGATTTCTTCCGCACGGAACGCAGCACCCGGCGGCTCTTTCGATTTTTATTAGAAATCTCGCCATATATATGGCTGCTCCATTTCAATTCGTCGATCCGGTCTTTTCGAATCGAGTCTTCGACACTCCGCTGCCTTCCGAAGCGATTCGTGGCGAAATTACGCCGGAGTTTCTAGCCATCGCCATCATTCCGCCCATTTTGTTCCTATGGATCATCGTCTCTCGTGTGCGATTCCTTAAGGCCAATTTGACCCGTAACGACTTCGCTAACTTTGCCTTCCTGATTCTGGCCTGGGGCGGATCGGTACTGCCTTACTTGGTGTATAACGAACATCCGTCTGAAACCTACAATTACGTCGGATTTATGATGGTGATGTTAATTTTCAGCCGCCTTCTGCATGCCGGATTTCTGGAAAACGGAAGCCGGGCCGGGCGTCGGATCTACGCGGCCATCGTAGCGAGTATTGCGATTTTGTATATTCCCGCTGTGATCGTCAAGAACAATGCCGTGCACGGATGCGGAGCGACGTTTGCGCGTATCCTCTCGACGCTGCCGGACGAAAAGCTGAGGAGCGGCGCCTGGGACATTCAATTTGCCGATGTCCCAGGAGAGCCAGCCGCGCGCTTGTATGGCATGTACGGCTACAAAGGAATTGAAGCGCTCGGCGTCGGCGATTATGGCGCCCCTGGGATCGCGGCCGCGCTTCAGTATGCGTTTCGCAATCCCGATATCAAGGCACAGGCTGTCCCCGCGGATCGTCTGGCGGCCACGCGCGATCCAAGCGAGCCTGGACGCCTGTGCTTCTGGGTCCATTCCGACGGCCAAGTCGAGCCCTCCATTCCCGGGCATCCCCCGGCAGCGAGGCCTTGATTGAGCCGCGCGATGAAGGATATCGACATCATTCTCCCGGTGTACAACGAAGAAGCCGGGATCGCGCTGTTCGATCAGACCCTTCGCCGTGTTTTAGATAACCTGCGAGATCGTTACCGCTGTCAACTGATCTACGTGGTCGACCGGTCTCGCGATCGTTCCTTCGCGATCCTGAAGCAACTCGCGGCCCAGCACGGGAACACAACCGTCTTACATCTTTCCCGCCGCTTCGGGCACCAGATGTCTCTGATCGCGGGAATCGATCGCGCGCATGGCGACGCCGCGATCATGATGGATTCCGATTTGCAGCACCCGCCGGAATTAATTCCCGCGCTGCTCGAACAATTCGAAAAAGGCTACGACATTGTGCATTCGGTCAGAACCTACGATCGCAGCACGGGATTTCTCAAGCGCCTCACTTCGGGAATGTTCTACCGCCTCCAGAACAGTCTGTCTCCGGTCGAAATTCCGGAGGGCGTCGCCGATTTTCGCCTGGTCAGCCGAAAAGTGCTGGAGCAATTCCAGCGCGGCATTCGCGAACACAATCAGTTTCTCCGTGGACTCTTTCAATGGATCGGGTTCGAGAGCGCTTATGTTCCGTTCGTCTGCAAACAGCGCGCGGCAGGGCATACCAAGTACAACCTGAGCCGCCTGCTGGCATTCTTTTCTGACGGAATCATATCCTTTTCGAGAGTCCCCTTGCGCGCAGCAATTCTCGGCGGGCTGCTGTTGTCCCTGTTCAGCTTGATCTATGGCGTATACCTGGTGGTCGACTATATGCTTCGCGGAGGTTTTCCCAAAGGCTACACATCGCTCATCCTTACCATCTTGTTCGTGGGCGGTTTGCAGCTTACCCTGATGGGAGTCATCGGCGAGTATATCGGCCATATCTTTGACGAAGTCAAGAACCGCCCGTTGTATGTGGTCCAGGAGGTCTTCGAAGTACAGAACGATGCCCCACGGTCGCTGTCTGGTGTGTGATCACGATTTGGGAGGCAGCCGCTATCCTGGCCTGCTCCAATGTTCAGCTTGCGGTTTTATTACCGCGGACGCTGATCTTTCCAACGACGATTTGGCCGCGCTATATAGTGAAAAATATTTCTCGGGTGAAGAATATTCCGATTACGTGGCGGACAAGCACACCATTCAGCGTAATTTCCGCAACCGGATTAAGGTACTGCTGCGGTATGTAGCGGAACCGGGCTCCAAGCGGCTATTCGAAATCGGATCTGCCTACGGATTTTTTCTGGACGTGGCGCGACAGAGCTTCAAAGAAGTGGCCGGCATCGACATTTCCAGCGCCGCGGCGGCGCATGCCCGTTCCTCGCTGGGGCTTCGGGTAAGCGAGGGAGATTTTCTGAATCACGATCTCAACGGGCAAGTCGATGTCGCGTGCATGTGGGACACCATTGAACACCTCGCGCATCCAGACCGGTATATTGAAAAACTAGCGGCGCACATGCCGCCGCGCGCAAAGATTGCCATCACCACCGGCGACATCGGAAGCTGGCTGGCGCGGCGCCGGGGACCGAAATGGCGTCAGATTCATCCTCCCACCCACTTGCACTATTTCACTCGCGGCACGCTGGAGCGGTTGCTGAACCGCTACGGCTTCACCGTGCGATACTGCGGATACGATGGCGCATATCGCAGCATGGATATGATGGCGTCCATTCTCCTGAAGGTCCGCCGCAAACGCGAGCCGCTGTACAACATGCTGAAAAAGACTGGCCTGTTATCGTTGGATGTTAAGTTGAATTTGTTCGATATTATCTACCTGATCGCGGAAAAGCAGCCTCACACGACGCCATGACGATTAAATCGACACGCGTTCTGGTCACCGGAGCCTCCGGATTCATCGGCTCTCACCTGGCGGAAATTCTGGTCGCCGAAGGAGCCAAAGTAACTGCTCTGTGCGAATACAATTCCTTCAACGATTGGGGCTGGCTTGAAAAATCGCCTTGCCTCGGTGCGATGCAAATCGCCACCGGCGACATTCGCGATCCGCATTTCTGTCAGGACCTGGTCGAAGACGCCGAAATCGTATTTCACCTCGCGGCGCTGATTCCCATTCCTTATTCCTATCGCGCTCCTGCGAGTTACGTGGACACGAACATCAAGGGGACGTTGAACCTCTGCCAGGCCGCCCGCGCCAATGGAGCCCCGCGCTTCATTCAAACCTCCAGCAGCGAGGTTTACGGCACAGCGCAATACGTGCCCATCGACGAAAAGCATCCCCTTCAGCCCCAATCGCCTTACAGCGCAACTAAAATCGGTTCCGATTCGATCGCAATGAGCTATTACTATGCGTTCGGCCTCCCCGTTACCATCGCGCGCCCGTTCAATACGTACGGACCGCGCCAATCCGCGCGCGCCGTCATCCCGACCATCATTTCCCAGCTTGCTTCCGGACGTGAAGAAATCGATCTCGGCGACACCTCTACCACACGCGATTTCACCTTCGTGAAGGATACCTGCCGCGGACTCATCGCCGTCGCGGCCATGGACGGAGGAGCGGGTGAGACCTACAACATCGGCTCCAATTATGAAATCTCGATTCACGATTTGTTTCATCAGATCGCCGGAATCATGAACTCTAAAGCCCGCATCGTGTGCGACGCCGCGCGCCTTCGTCCGGAAAAAAGTGAAGTGAAAAGGCTCTGGTGCGACAACAGCAAGCTGCGCCAAGCGTGCGGATTTCAACCGTCCACTCCGTTAGTCGACGGCCTAAAACAAACTATTGATTGGTTCCGCGAGCCGGAGAGTCTCGCGCGATACAAACCCGGGATCTACAATGTCTGACCGGGCCGTCATTCTCGCCGGCGGACGCGGCACACGCCTTCGGCCCTACACCGTCGTACTGCCCAAGCCTCTCATGCCCATCGGCGAATACCCGATCCTCGAAGTCGTGGTCCGCCAACTCGCGCAGCAGAGCTTCAACCATGTCACCATCGCGGTGAATCATCAAGCCAATCTCATCCAGGCGTTTTTTCAGGACGGCCAGAAATGGAATGTGAAGATCGATTATTCCATGGAACCCGCGCCGTTAAGCACCATCGCCCCGCTGGCGCTGATTCGGGATCTGCCGGATCATTTCGTGCTGATGAATGGCGACGTTCTTACCGATCTCGATATCCGAGCGCTATACGAAAGGCACATCGCGGAAAATCGCCTATTCACCATCGCGGCTTCGCGGCGCACCCAGACTACGGATTATGGCGTATTGCACACCGGCGGCGGCGCCATGCTGACCGGATTCGAGGAAAAGCCGGTCAGCCAATACCTGGTCAGTATGGGCTTGTATATTGTGAGCAAGGCGATTCTCGACTTCATTCCCGCGGGCCGCAAGTACGGTTTCGACGAGCTCATGCTCGACATGCTCGCGAAAGGTAAGCAGGTTCACGTCCACACGCATGAAGGTTATTGGCTTGATATCGGACGGCCGGACGACTATATGAAAGCCATCGACGATTTCGAATCCGGGCGCGGGTTATTTCTCCGGCCGTAAACGCCGGAAAAGGTACACTGGATTTATGTGCGGCATTGCCGGGTTCGTCAACACGGCCCCCGCGACTGGCGCGGAAGCGATATTGCGCCGCATGCTGGACCGCATCCGGCATCGCGGTCCCGATGATTCGGGCATTTATTGCGACCCTCACGCGATGCTCGGCCATCGCCGGTTGAGCATCGTCGATGTCGCGGGCGGTCACCAGCCCATGTCGAACGAAACTGGTTCGGTCTGGATCACCTATAACGGCGAAGTTTTCAATCACGCGGATCTGCGCCCAGCGCTGGTCGATGCCGGCCATCGCTATGTGACCCGCTGCGACACCGAAACCATTCTTCACGCTTACGAAGAATACGGCCCCGATTGCGTTTCGCATTTTCGCGGGATGTTCGCATTCGCCATTTGGGACTCATCGAAAAGAAAACTGTTTTGCGCGCGTGATCGCCTCGGAATTAAGCCGTTTTATTACTATCGGGACGGCAAGGTGTTCGCGTTCGCATCCGAAATAAAAGCGCTGCTTGCGCATCCTGCCATCTCCACCGAATTCGATGAAAGCGTTCTAAGCGAATATCTGGGGTTCGGCTATATCAGCGATGAACGGACTTTCTTCCGCGGCATCCGCAAGCTTATGCCTGGGCATCATCTGCAACTCGATTTGGACGACGCAACCCCGCGACCCGCGATAAACGCGTATTGGGAAGTCCCCGGGCCGGGCGAGAATCGCAATCAGGTCGCGTGCCGATCCGAGCAGGATTGGATTCGCGAAACGCGCCGTCGCCTGGAAGAAACCGTGCGCATGCGCCTGATGAGTGACGTTCCGCTCGGCATGTTCTTGAGCGGAGGAATCGATTCGGGCGCGATCGCGGCCCTCATCAAGCGGAATGCCGACGGCCCCGTCAAGACGTTCTCGGTAGGATATCGCGAAGCGCAGTTCAGCGAATTGAGTCTGGCTCAGGAAACCGCCCGCGCTATCGGCACCGACCACCACGAAGTGGTCATCGGCATGGACGATTTCTTTGACGCTCTTCCTCAACTGGTCTGGCACGAAGACGAACCGATCGCCTGGCCCTCCAGCGTTTCGTTGTACTTCGTCTCAAAGCTGGCGGCGGAGCAGGTCAAGGTCGTGCTCACCGGCGAAGGCAGCGACGAACTATTCGGAGGCTATGAGCGTTACCGTTGGAATCTCCTGAATCGGAAATACGCGCCGATGTACCGCATTTTTCCGGAGGCTTTGCGGTCATGGATCCGGAATCAGGTCGCGACTACCAACCTGTTGTCGCCCTCGACGCGCCGCAAGCTCGGACATACTTTCGTCGGACGCGATGACCGCCTCGAATCCTTGTTTCTCGACAATTTCTACTGCGCCTTTTCTCAGGGGGATCAAGCGCGACTGCTTAGTTCCGGTGCGGGACCGGTCTATCAAAATTATTTGTCGCGCTGGGATTCGCGTGCTTCGTCTTCTCCGTTGGCGCGCATGCTGTACGCCGATCAGAAAACCTATCTGGTGGAGCTTCTGATGAAGCAGGACCAGATGAGCATGGCCTGCTCTATCGAAAGCCGCGTGCCGTTCCTGGATCATCAGTTCGTCGAGTTCACCACCTGCATCCCGGACCATCTGAAGATCCACGGTGCGACGCAGAAATACGTACTCAAGCGCGCCGTCGAAGATCTGCTTCCGTCCGAAATCATTTATCGCAAGAAGATGGGGTTCCCGACGCCGCTACGCTCGTGGCTCATGGATAAACAGGCCGAGCCCCTGTTCGACGCCCTGCGCGCACGCGACGGACTACTCGCCAATTATGTGCGCCCGGCCGAGCTTGACCTCATGATCGAGCGTCATCGCGGCGGCTCGATCGACGCCACCGATCGCCTCTGGCGCCTTCTGAACTTGCAGATCTGGGGAGACGTTTTTCTCCACGGCAAATCGGAACGCTGGGCGCGGCGCGAGCTGTCAGAGTCAGCGCGAAAGTGACTTACCTAGCGCTCCTTCGAGATACCACTCGTACGTACTCTTCAGTCCCTCTCGTAGCGGAATCCGCGCTTTCCATCCCAGCGCGCCCACGCGGCTGACGTCGAGAAGCTTACGCGGCGTGCCATCCGGTTTGGAACTGTCAAACACCAGGCGGCCGCGATATCCCGCGATCCGGCCGATCATCTCCGCCAGTTCCCGAATCGTCACGTCCTCGCCGGTTCCCACGTTGACGATCTGCTCATCGTCATAGTGCAGCATCAGATGCAGCGCGGCATCGGCCAAGTCGTCGACGTGCAGCAGCTCGCGCCGCGGCGTCCCGGTGCCCCAAATCTCCACTTCCGGAGTGCCGCTTGCGGTCGCCTCGTGAAACCGGCGCATCATCGCCGGAACCACGCGCGACGAGGTTGGATCGAAACGATCGCCGGGACCGTACAGGTTGGTCGGGATCAGCGTGATCGCCCGGAAGCCGTGCTGGCGCCGGTATGCCTGCGCCATTTTGATCCCCGCAATCTTGCCGATCGCGTAGCCTTCGTTGTTCGGCTCCAGCAGCCCGGCCAGTACGGACTCCTCGCGGATCGGTTGCGGAGCCGATTCCGGATAAATCGCTGACGAGCCCAGGAACAGAAGCTTCCTGACTCCCGCGCGGCACGCGGCGTCAATGACGTTTATCTCGATGGCGAGATTGTCGTGCAGAACCTCCGCGGGACGGCTGCTGTTCGCCAGGATTCCCCCCACGCGGGCCGCCGCCAGAAACACATATTCCGGTTTTTGGCCGGTGAAGAACTCGCGCACTGCGGACCCGTCGCGTAGATCCAGTTCTTCCCGCGATCGAACGATGAGTCGCATGTATCCCGCGTCACGCAACTTTCGGCAGATCGCCGAACCTGCCAGTCCCCGATGCCCTGCTACGAAAATACGCGAATCATGCTGCATTCTATAGCCCTGATCTACCTGAAACCTAAGCTGAATACCCGAGTTCCTCCACCGGACTAAGTGACCGATAATAAATCAATCGCGCCATGAGGTCTTCCCGTTACCAGTGTGTCGTCCCGCTGCTGCTGGCTGCAACCACGCTGTGGGCAGGCAACCTCTATGAGGCGAATCCGGGCGAACAGGTCGCGCCTAACCAACTGATTGTACGGATGAAACCCGGTGTCGCGCCGTCCAGCGTGATCCCGGCTTACATCCCCGGCGTGAAGATTCGCGCGACGAATCTTCCAGGCGTGTATCTGATTCACGCTCCGGGCCCGCTCGCCGCCTCCATTGCGAAGCAGCTCGCTCAGCATCCCCTGGTCGATTACGTGGAGCCCAACCGGATCCGGCACACCAGTCTCGCCGCGCCTAACGATCCCAACTATTCCAATCAATGGGGCTTGGCCACCGTGCGCGCGATTCAGGCCGCCAGCCTGATGCCCGCTCAATACCTGACCGCCGCGACCGCCGGAACCGGCAGAGTGAAAGTGGCCGTCCTCGACACCGGAGCCGACTGCACCCATCCCGATTTCGTCAACACCGGCGGAAGCTCAACCGACTCGGCCTCGGGAGGCCAGTTGATGTGGAGCGCCAGCCAGGCTTTGGTCGCCACCACCATCACCAATCCGGCGTGCGCCTGGCAGGACGATTACGGGCACGGCACTCATGTCGCGGGAATTGTTGCCGCTGCTACATCTAACAACGCGGGCGTCGCGTCGCTCGGATATCCGCTGCAAGTCATCGTCTACAAGGTCCTCGATTCAACCGGCAATGGCGACGACGTTACTGTAATGCAAGCCATCATGGCCGCTGTAGCCGCGGGCGCGCAGGTCGTTTCCATGAGTTTCACTTCCTCCGGCTATTCCCAAACCATGCAGTTGGCGCTCAACTATGCGTGGCAGAACAACGTGATCACAGTAGCCGCCGCCGGCAACGATGCCACCAGCACTCTTTACTTCCCCGCGGGAGGAAATCATGCCGTCGGCGTCTCGGCCAGCGACCAGAGCAACAATCTCGCATACTTTTCGAATTTCGGAAACGGAGTCTCTCTGGCCGCGCCAGGATACAACATCGTTTCGACGCTTCCCACCTATTCCGTGCCGATCTGCCCGTCGTGCAGCTCTTACGGGTATCTTTCCGGAACCTCGATGTCCACTCCGTTCGTTTCGGCACTGGCTGGACTTCTCGCCATGGCCAATCCCGGATCCTCCGCGACCGCGATCGTCCGGCAGATGGAGCAGACCGCCGATTCCTCGGTCACCGGCGGTGGCTGGGGCCAGAACTTCGGATACGGAATCATCGACGCTTACAACGCGATCTCGAATACCGTTCGCCCGGCCACCACCGGCGGAGTCGTCGGGCAGATTATCGACACGCTCACCCCGCAAACCAGCGACCCGATCACCGGAGCCATCATCACCATCAACGGCACCCAAATCACCACGGACGCATCCGGCTTGTTCCGATTCTCCGGTCTCAGCCCGGGAACCTACAGCGTCAGCGCCACGGCTTCGGGCTTTCCCGCGCAGGCTTTAACCGTCACCGTCACTTCCGGCGCCGACACACCGCTTACCGTCGAGATGGGAGTCAGCTACGGCCACTTCAGCGGAACCGTGACGGATCAGAGCCAACCCGTTCCCGGCGCGGTGATTCAAGCGCTGGCTTCGGGACTGATCGTTGCATCCGCCATCGCCGATGCAAACGGCAACTATTCGTTGTGGGTGCCCGCCGACGGGACCAGCTACGTTCTGCAAGCGTCGGCCATCGGAAAAGTGACGTCGACCTCCACGGGAATGACCGTGCCGGTCGGCGGGAACACGGTCGCCAATCTGGTTCTTCCGCGTATGGGCAACATCGCTGGAAATGTGCACGATTCGAACGCGAATCCGGTCCCCGGCGCGCAGATCTTCGTGAGCAGCACTTCTTTCAGCGCCTCAACCACGACAGATTCGAACGGAAACTATTCACTATTCGGCCTTCCCGTCGGTACTTATTCGGTGACGGCTTCGATTCTGAGCTTTACGCCGGTGACGCAACCGGGTACGGTAACCGTCGATGCAACCGACGTCGTAAATCTGCAATTCCCCGTCGCGACGGTCGTGAACGCCCCAGCATTCACCCCCCCTGGCGGAACCTTTACCAACCAGGTTCCGATTTCGCTAAGTTCGACCACCGGCGGCGCGTCGATTCGTTATACCGTGGACGGCTCGACCCCCAGCGAGACCAACGGCACCCTGTACAACGGAGCCATTTCTGTGAGCGGCACCTCGACCATCAAGGCCATCGCCTATGCGACGGGGCTGGTCGACAGCGTCATCACCTCGGCCACGTACACGATTAACTCGAGTCCCGCCTCCTGGTACAACAATTCCTGGGCCCACCGGAAACAGATCACGATATCTCTCGCGCAGGTCGCGGGCGGTTTACCCCTGACCAATTTCCCGATGCTGTACTCGGTCGCCGCCGATGCCAACCTGGCTGCCGAAGCCCAGACCAACGCGAACGACATCCTGTTCACGCTGTCGGACGGCGTGACCAAGCTGAACCACCAGATCGAGTCTTACAATCCGAGCACCGGGCAGCTTTTAGCCTGGGTGCAGATCCCGTCGCTATCGCCCACCGGGAACCCGGCGCTTTACATCTATTACGGAAACCCCATCGCCGCCAACCAGCAGAATCCGACTGGCGTGTGGGACAGCACCTACTCGGCCGTGTGGCATTTTCCCAACGGAACCATGTTATCGGCCGCCGATTCGACCGCGAACGCCAACAACGGCAGCATCAGTTCTCCGGTGGCAAGCTCGGGCGAGTTTTACGGCGCGGCCAGTTTTAACGGCGCCAGCGACGGCATCGGCTTCAACCCGATCGCCAACCTTGCTCAGACGTACACGGCCGAGTTCTGGATGGATTCGAATTTCCCGAATGCATATATGAGCATCCTCGGGGGAACGTCGGCTTTCAACGATATTTACTTCGATGGCAGCGGCAACGTGCTCGGCATCGACAATGGCACCAGTTTCGGCGCCTATTCCACGGTACTGGTATCCGGCTTGAACGTGCCCTCCGGTGCGTGGACGTCGCTTGCCGTCACGCGCAGCGGTTCCACCGTCAGCGTCTACAAAAACGGAGCGCTGATCGGTACCGGGACCTTCGGGACGCCGTACAACGTCGCGAATTTCGCCGAGATGGGCAATGCCGGCGGCATCAACCACTATGGCGGAAAGCTGGACGAGGTCCGCATCTCCTCAAGCGCTCGATCCGCCGCCTGGATTCGGACCGAATTCAACAACCAGAGTTCGCCCGTGACCTTCTTCAGCCTCGGTAACGAGCAAACCGTCACCGGAGGCGGTAGCACCGTAGCCATCACGGTCACCACGTCGCCGACCGGATTAGCCTTGGCGATCGACGGCTCTCCTTGCTCAGCTCCCTGCAACTTCCAGTGGACCACCGGCGCCAACCACACCATCGCGGTGACGACATCGCCGCAAGCCGGAACAACTGGGACGCAATACGTCTATTCGAGTTGGTCGGACGGCATGGCACAATCGCACTCGATCACGGTGCCCTCATCGCCGGCGACGTATACAGCCAGTTTCACGACTCAGTTCATGCTGACGACGTCGGCGAATCCTCCCGCGGGCGGGACCATCAGCCCGGCAAGTGGCTGGTATAACAGCGGATCTCCCGTTCAGGTGACCGAGACGGCCAATAGCGGCTACAACTTCGCCGGCTTCACCGGGACGACTTCGTCGGGTTCGACGCAGCTAAGTCTGACCATGACCGCTCCGATGACGGAGACCGCGAACTTCAGCGCGATCGTGACCGGCCCGGGCTGGTACAACACGTCCTGGCCGCACCGGAAACAAATCACTATCGCGCACGGGCAGGTTGCGGGTGGTTCGGCTCTGACCAGCTTTCCGATCCTGTATTCGACGGCGACCGACGCGAATCTGGCCGCCGAGGCCCTCGCCAACGGCAACGATATTCTGTTCACTGCATCCGACGGCGTGACCAAGCTAAATCATCAGGTCGAAACGTACAACTCAACCACCGGTCAACTCATCGCCTGGGTCCAGATTCCTGCGCTGTCGAATTCAGCCGACACAGTGATGTACATCTATTACGGCAACGCCGGCGCGACGAATCAGCAGAATCCGACCGCGGTATGGGACAGCAACTATGCCGCAGTCTGGCATCTGCCCAACGGAACCACATTATCGGCCGCCGATTCGACGGCGAACGGCAACAACGGCACGATCAGTTCACCCACGGCAACCGCAGGCGAGATCAATGGCGGAGCCAGTTTCAACGGCACCAGCGATGGCATCAGTTTCAGTCCGGTCAGCGCCCTGGCCCAGACCTACACCGCCGAGTTCTGGATGAACTCCAGCTTCCCGCACGCCTACATGACCATTCTGGGAGGCACTTCCGCATTCAACGACATCTATTTCGACGGCAGCAGCAACGTACTCGGCGTCGATAACGGCACCAGTTGGGTCGCTTATTCTTCGGCGCTGGTAACAGGATTGAATGTCGCTGCGAACACCTGGACTTCTCTCGCCATCACGCGCAGCGGTTCGAGCATTAGCATCTACAAGAATGGAACCCTGGTCGGCAGCGGGACGTTCAGCACACCGTATAACACCGCGAACTTCGCCGAGATGGGTAGCGCCGGAGGCATCAACTATTACGGCGGTAAACTGGACGAAGTCCGCATTTCGTCCAGCGCCCGATCCGCTGCCTGGATCCAGACCGAATACAACAACCAAAGCTCACCCACGACGTTCCTGAGTATCTCAAGCGAACAATCCAACGGGACCCCCGGCACGGTCGCCACGCCGACCTTCAGCGTCCCGGGAGGCACTTACACCTCGACGCAGAGCGTGAGTATCGGCACCACAACTTCGGGAGCCTCCATCCGCTACACCACCAACGGCACGCCGCCAAGCGAAACCGTCGGTACCCCTTACAGCGGCTCGGTCACAGTGAGCGCCAGCGAGACCCTGATGGCCATCGCCTATGAAACGGGATTCACCGACAGCGCCGTTGCATCGGCCAGCTACATCATTAATACGTCAAGCGGTCCGTCCTGGTACAACAACGCGTGGGCCCACAGGAAGCCGGTGACGATCGCTCACGGCCAAGTCTCGGGCGGCTCAGCCTTGACGAACTTCCCGCTACTCTATTCCGTAGTAACCGATGCCAACCTGGCGGCGATCGCGCAGGCCAGCGGCAACGACATCCTGTTTACAGCATCGGACGGCGTCACCAAACTGAATCATCAGATCGAGACTTATAACTCGACCACCGGTCAGCTCATAGCATGGGTCCAGATTCCTGCACTGTCGAATTCAGCCGACACCGTGATTTACATGTATTACGGCAACGCAGGTGCGTCCAACCAGCAGAATCCGGCGACAGTGTGGGACAGCAACTATGCAGCAGTCTGGCATCTCCCGAACGGGACCACATTATCTGCCGCCGATTCGACGGCGAACGGCAACAACGGAACAATTAGCTCGCCCACGGCAACCGCTGGCGAGATTAACGGCGGCGCGAGCTTCAACGGCACCAGCGATGGCATCAGTTTCAGCCCCATCAGCAGTCTGACCCAGACCTACACGGCAGAATTCTGGATGAATTCGAGCTTCCCGCACGCCTACATGACCATTCTGGGAGGCACTTCCGCATTCAACGACATTTACTTCGACGGCAGCAGCAACGTGCTCGGCGTTGATAACGGCACCAGTTGGGGCGCCTATTCTACGGCGCTGGTTTCGGGGCTTACTGTCCCATCGAACACCTGGACCTCCCTCGCTGTCACGCGCAGCGGTTCGACCATCAGCGTTTACAAGAACGGAACCCTGGTCGGAAGCGGGACGTTCAGCACGCCGTATAACACTGCGAACTTTGCTGAGATGGGCAGCGCCGGAGGCATCAACTATTACGGCGGGAAACTGGACGAAGTCCGTATTTCATCGAACGTCCGTACATCCGGGTGGATCCAGACCGAATACAACAACCAAAGCTCCCCCGCGACGTTCCTTAGTGTGGGAGCCCAGCAGTAGGCTTTCGAGCGATCACCAGAAACTGTTTGCCGAACAGCGGCCACACCAGCGGAACCTTCAAGTACCACCGCAGCATCCAAGCCGGATATTTTCTTCCCATGGACATCTTGTAAGGAAGAAAACGAGGCGTCACGCGGTCGATTTCGAAGCCGCAGCCCTTCAGCAATTCCACTAGCGCAAGCTCCGTCAGCGCAATGTGATGATCGTAGAAATCCCAGTAGGCGCCGCCCGTGTACTTGATATTCGGCCCCATCGCAATGAGTCGTCCGCCCGCTTTCAGGCTCAGAAACACCTGCTGAACCGTGCTTTCGAGCGCGGCTTTATCCGGCAGATGCTCGAAGAAATTGCTGGTAAACACCACATCCAGCGATCCCTCCAGCAGCGGCCAAGCCTGCGCGCAATCTTGCTGAATGATCTCCACGTCGGCGGATGCTTGCCTGCTCGCATCGGGATTCAGGTCCATCCCGTACTTTTTTCGCGCCGAAATAAGATTGATAAACTCGCAATATCCGCAGCCCAGGTCGAGTACGGTCGAATCCGGCGCCACCCACTTTTGAAAAAACGGAATCAGAACCTTCCAGATTCTTTGTCGATACTCCAGACGCCCCGAAAACCGCTCCCGGTACATCCGTTCGAGGTCCGTCACGTTTTTCTCCGATAGTCACCGCGGCTGAAATATTTTTCCAGCCACAGATACAGGCAGATAAACAAATACCGGCTGCCCATTTCCTGAATCTTCAGCTTCGATTCTCCAGCCCGGCGATTGCGCCAGGTGACCGGCATCACGGTCCAGGTGTAACCTCGCACCACCGTTTTCAACGGCAGTTCCACGGTAAGGTTGAAATGCGGCGACAGGATCGGCTTGCAGCCTTCAATCGTCGTGCGTCGATAAGCTTTGAACGCATTCGTCACGTCGTTACACTTCAAGTTGAACAGCACGCGAATAAATAAATTGGCCATCCGATTCAGCCCGAGCTTCAGCCACGGATAATCCACCGCGCTCCCGCCCGCGACAAATCGCGACCCGAACACTGCGTCCCATCCTTCGTTCAACAGCTTCCAGTAGCGGACCACATCGCGGCAATCGTCCGATTCGTCCGCCATCATGATCACCACCGCGTCGCCTCGCATCTGATCGAAGCCGTACGCGACCGCTCGCCCGAACCCGTGCTCGCCCGGATTCTGAACCGCACGCAGCGTGGGCATGTGCTCGCGTAGGTCCTGCAGCCGGGCCCAGGTTCCGTCGGTGCTGCCATCATCCACCACGATGATTTCATGGGGAATCGCATTCGAGCAGAGCTCGCGCTCCAGATGCTCAACGGTAGAACGGATGCAATGCTCCTCGTTCAGAGCCGGAATCACCACGCTAAGCAGTCGAAGCGAACCTGTATCTGTTGAAATCATTCGCCGCGGAGAATGTTACTACTGGTAACACTACTTTAAGCCGCGGGCAACATCCAGAACGGGCAATCCGCTCGCGCGGATCATCTTGGCGAGATCGGCCGAAGGCTTCTGCGTCACGATCAAATGTTGCGCCCACCCCGCGAGTTCCTCAAATCCGCCGGCGAGCAGTTTGCCGATGTGCGGAATCGCCGTGAGAATATAGTCGCGATTCGAGCCGTAGATGAGATCCATCTGGATGTGCGGATCGAACACGCGCAGGTCGCGGCCCTTGCCGATCAGGTTTTCAAGCAGCGTGACGACTGGACTCTCGCGAAGATCGTCCGTATTTTCCTTGAACGCGAGTCCCACGACGCCGATACGCACCGGCCCTAGGTCGAGCGCGGCCTGCGTCGCGCGGTGCAGATGCTCTTCATTGCTCGGCAGAATCGATTCGAGCATGGGCAGCTTCAGATCCATTCGCGCCGCGCGATACCGCAGAGCACGCAGATCCTTGGGCAGGCACGAGCCTCCGAAGGCGAACCCGGGCTTCATGTACGCCGCTGAAATGTTCAGCCTGTCGTCGCTGCATAACGTTGAAAGAACTTCTTCGGGAGGCACGCGAAGGACTTCGGCGAGCGCGCCGATTTCGTTCGCGAAACTGATCTTCGTGGCGTGAAACGCGTTGCAGGCGTACTTGATAAGCTCGGCCGTGCGCAGCGCGACCAGACAAGGTTTGACGTGCAACCCGGCGTAGATCGAGGCAACCAGCCGGACCGCCTCGGGATCGTCGCCGCCCACGACGACTAACGCGGGCTCCATAAAATCCTTTACAGCCGCGCCTTCGCGCAGAAACTCTGGATTAGCGACCACAGTCACGCTGGAAATCCCGGCCAGAACGGGAATGACGACTTGCTCGCAGGTGCCGGGGAAAACGGTGCTGCGCACGGCCACCACCAGTGGTTTGGTGCGGCCCACGCAGGCGGACGCGATGTCTTCAGTGACACGGCGCAATTGGTCGAGTCCGAGGTTGCCGTTGCGCTCCGACGGAGTGCCGACGCAGATCAGGGCTACGTCTGCTTCCGCCAAGGCTTCGGCGGTGGAAGTACTCGCAGTGAGCCGCCCGGACGCCGCACCTTCGCGAACCAGAGGTTCCAGTCCCGGCTCATAGAAAGGAGCCTCTCCGCGTCCGACGCTTGAGACTTTGTGCGGATCGCGATCGGCGCCAAAGACTCGATGCCCGGTGGAGGCAAGGCATGCGGCGGTAACGCATCCGATGTAACCCAACCCGAGCACGGCGACGCGAGGCGGTTCATTCGATGAGGGCATTGAGCAGAGTCCAGAGTGAAAGATTTGCTCGACGCCTAATGAGCGCCGAATCGTCGAGGGCTACGCTGATCGTACCGCGCAGCTCAGCACCGAATCAAGGTTGTTCTTGGACCCCCAGGATGAGATCGACAGCCTGCCCTAGAGGTTTCGTAGCGGTGACTAAAATCCCCTTGCAGCCGGCGCGCGTTGCGGTCTCCATATCCGATTCGGAATCGCCCAGGAAGAAACAATCATTGGCGTTGGCGCCAAAATATTCCAGGGCACGCTCGATCAGCCGGGTTCCAGGTTTGCGGCAGGCGCACTGGTCGGCGAGCGAGTGGGGACAAAAATAGATTCGCGAAATGCGGACGCCGTGGGCGGAAAGCTGGCGAAACATTTCGGAATTGACCGCCAGAAAATCATCGTAATCGAAATATCCGAGCCCGATCCCTTGCTGATTCGTGATCACGACCAGAAGAAGTCCCGCGTCCTGAAGACGGCGCAGGGAAACGCCAACTCCTGCGATCAGTTTGACTTTAGAAGGATCTCTCAGGAAGTGGACCTGTTCCAGAATGGTTCCGTCACGGTCCAAAAACACGATGCGGGGATGAGAACGCGGCGGAAGTTGTTCGGGCTCGGCGTGAAGCGCGATATCTCCGGCTCGTTTCAGGATGGCGCTGGTGCTGATCGAATATTCGACTGGAATGACGATCGTTTTTCCACCATAAGCTTCGACCACCGGAGCGGAGCGAAGCGAGCCTTCCGCATAGTCGCCGCCTTTGATATAGAAGTCCGGTTTCAGAAGCTCCAGAAGGCGCGCGGGTCGCCGGTCGTGCATCAGCGTTACGGCGTCCACGCAAGCCAGCGCGGCGACCAGTCGCAGGCGATGCGCTTCGGCGACGATGGGACGCAGTGCTCCCTTGTATGAGCGGACTGACTCGTCGGAATTTACCGCGACGATCAGACGATCGCATTGCGCGCGCCCGCGCGCGAGGTAATCGGCGTGGCCCGCGTGCAGCAAATCGAAAGCGCCGCACGTGAAGCCGATGGAGAGGCCAGCGGATCTCCATTCGGCAACCAGCGCTTGCAACTCCTGATTCGACAAGATCCGTGCCATTATTCTTCCGAGAGGAGCGCTTCGCGGGTGACGACCGAAGTCCCGCTGAGGCCGATCGCGATCGATGCGGCTCGAGACGCGAGTTCCATGGCTTCCCGCAGCGTCGCGCCGCAACAGACCGCGAGCGCAATGGCTGCCACCACGGTGTCTCCTGCGCCGGTTACATCGAACACCTGGCGGCGGATGGAGTCGACGTGTTCTATGGTGTTCGCGGCAGTGAACGCGGTCATCCCGTCAATCCCTTCGGTAACCAAAATCGTGGCAGGATGCATGCACTTGGCCAAGACATGCCCGGCTGCAATAGTAGCCGCATGATTGCGCACGGGCATTCCAGTGAGAAGGGCCAGTTCCAGGCGATTCGGTTTGAGCAGGGTACAGCCGAGGTACCGCTGGTAGTCTGCGCCTTTCGGGTCGACAAAGACAGGGCAGTTCCGCGCATTCGCCAGGCGGATGACGGACGCGAGAAGCACGGGAGTAAGGAACCCTTTGGCGTAATCGGAAATAACGATGCCGTGGCTGCGCGGCAGTTCGGTCGCAACCCAGGCTGTCACGGAATCGGCGAGGGAATCGGGCAGGGGCGTGGTTTCCTCTTCATCGACGCGCACCACCTGCTGATGAAGCGCCATCACACGTGTCTTCGTAGTGGTAGGGCGCTCGGGATCTTCGATCAGGAATGTGTCGATGCCGGATTCGCGCAACACGTCGGTGAGTTCGTGGGCGTCGGGATCGGAGCCGACGACACCAGCTACAGAGACAGTTGCGCCCAAGGCGGCGAGATTCGCGGCAGTGTTGGCCGCGCCTCCCGGCCGAACACTGGCGCGCTGTTTGCGGACCACGGGGACGGGGGCTTCGGGCGAGAGACGCTCACATTCGCCCCACCAGTAACGATCGAGAATCACGTCACCCAGGACCAGCAGACGGCTGGAATCGAATTTATCGAGCAGGTTTTGAAGAGACTCCATGTGGAGGCGGCTGAAACCACTGAGTATACCGGATGATTTGGGTAGACCTGCTCGAGTCGCCAGCCTGGCGACGGCCTATTCCGGTAGAAATACAGTGCATAACTAGGCTCGCAGATGCGCGGAACCGCGCTCACAAAATTTTACGTCCGCTCCCCGATGTTGATGCCGCGTGGGTTACTCACTCGACCCCGGTCTGCGAGTTGCATTTCCGACATCGCTGAGATAGTCTTACGGGGCTTAACGGAAGGATTTTTGATCATGCGGGGAGCCGGAGTAATTCTCGCAGGAGCAGTGGTGTGTCTGCTCGGGCGTGCGCAGTTCAAAACTGATGGAGTGATTAACGCCGCGGCGTTGCCGAAAGGAACGGTTTTTCTAACGTTCGATGACGGGCCGGACGAACCCGGTCCGGACGGCGTCACGCAGATGGAGAAGGTGGCGCTCTACCTTCATGGGCCGGTGTCGATTCCGAGAAATGGACCCGCGAATCCGACGCCGCTCGAGAGAAGCATACGAGCGACCTTCGCGACGGTAACCTGCCACTATCAGCATCAGGACATGGCCGATCCTAATTCGGCGTTGTGCCGCGGATATGGCGATATTCCAGCCACCGTCGCCACCACCGTGGTGCAACTGGGACACGACCTGATCAATCACTCAGTGAATCATATTCCCCTGACTACGATTCAGGACCCCACGAAGATCCTGTACGAGGTGGGACATGCGCAGCTGCTGATCGACACATTGCAGGGCAACAGTCCTCGACTGTTCCGCGGGCCAGGATTGCTTTTCAACAGCCAGGTCGCGGCGGTGCTCAACGCGGATCCTTATGCTGGATCTTTGATTGGCCCGATCGACGCAGACGTCGGCGGGGATTTCTACATGGGCGGCAATAAATGGATGGGCGGCGATTGGGATTGCGTTGCCCAAGGATTTCCGGTAGCGAAATGCGGAGCGCTGTATGTGAACGCCATTCGCGACGCCACGCACGGCGTGATCGTTCTGTTGCATGTTCGGACCGAGGATTTGATCGGCAGAGACGGCAATCCCTATCCGATCAACTTGATCCACTACATCGTCGAACATTTGGGGCCGGATTACGACTATTTGCCGCTGGATGCGATTCCGGGCGTGCTGGGAACAATCGCGGCCGCTCCAGTTTTGGTCTCGACCGAGTTTGGCGCGGCGGATGGACAAGGCGAAGTGGTGGAGGGCGCCATTCTTGGGAAGGGACGTCCGCACGGAGTGTGCAAGGCCCGGAACCAGACGATCTACTGCCAAGTCGGGGATGGGGCCGGGGGATTTCGGCCATCGGCGCCGTGGCTTACGATTCAGGATTCGACTTGGACCTCGAATTACGGATCGAAATTCTGGCTGGCTGACGTGAATCAAGACGGCCGCGCGGACCTGATTTTCCCGGCTTCGGGCACGCTGTGGGTTGCATATAACAATGGCGGAAGCGGTTTCTACGCGCCGATCCAATATCTTAGCGGCGCGCTGCCGGATCCGCAGTACGTTCATTTCGGCAAAGTCCGGCCGGGTAACACTGTCGATATGATCGTCTGGACCCCGGATATGACCCAGCCGCAGGTTTATGTGAACCGGGGCGTCCGGTTTGACGGGCCTGCAGGCAGCCCTTTGGTTCCGGAACTGGTCAACGCGCGCCTCGACCTGGACTTTGGCGCGATCCGGTTGATGGACGTGAATGGCGACGGCATGGAGGATATCGTGATTCCGGGAGGGTCGACGGTGCGGTGCGCGCTGAGCCTGGGAACGGGCGGATTCGGGGCGTTGCAGGCATGCTCGACGCAAGGCGGGCAGTTTACTGGCGCCCAGGGATGGGCAAAACCGGCCTATTCGGAGACATTTGGCGTCGCCAACATTCAGGGTCCTGTGATCGTGGGGGGAGTGCCGACAGGATTGATCTTCGCGCCGGTCCTGGTCGACAAGACCAAACCATCGGTGAGCGACCGGTATCGGTATATCTGCAATGATTGCTTCACCAATTCGTCCGATCCAGCGTGGCGGCCGGACTTGCGCGCGACACAGGTCTTGTGGGGTGATTTTGGCGGGACCGGCGTCGACTCGCCGTGCCTCGTCCGTTCCGACGGGCTGTACATGGGATTAACACGAAGCGGATCCAAGTAGATATGCTATCTTATTGCTGCGAAATAGCTTAACCGTTCGCACTGCGGGTATCCCCATTGAATGCGCCCAGCGGCATTTCAATTCATTAATCTAGCTGCCTCCACTGCGGTTTACTATACTCATGGGAAGCAATATATTCTCAACTTGGAGACCGCTCTTGACTAAGCCGATCAAGCACGTCGAGAAAGCCGTTGCCGTAGCAGCCAACGCAGCCTGGTTTGTATATGACAAGCTGAACTCGATCCACCCGAACCCGTCTTTTACCCCGAAGTGGTCGGATAAACCGTTGCTGAAGAGTTGGGAGAAGCAGAAACCCAAGCTCGGCTGGCCTCGCGAAACCGATTCTCTGTGCCCCAAATGCGTACCGGAGATTCGCAGCAAGATCCTGGATGGCAAGCTGCCCGTCGAGATCCTGCGCAACGAAAAGGTTGGCGAAATCAAGGCGCAGATCATAGAGCGGGACGGCAAGATCCTGATGGTGAAGGATTGCGAGATTCACGGGCACTTCGAAGACGTGATGTCCACCGATCCGGCGTTCTTCAAGCACCTGGAAGACGTGTTCCCGGGCCGCGACATTCGCGCCCACAACGACGAAAAGCTGCACGACCACGGAACCAGCACCGTAACCCACGGCCGCGGGTCGGTTCTGACCATCGATCTGACGAACCGCTGCAACATGATGTGCGATCCGTGCTTCATGGATGCCAACCAGGTCGGGTTCGTGCATGAGCTGAGCTGGGAAGAAATTCAGACGCTGCTCGACAACGCCCTGACGATCAAGCCGCGCCGCCAGCTTTCGGTGCAGTTCTCGGGCGGGGAGCCGACGCTTTCGCCGCACTTTCTGAAAGCCGTTCAGTATTGCCGCAAGGTGGGATATCAAAGCGTGCAGGCCGCCACCAACGGGATCGAGTTCGCCAAGCGACCCGAGTTCGCCAAGGAAGCCGCGGAAGCGGGCCTCCGCTATGCGTATCTCCAATTCGACGGCATCGGCAACGAAGCCAATTCGCACCGCGCGGTCGGCAATCTGTTCGACGTGAAGCTGCGCGCGATTGAGAATCTGTATAGCGCCGGCGTGGACATTGTTCCGGTGATCACGCTGATCAACGGCGTGAATAACGAACAGGTGGGCGCGGTGGTTCGCTTCGCGCTTGACAATCCCAAGAAGATTCCGTTCCTGAGCTTCCAGCCGGTGTCGTTCACGGGGCGGGATGAAGCCATCACGGATGAGCGTCGCCAAGCCCAGCGCTACACGCTGGCGAATCTGGCGCACGACGTAAAGAATCAGACCGGGCTGGGCGAGCCGGTGCGCGACTGGTTCCCGATCAGCTTCATGAGCACCTTCTCCGACTTCGCGGATCTGGTCCACGGTCCGAACGCAGACTGGGGACAATTATCGTGCGGCTGCCACCCGAATTGCGGCGTCGGCATGGCGGTGATGTGCGACAAGGAAACCAAAGAGTATCGGCCGGTGACCGCGTTCCTGAACGCCGATCGTCTGGCGAAGGACGTGGCCAAGATCAACGACGGGGCTCGCAACAAGCGAATGTCGGTGCTGGGCGTCTCGCTGGCCCTGTTGCGCAACTACAATCCTTACGAAGCTCCGACGCACTTCCGTCTGAGCGATCTGATCGCGAAGTTCGACAAGTGCTTCGGCATGTCGAAAAAGTCGCAAACGGGCGCGTACGGTAAAGTCACGGGCGACCGGACCATCGAGGACATCCAGAAGCGGCGCGCGGACCGCTGGAACTTCCTGTTCGTGGCGGGCATGTGGTTCCAGGATCTGTTCAACTACGATTTCCGGCGCACGGAGCAGTGCATTATTCCCTACGCGACCCAGGAAGGCGAGATTTCCTTCTGCGCGTACAATACCGGCGTGGGCTGGCGGAACATCGTCGAAAAAATGCACATGACCGCGACGCTGACCAAGTGGTATGACGAGCACGGGCGGCATGAGATCATCGCGGGCGGCAAGAAAGTGAACCTGCCCGCCGCGGATCATTCCCTGGTCCTGCGCACCGACGACGTGAATCGTGAGCGCCAGCACGACCTGGAAGACAAAGGCATCGCCAAGACTGCTCGCGAGGAGAAGACGCGGGCGCGCGACGCGAAGCTGAAGGCTCAAGCTGAGAATGAGCGCATGATGAAGCTGTATCGCGAGAACGTGCTCGGCGAAAAGCCGCAGAGTGACGTGGTGCCGCTCACATCCATCCTTCCCGCGGCTAAGCCGGTGGAGAAGGCGCCGTTGGAGAAAGCGGAAGAGGTCGGGTCTTTCGGCGACTAGGCCGGCTGAAGACTGGCGTGATTCGCCGAGGGCTGCAGGACCTCGTGCTTGCCCTGATGAACCAAATCGATCATGGTCGCGGCAATTAACGGGTCGAAGTGCGTTCCGGAATATTTCCGTAGCTGTTCGATGGCCGCGCTAAGCGAAAGCGCGGGACGATAATTGCGGTCGGTCATCATCGAATCGAACGTATCCGCTACACGCACGATGCGGGCAAACAGAGGAATATTTTCGCCCGATAGGCCGAAGGGGTATCCGGTTCCATCGTAGTTCTCATGGTGCAGCTCGACGATGGGAAGCAGCGAGTCGAAGCGAGCCACCTTTTCCAGGATCCTGCGCCCGATCTGCGGATGGAGCTTGATGCGCTCAAACTCGTCCGGCGTCAAGCGGCCGCGTTTTTGCAGAACCGCGTCCGAAACTCCGATCTTCCCGATGTCGTGAAGCTGGGCGCCGATCCGCAAGGTCGCGATGTCTGCCGGCGGGAGGCGCAGCGCGCGGGCGATAGCGTCGGCATACGCCCCAACCCTAATGCTGTGTCCGGCGGTATAGGGATCGCGCGCGTCCAGGGCTTGCGCCATGGTCTCAATGAACTGAAGATACGTGTCTTCCGAGCAGGTGTCCGAAAGGTCCGAGTCCGGCGCGATGGCAGCGCGATTCAGTACGCTCCCCAAGCGCGCTAACGAGCGCCTGAAGATTCCAGAGGTAAGCAGGTCCCAGTGCATAGGCGCGTTGTCGCCTTAAATGGGCTTATCGGCCGGACCTGTGGAATTTCGAGAAGATTTACTTGCGCGCGCCGCGGACGGTGCCTTTAAGTCGGCTCTGGCGCAGTTTGCCTTTCTTTCTCTTAGGTTTACTGATCAGAAAGGTGCCGCTGCCTTGATACTCGGCTTTGTAAGTTTTGTCGTCTGCCATGAGGCTTCATTGTAGCGCACCGGTCCTGCACGGCGGGCACCTGCGCGGCGTCTGATTTTCGTGCGGCGAATTGCTCTGCTGACGATGCTGATTTTGCCCGCAACATCTGCCCAAGACGCGCGGCCTCGATTCGAGGTGGCGTCGATCAAGATGTATCCCGTTGGGAGCCCATTTCCAACCGGCGGCGGGAATGGAGTACACGTTTCGCCAGACGGCGTCTCGGCGCGATTTACCAGGTTTTTTGCGGTGCTCGAGTGGGCATATGGAACTTCCGGCCAGGTGTTCGGGCCGGAATGGATTCACGATCGTTACGACATCGTCGCGAAAAGCGACGGGCCCGTTCCCGTCGATCAACTCAAAGCGATGATGCGGACGCTGCTGGAGGACCGATTCGCGCTGAAAGTTCACCGGGAGTCGAGAGATTTGCCGGTTGCCGTACTGGTGGTCGCCAAGAACGGGCCGAAGAATCTGGTGTCGGAAGAGGCCGGCGACCCGGCGAAATACGAACCCGCCAATGGAAAGCTGCAAGTGAAGAACGGGTCCATGGCGGATCTCGCGATGTTCCTCGGCAATAGTCCGCCTAATGGCGTGCGCGAGCGGGTGTTAGATCAGACCGGCCTCAAAGGAGTTTTTGAGATCAGTCTGAACGTGGAGGGATTCGACCCCAAGGATCCGGCCTTCAGTGGGAAGTATGACGAGATGCAGAGCGCGGCGTTCGCGTTCGTCTCATTGGCGCTCGAAAAACAATATGGACTGAAGCTGGAGCATCGCAAAGTCCCGCTGGAGTGCCTGGTGGTGGACAGCGGGAACAAGGTTCCGACGAAGAACTAAACGAACCAAGTAGAATCAAGTATTGGAACGATTCTGGATCAAGAATTTCGGATGCCGCGCCTCGCAGGCGGATGGAGCTGCCATCGAGGCGGGGTTGGCCGCGAAAGGCCTGGCAGCCGTGCGCGAGGCTGGCGAGGCCGACCTGGTGGTGCTCAACACCTGCACCGTCACCGCGACCGCCGACGATGAAGTGCGCCAAACCGTGCGCCGCATTCATCGCGAGCATCCGCAGGCCCGCATCCTGGTGACCGGCTGCTATGCGCAGCGCGCGCCGGAGGAGATCGCCGCGCTGGATGGCGTGACCATGGTGGTGGGGAACTCGCATAAAACGCGGATCCCTGAATTTGTTTCGGAGCCATATCATTCGCAAATTGAAGTGGGCGATATTTTCGCGCAGACGGATTTTCTTTCGGCTCCGGTCGAAGATGCGCTGGGCGATCGCACGCGTCCGAATCTGAAGATTCAGGATGGGTGCAATAACCGGTGCTCGTTCTGCATTATTCCGTTCGTGCGCGGGCGCAGCCGGAGCGCGCCGGTCGAGCAAGTGGTCGCGCAGGTGCGCGCGCTGGCCGCGAAGTATCGCGAGGTGGTGCTCAGCGGCATCAACCTGGGGCGCTGGGGGCGCGACTTGGAGGAGCGGACGCGCTTAGTGGATCTGATTCGCCGGCTGCTTGACGAGACGCGGGTCGAACGGCTCCGCCTGAGTTCGGTCGAGCCGATGGATTTTTCCGACGATCTTCTTGGCCTGATGGCCGAATCGCCGCGTATCGCGAAACATGTTCATGCGCCGCTACAATCGGGATCGGACCGGGTGTTGCGCCGGATGCACCGCAAATACCGGCCTCGCCATTATGCGGATCGGATCGCGAAAGCGCGTGCGCTGATGCCGGACTGCGCGGTGGGCGCGGATGTCATGACTGGCTTTCCGGGCGAGACAGACGAAGAGTTCGAAGAGTCGAGGGCGTTTATCGAATCGCTGCCGTTCACGTACCTGCACGTATTCACGTATTCGGAACGGCCGGGGACACCCGCGGCGGAGTTTGAACAGGTGCCGGTGCAGGTCCGCAAGCATCGCACGCACACATTGCGCGATCTTGCCGCGAAGAAGAATCTGGAATTCAGGCGGTCGATGATCGGGCGGACGCTTTCGGTGGTGACGCTGGAACACAATCGGGCTGCGCTCAGCGAGAACTATCTGAAGGTAACGCTGGCGACGCCGCGCGAGGCGAATCGGATCGTCGACGTGCGGATCGGCGGCCTGGCCGGCGACGGATTGACGGAAACTGGCATTCTGCCCGTGCTCAATTAAGTCTGCTCGCCCGGTCCATAACGTCGGCCAGTTTTTCTCCCGCTCTACCAACTTGCCGGATCTTCTTTCCGTCGGTGTCGAGCAAGTAGAAGGGGTAATCATGGTGCCCAAGGCCATCCGGCGCGGGAATGTAGGTACGCACATTCGCGACGATGTATCCCCGCCAGTGACCTGTCGTGACGAGGCTGTACTCCATCGCATTTGAGATGAGGGTCGCGGTTTGGGTGCGCAGGTCGAGACGGCACAGGCCGGCAGTTGTGGCGGCAAGCTCGGCTAGGAAGAAGCAATACCGCCCATCAAGGGAGAACCGTGGATTTGTGAAACCGCCGATTTCGAACTTAAACCCGTCTTGACGGGTAACGTTAACGTTGTCTTGAAATACGGCGCGTGGCGGTTGCCTGCCCGCTGTGTCCGCAATCCACAACTCCGTTTTCTCCAGCGCTCCGAGTGGCCCGCCACGCGAAGAGGGACCAGCGTCTCGAATGAATACAACCTGGCTCAAATCTGGAGAGATACTGGGGTCTGAGTCGTGTCCAGCCGTCGTCAATTGCCTAATAGCTCCGCGCTTGTCGACGAAGATGATGTTTCCCTGCCGCGTCTCGACTCGTTGGGCATGCAACTGGAGGCATCCGAGCAATAGCAGCACCGGGCGCATCGATCACATCGTAAGCAGGGCCGCCATCAATTCGATGCCGTCCCACAGATTTTGAATCCGCAGATTTTCGTTGAACGTGTGCTGATTGTCGTCGTGATTTGCCGTCGGAATCGCGATGGTGCGGGTGCCGAGCGCCTTCTCGATCACATCCAGAGGCGCGCTTCCGCCGGTGGTGGGAAGCAGGACGGTCTTTCCACGTGCACTCTCGACCGTGCGAATAATTTCCTGCGAGATCGGCAGATCCATGGACGTGCGGACCGCGTTGTAGCCGCCCTCTTCGACCACTACCTTGGCGACCTTCGGATGCGACATGCGCTCCTCCGGGCTGGGATCGTGGTCGACGATGAAATAGCCGCGGCTCTTAATATGAGCAATCAGGCGCCGCGCGGTTTCGGCGTGATCCATTCCCTTCACCAGCCGCATGTCGATGCTGGCGGTGGCCGTGCTAGGAATTACGTTGGAGGCTCCCGCGCCGGTTCGCGAGCTGGCCATGCCTCGGATGTTCAGGCTCGGCACGTTGATCAAGTCGGCCAGATGGCGCGGGGCGTTCTCCGTCGAACCGAGCCACAGCTCGCGCATCAAATCGCGATCGGCGTCGGGCGCGTTCGCGACGGCGCGCTTCTCGGTGTCGCTCAGCGGCTCGACGCCGTCATAAAAATGATCGACCAGGATGTGGCCCGATTCGTCTTTCATCGAGGCCAGCAACTGCGCGAGCGCCATGGCCGGATTCGGCGCCCAGTTCCCGTAGTGTCCGCTGTGCAGCTCGCGGCGAGGGCCGTAGAGAGTGACGTCGACGGTGGTGATGCCGCGCGCGCCGAAGGTGATCAGTTGCTGGCGGGTCTGATGCACCGGACCGTCGCAGATGAACCACATGTCGCCTGAAAACAGTTGCTTGTTGGCGTCGAGAATGCTCCCGAGGTTGATGGAGCCGGCTTCTTCCTCGCCTTCGAAGGCAAACTTGATATTGGATTTTGTTTTCAGGCCGGCGGCGCGAATCGCATCGAGAGCGGCCATCAGCGTCATGACGTTGGTCTTGTCGTCGCCGGCCGAGCGCGCGTAAATCCGCGATTCGGGATCGAATTGGGAAGCGGGAAGCGGGATCACGCGGCCGTCTTTTTCGAGCGACTTGTCGCGCAGGACGGGCGAAAACGGCGGCGTGGCCCACTCTTTCGGATCGAGCGGCTGTCCGTCATAGTGTGCGTAAAAGACCAGCGTTCGAGTGGCGCCGGGCGTGCGGATCTCGCCGAAAACTACAGGGTTCGCGCCGGGGATGGACACAAGTTTCGGCGTGATGCCGCGCTTCTCGAGCATCTTCGCGATGAAGTCGGCATTGCGCTGAATGTTGGCACGATCGGTGGCGATGTTGGGAATCGAGAGGAGAGCGATGAACTCGTCGACGATGGCACGTTCGTGCTGCTTCCGCCATTTGTGGGCAGCTTGGGCAGCGGGATTTTCTTGCGCGAAAGCAGCAGAGGCTATGAGGAAGACGCCTAGGAGCCGGTTCATTTAGACGCTGGGCGGTCTGCGCGACTCGAGGGCAAGAAGGCGTTCCTCGATGGTCGCCAGACGGAGGATCAGGTCTGAGTCGGTCGTCTCCAGGTGATGCAGGCGTACCTGCTGCCCTTTGGAGTAGCGATGAAACTCGGTAAGGAGGTTAGTTTCGATTTGCCTCATCACCTCGGTAAGTTCATCCTTGATTTCAGCCTTCTGTGCCGACAACGCGGCGGTAAGCACGGCTTGAAGTTCACTCTTCGTCACCGGATGCCCGTTTTCCATAGCACCTTTATTATCACATCTCTCGGCGATTTTCTAGGGATTTCGAAATGGTGACTTCATCCGAAAACTCAAGGTCGCTTCCCACCGGAATCCCCATCGCAATACGAGTCACTTTCAGGCCCAGCGGCTTCAACAGGCGGGAAAGATACGCCGCGGTCGCTTCGCCTTCCACCGTCGGATTGGTCGCGAGAATAATCTCCTTCGCGTCGCCTTGCGCAATGCGATCGAGCAGGCCTTTGATCTTCAACTGCTCCGGACCGACGCCGCGCAGGGGAGAAATTGACCCTCCCAGCACATGATACAGGCCTTCAAACGTGCGCGTGGTCTCGATGGGCAGAATATTATGCGGCTCCTCCACTACGCAGATCTGCGAACGGTCGCGATGCGGATCGCGGCAGTACGGGCACAGCTCAGCGTCGCTGATGTTGTTGCACTCCGCGCAGATTCCCAGGTTATCCTTCACGTCGACCAGCGCGGCCGCAAGTCTGGCCGCATTCTCACGCGGCGAACGAAGCACGTGAAATGCGAGCCGCTGCGCTGATTTCTGCCCGATCCCGGGAAGGCGCCGGAACTCGTCGATCAGGCGCTGAAGCGGCTCGGCAAAATCGGGCATCGGCTAGAACAATCCCGGAGGCAGACCCATTCCGCCCAGCATGCCGCCCATTTTCTTCTGAGTCTCCTCGTCGACTTTCTTGGTGGCTTCATTGCTGGCGGCCAAGAAAAGGTCTTGCAGCATCTCGACGTCGCCGGCGACTTCGGGGTCGATTTTTACGGCTGTGATGTTCTTGTGGCCGTCCATTTTCACGGTGACCATTCCTCCGCCGGAGGACGCCTCGACGCGAATCAGTGCGACCTCTTCCGCCATCTTCTGCTGCATCTTCTGCGCCTGCTGCATCATGGCCTGCATGTTACCGGGCATTTTCATTCTGGAATTTTCCTCCTGCGCGCTCAATTGTCTCTCAGATTACGGACCGTTCGCACGTGGCTTCCCGGGAACGCTTCCTGGAACCGCCGCACCTCGGGATTCGACAGGGCGCGCGTGGAAACTTCGTCTTCAGGCGGTGCAGCCGAGACAACTGGAGCGGGCGCCGGATCTCCGGTCTTGACGGTAATCTTCATGGCCCGGCCCGCCACGCGCTTCACCGCCGCCTCGAACTCAGCCTGCTTCACATACATGACATACATTTTGGGCGTAGTGACGATCAGCTCCGCGCCGGATTCTACCAGCTCGGAATGTTCGAGAGCGTCGGCGAGATGCATCTGCTTCGCTTCGGTCAGCGCGGCATGCAGGCGGGATCGAAGGTCGCCTCCACTCGCCGGCGCTGCGGACACCGGCGGGGTAGATTTGGGCGTGGGAATCGCTTTCGGCGGCGCGGGTGATCCCGATGAACCCAGGGCCGCGATGGCTTCTTCGATCGGCTGCAACTGACCGGCATGCACCAGCCTGAGCAGTCCCATTTCCAGGTGCAGGCGCGGCTGAAGCGAGCTTTGCAGATCGCGGAATAAATCGAGCGAAAGCTGCAGGTAGCGCGTCAGGTCTTCCTCCCCAAACTTCGCGGCAACTTCAGCCAGCTTGGATTGCTCCGCCGATGACGCGGCCACCAAGCGTGTTTCTCCGCCCGCGATCTTCACCACCAGAACATTGCGGAAATAGCGAGCCAGTTCACGCGAGAAGTGCTGCAAGCTATGGCCTCCCGCTTCAAGCTCGGCGACCACTTCAAGCATCCGCTGCGAATCGGATGCGGCCAAAGCGCTCGCCACCTGATTCAAAGATTCGAGCGAAAAGACACCCAATAGGTCGCGAATTTCCTTCGCTGCCAGCTTGGTTCCACAGCATGCGATGGCTTGATCGAGCGCGGACAGCGAATCGCGCACGCTGCCCTCGCCGGCACGCGCTAGAACGCTCAAGACCTCGGCATCGGCTTCGATACCCTCTTGTTCGGCGATCCAGGAAATGCGCGCGATCAGCTCAGCAAAGTCGACCGAGCGAAAGCTGAACTGCTGGCATCGGGACGCGATGGTCGAAGGAATTTTGTGCGCCTCCGTGGTGCACAGGATAAACACCACCCATTCGGGAGGCTCCTCCAGCGTCTTCAGCAGCGCATTGAAGGCTTCGCTGGTGATCTGATGGGCTTCGTCGACGATGAAAACTTTATAGCGGTCGCGCGCGGGACGGAAACGCACGTTTTCGCGCAGCTCCCGCATTTCGTTGATGCCGCGATTGGAAGCGGCGTCGATCTCGATCACGTCCATGCCGGAACCGGCGGTGATCTCAATGCAGCTCGAACATTTTCCGCAGGGCGTCGGCGTCGGACCTTGTTCGCAATTCAGACAGCGGGCGAGAATCCGCGCGACCGTGGTCTTGCCGGTCCCGCGCTGGCCGGAAAGAATGTAGCCGTGCGCGATGCGGCGCTGCGTGATGGCGTTTTCGAGCGTGGTGCGGACGTGCTCCTGGCCGATCAGCTCGGCAAACGTCTGCGGCCGGTATTTCCTTGCGATGACTTGATACATGAGGCGGGAATCAAAAACGAAAATGCCAGACCCCGGGTGATCCGCGGCACACGAGCTAAACCGCTACCGTTGCTTCCTTCCGGACCTGGCGGGGTTCGCAGCCGACCGTTGCACGAAGCCCGGAGCCTGACAACCATTTATGGTATCAGATAGGTCAAACGCTAACCGTCCGTTAAAATATGACTTTCATCCGGAGCGGAGCCCGCGATTTCAGCTCTCGGCGCCGTGTTGCCCCGCTTCACCTAAGGTCCCGCACGTCCCGACCGCGACAACATGGTTCGGGTCTTCTATCTGCCCCAAACCGCGTCGATAGAGGAATTTCAGCAAGTCGCCACGTCCGCACCGCGGCGAGCCTTCGGCGTGTGTTCACCTACAACGCGCCGCGAGCGATGGCAGTACGCGGAACCGTCGACCAGATTGCGGCCGCCGAGCGGGTGGTAAAAGAGATGGAACCTCCGCGCTGAGATAAACCGTCATGGCCTGTCGCGGGTCGTTGCCAACTCTCACAAAATATCCGCAACCCAACGAGCCGTGACCAAAGGGAGAGCGGTTAATCCCGCGGGTACACTAACCCTAGCCTCGTGCCAATCCCAGCGCTCGAATTCTCTTATGCAGATTCGTCCGCTCCATCCCGAGCACCCGAGCCGCACTCGAAACGTTCCATTTGCTCTCTTCAAGAGCCCGCAAAATATGCTCGCGCTCCGCCGATTCTTTGGCCTCGCGCAGGTTCCCGCGCGGCACTTGCGGTCGCGCAATGCGGATCTCTACCGGCACCGATTCGGCCTCCAGGATGTCCCCTCGCGTCAGGATCGCCATCCGCTCTACGGTGTTGCGCAATTCGCGGATGTTTCCAGGCCACGAATAATCTTCCAGCGCCTCAAACGCGGCCGCATCGAACAGTTTCGGCTTGAAGTTGTTGCGCGCGCAGAACTCGCCCAGGAAATATTCGGCCAGCGGACGAATATCGTCGCGTCTCTCCCGCAGGCTGGGCATTCTTACGGGGACCACGCACAGGCGGTAATACAGATCCTCGCGAAATTTTTGTTGCGCGACCAGCTCGGTCAAATCGCGATTGGTCGCGCCGATGACGCGCACACTTACGCGGATCGATTGCTCGCCGCCCACACGATGAAACTCGCCCTCTTGCAAAACTCTCAGGAGTTTCGCCTGTGAAGAAGCATGGAGATCGCCGACTTCGTCCAGAAACAGAGTGCCTCCGTCGGCCAGCTCGAATTTCCCGCGCCGCGCCGACGTCGCTCCGGTGAACGCGCCTTTCTCGTGGCCGAACAGCTCGCTTTCAATCAGCTCGGTGGGGATCGCGGCGCAATTCACTTTGACGAACGGACCCGCCGCGAACGGGCTTTCGGCGTGAATATGCGCGGCCAGCAGTTCCTTGCCCGTGCCCGATTCGCCCGCGAGCAGCACGCGCGCATCGCTGCGCGCGGCCATGGTGGCTTGTTCCAGGACGCGCTCGAAAGTTGCGCTGTGGCCGATCATGCGCGCTCCGCCGACCATTTCCCGAAGCTGCCGGTTCTCTTCACGCAGCTTGATCTCTTCCAGCGCGTGTTTCAAGGACAGCAGCACTTTTTCACGGCTCAGCGGTTTTTCCAGGAAATCGAAGGCGCCTGCGCGGGTCGCTTCCACTGCGTCGGCGATGGTGCCGTGCCCGGAGATCATCAACATCGGCGCGTCGACATCGTTCGACTTCAGCCAACGGACCAAGTCGATGCCGCTCCCATCGGGCAGACGCACGTCGATCAAATATGCATCTGGCCGCTGCGACTGCGCTTTGGCTTCAGCCACGCTCGCGCAGGTGCTGACGGCGTAGCCTTCGCGCTCGAGAATCAGCCGCAGGCTGCGGCCAATGTTCTCCTCATCGTCCACTACCAGGACGCGCCTAGACGCCATTCTTGCTTACTCCTAGCGAAACTCGAAACCCGGCGCCGCCCAGCTCGCCGTCGAGCGATTCGATATCGCCGCCGCATAGCAGCGCGCTGCGCCGCGCGATGGACAGGCCCAGCCCCATGCCGCCTTTCTTGAACGAAATAGTGGGCTCGAACAGGCTCGATTTCGCTTGCGCGCTCAAGCCAGGGCCCGAATCGTGCACTTCGATGGCAAGCTTCGATCCGTCGATGGCCGTCGACGCGAGCACCGTCCCGCCCGGCCGCGCGGCTTCGGCTGCATTTTCGAGCAGATTCGTGAGTACGCCTTTGATCAGATCCGGATCGGCGACGGCCGGCGGGAGTTCGGGCGACAGGCGCAGGTTATAGGTAACCTCAGGATGCGCAGACTTCAGGAACGACACGCGCTCTTCGAGCAGAGCGTTCACGTCCACTTCGGATGGCATCACCGGAGGCTCGGCGGCGAATTGCGAAAACGCGCGCACGCGGCGTTCCAGGGTTTGCACCTCATCGGCGACGATCTGCGAGGCTTGTTCCAGGAACGCGCCGTCCGGCTCGCCGCGGCGGCTAACAATTTCTTCCATGGTCAGGCGAATCGGCGTAAGAGAATTCTTCACCTCGTGGGCCATCTTGCGCGCCAGCGCCTGCCAGCTCGCCAGGCGGGTGACGTGAATCAGCCGCTCGCGAGCCTGCTGAAGCTGCCCCGCCATATCGTTGAATGCGTTCATCGCTGCGCCGATTTCGTCGGACCCTCCCGGCTCGACTCGCGCCGCCAGATCGCCCGCGGCCACTTGTTTTAGTCCCTGGGTAAGCTGCTGCACCGGCTGGCTGATGCGATGGGCCAGGAACATCAGCGCTCCTAGCGCGCCGAGCCACAGCGCGGAGGCGACCAGCAACAGCGTGGTGTTGAACCCGCGCCGCAGATTGCGCGCCTGCGACTTTTCGAGCGCTTGATGCGCGCCCGCGATTTGATCCGTCAAGTCGTCCATCGCAATTCCCATCGGCCGCGAATATAGCCACACCTCGTCGCCATGCCGGACGTAATAATCCAGCCGGTTGCGCCGCTCGCCGGCGAGCTCGAACTGGTCGGCGGCTCCGCTGTCCCAAAACGTCTGCGCCTCGGCCGGCTTCAGCCGCCGCGGCTCGACCCGATGCTCGGCCGCATCTCGCTTCAATACGTCGCTCGACTGCGCGTACAACTTCTTTCCGGTTGCCTCCAGCGATTTCGAAACTGCATCCAATTCGGCGAACGGCGCCAGGCCCAGGCTCAGTTCCACCACGCTGAGCGTGGTCCATAGCGTCAGCCCCAGAGGAAGTAATGTGGCGAGGACAAAGACGAGGATCAGGCGGTTCCGCAGCCGGTTCATCTACATAACAATCTACAGCACCACCCCGTCATTAGACGACGCTACAATCCTCGGTGCGGACTCTTCTTCAGTTCATCCAACGTATACGGCCCGGCTTCGTATGGACCCCAGTGCGATTGCTGCGCGCCGGGCGGGCGGCTGAAAAGCTCGATCAGGCTGGTCAGGCTGATTCCGGAGTCGGTGATGCTGCGGCCGAACAGCGGGCCGCCCTTGCCGTCTTCGGCGCGAATCTCGAACGCGGTCCAGAACGGCTCCGATCCGCCGAGTCCGGTGGTGTCGGAGGCCAGCGACATCTGCTCCCAGCACCACGCTTCCGCCTTGTCGGCCGTCAGGTGCTCGGCGACCCTCCGGGGCGATTGTGTTTTGACAACTTTGAACCGTTCCTCCCACAAGTCGTAGCTGACGACGAAGCGGTCATGGAGTTGCTCAAACACATGGTTGTGTGTTCCCGACCAGATGGTCACCTGGAAATTGAACGGCACGGGCGCCGCATTATGCAGCAATTCGAGGGGCTGGCCGCGCAGGAAGTGGACGCGCGGAGCGGAAAACTCCAGATGATCGTTACGCCAATTGAGGACGAGCTCCTCCGCCATCATCGCAAGCGTGAAGCCGGAGAGAAACGCGACTAATAACCACCAGGATTTGATGGCGCGCACAGATTTCCTATAAAGATCGCTCTTAGAAACTCATCCCAGCGTACATGATCGGATCGACATGGCCGGCCCGCATGGGAAACGCCACGGCGAGCTGAAAGCTTTCCTTCTCTGTAAGGTCCTTTCTAAATCCTACGCCAACCGACTGCTTCTGTTCCCGGTCCTGCACCCGGTCCCAAATCGCGCCGGTGTCGTAAAAAATCTGGAACATCCGGTAACGGTAGTCTACCGACCCGTAAATGACGTGCGATCCACCCAGCGGATCCAGATCGAACCGGTTCCATCCGCGCAGCGTGGTCGAATCGCCCAGCACGAAGCGCTCGTAGATCGGCGCGGCGCCGTTCAGCAAACCGGCCATGAAGCGGACCTCCACGGAATTGCGGTCATGCCGGAAACGGTATCGTGCATCGGCCAAATGCCGGGTGAAAACGCGATCGGTTCCGAGCAAGTCGGTCGCGGCTTCAGCGGAATAGACCGCCGTGACTTCCTGCTCCTGAGGATCGTGCGCCGATCCCCAACGCTGGTGGTAGCGCAGAGTATTTACCACCGCGTTGGAGGATTCGGTTTTCGCCGCCGCAGCCCCTCCGCCTTCTGTGTCAGAAGAAGAATAGGGAACCCGTAAGCGCGCGAAGCTGACGCCGAAGCTCCACTCGAGCGGTTCGACGATAACCAATGTCGCCTCCGGCGTAAAAACCTGTCTGGAACGGTAAATGTCTCCGGGTTGGGCCTGTTCGAGCGTCGCCTGATTCCACATGTCGTGGTAGCTGTCGAACTCGAAACGGAAGCCCAGCCGGTCCGTGCCCACTTTCTTGCGCTCGAACTTGGCGCGAATCCCCGCGAATCGCTCTACCAGCGAGTCGCCGTCGCTCACCAGGCCAAACGTGATCAAGTTGCCTTTCAGGTGAGTGGTGGCGTTGCCGTCGCCGGACCAGCCTTCTTTCGAATCGTACAAGAATTTGGCGACGTTCAAATCGAACTTCTGCTCGCGCGATTTCACCTCGAAATTGACGATCACATGATCCGGTTCTGTGCCGCGCGTCACATTCACCTTCACGTCGGAAACCCGCAATTCATTGCGGAGGCGGTCAGCCAGCCGCTCCAGCGCCGAATGATCGAACTTCGCGCCCACGACCTTGTCTAATTCCAGACGCAGCGGATCGCTGATGGTCACGTTGCGCTCGCCCGAAACCTGCACACTTTCAACCGTATAGCGGGAGTTGACATCCAATTCGCGCGCGGCGCGTTCGTCGTCATCCGGGAGCCCGCATCCGGCCAGCGGCGTGGCGAGCGTCATCAAAATCGCGACCAGCCCGGCCAGCGCACTGCGTGCGCGATTTCCTGATGAGACCCACGGCGTCTTCATACGTGCCGCTGGAGATTGCACGGCGCAAGCCAAAGCATCAAAGCTTTGTTTGCCGACACTTGAAGCTCATGGAGGTGTGCGACAGGTTCACAGGTGGGCGGCGCCCAGACTACAGAAGGCGGAAATTCACCTGGATGGTCGCGATCACCGGGACAGGTTTGCCGTCCTTCATTCCAGGCTTAAACTTCCATTTTTGAACGGCTTGAATCGCTTTTTCATCCAGGCCGAGACCCAATGCGTGGGTCACTTTCATGTTCTGGGGAAGGCCATGTTCGTCGACGACCAATGAAATTTCGACTACACCCTGCCATTTCGCTTTGCGGGCTTCTTCCGAGTACTCCGGCTCGACTTTGGAGATCACTGAGGGTGGCGATACGCCTCCGCCAATGCGATACGCGCCGCCGCCGAATCCGCCGCCGGAACCAGGCCCTACGCCCGGTCCGCGGCCGCTTCCGACGCCGCCGCCAATCCCGCTACCGATTCCGCCGCCTAATCCCGTTCCGTTGGAAGGAATTCCAAGATGGCTGGTCGGATCGCCATAATTGGGAAGGTTCACGTCGGGAGGTTGCACCTCGGAAACGATGGTCGGAACCATGGGCAACTTCGGATCTGGCGGAGGATCCACGCGCGGAGGAGTAAATTGCCGCGGCGCGATCTTAGGCAGCTTGCCTTTGCTCGCATCCAGAGGAGATCGCGTTCCGCCGCCACCACCGCCGTGCATCAGGTCCTTCTTTTCGGGCAAGTAGGGTTTCAGATTCGGATCGAACAGCGTCACGGTCTGCTGGACGATCTTCTGCACCGGCTTGAGCGAACCCAGGATAAAGATCAGTGCGATCACGACGCCGTGAATCAGGAGCGAGGATGCTCCCGCGGTCTTCTCGTGGCCGCCGTAAAAACCCCACATGCTGGGGACTTCGATCGGCTTGGAGGTCACTTCCAGAGGAGGCAGCTTGGGAGGATCGATCGCCTCTTTGATGTTTTGGAAAAACGTCTTATACCAGGGCAGTTCAAGGACTTCCGGCGTGAGTAGATGCGCCAGATGAATATCGGGATTCTCCGCCGAAGTGTCGACGTTGTTGACTTGCTCTTCCGTCACTTCCCTACCCCCGGGCGTAACACTTGCCGTTCGTATGACGACTACAACCGTCCTCGGGTTTCAGATTTTGGAATCTGCTCCCAAAGAGGCGGTCTTGCACAAATTCTATCATATGCATCAAAGGCCTGGCGATCCTGTGGAGACGCTACCGATTTTGGAATCCCAGAAACGTAACCGTTTCCTGCCACATCCGATCCAGAAAATCAGTCAGCGCATGACCGGATTCTAGCTCCAACAATTTGACGTTGGGATGGCTCGCCGCGTATTGCCGGGAAACCTCCACAGGCACCACGTCATCGTTTACGCCGTGAAAGATCAGCGCGGGTTGCCTGAAATCCGGCTCATCCTCACATTGGATTGAATCTTCGACGAACTGATAGCCCAGTGGCCGATCCTCATGATACGCGTAGTGGTAAAAGCTGCGCGTTCCAAAGCGCTTCCATTCAGCGAGTTCAACCGCGGAGAAACGCTGCCGCCATCGCTTAGGAAACTGAAAAGCCGGGGCCAGCAGGACCAGGCGTTCCACGTTCGCATGCCGGGAGGCGTATGATGCCGCGAGATATCCGCCCAGGCTGGAGCCCATCAGCACAACGGGTTCGCCCTGCACCGCCTGATCGACCACTTGAAGCTGACCGCTGACCGTCAGAGTTTCAAAATTCCCCCGGTCCAGTTGCGGAATCTGGAACGGGACGCCGATTTCCGAGAGTCGAGCCGCGAAGAAGGTCGACTTAGTGGACGCCGGGCTGGACGCAAAGCCGTGAAGATAAACGATTCGCGTCATTTCGGCTCGAATTCGCTGGAGGCGCCGAACTTGTGGAAACCCGTATAACTGAACTGATTTTCGGCCACGACTTTTCCGTCGCGCAGCTCGCGATGTTCGGTGGAAGTCGGCAGCAGCGCTCCGAAAGGACTCAGGGCGTAATTCACGGCCGCTTCTTCCCGAATCGACTTGGGCGCATCGCCCTGTTGGGCGACCAGCGTAATTTGCAGCGGGACGAAGTCGGTGGCGCGCACTCGAATCTCGCCTTCCACTCTTAAGTGACGCACTTTGTCGCGCTTGTTTTCTTCAAACAGGGTCAGCCCTTCCGGCCCGTCGATCTGTTTGTAGGCGAACACCAGCGCCCGATCGTATCCGATCATGCGTGAGCCCTGCGGCGTGAACTCGTATCGCTCGATCTGGCGGCGCGTGAACAGCAAAAGCACTTGGCCGAAATCGGTGACTGCGCCCGTGAGCCCGTATTTTTCAAACTCCTTCAACGCTTCCATTTTTTGCGCGTCGTCGGTCGCGGTGATGGCCCGGGCCAGCGCATCCTGCGCCTTCTTTGAATCCGCGACGTTCCTGCCGTCGACCGAAATCACCTGCCGGAGCTCATGGATCGCGCCGGATTCGCCTGAAAAAGACGCGAATCCATATTCCGACACGACGTCGTGCTCTTTCCATTGCGGGGTGACCGGAGCAGTCGCCACTCGTGGATGAAATCTGCCGGGCGGCTTCTGAGCGCGTTGGTGCAATTTCTCAGTTCCCAGTATTTCCGGCGCGAGGCGGAGAAACGCGTCAGCCTCCTCCGACACGCGAGCCGTCATTTTCTGCGTGAGATCGTCGGCGCGCAGGCCGAACCCGATCATCAGGCACGCGATAACGGGAGTCGGTACCCGCATGCTTCGAGCTTAGCAATTCGAATCTCTGTTAGCATGAAATTTCACCCCCAAGGCTTATGATTCGTCCATTTCGCGGTATCGCGCCCCAGGTATCGACATCCGCATATGTCGACGCGAGCGCGCAGGTGATCGGCCAGGTTTCGATCGGCGAACGTTCGAGTATCTGGCCCAACGCGTCGCTGCGCGGCGACACCGGACCCATCGTAATCGGCAATGAAACCAGCATTCAGGACAACTGCGCGCTGCACATGGATGAAGGCTTCCCGCTCACGGTCGGCGATCGCGTAACCGTGGGACATTCGGTAACGTTGCACGGCTGCACGGTTGAAGACGACAGCCTGATCGGCATCGGCGCGACCATTTTGAATGGCGCGCGCATCGGAAAAGGATCGGTAGTGGCCGCGGGGTCGCTGGTTCCCGAAGGCATGGAAGTTCCGCCGTCGACGTTGGTGATGGGCGTCCCCGCCAAGCCGCGCCGCGCCGTGACGCCGGAAGAGCAAGCAAGATTTCGCGAGGGCGTTCAGCACTACGTAGACAAAGCCCGGGTCTACATTGAACAAACCTCGGGTAAGGAAGAGACGTCGTGATCAAGGCGGTTAAAGGGACGCGCGACCTCCTTCCGCCGGCGACTTCCGTCTGGAATCACGTGGACGCCGCCGCACGCGAAGTCTTTCGCCGCTACAACTTTCAGGAAATTCGCACGCCGATCCTCGAAGAGACGGCCCTGTTCGTGCGCGGCGTCGGCGAAGACACCGATGTCGTCTCGAAAGAGATGTACACGTTTGAAGACCGCGACGGCACCTCGCTCACGCTGCGTCCCGAAGCCACTGCGTCGGTGATGCGCGCCTACATCGAGCATCGCCTGGATCAGATTCCGGGGTTGAAGAAGTATTACTACATCGGTCCGATGTTCCGGCGGGAACGCCCGCAAAAAGGCCGATTCCGGCAGTTTTTTCAGATCGGCGCGGAGGCGATCGGGTCGGAATCGCCGCTGGTAGACGCCGAAGTGATCGAACTGGTGATCGACGTTCTGCGCCGTGCGGGAATCGATAATTTTCATCTGCTGCTGAACTCGATTGGCGACGCAAACTGCCGGCCGGCGTACCTGGCGCTGCTGAAGGAGAAGCTGCGGGACGTCGCTCCGCAGATGTGCGGGGACTGCCAGCGCCGCGCGGTATCGAATCCGCTGCGCGTGCTCGATTGCAAGGTTCCCGGCGATCAGCCGATTATTGAAGCGCTGCCGTCCATCGCAGATCACTTATGCGATCCCTGCCGCACGCACTTTGCCGCGGTTCGTTCGTATCTGGATGCGCGGGGAATCGAGTATGAAGTGAAACCGAGGATGGTCCGCGGCCTGGATTACTACATGCGCACGACGTTTGAGATCACGCACGGAGCGCTGGGAGCGCAGAACTCCGTTCTCGGCGGCGGCCGATATGACGGTCTGGCGGAATCGCTGGGGTCGCGGGTCGCTGCGCCCGGAATCGGATTTTCGATCGGTGAGGACCGTCTGGTCATGGGCGTCGAGGAGGCCCATCCGGACGAGTACAAGCCTGTGATAGACGTGTTTCTCGCGCCGCTGGGCGATGCCGCGGAGCTGCAATCGGGAACTTTGGCGGCCGAGCTGCGCGCGGCTGGGATCGCGGTGGAACGCTCGGCAGACCGGAAGCTGAAGCGGGCTCTGGAGGTCGCCAACAAATCGGGTGCGCGCTTCGCGCTGATTGTGGGAGACGACGAGCTCGCATCCGGGACTTATCAATTGAAGAATATGGCGACCGGCGAGCAGGTTCCCCTACCGCGCGCCGGGCTCGTCGAACATATAAAGAGAAGCTGAATCCATGGAATCCGTACCTCTAGACTTTCTAGGCGAGCTTCGCCGCACTCACTCCTGTGGCGAGCTGCGCGCCTCCGATGCCGGCCAACGCGCCATCCTGATGGGCTGGGTGCATCGCCGCCGCGATTTGGGCGGAGTGCTGTTCATCCATCTGCGCGACCGTGAGGGCGTCACACAACTCGTCTTTCACGCCGGGACGGAAGCCCACACTAAAGCGGGCCTGCTCGCGTCCGAATATGTGATCGCAGTGGAAGGCAAGGTCACGCTGCGGACTCCAGACACTATCAATCCCACGATTCCGACCGGCGAGGTCGAAGTGGTTGTCGAGAAACTCTGGATCCTGAACGAATCGCGCACGCCGCCGTTTCCGATGGAGGAAAGCGTCGACGTGAAAGAAGACGCGCGCCTGAAGTATCGCTACGTCGATCTGCGCCGTCCGCACATGCAGCGCAATATTATTCTGCGCTCTAAAGTGGCTTTCGCCGTCCGCGAGACGCTGACGAAGCACGGGTTTCTGGAAATCGAAACGCCGTTCATGACTCGCTCGACGCCGGAGGGTGCGCGCGATTACCTGGTCCCGGCGCGCGTGAATCCGGGAACATTTTACGCGCTCCCGCAGTCGCCGCAGATTTTCAAACAGCTTCTGATGGTCAGCGGATTCGACAAGTATTTTCAAATCGTCCGCTGCTTTCGCGACGAAGATCTGCGCGCCGACCGTCAGCCGGAGTTTACCCAGATCGACCTTGAAATGTCGTTTCCGCAGCAGGACACGATTTTCGCGGTCATTGAGCCGCTGATGCAGGCGGCATGGAAAGTTGCCGGATTCCACATCGAAGCGCCGTTCCCGCGCTTCACCTACGCACAGGCGATGCGCTCCTATGGCATCGACAAACCCGACATGCGCATTCCTCCGTTCCATTGCGTGGAGGATCTGCTGCCGGATCTGACCACTCATGGACTGCCGCTGGTGGCGATTCGCATCCCCAAAGTGGGCGCGTTGAGCCGCAGCGAGCGCGACGCGCTGAAAGAGTTCGGAAAAGAGCGTGGCCTGCGTGTGTTCGACGATCCCAAGCGGCTGGACAAGGATTATCCAGACGCGATGGCGCAGGTTCGCTCTCGGATCGGCGCGCAAGAAGACGATTTGCTGCTGCTGGCGGGATGGTCGGGCGAGCCGAAGGGACATCGACCGGATGAGACGGTGCTGATGGCCTGCGGACAGCTCCGCCTGCACGCGGCGCAGAAATACGCCGAGCGGCACAAGCTGTTCGATTCGCAAAATTTCCAATTCCTGTGGGTCACCGATTTCCCGATGTTCGAGTGGGACGCGGAAGAGCAGCGCTGGAACGCGGCGCATCATCCGTTTACTTCGGTGCTCGATGAGGATATCGACAAGCTGGTGACCGATCCGGCGCATTGCCGCGCTAAATCGTACGATCTGGTCTTGAACGGGACCGAGCTTGGTTCGGGGTCTATTCGTATTCATCGGCGCGACGTACAGTCGAAGGTATTTTCCGCCCTCGGATTCAGCGAGGACGAAGCCAAGCGACGCTTCGGCTTTTTGCTGGAAGCGCTCGAATACGGCGCCCCCCCGCATGGCGGAATCGCGCTGGGTCTCGACCGGCTGGTGATGATTCTGGCGGGTGAAACTTCGATTCGCGAAGTCATCCCGTTCCCCAAGACCGCCAAGGGAACCGACCTGATGTGCGACGCGCCCAGCGAAGTTCCGGAGCGGTCGCTCAAAGAACTCGGCATCAGTATTCGAAGGCCTTGAGGCGGGCTGTCTTGCCCGTCTAATGCGTGTACACTATAACGTGTCCGGGATGAGCATCCCGAACCCATTTAAGGCGTCAGGAGCTGCTTATGTTGAACCGCCGTTCCCTTCTCTCTCTTCTCCCGTTCACTGTTCTGGTTCTGTCGGGCTTCGCGCCGGCGACGGTCGGCGATAAGGACGGGTCGACGCGCATGCTGCGCACGCCGACGGTGAGCGCAACGCACATCGCGTTCGCTTACGCCAACAATATCTGGATCGTGGAGCGCGCGGGCGGGAATGCGCGGCGTCTGACCAGTTTTCAGGGACAAACGTCAAATCCGCATTTTTCCCCCGACGGGAAATCGATCGCGTTCAGCGGCGAATATGCCGGCAACATCGATGTCTACGTGATCCCGGCCGAAGGCGGCGAGCCGAAGCGGCTGACCTGGCATCCCGGCGCCGACACTGTCGAGGGCTGGACTCCCGACGGCAAATCCGTGCTGTTCGCGTCGGCCCGCGCGTCTTGGGCTCCGAGCGCCGCGCCGCGATTCTGGACCGTGCCGGTGGAAGGCGGCATCGCCGAGCCGCTCGCCTTGCCGCGCGCCTATCAAGGCAAGTTTTCGCCCGATGGATCGCACCTCGCCTATCGAATGAACAATTCCTGGGACGAGGAACGTCGCAATTATCGCGGCGGGCAAAATCGCCCCATCTGGATTGTCGATCTGAAATCTTACGACCTGGTGTCGCCGCCGTGGACCGATTCAAAGGACATGGATCCGGTGTGGGTGGGCGAAGTCGTGTATTTCATTTCCGACCGCGACGGCGTAGCGAACATCTGGTCCTATGACACGAAGAACAAGAAGCTCGCCGAGGTGACACATTTCACCGGGTTCGACGTGAAGACGCTCGACTCGGGCGCGGGCGCGATCGTTTTTGAGCAGGCCGGCTATGTGCATGAGCTGGATCCGAAGACCGGCAAGACTCATGTGGTGAACATCACGGCCACTGGCGATTTTCCGTGGATGATGCCGCGCTGGGAGGATGTGACCAGCCGCATGAGCAACCTGTCGATCTCGCCTACGGGCGCGCGAGTTTTAGTCGAATCGCGCGGCGAGATTTTCACCATCCCAGCCGAAAAAGGCGACGTTAGGAATTTAACCAAGTCGAGCGGATCGGCGGAGCGCGACCCCGCGTGGTCGCCGGATGGCAAGTACATTTCGTATTTCAGCGACAAATCGGGTGAATACAAGCTGGTGGTTGAAGCGCAGGACGGCCTGACGCCGCCGCGGGAAATCGCGCTGCCGCATCCCACGCATTACTACACGCCCTCCTGGTCGCCGGATTCGAAGAAGCTGCTGTATACCGACACGAATCTGAAGGTCTGGGTAATGGATGTGGCTTCCGGGCAGGCGAAGATTGTCGGGAACGATCCGTGGATGGTCCCGCAGAGAACCCTGAATCCGACCTGGAGTCCGGATTCGAAATGGGTCGCGTATTCCAGCCGTCTGAAGTCGCTGTACCACGCGATTTTCGTGACCAATGTCGAGACCGGAGAGAACAAGCAGGTGACTGACGGTCTGGCTGATTCGGTATGGCCGGTGTGGGATGCCAGCGGTAAGTATCTGTGGTTTTTCGCCGCGACGGATCTCGGGCTGCGATCACAATGGCTCGATATGACCTCGTACGATCACGAGGAAAATTTCGGGCTGTATCTCGCGGTCTTGAAGAAGGGCGAGCCGAGTCCGATCCTGCCGGAAAGTGACGAGGATCATGGCGTAGGCAGCGCTCCCGCGGCCGGTGGTGGTCGTGGGGGACGAGGCGGAGCGGCTGCGGAAGGCGATCAAGCGGCGCCAGTTGCGCGCGGTCCGCGGACGCCGGTCACAGTGCAGATCGATTTCGGCGGATTGCAGCAGCGGATCATCAATGTGCAAAGCGTTCCCGAGCGGCCATATTCGCAGCTTCGCGCGGGAGTCGCCGGGACGGTCTATTATCTCGAAGCGGGAAACGGCGGACGCGGGGGTGGCGGCGGACGCGGCGGAGCTGGCGGTGGAAGCACGTTGCAGCGCTATCGTCTAAGCGATCGCCGGGCCGCGACGTTCGTCAGCGGAGTGGCGGCCTATGATGTCAGCGCGGATGGGCATAAGCTCGTGTATCGCGCGGCAGGCGGCGCGGGCGGACGCGGAGGCCGGGGCGCGGCGGCTGGAGAGAATGCTCCGGCGCCGGCGCTGTTCCTGGTCGATGCCGATCGTCAGGCGCCAACCGCCGGATCCGGACGTCTGAACGTCACGCTGCGCATGTACCTGGAGCCTAAGGAGGAGTTCAAGCAGATCTTCTACGAAGGCTGGCGCAATCAGCGCGATTACTTGTATGTCCCGAATCTGCATGGCGCGGACTGGCCCAAGATGAAAGAGCTATACGGGCAGATGCTGCCGTACGTGAACCATCGCGCGGATCTGAATTATCTGCTCGACACCATGGGAGCGGAGATCGCGATCGGGCATTCCTTCGTGCGTGGCGGCGACATGCCTGCGCTGCCTCCATCCCCCGGAGGATTGCTGGGCGCGGACTTCGCGATCGACAACGGGCGCTATAAGATCACGCGGATCTACGACAACGAAAGCTGGAATCCGGATCTGCGCGCTCCACTGGCTGAGCCGGGAGTCAATGTATCCACCGGCGATTACATTCTGGCCATCAATGGCGATGAACTGAGAGCACCCGATCCGATTTATCGGTTGCTGGACGGCACGGCCAACCGGCAGACCGTGCTAACCGTGAACAGCCGTCCGTCGATGGATGGAGCGCATCAGGTGACCGTAGTTCCGGTGGCGAATGAGCAGGGGCTCCGGACGCGCGCGTGGGTGGAATCGAACCGGCGCCTGGTCGATAAATTATCGGACGGGAAACTCGCCTACGTTTACATCCCAAGCACGGGTCAGCCCGGATACGCGAGCTTCAACCGGTATTACTTCGCGCAGCAGGAGAAGCTGGGCGCGGTAATCGACGAACGGTACAACAGCGGCGGGTCGGCGGCGGACTACATTATCGACGTATTGCAGCGCCAGTTCGACGGCTACTTCAATAATGTCGCCGGCGATCGCTACCCGTTTACCAGCCCGGCAGCCGGCATCTGGGGACCCAAGGTGATGATCATCAACGAAATGGCGGGGTCAGGCGGCGACCTGATGCCGTGGATGTTCAAACATCGCAGCGTCGGGGAGTTGGTGGGAAAACGGACCTGGGGCGGCTTAGTGCATACCGCGGACACTCCGGCTTTCATCGACGGCGGATCCATGATCGCGCCGCGCGGCGGATTCTTTTCAAAGGAGGGCAAGTGGGCAGTCGAGAATGCAGGCACCCCTCCGGACGTCGACGTCGAGAATTGGCCCAAGGAAGTGATCGCGGGGCACGACCCGCAGCTTGAGCGCGCGGTTCAGGAAGCGCTGCGCATGCTGAAAGAGAAGCCGGTGACTCGCATGACCACGGAGCCGCCGTCGCCGACATGGGGTCAGCGGAAACAACCCCTCACGGACAATGAGAAACGCAGCCAGCAATAGATGCTGGGTTATACGACGCTACACGCCTGCGCTTTAACCCATTAGTGTTCAATCGCCCGCTGGAAGTGATTGATTCGACGTAATCTGCAACGGTTCCCTGGATGCTTTCTTCCATGCGCAACCGGCTTCAAGAAGGAGGCTCTATGCGGATGGTTCTGTTCCTAACCCTCCTGGGCTCGCTGATGGTGCAGGCTCAGGATAAACAAATCAAGAAAGTCCCGATTACGCCGACGTCGGCGAGCTCCGGACAACAGATGTTTGTCACCTATTGCGCGGTCTGCCATGGCAAGGACGGCAAAGGCGACGGTCCAGCGGCTCCGGCGTTGAAGAAGGCGCCCGCGGATCTGACTCAATTGGCCAAGAAAAACGGCGGCAAATACCCCGATAATCACGTGAGCGCGACGATCATGACGGTAGATTCGCCGGTGCACGGCTCCAAAGAGATGCCAGTGTGGGGGCCTCTATTGTCCTCAATCAGCAGCAGCCAGGGCGAGGTGCAATTGCGTGTATCGAACCTTGTGAAATATATCTCGACACTGCAAGAGCGGTAGAGACTCCAATCCGGGGAGTTAGTTGAGCGCTAGTTGATCAGGGCCTGATAAACCATGGTGCGCGTCTGGCGCCATATGACGTTGTTCGCAGCTTGCGCACCCTGCGCCATCAGGACCGCGACCAGCTTCTCCTTCGGATCCACCCAGAACAATGTGCCGGTGATTCCTCCCCAGGAGAAGTCGCCAACCGATCCCGGAACGGGATTGCGGCCGGGATCGACGCGGACGGCGAAGCCGAGGCCGAAGCTCGTGCCCATTTCAGGAACGGGACCAAAGGCTCCTAAAGCCATCGCGACGGGAGTGTGACGTTCAACCGTGGCCGGGAGCTGATCCGAAGTCATCAGCGCGATGGTTTTCGGAGAAAGAATGCGCACGCCGTCGAGCGTTCCGCCGTTGAGCAGCATCTGCGAGAAGCGCGCGTAGTCGCCGGCGGTGGAGAACATGCCGCCGCCACCGGAAAGCAGGTCGGGCCGTTGCGCCGCATCGGCGAACGGGAGGTTGGACTGAGCATCGGGCTTGGCTAAACGGGAAATGGCCGCGGGCTTCACCCAGAATCCCGTGTCATTCATTTTTAGAGGACCGGTGATGCGCTGTTCGACGAACTTGTCCAGGTCCATTCCGCTGACTACTTCGACCACGCGGCCGAGGACATCGGTGGAGACGCTATATTCCCACGCTTCGCCAGGCTGATGGAGAAGCGGCATGCCAGCGACCATCTTCACCATTTCGGCTAGAGATTTGGCGCCGAAAATATTCGCTTTGCGGTACATCTGATCGACCGGTGAGTTTCCGAATAAGCCGTAGGTCAACCCGGAGGTGTGGCGCATCAGATCCTGAATGGTCATGGGACGCGTGGGCGCGGCGCCGTCCGCCCCAACTTTGACGCTGCGGAACTCGGGAAGATACTGGGCAACGGGCGCGCCCACGTCCAGCTTGCTTTCCTCGGCGAGGATCATGGCCGCGACGGTGGTGATGGGCTTCGACATGGATGCAACCCGAAAGATGGAATCCTTCTTCATAGGCGTCTGCGTGGCGCGCTCCTGAAATCCGATGGCGTCGTAAGCCACCAGCTTGCCGTTGTGGACGATCGCCAGCACGGCGCCTGGAAGACGTTTGGCTTCCACGTCATCCTTGTAAGCCTGCCGGGCGACGTCCAGGCGTTTTGAAGAAAACCCGGCATCCTCCGGACGCGGGGCCAACGGGAGGGGCTGCGCAAAGGCTCCCGTGCAGAAGACGATGCCAACCAACAGAGTAGGTAATTGCGACTTGTCGCCAAGCATTTGCATGGGGACCAGTCTAGACCAGTTTCAGCGCAAACGTCGAGGCGCATCTTTCGAAGCGCCGGGAAATCGCGTGGTTGGCTATTATTAGGAGAAGCCACTGCGTACGGCGACAGGCCGCAATCGCGATCGGACAGATAACAAAAAGCAGTCCCGGTTCGAGGAATTCTGCGCCTCGTCAAACAGCTTCACCCAACTGCCGAAGATGAGGGCTCTGATGAGGTTCGGTATGTGTGAGTCAGCAGAGTTCGGAAGCCCGGGGACATAACCCGACAAACCCGACAATGGCTTCATTCTGTTGTCCTGGGAATCAACCCGGGGCTGACCAGATCGGCGGCTCGCAGATGGAGCACCTGTCTGGGGCGGCCCTCGAAGGTCCGGCGCACGAGCAGCATCTGGCGGCCGGCGTCGACGCTCGCCAGGAGCCCGCGTTCCCGGAGCCGATGCCGAAGCGTCTGTTCGCTTACTGGCAGACGCTCACTGCCAGCCAACTCCTGGGCGACTCGATAGCTGCTCGAGGGGTCCAGGTATAGATTTGTACCGGCGAGCCACCCGATTTTGACGCCATGTGGCACCCAGGCCCGGCCGGGCGACTTGCGATGCCATCCCCACGCCATAGGATCGGGCGGGACTTTTCCGCCGCGATCCGACACATACGCCCTTCCATGAGACAGACCTGCTTGCAGTAGATTCAGAAACCGCGATGCCGGATCGCTCGTGTGGTGATATTTTGCTTGGCGTCCTGTCAGCTCGTCTAACGCCCGTACGGTTCTTTGCGCCAGATCTTCCAGCTCGACTTTTCCAATTGCAGCGACTTCGTGGGCGAATTCGAGGAAGATTTCAAAGCCGGCTTGCAGCTCGGCGATCGACGCCGGGAGCCGTGCGTGAACCGCCCGCCCGCGGCCTTGGCCGCGAATCTCCTGTACGCGGACCTCTAAGCGCTGTTGCAGTTCATCGTACCGTCCTGCGATCCAAACCAGAAACGAGCCCATCGATGCCGCGAAGCGTCCCTGCTGCGCGGCCTTCTGGCACTCGTCGAGCATGGCGCGGTCCACATCTCCCGGACTGACTTCCACGATCAGCAGTCGTGCGCGAATACTCTGCCCTTGGGGAACTTCTTCGCCCGTCCCCAGCACCAGAGCGCGAGGCGGTCGTGGCGCGCTAGGCCCGGCATTGCTCATGCGGCTCCGCCCCTGCTGGTTACCCGCGGCACGGAAAAGCCGTTCGGCTACGACGTGTAGCTCGTGGTCACCTTGGGTTCCGCTCGGGGCGAAATCGTCGGTCACCAACAACGCATCCTTGGCATGGAATGCCAGCGACTCGAGAGAATTCGCTGTCGAGGCGAAGCTCGCCGGCACGCGGGTAGCATCCATAGTCGATCCGAAGTGCTGCTGACAAAGCGCGGCCAACGTGGTTTTGAATACGCCGCTCCGGCCCGCGAGAAAGAGGCTAAATCCCCTGCGCCCCAATGCCGCGCAATAAACGCCAGCCAAGAGCGGGAAGCTGATCCGGTCCGGCGCGACCGAGAGAAAACGCAAGCTGTCCTGGATTGCGAGAGCCCGGTCGCGAGAATTCTGGGCGGGTATTATTCGATACGCGTTTAGAGCGACCGGCAACTGGACGCGCATGCTCGAAACCGCACCGTCGCTGCCTAGGGCGCCCCCAGCGTGGAGATACAACCACTGCGCGCCGCACTTCCTCCAGCCCAAATGCGAAAAGACTCGCCCTTGGGGGATCTTGCCCGAGAGCCACTGAATCGCTGCGCGGGCATGCTGGTGCTGGCCAGGGTAGATGATCGCCTGGGGTCCCAGCTTGTTCAGCACCCAGCCCATCCGGCTGAACTCAGCCGCCGATACTGAAAACACGCGCCTGGTTTCTCCGAGTACGGCTTCGACAGCAAACTCATGCCGTTCCCGTTCCCCGTCATCGAGCACCAGGTCCCGCACAATTCGGGCCTGAAAGTTCGCCAGCGTCCTGCTTTTCAGACGGCCGCTTTGGGTCGTTTCCTGGCGGACCATCTCGCCACGCCGTTTCGCATAGGGTGGGTGTACCCTCGACGAGTGCCGAACGGCGCCCTTAAGCGCCGCAGAGGCGCCCTGCGGATCATCATCCGGTCCCATCCAAACTAAGCGGAAATTCATTGCAGATCTTTCGGGCGTGGCAGGCCCATTCGTTTCCCAGGCCACGCTACTCCACACATTAATGGCTCTGCGGCTTGGCGACAGTCAACTCTCCTACGGGTACATCGTGGAATGGGCTTCGGAGCCGTTGCGTCTCTGCGCAATCTC
>Ga0209415_10001155_pt1 | contig 50091 bp, 59 predicted proteins | sample PeaSoiSIISIP2007_FD_187696 | JGI IMG/M metagenome (GOLD analysis project Ga0209415, IMG submission 187696) | Peat soil microbial communities from Weissenstadt, Germany - SII-SIP-2007 (SPAdes) (version 2) | ecosystem: Environmental > Terrestrial > Soil > Wetlands > Peat | place: Germany... | reverse complement strand
GAAACCCGCCGTTACGGCTTGAGGTTAAATCATTCCCTAGAAACCAGTCCGATTCTCGGCAAAGTTCTAAATCTGGGCGCGGTCTTCGTCCTTCCATGCAGAAAGACCCCATCTGCGGCATGATGGTCGACGAGAGGAAGGCCCAGTTGAAGTCCGAGCACGACGGCAGGACCTTCTACTTCTGCTCGACCGGGTGCAAAAGCACCTTCGATGGGGACCCCCACAGGTACGCCGCACCTGAAAGCCCCTAACCGTTTACCGAGAGAGCACAAATACCCGAGGCGGTCCGCCTTCCCGATTGCTCGAACACAAGGACGACTCCTCCAAGAAGGCGCTCGACTATTCCAAGTTCTACGGCGGCAAGGTGACCGTGGCCCCGAATGTGCCTGTCAGGTCCCTTGATGACTTCTCCATCTGGTATACTCCCGGGGTCGCCGCGGTCTCGAAGATCATCGAATCAGACCCGGAACTCTCCTTCGAGTACACCGGTAGATGGAACACAGTCGCTGTGGTGACTGACGGAAGCCGGGTCCTGGGTCTAGGGAACATAGGCCCCGAGGGCGCCCTCCCGGTCATGGAGGGGAAGGCCCTGATCTACAACTACCTCGGCGGAGTCAACGCCATCCCACTTCCAATAAGGGTCAAGGACGAGGAGGGCATCATCGAATTCGTGAAGGCGCTGGAGCCTTCCATCGGCGGGGTCAACCTCGAAGACATCGAGTCCCCAAAGTGCTTCAACGTCCTCGAACGCCTCAGGTCGGAGATGAAGATTCCTGTCTGGCACGACGACCAGCAGGGAACCGCGGGCGTCACACTCGCGGCGCTCTTCAACGCCCTGGAGCTGACGGGCCGCAAGCTGAGGGGAGCCAGAATCGTCCTCTTCGGGGCGGGGGCAGCCAACATAGCGGCCGAACGCCTCCTCGTGAAGGCCGGAGCCGACCCCAGGGACCTGATAGTGCTAGATTCCAAAGGCATACTGCACCCTGAACGGGAGGACATGGACAAGCTCCTCCTCCGAAACAAGTGGAAGCACGACATCGCCATGCGTACGAATGGGGACAGAATCTCCGGAGGACTGAAGGACGCCTTGAAGGGTGCGGACGCCCTCGTCGCGGCCGCCGGCCAGGGGCCAGACATGATCAGAAAGGATGAGATTGCGGTGATGAACAAGAGAGCGATCGCCTTCTTCCTTGCGAATCCGGTCCCCGAGATGCTCCCGCCTGCGGCCCATGCCGCCGGGGCTGAGATAATAGCTACAGGACGGTCAGATTACCCGAACCAGGTAAACAACAGCCTTCTCTTCCCGGCGATATTCCGAGGCGCCCTCGACGTCAGGGCCAGGACGATCACCGACACCATGGTAATCGAGGCTGCCAAGCAGCTGTCCGCCTTCGCCCGGGAGAAGGGGATAAACAAGAACTACATCATCCCGACCATGCTTCAATGGGAGGTGTACCCAAGGGTCGCTGCGACCGTGGGCCAGGCCGCAGTCAAAGAAGGGGTCGCCCGGAAGAAGCTCTCGAAGAAGGAGTCGCTCCGCGTGGCCATGGAGATGATCGAACACTCGCGCAAGGTTATGAATGCGCTTAGGCGGAACGGGATAATCCTTGACCCTCCAGAATAAGCGTAAATCTGCTCCCCTGGGGAGTAGGTCTGCGATGCAGATTCGTCGCGCCAAGAAGGAAGACCTCGGCTCGGTTGCGGACCTGATAGTCCGGACAAAGAAGCTGAACAACGAGTTCGACCCTCTCTTCGCCGTGGTCTCCGACGCCAAGGCCAGGGCGGAAAAGCACGTCACAGCGTCAATCGACGCACCAGACAAACTACTTCTGGTCGCCGTCGAAGGGCAGAAGGTCGTCGGGGTGATAAGAGCCGAGATGCACACGAGGCTCTTCTACGAGCCGCACCAGGAGGGGCTCATCACCGACTTCTACATCCTCCCTGAGTATAGGAGGAAGGCCCTGGGGAACGATATGGTCCAGCAGGCATCTGGCGAGCTGAAGAAGATGGGGGCACAGATCATCGTCGCCGACGTCCCGGCTCAGAACGAAATCGCGAACCGCTTCTACGCGAAGCGAGGGTTCAGGGCGCTGACGAATCTGTTGGGAAAGAGTCCTTAGTAGTCAAGCAAGCTTCCGAGGTGAAGCTCTTTGGCTCTCCCTACCATCAACATACACCTGTAGCAGATGACGTACTTCGCCTGCTTCGCCAAGGAATGCTTTTGCGACTTGATGCAGTATTCCTCCTCTGGGGCAGCGGTAAGGAGCAACTTGGACGACGGTTCGCTCTCTGGTATTTAAAATACGGCAAACACTTTGCAGGGCTTCGGCATTTGGCGTAGTGTTGAATCTCTGGGTGATTTCTGCGGATGTTGCGCGTCAGGTGATGGGAACCAGCGATACCACCTCAGGCCGTCCGAGGCATATGCCTCTCCCCACGGGAACAGGAGCGTCTCCTTGACCGACCCCATGCAGACATGTTCGGGAAGTTCCTCGGCGATGAGCCGACCGTTGCACTTAGGGCATCTCTCTGTGTTCTGCATCTTACTGCGCCCTGTTTCGTTTGTGGCCTGCGAGCCTGTCGTATTCTGCCTTCAAGTCCGCGCGGTGGATGTCGCCGATGTCCTTGCCTTCATCGTCGAGCACCACCCTGTCCAATTTGTCCGTCAGGGCGTTCCACGATTCGAGCACTTCGCGGTCTTCATCAGCGTCCCGCGATAGGTTCCCGACTTCGCCCCTGAATGTAGTGTCGGCTTCGATGTTCTTCGCAAGGCCATAGAGGATGAAGCGCGGAACTCTGACTTCGAACTTCAAGGTGATGCGCTCTGGGTCGGTCGTGAACTTCTCCTTGGAATCGTCAGGCTCCAACTCCCGTTGGTAGAAGACGAGACGGGAGTCAGAGACCGTGTTCTGCACTATCACCCCGTCCGCGTGGACGGTGGCGTAGTCGTCCGACTTGGTGAAGGCTCGCTTGGGTTTCCCGTTCATCTGACCTTCCCTTCCCTGACTTTTTGCTCCCTGACCGACTTCGCTCCAACCTCGGAACGTCTCGGTGTATCCCAGTATGGGGACTTGCACTTGGGGCAGACACGGGGCTTCTCCGTGGACACGGGAACCCACGCATGACCGCACCTCTCGCACTTCCATCCTTTGAGCGTGATTTCCATACCCATCGGTATCATATTAACAGTATATAAACTCCTTCCCTGATGGGATATTACCGTCAAGTAAACTCGTATATACTGGCAGTAATATACCGTCAGGTATGAGCACAGAACAACTCCGCTACGAATTGGACGCTGACGAGAGAGCCGACCACGAGGCGTGGTTGGCTGAACGAAGGCCTCGAAGGGTTCGGAACCTGAACGAATCTACACGGACGCTCTGAGGGGCTATCCCGAAGCGGTCAGACAGGCTTTCAGGGAAGGAATCAATCACATAGCAAAGGCAGGGGTCAGGAAAAAGGACTCGAACAACAACCGCATAGAACGGCTCAACGGGACTCTGAGGGAACGGGTCAAGGTTCAGAGAGGGTGGAAGACCATGAAGACCCCTCTCGCGGAAGGAGCGAGGATTCACTACAATTTCGTCAAGCCTCATCAGGCTTTGGATGGGCAGACTCCCGCACAGGTCGCGGGAGTCGGGATTCAGGGTCAGAACAAGTGGTTAGCGATGCTTGAAGAGGCAATCAACCGCGATGCAACGGTCAAGGAGAATCACCCATAGATTCAACAATACGGCATTTGGCTAATACTTAGTGCCGACCTTTCCTCTCAAGGTCCCATCTCCGGTTACTTCGAATGTGGTGTCGAAGGACCTCGGGTCTTCCAGTGTGATCCCACCGTTTGCCGCCCACTCTTTGAAAGACGCATCGCTCGCCACCTCCCCCCTGATCTTGTGGCTAGAAGTCGCGGCGAACGTCCTCGTCTTCCCCGTGACGTCCCTCTGGTCTACGAAGACCTTCAGGAGGGCGGGGTTCTCGCTGGAGATCTGAATGACCCTCGTGTACTTCCTGTAGAGGACTCCCAGAAAATAGCCGAACACAACGGTCCATCCTATGACGAACGCGCTGGTGGCGATGGTCGACTCTGTGGAGAAGTAGAACCCCGAGAACCCGAAGATGGCTAGATTCGCGCCTATGATGGCTGCGAAGAACTCCCCTTTCCAAAGGTACGTCCTGCCAGGCAAGGAGTCGTAGAACATGCCGAAGACCCCGGAGTAGATCAGGGCGATGAAGAAAGCTACGAAAGCAACGTAGGGGACGTCGACGGAGATCACCGAGCCGAAGCACTGCGCGATGGTTGAACCGCTGGTGCAGACGCTGTAGTACTGGTTCGTTATCAGGGCGTTGACTTGGGGCTCGAGAGCATAGAGGAGTATGACGTTGAAGATGGCCATGCCTCCAACGTACACTATGCCTCCCAGCGTCCCTGCTTTTACTCCCGCGAAAAACGAGCCCAAGTTGCTATGATCCTAGGCCTCTAGGGCCGCAAGGACTTCGGCCTCATGCCCCTGGGGGTTCACTTTTCTGAAGATCTTCTTGATCTTCCCATCCGTCCCGATAACGAAGGTCGACCTCTCGGTCCCCCAGTACTTCCGGCCGTAGTTGTTCTTCAGCTTCCAGGTGTCGTACAACTTGTGGGCCACCCCGTCCCCGTCGCTGAGAAGAGTGAAGTTGAGAGAATACTTGCCGATGAACTTGGCATGCGAGTCGAGGGAGTCCTTGCTAACTCCGAGGATGACGGCGTCCATTCCGTCGAACTTCGACAGGTTGTCTCTGAATGCGCACGCTTCTATTGTGCACCCAGTGGTGTCGTCTTTTGGATAGAAGTACAACACAACTTTCTTCCCTTTCAATGAGCTCAGTTTGATCGGCTTCCCGGCGGTGGAAGAGATCTCGAAGTCCGGCGCTCGGTCCCCCACGGCGAGTTCCTTTGTGGTCGATTTCATGGGTCTGCGCCCAAAGGACCACCAAAAAAAGTTAATGATTGTTGCCCATGAGGCGGTCTCGAATGTCGTTCGACGTCCATGTCCACCCGTGGACCAAGGCTTTCATGAAGAAGAACGGACCGATAATGAAAGCGTGTGATTTCTTCAAGCTAGACGTCTCAAAGCTCCCCGCCACCTCTGACCAGATCTTGGATGAGATGGACGAGGCAGGCGTGGCAGGGGCCGTGATCCTCGGCCAGGATACCCACGCGACAAGGAACCCCGCCTTCAAGAGCTACACGCTCAGAAACGACGAGGTGGCAAGGATCGCGTCGAAGTCCAAAGGGAGGCTGGTCGCCTTTGCTGGAGTGGACCCTAACTCAGGGAGACAGGCGCTCGCCGAACTCAAGCGGGCTGTCAAAACGCTCGGGATGAGGGGTCTGAAGGTCCACAGTAGCGCCAACTCCGTCTATATCAACGACAGGAAGCTTATGTTCCCAATCTACGAGTTCTGTCAAGAAGAGGGCCTGCCGATCCTCTTCCACACTGGAACGACCGGCCTGGGGGACTGCGAGATCAAGTACAGCAAGACAGAGCTGGTGGACGAGGTGTGCCAGAGTTTCCCCGACCTGAAGGTGGTCATGGCTCACTTCGGCTGGCCTTGGCCCGAGGTGGCGATAGCGATCGCGCTCAGGAACCCCAACGTTTTCATCGACGTTTCCGGTTGGAAACCAAAGTACATCCCTCCGTCGGTATTGCCGTACCTGAACGGCATTCTGCAGGACAGGTTCTTGTTCGGCACCGACTACCCAATGCTGAGGCACATGGAGTGGATGGACGATTACAGGACTAGCCTGGCCCCGAAGCTGAAACCGGGTGTTGGAGACAAACTCCTCACGGCCAACGCGAAGAGGCTCCTCGCTGGCTAGGGCTGGATCAGCTGCAGCTTCAGAGATTTCCTGCCGCTGTAGCCGTCGTCCGGCTTGTGCCAGAACGCCACTTCGGGCTCCCCATAGCGCCAGCAGAGCATCACGCTCTCTCCGTACCTTTCAGCTGGGAAGTCGACGAGGCCGTATTCCAGGTCCTTCACCTCGACCCCGAGGTCTTCCAGCTCGGAGATCTTCCTTGTCATGTCCTCTACGAGGGCGTCTAGCTGTGCCGCCTTCTCAGCCACCTCGGCGGTCCTGAAGCCGAACAGGTTGTACTTCTCGATCTCGTCGTGAAGCTTCGCCACTGCCTTCTTGCGCTCGATGAGTTCCTTTACCTTCGGCTTGATGTCCGGAAGAAGTCTTGACGCCTCCTGCGGTGTGAACAAATGGACTTCTTCTGGCTCGAACGTCGTTATATAACTCGCCTCCGCCTTGCTAGTTCCTTAGCATAAGAAAGTTCCAACTGGAAAAGAATTGGCAAGGGATACCAAATCGGTTGACCCAAAGAATCCCCATAGAGAATCTATGGGGCTATGGTCCTCCTGACTCCTGTCATCGTTAATAATTCGCCCTCCCGGCGGACCTACGTTGTACACGCGGAGGGGAGACAAAGGGGAGACTGGGCTGTACGGGTCGAAACGCGTCCCCAAGGACGACCTGAGGGTCGAGGCCTACGGCACCATCGACGAGCTCAACAGCGTGCTAGGATTCGTAATCTCAGAATCGAAGTCGAAATCCCTCAGGGGGTCATTGAGAGAAATCCAGAAGTTGCTATTCGTCGCGGGGGCGGACGCCGCCGCAGACCTGGAAGGGCTTCAAAAGGTCCCCAGGATAGGGCCAGGGGACACCTCCAAGGTGGAGAGGATGACCGACGAGCTGCTCGGCAAGCTCCCCTCTTTGAGCAACTTCATCCTTCCAGGAGGCTCCCAGACCGGGGCTGCGCTTCAGGTCGCAAGGTCCGTCTGCAGGCGGGCCGAAAGAAGGATCGTGGCAGCCTCGAAGTCTTACGAGATGAACTCGGAGCTTCTACCCTTCTTCAACCGGCTTTCTTCGTACTTGTTCAACCTCTCCCGATGGGCGAACAAGCAGGCAGGGTCCAAAGAAGACATCTGGAGAGGCTAGTCCAGGTTCACTGAGACGTTCTTCACGCGCACGTAGGTGTTCACTGCGTCCATCCCCTGCTCTGATGCGTTGCCGCTCATCTTGAAGCCCCCGAAGGGCGTCTGCGGGAACGTTGTCGGCTCCTCATTGACCGCGACGATGCCCGCCTCGATCTTCGCCGCGACTGTGTGAGCCCTACGGAGGTCCTTCGTCCAGACGCCCGCCCAAAGCCCGTAGTCCGCGTCGTTCGCCTTCGCTACCGCGTCATCCTGTCCGTCGAATGTCGTCACCGTAAGCACGGGGCCGAATATCTCCTCCCTAGCGACCTTCATGTCCTGAGTCACCCCGTCGAGTATCGTAGGCCGATAGAAGTAGCCGGCCTTCAGCTCATCAGCCTGTGGAGCCTCGCCCCCCGCGGCTATTTTTGCACCTTCGCCCTTACCTATCTCGACGTATCCTGCGACCTTCTTCCTCTGCGAATCCGCCACCAAGGGCCCCATGGTGGTGTCGGGCTGGAGGCCGTCTCCAAGCTTCATCGCGTTCGCACCGTTGACAAGCTTCTCCAGGAGGACGTCCTTCACGCTAGCCTCCACGAGGAGCCGCGACCCTGCCCAGCACATCTGCCCGGCATTCGTGAAGATCCCGTTCAGCACTGCCTTGGCCGCCTTTTCAATATCAGCGCCGGAGAACACGATGTGGGGGTTCTTTCCTCCCAGCTCAAGCACGACCTTGGACAGGTTGCTGGATGCGAGCTCCATGACCTTCCTTCCCGTTTCCACGGAGCCTGTGAGAGTGGTCAGCCTCACGTCTGGGTGCTTGATCAGGGTGCCTCCTACGTCGTCCCCTCCGCCGGTAACGACGTTGACCACTCCGTCCGGGAAACCCGCCTCCTTGCAGAGCTCGGCGAGCTTCAGCAGAGTCAATGGGGTGAATGAGGCAGGCTTAGCGACGACGGTGTTTCCGGCAGCAAGCGCTGGGGCTATGCTCCTGGCTGCCATCACCAGAGGGTAGTTCCACGGGACGACGTGGGCTGTGACCCCCAATGGCTCCTTGACGGTGTAGTCGAGCCGGTTCCCCGGGACGGGGATGGTGCTCCCCTGAATCTTGTCGGCCAACCCTGCGAAATACTCGAAATGTCTCGCTGACATCGCGATGTCCCCCTTCGCCTGTCCCAGCGGCTTGCCGTTGTTCAGGGTCTCGAGCTTCGCGAAATCAGCCAGCCTTTCTCTTAGGAGCTGTGAGACTTTATTCAGGAGCCTCCCCCTCTTGCTCGGGTCCATCCCCCTCCACGCCGGGTCTTCGAAAGCCTCTCGTGCTGCGTCTACCGCCATCATCACGTCCTCCGAGTCCCCCTTCGGGACATGAGCCAGCACCTGCCCCTTGGCCGGGTTGAACACAGGGTAGTGCCTCCCTGAATGAGACGGGACCCAGGCGCCGTCGATGAACATCTCGTAGTTCGGTACAGTCTCAGCTTGCAAGGCTCCGCTCACCTGCTTCCGGGTCGGTCATAACCCTTACTTCACGAGCTCGAAGGCCGCCGAGATTCCCTGCCCAACCCCGATACACATGGTGGCCAGGCCGTATCTCGTCCCGGTCCGCTTCATCTGGTGGACTAGAGTTGTGGCGAGCCTGGCGCCGCTGCAACCGAGAGGGTGACCCAGAGCGATCGCGCCCCCGTTGGGGTTCATCTTCTTCAGGTCGAATCCTGGTTCCTCTTTCACGCAGGCCAAGACCTGGGCCGCGAACGCTTCGTTCAGCTCTACGACTCCGAATTCGTCCAAGCTTATTCCTATCCCCGCAATGAGCTTTCTTGTCGAAAAAACCGGTCCAATGCCCATGTAGCTCGGATGGACACCAGCGGTCGCAGACCCGATGCACCTGGCAATTGGTTTCAACCCCAACTTATCCGCCCTTTCGGAGCTCATGAGCACAAGTGCCGCAGCTCCGTCGTTGATCCCCGATGAGTTCCCTGCGGTAACTGTCCCGTCCTTCCGGAATGCAGGCCTGAGTTCCCCAAGCTTCTCCATCGAAGTATCTTCCCTGGGCCCCTCATCCGCACCGACCCCCTCGGGATTCTCGGGGGTCTTCACTTGGACCAACTCATCGTCGAACCTCCCCTTTTTCCTGGCATCCACCGCTTTTCGGTGGCTCTCTAATGCGAACTCGTCCTGTGCCCTTCTGTCAATCTTGTATTTTTCGGCCAGGTTCTCGGCCGTTTCGCCCATCGAGATGGAAGGGTAGTCCCGGGGGAAAGCCGGGTTCACGAAGCGCCATCCTATGGTGGAGTCGACCAGGGTCTCGGTCCCCCTCTTGTAGCCGGTCTCTGGTTTCAGCATGACCAAAGGCGCCCTGGTCATGCTCTCCACACCGCCAGCCACCAAGACCTCCCCCTCCCCAGACATTATGACTCTGGCCGCGGAGTTCACCGCCTCCAATCCCGAACCGCACAGCCTGTTCACTGTGGCTGCGGGCACGGAGTAGGGCATCCCCGCCAACAGGGTCGCCATCCTTGCCACGTTCCTGTTGTCCTCTCCGGCCTGATTGGAGCAGCCGAAATACACGTCGTCTATCGATGACGCATCGACCTTCGACCTTGCCAACACGGACCTCAGGACGAGCGCACCCAAGTCGTCTGGACGCACCGACTTCAGGATCCCGCCATACTTTCCTATGGGGGTCCTTACTGCGTCGATGACGACGACCTCCGCTTTCATGGGATGCCACGGCTGCCTGCCGCTTATCTTCTTTGCTGGGGCTGGGTTCCTACTCGCCTATGAAGTTCGGGTCTCGTTTGTCGAAGAACGCCTTGACCCCTTCGATGTGGTCCTTCGTCCTCCCGGCTATGTCCTGAAGATACATCTCGTACTCTAACGAGGAGTCCATGTCGACGACCACCGCCCTGTTCATGGCCCGCTTGGTCAAGCCGATGGCCTTCGTCGGTCCCTTCGCAAGCTTCTCGGCTATTTTGGTGACCTGCATCATTAGCTCGCCCTCCGGGAAGACCCAGTTGACCAACCCCAGGTTAAACGCCCTCGTAGCGTCAATGGGCTCTCCGAGCATTCCGATCTCCAACGCCTTGCCCAGCCCTAGGATCCTCGTCAGCCAGAAGCTCGTCCCCGAGTCTGGCGCGAGTCCCACCTTGATGAACGCTTCATGAAACGTCGCCTTGTCTGACGCGGCCCTTAGGTCACAGGCGAGAGCTAGCCCCAGCCCCGCGCCGGCTGTCACCCCATTAACCGCCGCGATGACCGGCTTCTCCATCCTCCTGATCCTGCCCACTATGGGGTTGTACTTTTTCTTGATGACCTCGCCCAGTAACATCGGCTTTCCGCTGTCGTAGGTCGCCCTGTTCGTGCTCAGGTCCTCGCCTACCGAAAACGCTCTTCCCTCCCCGGTGAGCACCAGGCATCTCACGTCGGGTCTCCTTTCGGATTCCTTCAGGACCTCCTGAAGGTCGTCTCCCATCTGTTCGTTGAAGGCGTTGAGCTTGTCCGGCCTGTTGAGCCAGATCCATTCCACCCCGTTATTGAGCTCTGCCTTGACTGTCTCGTGCTCCATCCTACTTTCCCTTGAATTCCGGCTTCCTCTTTTCCATGAAGGCCTTCATGCCCTCCTCCTTGTCCTCGGACGCGAAGAGGAGGTAGAACAGCTCCCTTTCGAAGTCGATTCCCTGGGTCAGACCCATTTCGAAGGCCTTGTTCACCGCCATTTTCGCGAGCCTGATGGCGACCGGCGATTTCGAAGCTATCTCATAGGCGACCTTCATCGCCTCCAGGAGGTACGCCTCCTTCGGGACTACCCTGCTCACAAGCCCCAGGGTCTTCGCTTCCTCCGCTCCGATCCTTTTCCCAGTCAGAATCATCTCCATCGCCTTGTACTTCCCGACCGCCCTGGTGAGCCTCTGCGTCCCCCCACCCCCCGGCATGACACCGATGTCGATCTCCGGCTGCCCGAGCTGGGTCGTTTCTGAAGCGACAAGGACGTCTAGGCTCATCGCCAGCTCAAGCCCTCCTCCGAGTACGAAACCGCTCAGCGCCCCGACGATGGGCTTCGGAAACCTCCCCACCTTGTCCCAGAGCGGGAAGAAGTGCCCTGTCATCGTCATCTGGACCGCCGTCATGTCGGCCATCTCCTTGATGTCAGCTCCCGCAGAAAACGCGCGCTCGCTCCCTGTTATCACGAGGCACCGCACCTCGTCGTCCTTCTCGAATTCCGACAGGGCAGAGATCATCTCTGCGACCAGCTTGGTGCTCAGAGCGTTCATTGCCTGGGGTCTGTTAAGGGTGATAATGCCAACGTTGCCCAGTTTTGAGGTCAGTATCGTTTCATACCCCATGAGTCGAAGGCCAACTCGTGATTGTAATAACTCTACTGCGCTCGTCACGTTAAAGAAGCTAGAAACCTCCGGTCAGCCATGGGAAGCTGGCATGAGCAGAGGCTCCGTGTCCGCTACGAGGAGACCGACACCATGGGGGTCGTGTACTACGCGAAATTCCTGGTTTGGCTGGAGGTGGGTAGAGTCGGACTTCTGCGGGACATCGGTTTCGGCTATTCTGAATGGGTTAAGCGCGAGATCCAGTTCCCCGTAGTACAGGCCCACGCCGATTACAAGGCGTCAGCCCGCTTCGACGACGTGATTCTTGTGAAGACGAAGATCGCGTCCATAGGCAATAAGAGCATCCGCTTCGAGAACGAGGTCTACAAGCTCCCCGAGATGAAGCTCCTGGCCACAGGGCATACCGTACATGCTCTGATGAACAAGCATGGAAGTACGGTACCCTTCTCCCCAGAACTGCGAGAAAGACTCACTTCGTCTTAGTAGAGCCGGCAGAGCCCCATTCGTAGAATCCCTTCCCGCTTTTCCGTCCGAGCATCCCCGCCCTGACCATCTCTCTGAGTAAGGGGCTGGGCCTAAATTTCGAGTCCTGGAATTCCGACATGAAGACCTGAGTTATGTTGAAGGTTGTGTCGAGGCCCACGTAATCCAGTAGTGTCAGAGGACCCATGGGCCAGTTCAGCCCGAGTTTGACCGCCTTGTCGATATCTTCTGGGTCTGCGACGCCTTCCTGGACAAGGAACGTGGCCTCGTTCAGCGCTGGGACGAGGATCCTGTTGACTATGAAGCCTGGGGAATCCTTCTTGCAGAGCACCGTCTCCTTACCCAACTTGGCAGATACCTCCCTGACTTTCTGGACGGTCTCGTCCGAAGTCTTCTTCCCCTTGATTATCTCAATCAGGGGCATGAGCTGCGGCGGGTTGAAGAAGTGCATGCCGCAAACATTCTCTGGATTCTTCAAGGCTGAAGCCAAGAGTGTGATGCTGATTGACGATGTGTTCGACGCCACAATGGTGTCTGGAGAAACGAGCTCAGAGACCCGTCGGTACAGGTCCATCTTGAGCTTCGGGTCTTCTGTGGCCGCCTCGATCACCAAGAAGCTCCCTTTGATAGCCTCGGCCAGATCGAGCGTCGGGCTGATCCGGCCCAAAACTTCGTCTCCCTGTTCCTTCGTTAGCTTCCCCTTCTCGACGAACTTGTCGACGCTACCTGTGATCATCTTCATGCCGTTGTCCAGGAATCTCTGTTCGACGTCCAAAATCGAAACCTCGTACCCTCCTATCTGAGAAGCGACCTGGGCTATGCCGTGACCCATCAGTCCTGCCCCAAGAACGGTGATCTTTCCTGAACTGTTGGCCATATCCCGCCAGACCGATGTGCTCGTTTTAACCGTTCGTCGCCTTGCGTTCGAACAGGATCTGCGAGAACTCCCTTCGGAAGCCCTCATTCCGCAGTCCAGGGATGATGGGAGACCATTTTGGAACGAATACCCACCTTGCTTCCGCCCGCTTCACTCGTCGGACTGAAGACTTCACCAGCTGCACAGCTTCTTTGACCGGTCCGCCGACGAAACAGACCTGTTCCCAAACCTCCTTGCCCTCCCCTCCGGGCTTCACGACGGCGACTGCCTCTCCCAGTCTCCTCACTGATCCCTCGCTGACTAGACTCCCCACCACCCCCCGGGTCAACGACGAGGCGCCGAAATTGTGCCAGTAGACCCCTGAGCCTAGTTTGAACTCCTTTGACGCCCTGATGAGCTGCATGGTTGCATCCAAATCCTTTGAGGAAACCTTCTCGGCTCCGAAGTCCTCAAACTTCCTGTTCGGTGGCTCGTAGATGCTGAACCTTGCGACCTCCTTGAATTCCATCCTTGCGCTCTGCCTCCGAGAAGCATAGTTCCGGGAGGCCGTGGTCAGCCTGAACAACCTGATGCCGTTTTCTCTGGCGATCCTCATTGAGTTCTCACCGAGCATCGTGGCCAGGCCCCTCCCTCGGTAATCCGGGTGAACCCTTACCCCCTGGAACCAAGCCGACCCGTCATCAAGGAAGGTCAGCCTGTTCATGCCAACCGGGACTCCGCCCACCACGACCACGAACATCTTCCCTTCCTTGTCTTTGAGCCATTCGTCCCAGACCTCGGGGATGTAGTCATGTCCTCCCCAAACGTCCTTGATGAATGACATGAGTGGAGGCTTATCCACCTTGCGGGCGGGCCTAACCTTCGGTTCCAACTGGGCCCGGGTCGTCGACCAAAGAATAAGAAGGAATCCCTCGGGTCTGCAGTTGCGCCGGGGTGGCAGAGTGGTTAATGCGCGGGCCTTGAGTCCACCAAAAGAAAGCCCGTGACCTTCGGGTCGCGTGGGTTCGAATCCTACTCCCGGCGCTCAAAATCGAGTCCCTCTCAGGGCTCGCGCCATCTCATCCTGAACGCGACCAGAGAGAGCGTGATAACTGTCGCCGCGAGAAGGACGATGAACCCCGACGCCGGGGGGATCGAGTACCCCAGACCTATGGTCCCCTGAAAGAGCGCCGAGGCTTCGGTTGTAGGCAAGATTTCAGCGACCGGGACCAAGAACTTTGGAAGCACGTTGATCGAGTAATAGACAGGCGGAAGCACGGAAAGGAGCGTCGTGATGAAGCCGTTTATGATAAACGCGTTCTGAGTGTTGGGGGCGAAGGCCGAGAAGAAGAACCCCAGGCTCGTTGACGTCACCCAGAGCAGGATGACAACACCCAGGCACGCCGCCAGCGAAAGGGCTGAGGCGCCTTGACTTGCTATCAGCGCGAACAGTATTATGATTGCAGGGGAGCCGAATATCAGCTCCGAAAGTGCGACCCCAAACATGTAGGTGAGCGGATTGACCGGGGACGCCACCACGATATCCTGAAACCTGTTTTGGATTTTATACGAGGCAAGGTCAGTCCCTACAAACAGGCCGAGCTCGGTGGTTATCATGGTCAGGGCCCCTGCAAGGCCGTATGGCAGGGCGGCCCCGTTGCTGGCCACGAACAGGATGAAGAGTAGGGTGAACGGGGTGGAAAAAACGAACGCGATGAACAGCGGGTTCCTAAGCATCGGGATGAAACCGAGGTAGTACATTATCGCCCACAGTGAGCGGAGCCTCTTACTCGCGCTCATTCTCGTCCTCCTTCTCCGCCTCCCCTACGACGTCGACGAACACGTCGTCCAGGGTCACGGGACTCAGCGCGATTCTTGCCCCCCGGGAAAGCGCATCTTCCCCCAGGCCCCTGGCCCCCGTCTCATCTGTCAGCACCCTGAACCTCCCAGCGATGGGGGTGACGTGCCCGTACCTTCCTAGCTCAGATTGAGTGAACTTGTCGTATACGTCGACACGTGTGCTACTGTCGGTGACTGCCGCCTTGACGCTCTGGGGGGTCCCGGACGCCACGACCTTACCCTTGCTCATGATTACCAGATTGTCAGAGAGCGCCTCGGCCTCGTCCATGTAATGGGTGGTGAGGATTATGGTCTTTCCTTCCTTTTTGAGCTTCGTCAACTGGTCCCACACTTTCCTTCGGTTGAGCGGGTCAAGCCCGATGGTGGGCTCGTCGAGGAATATCAGGTCGGCATCGGTCTTGAGCGCCATGGCTACTATGACTCTTTGTTTGAGCCCTCCGGAGAGCCAGTCGGAGTTGGTGTCGGCGACTTCCGTAAGCTCCAGGTCATCGAGGGCCTCCTGCGCCCTCCTCTTCGCCTCCTCCTTCGGGATCCCCCTCATCCGGAGGTTGAGGAGGATATGGTCCCGGGGGGTCAACGGGTAGATGGTCTCAGCTTCCTGAGGGGTGATGGCGATCCTCTCCCTGAGGGTCTTCGCCTCTTTCACGGCGTCAAGGCCCAAGACCGTTATGGTCCCAGAAGTCGGCATGAGTTGGGTGCTCGCAATCCTAAGGAATGTCGTCTTCCCGGCCCCGTTCCTCCCGAGCATGGTGAATATCTGCCCCGACTCTACGTCGAGGTCAAGGGAGTCTAACGCAGGCTGCTTTGACTTCTTGTAGACCTTGGTGAGCTTATCCGCCTGCAACGCTTTCATTTGACGACTCGACACCCTGTCCGTCTGGGGTCCCAATTATTGCTGTCTCTGGGTCGGTGAAATGACCTAGGCAACCGCTAAATCCACGCCCCGAGTGTCACTCTCACTTGAGAGGAAGGAGATCTGCCGCTAGGATCGACTTCGCAGAGCAGCCCTCCTTCGGAGTAGGCGAGGAGCAGAGCTTTCTTATCCCCAAAGGGTGCGCACACCGGTCGGGATGTAAGCGGAGAACCACGACTTTCATGGTGGGATAGCGTCATCAAGTCCAACAAAGCCGTCGACAATACGATCGCCGTAGAGGCGTATTCAATCGGCACTGAGGCATTCGACAGGGTCGCCCATGCCGACCCTCAGGGGCTAGTCCATTCTTCCTACAGAGGCGCGATAAACGTGCGAACAAGCCTCGGGCTCGTGAGCGTCGTCCCAAGGGAGACAGGGAGGGGCCCCCTGAACGTCAACGTGGATTTCAAAGCCCTCGGTGCCCCCTTCCCAAGGTCCGGCGGCCGAGTAAAGCTGGGGATGGAGGAGCTTGCGTTCGAGGAGGGCCAAAGGATTTCGCTAAGGAACGCCCAGCGCTACGCCCCTGACGGCCTGTTCGCTTCTAAACCGCTGTCCCCAAAACAGCTGGCAAGGAACGTGACAGAGTCAAGGACGGTCGGTCTTCTCGCCGGTCACCTTGAAGGGCTCGGTGCGCTGCTCGAAGTCATCGGAACCGGTCCCGCAAGGGGACTGCGGGACACGAATCCTTTCACCGCCTCTGCAGCTCCCGCCGTGGACTCCCTTGTCGTGGCCATTCGAAGGCACGACCGTGCCGGAGTCAAGAAAGCGGCCTCGAAGCTTGCCGGCCTTGGCATCGGACTGACCCCGTCGGCCGATGACCTGCTCTCTGGGCTGATGGTCTGTCTCGTCCTGGGCGACCGGAACGGATTGCGAGGCATTGAAGCCAGCGGACTTGCGAACGCGATCGTAGGCTCGTCGAAGGGGAGAACCTCAGAACTGAGCTTCGAATTCCTCCAACAGGCAGCGTCAGGAAGGGCAAACGAAAAGATAGTCAGACTTGTCGAGGCGATCTACACCGGAGGAGCGTCCGAAGTCAGGCGGTCTACGGTTGACGTGATCTCGATCGGCGAGACTTCGGGGACAGATTCCCTGGTCGGAGTCCTCCTCGGAGCCGATTTGGCCCTAAGGTCACACCCAAGGCCTAGATTGAATCACAAGACCGTTTGAGAAGCTCGCTGCTCAGACACCCCGGCGTTCTCAAGGATAGGAATCGGCTCTCCAATTATATACGCCACGGGAGGGAGGCCATTCAGGTGTCTTGCAGGATGACAAGAAACGTGATCATAATGGGTGCTGCCGGCCGCGACTTCCATGATTTCAATGTCTTCTTCCGGGACAACCCCGAATACAAGGTCGTCGCCTTCACCGCCACCCAGATCCCCTACATTTCGAACCGGACCTACCCTGCCTCGGTGGCCGGGCGCCTCTACCCCGAAGGGATACCGATCCATCCCGAGGAGGAACTGGCAGGGCTGATCGAGAAGCACGGGGTGCAGAATGTCTACTTCGCCTACAGCGACGTCTCCGGGGCGTACGTCATGAGTTTGGCCGCCATCGCCCAGTCAAAGGGGGCGAGCTTCCATCTCCTCGGACCCAGGGACACGATGTTGAAGTCGTCCAAGCCCGTGGTGGCTGTGGTCGCCGACAGGACAGGAGCCGGCAAGAGCACCATCAGTCGGATGGTCGTCAGGATACTGTTGAAGATGGGCCTGAAGCCCGTGGTGGTGAGGCACCCGATGCCGTACGTGGACCTGAGCATCGCGGTACAGAGGTTCGCCACCCACGACGACCTCGACCGATTCCACGCGACCATCGAGGAGAGGGAGGAGTATGAGGGGCACATCGACAACGGCATCGTCGTCTACGCAGGAGTCGACTATGGAGCCATCCTCGCCCAAGCCGAGAAGGAAGGGGACGTCGTCATCTGGGACGGGGGGAACAACGACTTCAGCTTCTACCTCCCCGACCTCACAATAACTGTCGTCGACCCCATGAGGCCGGGAGACGAGTCGAGATACTACCCCGGCGAGACGAACGTGCGCCTGGCCGACGCCATCGTGGTGAACAAGGTGAATGTCGCCTCTCGGCAGGCAGTCCTGAAGGTGGAGAAGGCTTGCCGTGCCCTGAATCCCAGGGCGGTGATAGTCAGGACCAACTCTTTGGCTACCCTGGACAAGCCAGAGCTAGTGAAGGGGAAGAGGGTGGTCGTCGTGGAGGACGGTCCGACCGTGACTCACGGCGGGCTATCAGAGGCAGCAGGTGCGGTGGCGGTGAAGGCTGCGAAGGGCACCATGGTCGACCCGAGGAGCAAAGCGGTGGGTTCGATCAAGAGGGCCTACGAGCGCTTCCCAAAGCTTGGCAAGGTAATCCCCGCGCTCGGCTACAGCAAGGGACAGCTGAAGGAGCTTGAAAGGAGCATCAACGGCGTGGCAGCGGACGCTGTGGTCCTCGGGACCCCATCTGACCTCACACGGATGTTCCACATCAAGAGACCCGTAGCCCGCGTCAGGTTCGAGGCCTCTGAAATCGGCGGGCGCAAGCTGGAGAGTCTCATCCGCCGCAATAAGCGTCTCCAGAAATTAGCCTAGACGCGAGGTATCTCAGTTCCACTGGACCCAGTCGACCCGCGGAGGGCGCAGCTTCTTGGCGAGGGCGTAGGCTTCGACGAGGTCCCTGGCTGTCACGATTCCTACCCCCTCCCCTTCAATGGCGAGTGGCAGGCGCTTGAACCCGTGAAGAGACATGATGCCCGCGACTTCCCTGCCGAAGATCCCTGGTGGCGCCGTCACGAGTGGTGTCGTCGCGACCTCCTTCACCTTCACGTCGAGCCTCCTGCCAGCTGCGAGGACCCGCTTGACCAGGTCCCTTTCGGTGAAAATCCCCGTCCATCTCCCGTCTTCGGTTAGTAGTACGCTACCTGTCTTGCGCTCGTCCATCAGCTTGACGACTTCGTCGAGATGGGAATCAGGGTCCACGGTCACCATCCGGGTGGATATCACCCGAAGGATTGAGAAATCATACTCCACTCCTTTGAGCACCCTAACGATGTCCGTGGGGGTGACCATCCCCGCCAGGTCAGCTCCTTCGAAGACCATCAGCCTGCTCTTCCTGTCAATCATCGCCCTCGCGGTCTCCTCCAGTGTCAAAGTGGGGACGATTGACGGGAACTTCGGGGACGCGACCTCGGACAGAGACGTCTCCTCGGGGTCCTTTCCTCTGGCGAGGACCCTGCTCACTAGATCCCTTTCGGTGAAGACGCCGCAGGGGCCTAGGCTGTCGGTGAGCACGACGCTCCCGATGTTGTGTTCGTCCATGGTCACGATCGCCTTCTTGACGGTCGAATCCTGATTGATTGATACTACTCCCTTGCTCATGAACTCCCTCGCCATCGGATCTGCATGCCTCTGCATTCTATCGCCGAGAAAAGAAAAACGACCGCTCTTCATTATAAACAACGGACACAATTCCCAAGATTGAGAAGTCCCGAGAGGCCCCTTCCGCGTTGGCCAGCCGTTTTTCAGCCTTGAGAATTGTGTTGGCGGTTTATGAAGGCCATCTGGTGGGCCCGGTTTGAAGACTATGGGAGAGCTGGTCCCGCCAATCCATCTCACGAGGAGATCCGACCTCGCCAGGATGATCGACCACACCCTGCTCAAACCATTTGCCACACCGGCGGAGATAGAAAGCCTCTGCGACGAGGCGACGAGCTACGACCTCTGGAGCGTGTGCGTCAACCCACTCCACGTGAGGCTAGCAGCCGACCGACTAGCGGGCACTGCCACCAGGGTCTGCTCCGTCGTCAGTTTCCCCCAAGGCACGAGCGCAACGGAGGTAAAGCTGATGGAAGCACGGAGAGCCATCGCAGACGGGGCCAGTGAGATAGATATGGTCTCGAACATCGGCGCGTTAAAATCTGGGGACGACACCGCCTTCTTCGCCGACGTCAACCAACTTGCGGCCTGCTGCGGGCGCTCTGGAGTGATTCTCAAGGTGATACTTGAGTGCTGCTTCCTGACGGACGAAGAGAAGGTAAGAGGGGCGCGGATCGCCGAGCGGGCAGGTGCGAATTATGTCAAGACCTCGACCGGATTCGGGACAGGAGGCGCGACCGCGGCGGACGTCGCCCTAATCCGAATGACGCTCAGGAAGGGGACAGGAGTGAAGGCGGCCGGGGGAATTGGGACACTCGCCAAGGCCCTGGAGATGGTCAGGGCAGGAGCTGACAGAATAGGCACAAGCTCCGGTGCGAAGATCATCGAGGAACTTCCTCTCTAGATCCTCTGATCCCCAATCCCCCCGGCACCTGTGCACGTCCAGGCCGTGCTAGAACGAGAGTTCCTTACCGCTCCGACCGTCTATCAGGACCTGCCGGTGCTTCCTCCTGACCACCAATTCTACCTTGAACACAGGATACAGGAAGGCCTCGAAGCTTTCGACGTCCGCCCCCTCCCACATGCCTTTCACCGCGTCCCTCACGTCGGACTCCTGTATCTTCGGAGGGAGGACACTCACTTTACTCACGTCCACTTCAGTCAGCTCGAGCGGGACAGATTCGGAAGGCTCACCCGGGAGTTCGGCAAGCCGCCTGTACAGCATCCGGTTCCTGACCTCAATGGTCCTGACGAGTCTCTTGTCGTTGAGGAAGCCGAGTACCCTGGAGACCGTCGACTTTGACTCCCCCAGAGCACTGGCTATGTCCAGGGCGCTGGTGTCGCTGTCAGGCTTGACCTCCCTAAGCACCTCGACCTGCAAGGTCGTCAGTCCGAGGAACTTCTCGAACCCCTTCACCACCTCTAACCCCCTGTTGACTGAGACCCCCTTCCCTGAGCCCCCCTTCCCTGAGCCCCCGTCCAGATAGGCGTAGACGGTCTCGAACCTTCTCTTGAAGAGTCCCCGCCTCTTCCTGACCCCCAGCTGTATCAGGGTCCTGTATTGGGGGGTGACCTCAGTCACAGTCTCCCTTGGACCAAAGATTCCGAAGCTCCGCTCTCTCCGGACTATTGTTGGAACGTCGTCCGCCCTCACCGATGGCGCCAGCCCGATTCCAGACTTCCCCTTGACCTTGCCCTTGGGCTCCTGTTCGTCATCCGCCCCTTCCACGGCCCTGACATTCATGGGTCCCACGTATTTCTTCACGACCCTCTTGTCGAGGGATGGGGTCACCCCTCCCGGTCTTGTCACCCGCTTCTTGATGGACACCATCGACGGGGGTCGGCGAGAACCCTCCCATGGCGAAGAACTGGCCGGCCCTGAGCCCCGTGAGCTCCTTCGGCAGCCCCTTCCCCGGGAAGAATTGGGCCACAGACTGAAGGTCATTCTGTATGATCAGTTTTCCAATCAGCTGGTTCCCGCACTGGCTGAGGACGTTCTTGTCGACCAGCGAAGGCCTCTGAGAGCATATCATCAGCCCCATCCCCCTTTTCCTCCCTCTCCTGGCCACTTCGGCGAAGATGGGGACCCTCTGTCCGTACTGGGGGATGAACTTGTCCGCCTCCTCAACCACCACCAGGTATGGGGTCCGCCTCTCAGTGAGCGTCTCGTACAAAGCTGTAATGAAGGTCGAGACCTTCTCTTTCGGGTCCGTGAGGTCAGACACGTCGAGTATCAGCGGTGAGATGTCGGGCGCCTGGCTGGCCAGGTCTTTTAGGTCGAGGCTCCCCCACGAGAGATCGCTATCCCTCTCTTCTCCCACCCAGATGGCCTCAAACTTCTCCTTGAGGCCGGTGTGCTCCCCCTCGGTGTCCACTATGGCAAACGGGACCTCGTTCCTGCAGAGTTCCTCGCAGAGCACCCCGACAGCGTAGCTCTTCCCACTCCCGCTGCTTCCAAGTACGCAGTTCCTCCCCGTGACAATGAGGTTCGCATCGACCGTGAACGGACCGTTGGCGCTGGTTCCTATCTGAAGCTTGGAGAGTTCCCTCTCGGCGAGGTCGGACATGCACTTCTTGGCGAATCAGCCCTCGATAATATCCTTACGGAATTGTGACCAGGAGTCGTGACAGCATCCATGGACGGGCTCTTCGTCGCTGTCAAGCAGTCCTATCCGGCATTCTACCCCCGGCACTAAGCTTATGGCGGAATGAACGCAGCCGGGCTTTCTCATGCCTAGGACGATCAAGGAACTCTCGGAGGCTTACAGGACAAGTACCGCCTACCCTGTCGCGACCACCCGCGAATGTCTGGAGAGGATAGCCTCTCTGAACCCGCGTCTGAAAAGTTTCATTACCATCCTGGGCGATTCAGCCATCCGTGCAGCAGAAGAATCTGAGAAGAGGCTCAAGGAGGGTAGCCCCATCGGCCCTCTTGACGGGGTCCCCATCGCTGTCAAGGACGTATTCTACATCGAAGGAGTGAAGTGCACAGCAGGGTCAAAAATCCTGGCGGACAATATCGCGGGATACGACTCCTCGGCAGTCAAGAGGCTGAAGGCTGCCGGCGCAGTGATCGTGGGGACAACCAACATGCACGAGTTCGCCGCCGGAGTGACGAGCGTCAACCCGCACTACGGCGCCGTCAGGAACCCCTGGGACGTTTCATGCGTCGCCGGAGGCTCGAGCGGAGGGTCCGCCGTGGCAGTCGCCTCGGGGATGGCCGAAGGTGCCATCGGGACGGACACGGCCGGCTCAGTGAGGATACCTGCGGCATACTGCGGTGTCCTCGGCCTGAAGCCGACCTATGGCAGGATAAGCAGGCTGGGGGTAATCCCCCTGGCTTCCTCCCTCGACACCATAGGGACCCTGACTCAGAGCGCCTGGGACGCCGCGGCGATGCTACAGGCGATGGCAGGGCCCGGTGTGGGTGACATCACCACCTCTGACACACCCGTACCCGATTTCCTACGAGCCCTCGCCAAGCCCTTCGCTGGCGCACGGGTGGGGGTGCCTGCAGGCTACTTCCATGACAATATCGATGTAGACGTTGAAGAGGATTTCTCGGCGTTTCTCACCAGAATCCGGGAGATCGGGTGCACGACCCAAGAAGTGGACCTCGGCGACGTCAAGGACGTATACGACAAGTGGCTCACCATCAGGAGGGCCGAGGCCACCGCCTTCCACCGGAGGTGGCTCGAGACTTCACCAGAGCTATACGGGGACGATGTGAGAAAGAACCTCGAGCTGGGCAAGAGGGTCCTCGCCATCGACTACGTCAACGCCCTGAACTCCCGTCCGTCAATTATCGAGAGGTTTTCCCAGGCAATGGGAAAGGTGGACTTTGTCGCTGTCCCTTGCACCCGCATTGCTGCTCCGAAGATCGGGCAAACCGAAGCAGAGATTAGGGGCAAGAAGATCGCGGTCTATTCTGCCCTTAACAGCCTTACGCTGCCGTTCAACTACATCGGGTTCCCCGCCGTCTCGATGCCTTCTGGGTTGGTGAGGGGGGTCCCCGTGGGGGTCCAAGTCGTGGGGAAGCTCTTCGATGAGGCAGGTGTCCTGGAGCTCGCCCAAGCCTACGAGGCGCGATTCGGCCTCTTCCCTACGCCCCCGATTCCAGAAGAGTAGCCGGGGATTACTTAATACGAGCCTGAAAACCCGCCGAGATAGGCGAACCGAATGAAACCAGGTTGGGGTATCGGGATAATCGTCTCTGTCCTGGTCTCAGTAGCCGTCTACCTGTTTGGCATCATAAGCTTCTCCGGCTTGTTATCGATGGCCCTTCTGCTTGGCGGCCTGTGGACGGCAATCGCTGCCTTCGCGATCGTTGAGCGAAAGGAGAGGAACTACTACCTGGGCTGGGGTGTCGTAGCCGCGATACTGTCTCTTTCCTACTTCATCCCCCTCGCCTATACCGTCGCCCTGATCCTGCTTGCGATAGTGGCCCTGATCATTGTGAACGTCTATCTGGGGAGGACACCGAGGATGTACGCGGCCGCCACGACGCCGCAACCCTCAGGCGGAGGCACGCCAGCGGCGTCCGCTATCTGACGAACTCGAAGTCGTCCAGAAGCGCTTCACCAGCCACCAGGGTCCATCTGGCCCTTCCGGGGAATTCTCTTCCTTCGTAGGGAGACCATCCACATTTCGTCCGCAACGACTCTCCTTCGACCTTCTCTGGAGAGTGCAAATCGAGTACCGAGAAGTCTCCTCTCATCCCCACTGCAAGGCCTCCCCTGTCCTTCATCCCGAGGAATCGCGCTGGACGGGTGGAAGCGGCCTTTGAAATTGCAGTCGGATCCACCCCCTGATCCCTGATCAACCAGGAAACGACATGGCTGAAGTCGTCCAGGCCTGGGACTCCGGCCGCTCCCTTCTCCATCTTTTCCGCCATCGTGTGAGGTGCGTGGTCGGTTACAACGAACGAAACATTCCCCAGTCTGACCCCTTGGATCAGGGCCTCCCGGTCCTCTTCCGACCTAAGTGGCGGGTTCGTCTTCAGCATCGGGTTCCGGTCTAGATCCCTCCTGCTGAAGTAAAGGTGGTGGAGGGTTGCCTCGCAATTGAGATCCAGTCCCCCCGACCTTGCCCGACCTACCATCGAAAGCGTCTCACCGAGCGAGGCATGGCAGACGTTCGCCGAAACGTGCTGCTTCGTCAGGGCCGCCGCGACGGTACTGACGGCCGCAAGTTCCGACTCAGGAAGTCTGAGGTCGGCGTAAGGAACCTGCCTCCTCATGTCTCCGAGCCGCCTCTTCGCCTCATCGATGGTCCTCTGATCTTCGCAGTGGAAGCTCGCCGGACGCCCTGTCTCTGCGATCATGCGGACGGCCTCCTCCAGCCTATCTTCCGGAAACCCATGGGATCCCGTGGTCTCAGAGAGGTAGATCTTGTACCCAACCACTGCCCCCGATATTGTAGGAACGAGCTGGAGGTTCTGCGGGTCTACCCCTCCATAGAGCAGGACGTCAACAAGCGCCTTCTCTCCGGCAAGCCGTCTCTTGACATCGAGAGTCGAATTGGAGACCGCCGGGTCCGGATTGTTTGGCATGTCGACCACGGTCGTGACCCCTCCATGTACCGCGGCCGCGGTTCCGGTCCTGAAATCTTCCTTGTGCTCCCATCCGGGCTCTCTGAGGTGGACATGCATGTCGATGAATCCCGGAAAGATAAGGCTCCTCCCGGTCCTTGTCCTCCTGGAGCCCTTGAGCCCATGGCCAATGTCCGCAATCTTTCCATCGGATACCCCAATCTCTTCCTCAACGATTCCTTCGTCGGTCACGACCCTCCCTTCGAGGACAAGGTCGTGCTCCATCCTGCTTCAGGTCCTTACGTGCTCGGGGACGCTGTCGAAACCCAGCAGGGTGTCGCAGTAGGCGCACTGCAGCATGCGGTCAGCCTTCAGGGTGACGAACTCGGAGGTCACCGGCTCCCTCTCGGCGTTGGATATGCAAGATAGTTCCGGGCACCTAATTCTTCCATGTATCAGGTCGGGGACGCTGGGTGAGTACTTTGCGACGCTCCCATTCGTAATGTAGTTCACGGTGATGCTCGGGAAGACCAGGCACAGGATGTCCGCGTCTCCTTCTTTCACGTGCCACCTGTCTACCTTCACGATGTCCTTCCTCCCAAGCTGCCTGCTCGCCACATTCTGAAGCATGGCGACCGAAGCGTTCGCCTTCATCATCGCCTTCCTGTCGAGCCCGAGCACCCTCGTCACTGTCTCGGCCTTCCAGTCGGGGATGTGGTCGATAACCGTCCCATCCTCTATCCTGCTGACGAGGAGGTGTTCGCCCTCCCTCTCCTCGGTCATGAGGCTCCTCCAAGGACCAGGTTGAGGATGACCATCCTGAGGGGGAGTCCGCCCGCCGCCTGGACGAAGTAGTGTGCATGGTCTGTCTCGTCCACCTCAGTAGAGAGCTCATCCACCCTCGGGAGGGGGTGCATCACCTTCAGGGTCGGCTTGGCGTCCCTCAGCGTTTCGAGGTTGACTTCGTACAACCCCTTTACTTTCTCGAACTCTGTCGGGTCGGGGATCCGCTCCTTCTGGATCCTGGTCACGTAGAGCACGTCCAGCGACCCAACTACGTTCTTCAGTGCAGTCTCGACCTTCGGCTTGACGCCACGGCGGCTCAGGAAATGGGACACCTCAGACCTCATCTGGAGCGAGTCGGGAGCGATGAACGTCATCTCGACGTCGAAGTTCGAGAGCGCATATGCGAGGGAGGATGATGTCCTTCCGTACCGAAGGTCCCCCAGCATCCCCACCTTCAACCCGTCGACCTTTCCGAAAGCCTTCCTGATGGCGTGGAGGTCCAGCATCGCCTGGGTAGGGTGCTCCCTGCTGCCGTCCCCTGCGCTGACCACCGGGGTGTCTGTGATCTCCGCAGCGAACCTTGCGGCTCCCATCTTGGGGTGCCTTATGATGAACACATCCGCTCCGTACCCCTCGAACATCCTTACGGTGTCGTGGAGTGTTTCTCCCTTTGTCACCGAGGAGCCCGTCGGACCCGCGAAGCCTGTGACTTTCATTCCTAGTCTCTCCGCCGCGATCTGGAACGATGAATAGGTCCGCGTGGAAGGCTCGAAGAAGAGCAGGGCTGCAAGCTTGCCTCCGAGGACTCCATCCATGGACCCAGGGGCCGCCTCAAGTCCGTCGACTAGTTTGAAAATGCGTTCGAAATCCACTCTACTAAAGTCCCTTGCGCTGATGACGTCCCTTCCTGTGAACCCAGAGCTTCCCATCAACAAATCGCTCCCCTGAACAAGAACCCGAAGGGGTTGAAGATGACCGCCCGTTTCCTATGCAGTTCAACCAGACGAGAAACCAGGATCTTGAACCGCCCTCGCGCTTTTTTCTGTTGGCGATATAAGCATTCGAGCACCGCCGCAGGGTCGTCTGATTTTCGAAGAGCTTTTTGCCTCATCAATCAAGCGTTCGGTTGAAAGCGAGCATCAGATGACTGGAGATGAACTGGTGAGCATCGTCAACGAGCACGACAGGGTGAGCGGCCAGGCCACGGTCAAAGAGTGCCTGGAAAAGGGTCTCCTGCACAGGGCAGTCGCCGTCCTCGTGATGCGGAGCAACGGGCAGTATCTCCTCCAGCAAAGGAGCAAGAGCGACGTCTGGCATCCTGGGCTCTGGACCATCTCGAGCACCGGCCATGTGAAGGCAGGGGAGAGCTATGAAGCGGCGGCAGCCAGGGAGCTCCTGGAGGAACTTGGGCTCAGCGCAAAGCTGGTTCAAGTCAGGAAGTGCCTCCTCCCCCCGATTCAATCCGGGAACCTCACCGAAAAGGAGTGGGTCTCCTTCTATGTCGCCCGCAGCGACCTCCCCTGGCGATCCGACCCAGAGGAGGTGGAGGCAGTCAAGGAGGTCACCGAGCCTCAGCTCCGGAGGATGATGGGCGGGGACACGATGACCCCGGACGCTGTTATACTGCTTACCGATTACCTCAAGAGGCAAAGCGCACCGAAGTAGCTGGCCGCTGGGTTTTATACGGACACGACCCGAGCTCACAAAGTTGTGCGGGCTCGAAGAACTCGTCTCTAATCTTACTGGTACGTCCAGGGCCGTGATAATCGCATCAAGGGACGTTGACCTAAGGCCCCAGTCGCCTGACAACAGACTCTTCCTTCTGAAGATAGGGGAAGGGTCTCTGGCCGGAGGTGGAAGGGGCGGCGGCTTCGGAGAAAGAAAGGTGATCGTGGTCCGCTGTTATGAACAGAAGGGAGGGTCCTGGGCACGGATTTTCGAGGCGGAAGAGGGGAAACTAGGAGAGTACGAGGTCCCCTACTACGTCTCAAGGATTCCAATTTCAATGCCCGACGGAAAGGAGGAGATGGGGTACGGGGTGATAGAGCCTGAGTTGGTCGCCGAGCTCTCTAAGAAGTCTGGAATCCCTTCCTCTGCTTAAATAGAATGTGAGTCGGGCGGGGCGACAGGATGAGAGTCCTAATCACTGGCGCGTCCGGCATGGTCGGAAGGAACCTTCTCGCCTACTTTCAGCAGAAGGGGGTCGAGACGATCCCTACGGACCTCTCAGGGTGGGAAGTCTCAGGAAACCTCCTTGACAAGGACTTTGTCTTCGGAAAGCTGGCCTCTCTGGAGTTCGACGCCATCATCCACATGGCCGCAATCACGGAGATCAAGAAGACCGTCGAGGACCCCAAGCTCTGCTTCGAAGTCAACTGCGTCGGCTCCCTCAACATGCTGGAGCTAGCCCACCGGAAGAAGGTCAGGAGAATCCTGTGCACGAGCAGCGCCAACGTCTACGGCGCCCCGAAGACAAACCCCGTCTCAGAGGATGCTCCCTTCGACCCCCGGGTCCCCTACGACTACTCCAAGGTCGTCCTGGAGAACATGGCGATGAGCTTCTACAAGTCCAAGGGGCTCCCAGTGTCGCTGACCCGGAGCTGGCTCCTCTTCGGTGAATACGACCAACCGAGCCGCGCCACCATCAGGTTCATCCGGGCCTGCCTCAAGGACGAGCCGCTCACGCTCTTCAACGGCGGCAAGGACACCACATCTCCAACTCACGCTTCCAACTTCGCCAAGCTGGCACTGACCATTCTGAAGGAAGACAAGTCAGCGGGCAGGGCCTACAACTTCGGCGGCGAGCGGCCCGTGACCATTAGAGAATTGGCCGAGACGGTCAAACAGCTGACAGGTTCCAAATCCACGCTGAACTTGGCTCCTCCGAGAACCCAGCTAGAAGCGGAGCCCCAGATAAGCTACCCGTCCCTGGACCGCGTCAGGAACGAGCTCGAGTACGTCCACGAGCTGACCTTGGAGCAGGGACTCCAGCGGACCATCGACTGGGTGAAGAAGCAGACCTAGGAAGTAAGTATCAGTTCTACCTTTACATCTTCGGGGATCCTGAGCTTTGTGATCTGCCTCATGGTCCTGTCGTCAGGTTGGACGTCTAGGATCCGTCTATGCACTCTTAGTTGCCAGTGGTCGAATGTGTGGCTCCCCTCGCCCGTCGGGGCCCTGCGAGTCGTAATCTTGAGCTTCTTCGTCGGGAGGGGCTGAGGCCCTCGGACCTTGACCCCTGTCTTGTCCGCGATCTCTCTGATATCGTTGGCTACTTTCTCCAATTCAGGGAGGTTGGTGCTTGTGAGCTTTATCCTGGCGAACTGTGGCATCTTCTTTACGACCGCGTCGGGTGAACGTATTTAGACGTTGCCCGGAAACTTGCCGCCCAATGTGACATGAGAGGAGGAGGTGGCCCACTACCTCTCTTCCTATCTTGTGGCACCTGTCACCACTTAAATATGAACGACGGGCCTTTGGTTCCATGGACACAGTTCTCACTCCTTACCTGACTTTCAACGGGAAGGCTGCCGAAGCGATGAAATTCTACCACTCAATCCTCGGAGGAGAGCTGACGATGCAGACGTTCGCCGAGTCGAAGATGGCCCAGAGGCCTGAGGAGAACGACCTGATCATACATGCGACACTGAAGAACGAAGGGCTGATCTTCATGGCCAGCGATTCTATGCCTAGCCGACAGGCGAAGTTCGGAGACAATATGCACATGAGCCTAGGCGGAGACGACGCTGAGAAGCTTACCAAGATCTTCAACGGGCTCGCACAAGGCGGGAAGGTCGACATGCCTCTGGCAAAGCAGTTCTGGGGCGACACCTACGGGCAGCTGACCGACAAGTTCGGTATCCATTGGATGGTCAACATCACCTCGAAGCCGCAAACCTAGGGGACCCCTCCTTCAGTCCGGCGGCCCGGATTCTCTCATCCTTGCCCTGATTGGCTCGTCGTCTGAATATATCCGCCACACCGCCACCTTCTTGTTTACAATCACGGCCGTCCAAACGGCCGGCGTCTCCCATCTGTTCTCGGCAAGGGGCTTTCCGCCTTTTGAGACGTAGGTGCCTCCGGCAGCACCTATCAGCACGGTTCCTTTGCCCTGCACGTTCATCCTGTCGATTCTGATCCAGTAGTCGGGGACCATCTCGAAGTACTGCCTCCAACCTGTCTCGATGCCGGGTCGGGCTGATTGATTTCCGAGAGAGTCGATGAAAATATGGTCTTTGGCCATTAGAGAGACCAAGCCATCCAGGTCGTGGGCGTTGATTCTTCCTACGAAATTCATGGCTACGGCTGAACTCAATTGTTCCACAGCGGGTGCATGCCCGACAAAAACATTTGGGGCTCAGGGGAGAATTTGGAATGCTTATGCTACAGTCTGTCCAAGTGGCCCTGACGTCTGCGACCTAGCCGATGGGGAAGGCCCACTTCTTCCCTTTGCCGTATTCTAGGACCTGGATGCTCTTGGTTTCGTAATAGTGGTCCAGCCCTTCGATGCCGAGCTCCCTTCCGAACCCGCTCTGCTTGAACCCTCCGAAGGGAACCTCCGCCCTCGCGATGGGGGGCGAGTTGACCCAGGTGGTCCCTGCCTGTATCCGTTCGGCCGCGTGGTAGGCCCTTTCCACGTTCTTGGTCCAGACCGATGACCCCAGACCATAGGGTGTGTCGTTGGCCCGCTCAATGGCCTCCTCAAGGTCCTTCACGACGAAGATCGGCAATGCAGGACCGAAGCACTCCTCCTTCGCTATTTGAGCGTCATAGTTCACATCGGTGAGCACCGTGGGGGTGTAGAAGTTCCCGCGGGCCAGGTCCTTTTCTGTCGGCCTCCCCCCCTTGACCAGGTCCTTGGCCCCCCGGTTCTCAGCGTCCTCGACCATCGACTCGACCTTCTCCCTCTGCTCCTCGGTATGGATGGGCCCCATGTGGGTCGCCTTGTCCATCCCGTTGCCTACCCTTATCGTCTTCACCTTGTCAGCGAAAGCTTTGACGAACTCGTCTGCAATCGAATCGAACAGGAACAGCCGCTTGACCGATGTGCACGACTGCCCGCAGTTCCTGAACCTGCCCCAAGCGGCGCCCTCTACGGCCAGTTGAAGGTCCGCATCGTCGCAGACTATCATGGGGTCAGAGCCTCCGAGTTCCAGGGTCAGCCTCTTGATGTACTTCGAAGCCCCCGCCATGATCCTTCTGCCTGTGGCGGTCTCCCCAGTGAAGGCGATTTTAGATACCTTCGGGTTGTCCAGCAACTCCTCCCCGACTACCCCACCTGGGCCTGTGACCACATTGACGGCCCCCGGCGGCAGGCCTGCCTTGACCATCAGGCTTGCAGCCTTGATGTCAGTGATGGGGGTCGTGCTGGCAGGCTTGACGACGAAAGTGTTCCCTGCCGCGAGCCCCGGAGCGACCTTCCACCCCATCAGAGACACAGGGAAGTTCCATGGCAGGATCGCACCCACAACTCCGATCGGACGCTTTGTGACGATGAAGAAACCCTCGCCCGTCGAGAACGGAGTATGAGCTCCCCTCTGCCTCCCGATGACACCAGCGTAATACTCACATGTGTTTGCGAACGAATTGATTTCGCTCCTTGACTCCCCCATCGGCTTCCCCTGCTCCAAGGTCAGGCTTGTCGCAAGTTCCTCGACGTTGGCTCTCATGACCTCGGCAATCTTCAGCAATGTCCTCGATCGCTCGATCGACGGCTTTTCGGACCAGACCTTGAACGCGTCCAGGGCCGAGTCTATGGCCCGCTTGGCGTCCTCCCTCGCCCCTTTGGGGACGGAATCGACTATCTCTCCTGTCGCTGGATTGGACACATTGAAGGTGGCCGCACTTTCAGCATCGGCAGGCTGGCCCTGTATGAACATCTTCATGATGAATCGGTGTCCGACCCTTTGCCCATCCGTATAAATTTCTCGCTAGGCCTCGAGGCTTCCTTCCCACATGCGTCTGTAGAGGGCTGCCATGCTCTTCCCGTCGAAGACCAGGGTGCTGTTGGGCCTGGGGTACATCGTCATGCACTCTTCAGCAAGTGCACCAAGGTCCGCCTCTTGCACCCCGATTTCCTTCAGTGATGCCGGGATCTTGACGCTCGCGGCCAAGGCCCTAGCCTTTCCAGCAACCGCCATCCCAAGTGCCGAAGGCTCACCGTCGTTGGCAACGCCGTATGCCGCTGCGAGCTTCTTCATCTTTCGCCCGCAGGCTACGGCGTAGTTCGATATGACGTACGGGAGAGGAAGCCCGCAGGAGACCCCGTGCGGGAGCTTGAACCTTGTCGCGATCGTGTAGCCGATCGAGTGACCGTAGACCATCTTTGCCTGGAGCGCTATCCCTCCCATAAGTGCACCGAGGCTCATTGCCTCCCTCGCCATCCTATCATTGCCGGAGCTGTACGCCTTTTCCAGGTTCTGTACGATCATACTAATCCCCTCTAGGGCGGCGGAGTCTGTTATGGGGCTGGCGAGCCCCGACAGATATGCCTCCGTGTTGTGGCACAGTGCGTCCATCCCAGTAGCCGCCGTGACCCCAGGGGGCATGCTCATGGTCAGCTCCGGGTCGACCACCGCCACCGACGGGAGCAGGAGCGGACTGTTGACCCATTGCTTGTGCCCTCCCACGGTGACCATCGAAGTGACAGTGAGCTCCGCCCCTGTACCCGCCGTTGTGGGGACCATGATGGAAGTCAGCGGCTTCTTCGAGAACAGGTTGTTCCCTACGAAAGACTGCGCGAGGCCTTCGTTGGTGGCAAATCCGGAAGCGACCTTCGCCATGTCCATGGAGCTCCCCCCTCCCACCCCGACGACAAGATCGTAGGCGGCCGATCTCACCTTGTCCGCCACGGCCTGTGCAACCTCGATCCTAGGCTCGGCCTCGACTTCATCGAACACGTCCAACGTCAATCCACCCATCCGATTGGTGACCTTCTGCACGATCCCTGTCTTCATCATGACCTTGTCGGTCACAATGAGAACCTTTGTCCCTCCGAGCCCCTTTGCCTCGGCGCCCAGCCCTTCGATGGCCCCGAACCCGAAGGAAAGTCTGGTCGGAAGAAAATAGGAGAACTTCAACGGGCGTTGATTGTGAAATGGCTTTTTAACCAATTCCCGGGGCGAAGCGGATAGTTGCACCTCGACTCCTCTCAGGAGAAGCTGCTGCACGGTGAAGGCGGAGAAGCTAAGCAGTTTGCCATGGAGATAGTCACCAAGGTTGGCGACGCGGTCGGAGCGGACAGCCTCGTCCCGATCAAATCGGCCCACGTCCTAGCGCATTACAGCAGCCTACACGACGCCGGGGTGGAGGTCTTAGAACGGTTCGCCGACTCCGGGGGGAAGTTCGCCGTCCCCACCTCTGTAGACCCCGCGAGCATCGACCTTCAGAACTGGAAGAGCTTCGGCATCCCCGAGGAGTACGCCCACCAGCAGTTCAGGCTCTGCGATGCCTACGCCAAAATGGGGGGGATGAAGTGCTGGACCTGCGTCCAGTATCAGGTGTGCAACTTCCCAAAGCAGGGGGAGACCGTGGCCTGGGCCGAGTCCAGCGCCGTGGTCTTCGCCAACTCAGTCCTGGGGTGTAGGTCCAACAAGATCACTGCAGGCATGGACTTGGCCTGCGCCGTCCTCGGCCTGACCCCCAAGTTCGGCATGCTGGAAAACGAGAACAGGGTAGCCAAAGTCTCCTTCAAACTTGGGATCAGAGATCTGGACGACCTTGACTACAGGTCGATAGGCTTTTTCATCGGAAGGAATGCCGGAGCCCGGGTCCCAGTCCTCCTTGGCCTACCGGGGTCAATCTCCTCCGACCAGATCAAGCACCTTGGCGCCGGAGCCGCCGCTGCTGGCCCCGTGACCATGATTCATCTCCCCGGCATCACTCCGGGGACTTCGACCGCCTCGGACGCCGCCGCGGGCGAGGAACTCGAAGAAATCGAGGTGACAAGGTCTGGCCTGGACGACATCAAGTCAGACCTCAACCAGACCTCAGAGCCCCCCGACCTCGTCGCTTTCGGGGTCCCACACCTATCAGCCGGGGAACTCGGGGAGCTGGCGAAGATGCTCGAGGGGAGGAAGCTGAAGGCCGGAGTGAAGATGTACGCCTACACCTCATCCCAGGCCTATGACATGGCACAAAGGACGGGGATCGCCTCGACCATCGAGAGGTCGGGAGCAAGGATAACCCACAGCACCGACGCCGAGATATCCCCGCTCAGAAAGCTCGGGTTCAAGACCGTCATGACCAATTCGGCTAAGCTTGCCGAGATCGTTTCCTCAGAAGGAGAGATCAAGATGCGCTATTCATCCCAAAAAGACATCATGGCGGAGGTCACCCGCTGAAGATGGGACCAATGAGGGGCAGGGGCCTCGTGAAGGGGTCTGCCGAAGGGAGGGCACTGGTCTCGAAGAAGGCGTTCACCTTCGCCCACGGGGTCGATCCCCAGACGGGGAGTGTCACAGACGTCCGCAGCGACATAAGGGGGATGAACGTCAAAGGTAGGATCCTGTTCTATCCCTTCGGAAAAGGGTCGACCACCGCGTCTTCCTGGTTCCTCGAAACAGTCCGGCTCGGGAACCACCCCGCCGGCATCGTGACCGAGGGGGTCGACCTTTCCGCGGTGATAGGGTCGACCATGGCCCAACTGATATACAAGAAGAGCATCCCAGTCGTATCCGGCATCCCCAGGACCGTCTACTCCGGCATCGTGAACGGCGAAGATGTCGTCCTCGACGCGACGAAAGGCGAGGTGAGGGGGAAGTAATGAAGAGGCTCCTGAAGGACAAGAAGCTCTTCCTGTTCGACCTCGACGGTGTCTTCTACAAGGGAAAGGAAACCAGGGTCAAGATCGGCGGCACCAAGGCCATCGAGGCCGTAAGAGCCTCGGGGAGGAAGCTCTTCATCCTGACAAACAACTCCACCGATTCCTCGGAGACCATCTTCTCCCGCCTCGAGGAGTTCGGGATACCTGTCAGAAGAGAAGAGGTCCTGACCAGCGGTCTTCTCACAGCGGAGTATCTTAGGGAGAAACACGGCAAGGTCGACTACTTCCTCGTGGGGGAAGAGGGCCTACAGGCAGAAATGAAGAGATTCGGGCACCGGAGGGTACTTGGAGAGAAGGCGGACTTCGTCGTCGTCGGACTGGACAGGGAGATAACCTATGAGAAGCTCGACAGGGCAGCCAGGCTAGCGAGGAACGGAGCGGGCATAATCGCCACCCACTCTTCGCGGCTCTACATGTACAAGACTGGGCCTGCCATGGCGACGGGTCCCCTCGTCAAGGCCATCGAGTACGGGAGCAGCAAGCGTGCGACCGTCATAGGGAAGCCTTCTCCACTGATGTTCAAAATCGCACTCGAGCGCGCAGGCAGTAACAAGAATCAAGCGGTAATGATAGGAGATCAGGCTGACACAGACATAGCCGGCGCCCACAGGGCCGGCATAGACGCCATCCTTGTCACGAGCGGGATTGACCAGGACGCAGGAAAGCTCGACCTGCTGGCTAAACTGTCGAACGTCGACGAGATAGTCGGGCTACTTTAGTCTCTGGCTCACCTGGAATGAGCCTTGACGTATACTGAGTCTACCTCTATCCCCAGGCCGTACCCCCGGGGGACTTCGATTTTCCCCTTCTTTGGCTCCCCTATCCCCGAAGCCAGCTCGGACTGCAGCGGGTTCGTGAACGGATTGAACTCGACTCCCAGGGACGGCCGCGCCGATGCGGCATGAAGTGAAGCAGCAAGCGAAACCACAGAATTCATCCCAGTCATTGGAGAGAACGCTATCCCTCTGCTCCCCGCCCTCTCGGCTACGTCCATCAGCACGCTGACCCCGCCGCACCTGCTGACGCTGGGCTCCAAGACCCCTATCAGCTTCTTTGCTATGGCGCCATCGAAGTCTCCGACGAACCAGCTCTCACCGGCGCCTATCCTCACCTTCGACTTTCTCAGTTCTGCGTAACCAGAGAAATCATCTGAAAGGACAGGCTCCTCGAACCATGCCAGGTCCAGGTCCTCGAACGCCTTGCACGCCTTGGAAGCAGCCGACGATTCGTATGCCCCGTTCGCATCTGCCACAAGCATCCCCTCAGGCCACAGCTTCCGGACCGAAGTCAGGATCCTTCTGTCTTCTTCAACTCCGAAACCGATCTTCACCTTCGCCCCTGCTAGCCCCTCGCTCTTCGCCTTCTCCACTTGATCATCCAACGGCCTCCTTGAAGCGAACAGCGAGCCGGCGAAGACTGGCACGTCGGCCGAAGGCGAACGAGAAAACAACTTGCCGAGCGGCTTCCTTTCGATGCGCCCTAGGCAGTCATACAGAGCTATCTCGATCCCGCTGAGCGCTTCGACGTCTGTGCCCCGCGTGTGGCCCCGGACCCTGAGCTCCCTCCAGGCCCTATCCCAGGCCCCCTTCACAGTCTCGAACTCCTGGCCGACCAGGGATTTCCCGAGGAATCTGACTAACAATGCGGTGGCGTCGGGGTCGAATCTCGTCATGGCCTCCCCCCACCCTTCTACCCCGTCGACAACGGCCCTTACAAGTACGGTCTGGTAGTGCGTATAGGCGAAGGTACCTCCCTTGAGGGTCTCGCCCATCTTGAGGCTGATCGAGAACGCCTCAACCGACTCTAGCCTCATGAATCTCATCGCCGCCGAGGCAACCTTAAATTGGTTGACGCGTCCTTCGTGCCCGAATTGCAGCACGCTTCATCCAAGGGCCTTGCGAAGTGCGCCATCTGCGGGGCCATGGAGACTCAGCCGGGCACCTTCCTGATGGTCATCGGAGTAGGCAGGGTCTGCCTCAGCGACGGGATGACAAGGGTCAAGTGCGAAGTCTGCGGGAACGAGGTGAAGCTCCTGACATCCTCGCGGCTCCAGGGAAAGACGCTCTGCCTGAACGACTACATGAAGGAGGTAGAGAAGTTCCGGCAGCACATCGTCCAGAGCTTCGACGAATACGACGAGCCGGCCATGTCCATTCTCGGGCGGGCCTACACCGAAGCTCCCGAAGGCTACACGCTACTTGCGGTCCGCCGAGGAAGGAACAGCACACACGTGTGGGAAGCCGAGTACGAGAAGACCGAGATCTTCCAGATGCGCTGTAGTTAGGACCGTCCTCGAACCTGTTTCCGATTTGGGACTCAATATCTTTTCACACTCTTTCCCTTAAACCCGCCACCCGAGTTACATCCTTGCGGCTCCATTGGCAAACGAAGAGATGCTGTTCCTCAACAAGCTCCTGCAAGAGATAGAGGACCTCAAGCTTGGGCTTGACCCTGAGGTCCTCTGGGGCTGGTATCAGAAGGTAGCAAACGACGCGAAAGCCGAGGCCCCGAGACACCTTACCGATTCCATCGACGTCATCCAGGACCCAATCCTCCCGATGAAGTTCGAGTTCAAGACGTCCAGGCGGGCAATCAAGTACGTCGTCGAGGCCATCGACAGGAACCTTGACGAGATGCCAATGGCTACGCGGCTGTATTTCCAGAAGCTCTTAGAGCTTATCCAGGCCGAAGCCCTTCGCTAGCCCGCTTTCACAATGACGAATCCGACCATCCACGGATGGATGGTGCAGTGATACTCGTATACGCCGGGTTTCGTAAATGTGTATGTGAACGACTGGCCTTGATTTAGGTAGCCTGATGTGAAGGGCGCCACACCAGTAGGTATTGTAGTCGACGTCACGGTGTGGATGTTCGCGTCGTTGTTTGTCCAGGTGACCGTGTTGTTGATGCCCATCACGACCGTTACATTGTCAGGTGCGAAGCCCTTGTTTGGATAGGACGTCTGTCCCGACGCGATGCTCACCGACACGGCGCCAGTAGCCGACGCTGTGGCTGTAGTGCTAGAAGTAACCTGACTGTAAGCGGCGTTCGGCAGGACCACAAGGTATCCTATCATGCCCACCTGGGCATGGTAAGTGCATACGAATTCGTAGATCCCCGAATAGGCTGCTGTGAAAGTGTAGGACGCCGTAACGTTTCCGGGGGTGCCCGTGACCGTGACGCCGGGTGAGTTGCTGCGGGACGGGGTGGTGAACTCCTGACCAGTCAGGTCGTTGACAAGGCCCGGGACCGTCGCGTTCACGATAATGTTGTATGGAGGTCCGATGACGAAGTCGTGGGCGACTGTATCGTTGTCAATCAGCGTCAACCTGATCGTGTCCCCCTGGTTTGCTATGATGTATGCCGGGTCGAACCTGTCCTGGTGGGCCGAAGGCGAAAGGTACCAGGTCTCCCGGACGGTCCTGATGGTGGGTGCCTGGTTCATCACTGGAAGAGTGAAGTTGGCTCCCACAACCCCCTGGCCGAACGGGAACTCCGACGTCAGCCTCTGCAGTTCAGTCTGCAGGGAGGAGATCTGCTGGTTCTGGGTGCTAAGCTGGTCGGACGTCGATTGGGTCGACGAGATGTACTCGATGGAGACTGCCACGAGCGCCAGGAGCAGGAGGAATACGACGGTGCCGGCCGAGCTCATGGCGCCCCTTTTCTTGAATCGCAACTGTGAGGCGCGTGCAGCCTGTTCGTCTCTTAAGTGCTCCCTAGGGACAGCGTCCGAACCCATTCGGGACTCGCCTTAATATGGCCGCATGGCCATTTCTCGCTGATGGCTTCAAGTCCCGCGAGGACCGACGTCCTGCTCGCGAACCCCGCCTCACTCGGCCTGATGGCGTTCGGCACCACCACCGTCCTGCTGAACCTCGCCAATGCCAACCTCTACCCTCTCGGCTCACCGATCATAACGATGGGGCTTTTCTACGGGGGCCTCGCTCAGATCCTAGCGGGGGTCCTCGAGTTCAGGAAAGGGAACACCTTCGGGATGATGGCGTTCCTCTCTTACGGGCTATTCTGGGAGTCTTTCGCCTTCATAGTCCTCTTCGCAGGGATGGGGCTCGCCACGTTCACACCCGCTTCCATCGCGGCCTACCTTTTCATCTGGGGGCTCTTCACGCTCCTGATGTTCTTCGGCACCCTGAAGCTCAGCGGAGCACTGATGTTCGTTTTCGGCTCACTGTTCATCCTGTTCTTCCTGCTCGCCGCGGGGAACGCCTGGAGCAATTCGAACGTCCTGCAGTTCGCGGGATACGAAGGGGTCGTCTGCGGCCTTAGTGCCATGTATACCTCCATCGCGACCCTTCTGAATGAAATGTACGGCAGGATAGTCCTCCCCGTCTTCCCCCGGACGTAGAGAGAGTCCGATATCCTCAGTTCGCAGGTCCCTGGACCTGCTGCTTGATCTTCTCGACGACCTCAGGGTTGGCCAGCGTCGAAGCGTCCCCGTAGTCCTTCCCTTCGGAAATGGAGACGAGTATCCTTCGCATTATCTTGCCTGACCTCGTCTTCGGAAGGTCGGACACGATGTAGACCGCCTTCGGTCTGGCAATGGGTCCCAGTTCCTTGGCCACGTTGTTCCTGACCCTATCTGCGAGCTCCTTGGTCGCCTCGAACCCTGGCTTCAGCGAGACGAAGATGAGGGGCATGTGCCCTCTCAGCTCGTCCACCACGGCCACAGCCGCAGCCTCCCCAACCTCAGGGGTCGTCAGAGCCGCGTTTTCCAGCTCCTTGGTCCCAAGCCTATGCCCTGCGACCTTGATGACGTCATCTATCCTCCCGAGGATCCTGAAGTAGCCGTCGGTGCTCTCGACGGCCCCGTCCCCCGAAAGGTATGGCCAGTCCCTCCAATCGGTGCTGCTCTTGTCCTTGCAGTACTTGTCGTAGTAGCTTTTGACGAACCTCTCCGGGTCCCCCCAGATTGTCTGCATTATCCCAGGCCAGGGGTTTCTGATGCATATGTTCCCCGCCGCACCTTCCCCGCCCTTCACTTCCTTCCCGTCGTCGTCATAGACCACCGGGTAGATCCCAGGGACCCCAGGACCCGCGCTCCCGGGCTTCATGGGGATAGCCCCAGGCACAGTGCTGCAGAGGAACCCCCCGGTCTCTGTCTGCCACCAGGTGTCGGTGATTACCGCCTCCCCTTTTCCTACGGCCTCGTAGTACCACTTCCAAGACTCGGGCTCTATGGGCTCCCCGACGGTCGTCATGCTCTTGAAGTGATAGTTGTACTTGGCCGGGGCGTCTGGCGCCGCCTTTCTCAGCATCCTGATCGTGGTCGGGGCGGTGTGGAATATGTTGACCCCCAGCTTCTCGGCGATCCTCCAGCACCTGGCCGAGTCGGGATACGTGGGGACCCCTTCGTATATCACGGTGGTCGTCCCAAGCGAAAGTGGGCCGTAGACGATGTACGAGTGGCCTGTGATCCAACCGATGTCAGCGAGGCACCAGTAGATGTCATCGGGGTGTATGTCGAGGACGTACTTTGCTGTCCCCGTGACGTAGGCAAGGTATCCTGCGGTCCTGTGCTGCACCCCCTTCGGCTTGCCCGTCGATCCGCTGGTGTACATGAGGAACAGCGGATCCTCGGCGTCCATCGAAACCGGAGCGACGGACTTCCCGGCGTACTTCTGCATCAGGTCGTCCACGAAGTAGTCCCGGCCCTCCACCATCGGAGTGGCGGAGACGTACTTGCCCGGATATCTTCTCCAGACGAGCACCTTGTCTATCTTGACTCCCATCTTTGCGGCCTCTTCGACTGCCCCGTCGGCGTCCTTCTTCTTGTCGATCAACTGGCCGTTGCGGTAGTAGCCGTCGCATGTCACCAGAATGTTGCTTTTCGAGTCGATGACTCTATCAGCACACGCCTTGGCGCTGAACCCGCCGAAGACCTCGTTGTGGATGATGCCCAGCCTAGCGCATGCGAGCATGGAGATGGGGAGCTCAGCGATCATGGGGAGGTGGAACGTCACTCTGTCCCCTGCTTTCAGTCCCGCGAACTCCTTCAGGACAAGCGCGAACTCGTTCACCTTCTCATAGAGCTCCCTGTAGGTTATCTTCTGGTGCGCCTCTGTCTCGGGCTCAGGGACGAATATGATGGCCGCCTTGTCCCCGTTCTTGTCAATGTGCCTGTCGACGCAGTTGTACGAAACGTTCAGCTTCCCTCCGACGAACCACTTCCAAAAGGGGGGCTTGCTCGTGTCAAGGGTCGTGTGCCACTTCGTGTCCCATGACAGCATTTCCGCGTACTCGTCGAAACAGCCAGGGAAGTTCCGTTCAGAGAATCTGTCGTAGATGCTCTTGTCTGGCGCGTTTGCCTGCCTGACGAACTTCGTCGGAGGCTCAACGAGGGCCTCCTCCTTCCAGTGGACGTCTATCTGGGACTGTTTGGCTTCCGATGGCTCCATGGGCTTCAGATATTCGTTGCGAATATACGGGTTCTCCCGAAGCGCTTCGGCAGATACTATCTTTTCTTGGCGCCCAGAGGGAGGGGAAGGTCCCCCTCGGCGACCCTTATCCTGGCGTCGGCGACGACGGCTCCTTTCCCTTTGTTCAGGACAAACACCGGGTTGAGGTCCAGCTCAGCGAGCTCTGGGATGTCCTCGACGAGGGCTCCCAGCCTGAGAATCGTGTCTTCCAACGCACCGACGTCTCGCTTTGGGTCCCCCCTGTACCCGTCCAGGACCGGGAATGTCTTCAGGGACCGTACCATCTCCGCAGCATCGACGTCATTCAGCGGTGTCAGCTTGACTGAGACGTCCTTGATGAGTTCGACCAGCTTCCCTCCAGCCCCGCAGGCCAAGAGCGGCCCGAAGCTGGGGTCGTTCGTCATGCCGACGAACATCTCAACGCCTTCCTCGACCATTTCCTGGACCACGAACCGAGCGTCCTTGATCCCCTGACCTTCGAGCCTCTGTTCCATCTCCACCGCGGCCGCCTCCACTTCGCCTGGTGCCAGCCCTGTCCTTACCCCTCCAACCTCCGATTTGTGGACCAGTCCGGGGGCCGCCGCCTTCAGCGCCACTCTCCCGCCGATCTCCCTAGCCGCATTGGAGGCTGCCTCGGGGGTGTCCACGGTGGCACTCCTCGCCTCCCTTATGCCGTAGCACGACAGCAGCTCATGGTTCTCCGCCGGAGTTAGCCATCCTCTCCCTTCCTCAAGGGCCCTCGAGACGAGCGCCGCCGCTTCGAGCCTTCTGGCCTCGGGATACTCGATCACCTTCCCCCTTGGTGCGTCGAGCCATCTCCTCCTGTTGGTCGCATGGGCGAGGACCCGGGCAGCCGACTCGGGGAATTGGTAGGCTGGGACCTTCACCGACCCGCCGGATAGCTGACCCGATATCCCCTTGGCGGCCATGAACGTCGCGATCACGGGCATCTCCCCCTTCAGGTCCCCGACCGCGCCGACGATCCCCCTTGCTACGTCTTCTGTTCGTACTGCGATTGGAGGTATGAATATCACGATTAGAGCGTCAACGTTCTGATCCTTGGAGATGACGCGGATTGCGCTGGAGTAGTCATCCCCCGATGCCACGGAGGTCATGTCGACCGGATTGCTGGTCCCTGCGATGGGGAGGAGGAACTTCCTGAGTTCGGCCTTTGTCTTCTCGGAGAGCACGGGGACCTTCAGCCCAAGGCTCTCGCATGCGTCCGCAGCGAGGATGCCCGGCCCCCCGGCGTTCGTGATGATCGCGACCCTGTCCCCCCTGGGGAGGGGCTGAGTCGAATAGAACGCCGCCAGGTCGAACATCTCTTCCAGGGTGTCGGTCCGAGACACCCCGGACTGCCTGAAGAGGGCGTCCACGGTGATGTCCGAGGAGGCGACGATGGCGCCCGTGTGGGATTGGGTCCCCCTGAACCCCGCGGCAGACCTCCCGCTCTTCACGATAACCATGGGCTTCTTCCTCGCAATCCTCTTCGCCAACCTGGCGAACTTCCTCGGGTGCCCGAAGGACTCCAGATGAAGGAGGATTACCCCAGTCTTCTCGTCGTTCTCCCAGTACTGTATCAAGTCGTTCCCAGAGATGTCCGCCTTGTTCCCCACCGAGACAAAGCTCGACATCCCAAGCCCAAGGCGCCCCATCTGGTCGATTATCGCGTAGCCGAGCGCCCCGGACTGCGAAAGGAACCCAACGTCACCCTGGGTGGGCTTAACAGGGGAGAACTGCCCGTTGAGCATGACGTTGCCCTCCGTGTTGATTATCCCCATGCAGTTGGGGCCTATCATTCGGATGCCCGTCTCTCTGCAGACCCCGACCAGCTCCTCCTGCAGCTTCTTGCCATCCCCGCCCACTTCGGCGAACCCTGAGGAAATCACGACTATCGCCCTGACCCCCTTCTGGGCGCACTCCCTGACCACCGACGGGACGAACCTTGCGGGCACCACAACGAACGCCAGGCCGACTGGGCCTGGACAGTCGCTCACTGACTTGAAGGCGGCCACCGACTGCACGTAGCCTGCTTCCCTGTTCACCGGATAGACCGGCCCTTTGAATCCCCCTTCGATGATGTTCGCGAAGAGCGCTCCGCCTATGGAGTTCTTTTCCCTCGAAGCACCGATGACGGCGATGCTCTCAGGCTTTAGAAAATATCCGACGGCCGTCGAGGCGTAGTACGCCTCGCTCTTCTCGAAGGCCTCCAGCCCTTCCGGCTTGATCGAGGTGGGAAACGTGACCTGGACGAACCCCCTGGGGGCGCCGACGTGGACAGGATATCCCATCTCCTGTACGAAATTCAGTTTGTAGTGCGCGTCGGCCGGGACGATTATGGTGAAGTCTGTGATCCCCGCAGCCGCAGCTGCCTGTGACAGCTGTGCGAGGAGAATCGTGCCCAGTCCTTTCCTCTGGTATGCCTCTGATACTGCGACCCCTGCGACCGCCGACTTCGCCGCAGTCTTCCTGTAGTCGGCCTCTGCCACCACCTTTTGGTCTCTGAGGGCTATCAGGCTCAGCTTGGAGTCGGGCGAAAATATCTCTGGCAGGAGCTCCCTCCCCCTGGCTGCCTTTCCTGGGAACCTCGAGGCGATCGTTCCCGCCGCAAGGCCGTCGAGGAAATCTCCAAGGAGCACTCTGTCTTCCTCTGCGGCTCTTCTCACATGGACCAGGGACCCGTCCTTGAGGACGACGTCCCCCTCGAACTTTTCAATCATCGCGATCTGTGTCCTGCCGCCCGGCCGGGTTAAAAGTCGACCTCACAGTTCCCAGGATTGGAACTGGGACTCACCCGGCCCTGAGATCTTCAGCTCTTGGCTCTGGCCAGCGAAAACAGGATGATGAGGAAGCCGAGTGCCTGGCTGTACGCCTGCACGGTCACCGGTGTGCTGAGGTCTGCTGTATTCAGGTTGTAGATGATTCCCGCCACTACCGCCCCGATGGCGACGCAGGCGAACCCCAGCGCCAAGAGCAGCATCGATTGGCTCTTCGTCCTCCGGTACGAGCGGAGTGCGTAGAAGACTACGACGCCACCGAATATGAGGATTAGCGCTTGCGCTACGTCAAGATAGATTGGATCTAACACTATGCGAACTCACCTCCGCATCCCCTTAAAACCTTGGAGCCGATTCCCATGGGTGGCAATCACGCCGTCTCCCTCATGGACAGCCACATCCTTCTGAGTTTCTCTGCGACATCCTCATTGATGGTCGCGTCGACCTTCATAACCCCGCCGTCGAATGACACGCTGACTGACCTGAATGCGCTCCTGAGGAGCTCGTACTTCTTCCCATCGGGGGTCACGATTATCTTCTCGACGACAAGTATCTGCCCGTCCAGCAGCTCGTGCACCCTCCTGTAGCAGGTGCTGAGCGGGATGTCGTTCTCCCTGCTCATGTCCTCCACTGACTTCGCCTTCGGTATGGCGGAGAGCAGTATCTTCCTCGAGTATTCATCTGCGAGTCCCTGGACTAGCGCCTGGACTCTAGACTGGTCGGTAATCTCCAAACGGTTGAAAGCGGAGTCTCAGCGTATTTGAGTTTATTCAGGCGCTGCCGATACTGAAAAACAGGGAGGAAGCGTGTCCTACTTGGACGCGCTTCTCAGAAAGTACCCGAGACCACCAAGTATGGATCCGACGCACGCGAGGAGGATGAGCCCCCCGATTGGGTCGACCGTCCAGCTTAGAATATTGACGTGAATCTGCCCTGCGTTGTATCCCAGGCCGCCGCTTGCAATTGGGGTCGCGGCAACGCCGGCCAGGTAGCCTTGATACATCATTATGATCATGGCCCCGGCGACTCCGACGTTCATGAAGAGTAGGTGGCCCCAAGCTAGCAGGTTCGAGAATCCTTTGTACACTTTGCCTTGGATGCCTTCAATGTAGAAGTAGAAGATAGCGGTTACTGCTGTCGCGACTACGCCTACGACCAAGAACGCGATGTAACCGGTGAACATCCAGGTCCCGGCTCCATTTGCTGCGATGACCTTTGATGGCGAGAAGTAGGAGTTGATGCCAAAGAAGCTCCAAGGCTCGATAATGAGGATGGTGGCTATGACTGCGATGAGTCCCTGAATGACAGAGGCCCAGATGAATCTCCCGGCCCACTTGCCATTGGTGGTTCGTGTTGCAGTTACGTTTTCCATAGACCGTGCCGACATTGGCGGGCATATAACGTCCTGAGACGATTTTCGTATCTGATAATCAGTTTTGGGGAACCGCTGGAGGAAGAGAATCGTTTCATTCGACGAATCCCACGATGCGAGTCTCCCTCATTGCTTAGGTCAGAGTTTGCCCCAAACAGTGAGCAATCCACACACCAAGCGGTATCGTGCCGCCGTTTCTCAATCCTGGGAATAGCCCCCCCGCATTAAATAATGACATGCACTCCGAGCAACCGAGAACATGGTCAGCAACAATGAGTTCGCCAAGGTGCTCGTGGCCTTCGACGGTTCGAAGGACTCTGAGAATGCAGTCAGGCTCGCCGGGTCGATCTCTTCGAAGTTCGGGTCGGATGTGATTCTAGTGCACGTGTTCTCCTCCCCTACCATCGGGTTCACCGGAGGTTCGGGGATACCAGTCCCTGACTACACCGAGCTCGAGGAGGCGAAGAGGGAATCAGCCAAGGGAGTACTCGCAAGAGGAGTGCAGCTGGCAAATGAGCAGGGGATCAGAGCCAAGGGTGAACTGATCGAAGCACCATCCGTCGTCCAGGCGCTGGTCGAGCTCGCTGCCGCTGAGAAGGCAGACCTGATAATCGCGGGGACGAGGGGGATGACCGGATTCAGGAAGTTGATTCTCGGAAGCGTCTCGTCCGGTTTGGTGAACCACTCACCATGCGCAGTTCTGATTGCGAGATGACGTCATGATCTACGTCAAGGACGTCATGACGACAAAAGTGAGGACGACCGAAGCGGGTGCAACCGTCAGTGAGGCTGCAAGAGCAATGGCCAAGTGGAGGATCGGAGCGCTGGTCGTCTTGAAGGGTCCGAACCCCGTTGGAATCCTCACAGAAGGGGACATCTCGAGGTTCGTGGCGAAGGGAATGGACCCAGACTCGACCACGGTCACAGTAGGGCGCAAGAAGCTCATCACAGTGTCCCCAGAAGAACGGCTCGAAGTGGCGGCCAAGACCATGGCTGACGCCGGAGTGAAGAAGCTCCCTGTGATGGACGAAGGTAGGCTAGTCGGAATAATCACCCAAACCGACATCGTCAACTCGAGCTTCGCGCTGGTCACCTCCCTGAAGGAGATGGTCCAGGCACGCTACCGTCCGCCTGACTTTGAGATGTGACAGAGCTTCAGGGTCAGTAACTGGCTTTAAGCGGGAAAAGAAGGGGTCAAACTATCATTGAGCCTGCCACCATATCAGGTCACCATTGATTATGTGAGCGAGGGTGAGATTGCGAACCTGATACGAGGCTACATCGAAATCAAGGGGGAGAAAGTCCGATTCTCCGGGGTCGCCTACGGCAGGTTCGGGGGACAGAATTTCTCCCCGCAGTTCAGCCGGGCGGCAAAGGGCACTCTCACGACCCTAACGGGAGATTTCCCGAAGTTCGAAGAGGACCTTCAGCTCAAGCTAGTAAGAGGTGATTTCGAAGCCAAGCCAGGAAAAGACGAGCACCACCACCATCTACACCTCGGTGAGGAAGGGGGGCAGCATTGAACCTCCTGGTAGGCGCCACCGGCTTTGTAGGCGGGCATGTCGTAGAGTACCTCTTCCAGCAGGGGGAGATTTCGAAGGGAGTGTTCCGGAAGGGCTCACACCTCAAGATAATGGATGCCAACGGCGTCCAGGGTCTGGAAGCGGACCTGCTTGACCATCATTCACTCCATGAAGCGATGGAGGACATAGAGGTCGTCTACAACATGGCGTCCCCGATGCCTGACTCTGATTCAGACTTCCAGAAATCAAACACAGAAGGGCTCCTGAACCTCTTGGAGGTCGCGACAGAGTCCAAGGTGAAGGCTTTCGTCCATCTGAGCACGATTGACATCTACGGGTTCGGGGCGAAGGTCATCGACGCAACGACGCCAATCAACCCGTCAGACGAATACCAAAGGTCAAAGGCAGAAGCAGAGCGGCTTCTGGCTGAGTTTTCGAAAAGGAATGCGACCCCCAGGGTTGCGGTGATTAGGTCAGCCAAAGCAGTGGGCTCGAGGGACGAGTCTTTGGTCATCCCAATTCTGCGCATGATAGGAGACGGAAAGGTCGTCCTGCCCCCCAGTGACGCGATGTCATTTTCACATCCAAAAGACATCGGACAGGCCATGTACAAGGCAGCCACGGGCCAAGCACCTACCGGAAGCAGCTACCTGGTGAAGTCGTTCGACGCGACCCCGGGAGACCTTGCCCGCGCAATCATTGCCTCCACGGGAAAGGAGGCGGAAATCAAGGGCCAGGGGATGTTCTCTTCGTCGTCTCTGTCCAAGTACACTTCGAATCAGCTGAAGGCTTGCCCGCGAATGGGCGATCAGGATAGCTGGAAGGGTCTCGGTTACTCCCCCGCATACACCCTGAAGAGCACCTCCGATGAAATCGCGAACTGGTACAAGAAGGAACCTTGGGTAGCAGAAGGCGCTTAGGGATCTCTCAGATTCTGGGAGAGATGCGGAAGATGGTGTACGACTCCACGGACAAGAGGGCCACCGCCCTTGCCCAGCTCCAGGACGCCGAGGGAGGGGACCCCTTCCGCATACTCATCGGGACAATCCTTTCTCACAGGACGAAGGATGAAAACACGACGAAAGCGACTGAAAATCTGTTTTCAAAATACAAGACACCCGAGGAGCTGGCGTCGGCCAGCCCTGCGATTGTGAGGAAGCTCATACGCCCCTCGGGGTTTTACAATATGAAGACCAAGAACATAATGATAGCCTCCCGCCAGCTCGTCGAACAGTTCGGAGGGGTGGTCCCGGACAACGAGGAGGACCTGCTGAAGCTGAGGGCGGTGGGCCGGAAGACGGCGAACTGCGTCCTCGTGTACGCTTTCAACAAGCCTGCGATCCCCGTGGACACCCACGTCCACAGGATTTCGAACAGGCTCGGTTTGGTCAAGACAAAGAAACCCGAGGATACCGAGGCGGCGCTTGTGAAGTCGGTCCCGAAGCGATATTGGCTCGAACTGAACGATCTGTTTGTGAGGTTCGGACAGACCACCTGCAAACCCATAGGCCCGCGCTGCGACTCCTGCACCCTGACAGGTACATGCGAGTATTATCGAACGGTGGTCGCTCCGAAGCGTAAAGCTTCTTAGGACTTCAACCGACGCCCGGGCCCGTGCCGACTCTAGAACAGTCCAAGAAGAAGGTCGAAGAACTCGTTCTGGCGAAGGGATTCGGAAATACTCCTGACGAGATCGCCAACAAGCTGCTCTTCGCTTTCATCGAGCTCGGGGAGGCAGGCGACTCCTGGAAGAAGGGAAAGCCGACCGAGGAGACTATCGAGGAGCTCATCGACGTGATATTCTACGTCCTAGACGCTTCGAGGCTGATTGACCCGAACGCCGACCTGGACCTCGTCTTCGAGAAGAAGTGGTCGAAGAACATGGGCCGATCATTCCAATATGGGGAAGGTTTCAGGCCGAAGAAGGCAACGGGTCCCTAGGCCGACCTCAACCAGGTCACCTGCTTGTCAGGGTGGCAGACGTAACCCTCGTAGTTGACCCCCTTCTCATCGGTGAAAAACTCCGTCCGTGACAGGGGCTTGCCGCACAGAGTGCACTTCTGGTCGCTAGGCTTTTGCTTCACGCCGTCCCACTGCACCATGAAGTAAGTCAGGAACATAGGGGAGACCTTCGTCTTCAAGCTTGTCGCCTCAATTCATCCACCGAGTTGAAGAAAACAGCTCTTGTACTAAAGGGGTGCTTTTGCGAGAGGATTAAAGGCTCGGCCCACCCACCTCGGGTGGTCAGGTTTGGAGGCGCTCTTTCAATCATCTGTGGACGAGGTGTCGAATCTCGTCGGGCTGGAAAAGAAGGAGCTGGCCATACTGGAAGATGCCGACGACGCGGCTAACGAGCTCGTTGTGTCTGAGTTTGAGAGATACGTCGAACGCAAGTACAACCCCGAGATCAAGGAGGTCCTCAAACGCCACAACCTCATGGGGGTCCCCATCCACGAACGGTACGGTGGCCGTGGGGGCCGGCAGCTTGTGGAGGCCCTGTTCATGGAGAGGATGGGGCAGACTGGGATGGGAGTCATCACTTTCTCAGACGTCCACCAGTGCCTCGGGAGTCTGGCGGTCCAGGATTGGGGGAGCGAAGAGCAGAAGTCGAGGTACCTTCCGGCGGCTGCGAAGGGGGACATCGTCTTTGCCTATGGACTCACGGAGCCCGAAGCAGGTTCTGACCCCGCCTCACTGAAGACCACGTACACCAAGGACGGCGACGGATTCCGCCTGACGGGCTCTAAGTATCTGATTTCCAACGGTTCCATCGCGTCACATCTGATCGCTTTCGCCCGTCCGCAGGAGGGCGAGGGCGGGGTCACAGCTTTCATCCTCGACACGAAGGACAGGGGGTTCAGCGTCGACATGAGACTGGAGGAGAAGATAGGACTGTTCACGTCCGACACCTCTATGCTTGCGCTCGAGGATGCCCATGTCTCCAAAGAAGACGTCCTTGGGGCAGAGGGAAAGGGACTGTCGGTGGCCTACTCCGCGCTCCTGAACGGGAGGATCGGCATAGGATCGGGGTGCGTCGGGGTCATGGAGGACTGTCTCAATCAGGTCAAAGAGAGGGTGACCGCGAGGGTCCAACACGGCAAGCAGATAGGGAAGCACCAGCTCATCCAGAAACACGTCGCCTACATCGAATCGAGCCTTGAGGCCTGCAGGTGGCTAATTTACCGTGCCGCACTGAAAAAGGACGAATACGAAAAGGACCCGAAGAACCTCGGACTAAGGCTCGAAGCTGACAGACTTTCGGCAGTGGCGAAGTACATGTCCTCCAGATACGCATTCGAATCAGCCGACAGGGCCATCCAGTGCTTTGGAGGGTTCGGGTACTCCCTCCTTTCGCCCGTGGCCAAGCACTTCCTTGACACGCGGGTCGCAAGAATCTACGAAGGGACGGACGAGATAATGGAGCTCAAGATCGCATATTCCGTACTGGGAAGGCAGTTCGAAGCCTATCGGTGAGCTTATCTCGACCAGAGGGAATTGAGAAAACATGCAACTCCACCTTGAAGGATCAACCTCCATCAACTCTCCAAGGGAGAAGGTTTACTCTCTCCTCACAGACCCGAACTTCCTGGCGAAGACGCTCCCCGACGCAGAGGACGTCCACGTCCTAGACGGCTCTAGCCTCGAGGCGAAGATCAAGCTGAGAATAGCCGTGGTCTCGGCCGCCATTAAGATGAAAATGACAGTGAGCAAGACCGACCCTCAATCCAAGGCCACCATGAATGCCGAAGGCGCCGGCAGCGGGAGCAACATGAAGATAGAAAGCAGGTTCGACCTTTCCGGGGACAACCCGACCACGATGACTTGGACGGCTGACGCAGAAATCACCGGTGTCATGGCGGGAATCGGTTCCACCCTGCTGAAGGGGTTCGCTACGAAGAAAGTCGCCGATATCTTCTCGGGAATCACGAATGCTATAGAAGCGAGCTCTGGCTAGGATGTGAACTCTTTCTTCTCGAAAAGCCACAGGCCTAAGATGGCCATAACCACAAAGTAGATGGCGAGAATCACCAATCCCTCGGGAACCCCCGCGTGGTATGTCGATATATT
>Ga0209415_10001153_pt1 | contig 50160 bp, 53 predicted proteins | sample PeaSoiSIISIP2007_FD_187696 | JGI IMG/M metagenome (GOLD analysis project Ga0209415, IMG submission 187696) | Peat soil microbial communities from Weissenstadt, Germany - SII-SIP-2007 (SPAdes) (version 2) | ecosystem: Environmental > Terrestrial > Soil > Wetlands > Peat | place: Germany... | reverse complement strand
ACGTCTAGCACGCTTTTACGGCGCTCCGGCCAGCTTTGCGGCTTTGCCTTCCTTGGCTTTCGGCTGCCTTCACCCGGTTCCGGAGCGCTTCATCTGTAAGCGCTCCGGCCCAGCCTGCGGTCGTCCCGACGCATCATCTTATGAAGGCTCCGACGTTGGTGAATACTCGACTCGTGAAGTCCACTAGAACCGCCAAGATGAATGGTCCAAAAAACAGGATCGCAAAGCCCGACGCTACGATCTTCGGGATGAAGGTCAAGGTCGGCTCTTGGATCTGGGTCACGGCCTGCACGATCGAGATGACCATCCCGGTTACGAGTCCGAGGATGAGCACCGGACCGGCCGCCGCCAAGGTGACCAGGATCGCTTCGCGTCCCAGGGACAGGACTACGCCGTACGTCACGTCTGATAGCTCTGAAAAATCGCGTTGATCGTCAAATTCCATCCGTCGACCAGCAAGAAGATCATGATCTTGAACGGGAGCGAGATGATCGCCGGCGGGATCATCATCATCCCCATCGAGAGCAAGATGCTCGCGACGACCATGTCGATGACGATAAACGGTACATAGATCGCAAAACCGATCTCCATCGCCGTCTTTAACTCGGATATGACGAATGCCGGGACGAGCAGATAGGTTGGTACGTCATCCTGCTTGGCCGGGGGCTTCTCCTTCGACAAACTGTAAAAAAGCGATATATCCTTTTCGCGGGTTTGCTTGAACATGAACCGTCGCAGCGGGACCTGGGCCCGGTCCAAGGCGGTCGACTGCGGGATTTGCTGTCGCAGATATGGCTGCAGCGCGTTCTTGTTGATGTCGACGAAGACCGGGTTCATGATGAAGAAGGTGAGCAGCAAGGCTAGCCCAACGAGGACCTGCGTGGGGGGGACCTGCTGCGTCCCGATCGCGGTCCGCACGAAGGAGAGCACGACGACGACCCGCGTGAACGAGGTCATCAGTACGAGGATCGTCGGCGCGAGCGCGAGGATGGTCAGCAGGAGCAGCAGCTGCAGCGAGAGCGCGACGTCTTGCGGCTTGCTGGACGGCGTTACCCCGATGTTGACCCGGGGGATTGGGACAGTCGGCGCAGCCTGCGCATAGGCATAACTCGTGACCGCAATCACTCCCGCGAGCCCGAGTAGAACGACCAGAATTGCCTTGGTGCTGCGCCTCACTAGCGAGGGTGGCGCAGGCGTCCAAGGAGGGCGCCGATCGACGCCGTCTGCGCGCCGAGCGCGCGCCGGTGCGATTCGATCCACGGCACGACGCTCTCGGCCGGGACCTCGCCAAGCATCGCGAGGTGACCGCTGCCGCCGCCGACGGCGTAAAACTTCTCGCCGATCTTCACGACGTGCAGGGTCGTGTGTTGCGAGAGGTACGTCGACTCGATCACCGAGACGAGCCGCTTGTCAGCCGAGACGACGAGTCGCCCGCGGTTGAGCGAGCGGGCAATCCACCAGAAGGTGACAAGCAAAAGGCCGACGATGGCCAGCGCCTGGATCGACCGTAAAACGAAGACCAGATCCATGGGGAAGCTCGCGCTTATACCTTTTCCGCGGTCGGGTTGAGCTCGCTGATCTTGACCGCAAACTTGTCGTCGACGACGACGACCTCCCCGCGCGCGATCAGAATATTGTTGACGTATAGATCGATCGGGTCGGTCGAAAGCTTGTCGAGCTCGAACACGCTCCCTGTTTGCAGCGCGACGACGTCGCGCAGCGAAAGCGCCGTCCGTCCCAGCACCGCGCTGATCTGCAGCGGGACGTCGTGGACGAGGTCGAGGTTCGCGTGCCCGGCCTTCACGGGCGGCGTCGGCGTCATCGACGTGAAGCCGACGGGCTGCGGCTGCGGCGCAGGCCGGCGCGAGGCGGCGGGCGCAGGAGCGGGGACCGCTGCCGCTTTGGGTTGCGCTGCTGCTTGTGGCGCGGCGGCAGCAGCCGGCGCCGGCTCCGCGGCGGCACTGGCCAGCTTGCCCAGCGCGACGCCGTCGAAATCGAGCGTCACGGTCACCGTAAACTCACCGGCAACGTCGAACGTCGCGGAGTATTCGTCGAACGGCGGCGCAGGGAAGGCGGTTGCATCGCCGACCACGTCGCTCTTCACGCTCCCCGCATCGGCGCCGATCGCTTCCGCGAGGTGCTCCCCCATCGTCGTCGAGATCTGTCCGACGGTCTCGGAGACGATCGACATCTGCATCGCATCCATCTCGCCCTCGATCGGCGAGCCGAGCATCAATCCGATGATCCGCCCGAAATCGGCGACGTGATAGATCGTCACGAAGTTGATGCCGGCGGAGCCGATCTCGGTTAGCGTCGCGACAATCTCTTTTTCGACCTTGAGCGACGAATCGGCGCGTGAAGCTTCAGCCGATCCGGCCGTCACCGCGCGGTCGACCAACGATCCCATAACGCCCGCCGCTGCGGTGAACATTCCGTCGACAGTCGCGTTCATTTGTTCAGTCATGCGCGCTCAGCGTTACTCCTCGGTCCCTGTGACGACGTTTGCGACCTGGACGACCATGTTATCCTTGTGCGTGCCCGCAAAGACCTCGAACTTCGGAATGCCGTTGATGCTTGCGACCAGCGGCACGGTCGTATCCTTGTCGAAAATCACCACGTCACCGACCTGCAGAGCCATCAAGTCGGAGAGGGAGACGATCGTCTCACCCAACATCACTTGCACGCCGACGGCCGCGCGCTCGACGTTCCGCTCGAGGGCTGCTATGTCTTCTTCCGTCATGCCGCGTCCCGCGACGACGCTGGGCGACCACTGGAAGTCGGCCAACTGCGCCCCTATCGACTGCAGCACGATGTGCGGCAAGCAGAACGTCATGGCACCCTGCATATCGCCGATCTTGAGTTCGCACGAGACATATGCGACGATCTGGTCGAGCGGGATGATGCGTGGGATGAATTGCGGATTGGAATCGAGCGCTTCGATTTTGAGCGAGAGCGTCAGGAGATAGTTCCACGCCTCGCGATAGCTGTTGAGCATGCGCCCCATAAAGCGCTGCATGAGCGTGCGCTCGATGTCGGTGAGGTCGCGCAGCTTAGTGGGGAACCAGCCGGGCCCGCCGAGCAAACGATCGATGATCGAGAACGACAAATTGAGGTCGATCTGCACGATCCCGCTGCCGGGGAGCGGATCCATCGAAAAAATCGAGAGGATCGACGGGACGCTGATCCCCGAGATAAAGTCGCCGTAGCTGATTTGCTCGATCGAGACTACGTTCGCCTCGACGCGCGTGCGCAAGTAGACCGATAGCGAGTTGTTGAGCAGCCGCGTAAAGTTGTCGTGCAGCGTTCGAAGCGTCGAAAGCTGGTTGGTCGAGAACTTCTCGAGTTTCTTGGCAAACCGAAAGTCGAATGCCTTGACGGCTTTCCCATCGACCGCGATCGGAGACGCGTCGGCGCCGCCCTCGGCCGGGTTGAGCTGATTGACCAGGGCATCGATCTCTTCTTGCGAGAGGGTCGACATACTACGGTTTCTTCTCCACGGGTGCCGCCGCGGGATTCGGGGCAGCGGGCGGCGCCGCAGCGGGCTGGTCCGATTCGGTAGCGGCCTGGGCCGCCGAGGAAAGAATGACCATCTCGACGCGACGATTCAGCTGCTTGTGCTGGGGCGTATCGTTGGGGTACTTCGGCCGATATTCGCCGAAGCCTGAAGCAGAGATTCTATCAGGCGCAATCTTTACGTGCTCGACCAGATAACGTGTGACCCCGACCGCACGCGCCGTCGAAAGCTCCCAATTCGTGGGGTACGCAGAGGTCGAGATGGGCGTGTTGTCGGTGTAGCCCTCGATCCGGATGTCGTTCGTCCCCACCTTCAGTAAGCCGCCGACCTGATTGAGCAGCGCCTCGGTCTTGGGCCGCAGCTCCGCGCTCCCTTCGTCGTAGAGCGCGTTCGTCAGGAGCGTCACGACGAGACCGCGGCGCTCGATCCGGGTCTGCACCTGCGTCTGCAGATTGTGCTGCTGGACGTACTGCTGGATCTGCTGCTGCAATTGTTGCAGCGTCTTTTCGCCCTGCTGGCCTTGGCCTTCGCCGATCTGTCCGCCGTTGGGCGGATTGTTGATCGCCCACTGATTGTTGAAGCCGCCCGACATGTCATGGACGAGCGCTTGATATTTCACCTTGCTGATCGTCGAGATCGAAAACAAGATGATGAAGAGCGCGAGCAACAGAGTGATCATGTCGGCGTACGTGAGCAGCCAACGCATCATGCCGGCGGACTCGAGCTTCTCCTCCGGCTTCGCTTTCCTGAGCCGCGACTCGTTGGCGCGAGCCGCGGCCTTTGCTTGTACGGGCATGGTCCTGTGCTACGCCGTCGCGCCCGCCGGCTCGCCGACGCCGCCGCCTTGGCCTTCGGCCGCCGCCCCGCGCTGTTCCGGCTCGAGGAATGCCGTGAGCTTCTCTTCGAGCAAGCGCGGATTGTCGCCGGCTTGGATCGAGAGGATCCCCTCGATCTGAATCTCGCGCAGAAGCAGCGTCTTGGCGGTACGTTCCTTGATCTTCGTGCCCATCGGCAGCCAGAGTAAATTCGCGAACAGGATGCCGAAGAACGTCGCCACGAACGCGGCGGCCGTCGCTTCGCCGATCGAACCCGCGACGTTCCCCTCGCCCGTCGCCTTGGCGAGACCCTGCAACATGTTGATCAGACCGAGGACCGTCCCGATGATTCCAAGCGTCGGCGAGTAGCCGCCGAGGTTCATGAAGACCTGCTCGGCCTTCGCTCCATGCTCCTGATTGAGGCTCACTTCGGTCTCGAGGATCCGGCGAATGATCTCGGCGTCGCGTCCGTCGATGACCAGTTGAATGCCCTTGCGCAAGAACGGATCTTCGAGCTCGTTCGACTCGTTCTCGAGCGCCAGCAGCCCTTCGCGCCGCGCCTTCTCTGCAAACGAGACCAGCTGCGTGATCATGTTCCGTTCGCCGAAGTTCTTCTCGAAGAACACCGACTGGACACCGAGCTTGAAGCCGTTGATGAACGTCCTGAGCGGGAACGAGAGCATCGTCGCACCCAGCGTCCCGAAAAACACTAAGATGAACGCAGCGTATTGCCGTATGAGAATCGAGAGATCGGTGTGTTCGATGAGCGCGGAGACGAGGACCGCGCCGAACGCCAAGACGATCCCGACTAAGCTCGCGATATCCAAAGCGACGGGCCTTTCAGGGTGGTCCGGGGGCTATCTAAATTGTCGGCTCGGGGACAAGGCAACATTACGGCGAGCGAGCGAGCACCCCCCGCTTGGTGCTCAGGGCGGAGGCGGGCCGTGGATCTTCCTCTTGAAGTCGATGATCCGCTCGCGGATCTCGTCCATCGAGTCCCGGACGATCAGCTTGTTGCCCGAGGTGAGCGTCACAACCGTGTCGGGCGTCTCTTCGAGCGATTCGATCAGGTCGGCATTGACCATGATGGGGTGACCGTTCAGCCGGCGCAGGGGGATCATTCAGCCGGTGTGCGGTGTCCCCCCGAGGAGTCCCTGGGCGAGGGCCAGCCCTGAGGTGGTTGGCAGCTGGACTGCCCGCCGAGCCCAAGAGTGCTGATCCAAGAGCGCAATGGCCCGGTGCTCGCCTAAATGGACGAACAGCTCGGCTAGCGAGACCTCGCCCGCCCCTGAGAGTGCCGCGGCCTCCTGTGCGCGTCCGAGGTAGCGGCGGGCGGCGGGTTCGTCCCCGGCCCTCAAGGCCACGCAAACACCTGATCCGAGCATCAGGGTGGCGGTTCGCGGACTGACCACTTGCATCGCTTCGTCGATCCTGCTCAAGGCTTCGCCCGAACGTCCTCGCCGCAGCAGAAAGTTCACTAGGTCGACGCTGGAGAGGTCGTCGCGATAGTGGTCGCGCGCCCAGCGGAACGCCTCCTCCGCCTCCGCGAGCCGACCCAGCTGCTCGAGCGCCCGGGCCCGGTTGAGGCGCAGCGGCTGGGCTTCGGGGCGGTTCTTCAGCCCGAGCTCAAACCACGTCAACGCCTCGGCGTAGCGGCCTTCGGCGACGAACGTGACGCCGATCTCCGAGTGCGCCTTCCAAGCCGAGATCTCATCGTCGACGACGAAATTTTCGCCGGCGTACTCGCCGTCCGCGACCGCCGCAGCGAACGCGTCGCGCGCTTCCTTATAGCGGCCCAGCCGCGCCAGCGCCTTGCCCACGGTGAAGTGCGCGTTGGCAAGGTGCGGCGTCGCGACGAGAGCTTCGTGCGCGATCGCCACGGCACGCTGATAGTCGCCGCGCTGCTCGCAGTACAAGTCGGCCAGCAACGCGAGCGCCCCGGGCTTGAAACCACGCGTCTGCCCGGCGAGCATGCGTCTGACGCGCTCGAGCGCTTCGATCGCTTCGTCGAACGCCTCGGCCAGCACCGCCGATGAGGCGAAGTTGAACCACTGGTACGGATCGTCTTGCGCGGTCTCGAGCGCGCGGCGGCTGATGTCGAAGTTGCGCGCCGCCTTGTTGCGCGCCGCTACGACGTCACTCAGGTAGCCGCGGTGATCGATCTCGAGCGCCGTCGGGACGGCGTCCATCCCATGCTGACTGCCGTCCAAGCACGCGAATTCGTGGACCGGGTTGCGGTACCGGATCCGAGGATGGTTCGGAAAGACTCGTAGGAGGGCGTTCGTCATCGCGCCCGTTCCCTTGAAATCGTCGACGAGATTGCGGCAACGCACCCACAGACCGCACAGATGCGCGGGCACCGTCCGCAACGCACGCAGCTCTTGCGCCGTCTGCGGAGCGAGCCGTTCGTCTGCGTCGAGGACCAGAATCCAGCGGCGGGTTGCCATCGCAAGCGCCTCGTTTCGCGCCCACGAAAAATCGTCGCACCACGTCCGTTGCTCGATGTTGGCGCTGAAGCGCGCTGCAATCTCCAGCGTCGCATCGGTCGAACCCGTATCGACGATGTTGATCTCGTCGACGACGCCGCGCACGCTTTCCAAAGCATCCGCCAAGAAGCGTTCCTCGTTGCGGACGATCATACACAAGCTGATCCCCGCCGGACGCTGATCCCATTCGCGCGGCGGGACCGGCAGATTGAACGGCAACGCCGCCGTGCGTGCGGCATCGCTGATACGTAGCGCCATCAATTGCTCCGTGAAAAAGAGACACGAGCCGGACCGCACGATGCGGCCCGGCTCGTCAGACTATTTCCTTACCGTTTCAGTGCGATGACGGTCTGCAGGTCTTGGTCCGCCGTCGTGATGCTGGCGCTGTTCGCCTGGAAGGCGCGCTGCGCCGCGATCATCTTGGTGAACTGATCGGCCAGCGAGACGTTCGATTCCTCGAGCGCCCCGGAGACGATCGCACCAAACCTGCCGGTGCCCGCGATTCCGATCTGCGGCAAGCCGGAGTTCGCGGATTGTGTATATTCGTTTCCGCCCTGCCGAAGCAGGCCCTGTTCGTTTTGGAACGTTGCCAGCGCAAGCTGAGCGAGCGTCTGACTTTGGCCGTTCGAAAACGCGCCCGTAATCGTGCCGTCTTGTCCGATCGTGATGTTCTGGAGGGTCCCTTGGGTGAAGCCGTTCTGCGAGATCGTCGTCGGCGTCGAGGCCCCCGAGAGCGAGGTCATATTGGAGAAGTCGAGTCCGATCGGACCCGGCGTCGCCGTAACGTTAATCGGGTTGTTGGTATTCGCGACGGCGCCCCATTGCGTGACCGTGAGTTGGTCGCCGGCGCCTGCCACGCCCGTCGGTTGAGTCCCGATCTTGTGAACGGATGCCGCGGTCGCGACTCCGACACCGGACGTGTTGATGAACTGTCCGTTCTGATCGAAGAACACGTACGAGGTGTTATTGGTGAAGACCGTGCCGTCGGTAGAGCTGACCGTATACGACCATTCCGTCGCCGCCGGCACCGCCGAGCCGAGCGTGTTGTTGACGTTCGCCGGGAGGAGCATACCGGCAGGGACACTGGCGGCAGTCACCGGGCTGAAGGCGACATTGACCAGATGGGCGTTGCCCAGCGAGTCGTAGATCGTTGTCGAGATCGTCTGCAGCTGCGCGACGCCGCCGGGGGTCGCAGCGCTTATGTACTTCGTCTGATCGAGATTCCCGCCGAAGCTGACGTCGAAGACCTTGTCGTTGGTTGGACCCGTTTTCGCCCCGAAGCCCGTCCCCACGGCCTGCGATTTCAACCCGATGGGGATCTGGAGACTGGTTGGGCTCGAGCTCGGCGTCACCGTACCGGCAGCGTTGGCGGCATAACCGAGGACGGCTTTACCACTTGCCGGATCGTAGAGGATGCCGTTCTCGTTGAGTGAGAACGCGCCGTCGCGGGTGTAGACGGGATTCGTCGCGACACCATTGTTGGCAGCGAGGTCGCCGAGGACGAAAAACCCGTCCCCGTTGATCGCGAGGTCCGTATTGACGCCCGTCGTCTGAAGGCCGCCCTGCGAGAAGTCCGATGAAACCGACGCAACTTGGACCCCAAGGCCCTCTTGCTGCGCGTTGGTCCCGCCGAGCGTTGCGCTCGGTGCGGTCGGGAAGGCGGACGTCTGATAGAGGAGGTCCTGGAAGTTGACGTCTTGCGCCTTGAAGCCGTCCGTCCCGACATTTGCGATATTGTTCGAAATGACGTCGATGTTTTGTTGCTGGGCGTTGAGGCCGCTGACGCCTATGAAGAGTGAGTCGCCTGCCATCCTTGACCTTTCGTTTCTAAGCCATCCGCAGCGCGTCTCTCAATCGGCGCCGCGGCAAGAGCTCCTTCTCAGGTCCGCTCTTGTCTAGTGATTTTACGTTGCTTTGTCGATGATCGCCGCCGAGTCGATGTTGGTGAAGACGTTCTCCTTCATCGATTGGCTGTCTACCGCTGTGATGACCGTGCGGTTCTTGATGCTGACGACCATTGCGACGTCGCCCATCACGAACAGCGATTGTTTGGATCCTTTGGCCGCCGCCTTGTCGGCCATCGAGTTCATTTGCTGCAGGTCGCCCGGCGAGAGCTGGATGTTGCGCGATTGCAAGCGCTGGAGTGCGTGCGCCGAGAACTTGAGCGGTTCACCCTGCGGAACGTCCGCCGTCTGCCGCAGAACCTCGCGAAACCGAGGTCCCGACGTTGGCGGAATCTGGACGGGCGTGCCGGCCGGACGCGTGACCGGATTGGTCGCGGCCGGAGCATTGGGTCCATCAGGGCCGGTTAGGCGGGGATCCATGGAGCTCTACTTGATACCCGTTATCGAAGTCGTCGGGAATGTTAAGGGGTTGCCGTTTTGATCGGTGATCGGATTTCCGTTGGAGTCGACCAGCGTGACCGACGGCTGACCGTTGACGATTTGCACCGCTTGGACCGTGCCCGTCTGCGTCGAGCTGTTGCCGCTCGAGTCAGTGCTGACGACCTGGACGGTCTTCCCGATCAGTCCGGCCGACTGCATGACGGAGAAGTTCGTCTGGAAAGTCTGAAACGCCGTAGCGAGATTCGTCTGAGATTGCAGTGCGGAGAACTGCGCCAGCTCGGCGATCGACTGCGTGTCGTCCATCGGATGCAGCGGATCTTGGTTCTGGAGCTGTGCGGTGAGCAATTGCAGGAACTGAAACTGACTCACCGAGCTTGGATTCGACGCCGCGGTCGACGAATTCGCCCCACCCTGTGTCGAGCCGGGTTGGTTGGCGTTGATCAGCTGCTGGATTGCCGGGGCGACGTTCTGATTGTTCTGAGACGAGATCGGGGTGACTGCCATAATTACACCTATGCGAGGTAGTTGAGGACGCCCGCTCCCGCGGCCACCGCGCTCGGTGGTGCGAAGGACGGGATAGCGGAGAGCGGATCGCTCCCGGCATCATCTGATGATACAAGGGGCGCGCGCAGCCCGAAGCCATACCGCTGTTGCGGTTGCGGCTGCTGTTGACCGAACATGTTCGTTCCGCTGTTGGAAAGATCGACGTTGAAGCTGGTCAGCTTCAGGCCGGCGTCCGAGAGCGAGCGCGTGAGCTGGTTCTGGTTTGCAAGCAACGTGTCGCGAGCTTCCGGCGTCTGCGCCACCACCGAAGCGTTGACGGACCCGGTGTTGTCGACGGTCAGCTTGACGTTGAGGTCGCCCAAACTCTCGGGGACGAGCCGCAAGCGGACTTCCGAAGTCGTCCCGAGGTCGCGCATCATAATGCCGCGCAGAAGTTGCGCGACGACCAGATTGGGATCAGCCGTCGTCGGCGCCGTTTGCTGCGCAACGGGTGTGTTCAAGGTTGACGACGGCGGAGTTTGCGCGTCCTGGATCACGCCGAGGGATGCGAGGAGCGGTTGAACGTTCCCGGTGCCGTTCGATGCGGCCGGGGCCGCATCGTCCGTTTGGGTCTGGTCTGGGAGCGAGGCGCCCGTCTGGATCGCGTTCGCGTTCATTGCGAGCGCGCGCTGGAACGCCTGCAGGAATGCAGCGACCGTTGCGTTGGGCGCAGCGGCGGCGCTGCCGGATGCAGCGAGCGTTGCGGTCGCTGCCCCTCCGGAGGTCGACGTCGATCCATCCTTCGCGTCCGGCGACGTCTGTTGCGACGTCCCCGACGATGCCAGCGACGTCGGTACCGGCGTGTTGAACGCCGAGAGAGGATTAGCACCAAGATCAGCAGCGGCATTGGCGGCCCGCGTCAGCGTCCGCCCAAGGAGCGTCCCTCCGCCGGTCCCGGCGGCATCGAGCGATGACGACGCGACGAGCGATTGATTCGAGAGCGGGGTTTGCGCCGTCGTCTGGCTTGGCAACGACGTTTGCGCGGCCGAAAACGCCTGCGCACCTGCGATCGTTTGCGCTGCGGTCTGCGGAGAATCGATCGAACCCGATAACGCCGTGAAGGCACTCTCAAGGATCGACTCCCGCGAGAGCCCGCTGCCCTGTGAACCTATGTTCCCCTGCGCCGGCGCGCCGTTGAGGCTCGCCGTCGTTTGAGTCTGGTTCGGGGCTGGGTTGCCTCCCGCCGCATTGGCGTCCAAGGTGTTCCCAGAGAGTCGGTTCTGCTGCCCCATCGAGGTTCCGAGCGCTTTGTTCACGATCGCGCCTAAGTGTCGCAATCGATCCAGCAGCGCCGCCGCATCAGGCGGCCCGTTACCGGGTGGCGATAGCGCGGATGCAAACGCAGTCTTGAGATTCGCAACGGAGGCGTCATCAGTCTTGCCGAGCGCCGCGCCGACTTGCTGAGCAAGATTCGATGCCAGCGTCGAGACGATCTGCGTCATCGAAGTGCCGTTCGCAAGCAACGCGGAGATGCGATCCGACAGCTGCCGCGCTGCATCGCTCATATGAACGTTTTTCCCAATCATTTGGGCAACGATCGCGTTCGCCGCGGTCGCGGCATTGGTCGGCGTCGAAGCGGACGAGCCGACGGGCGTACCGTTCACGGTCAGCGCAGCGACGAGTGATTTAAATTGTGAATCGCTGACAGCCGACGGCTGACTCCCGCCCGATGCGCTTGCAGATGCTGCGCCGGACAGTACGTTTGCGAGTGAAGAGATTATTGCTGGAAGAAGTATCACGTTTCACCTCCCTTCCGTGGGTAGTGAACCGAGCCCGAGTGATCGCAAAATAGGAGCAGGCCCCGGGCGGGGTCTAGTACAGTCTTCGGCCGGAGCAGGCCAAAGCTTCAGTCCTCCGCGACGGTTTTTTCACCGGCTTTGATTCTGAGACTGGGTGATCTTCGCCGCCACGTCCGCAGGGAGAGCCTCCATCACTTGGCCGACCTGGTCGGGCGTCATCTGGGCCAGGACGCGGACGACGTAGTCGATCGGGAGCTTTTGCGCCAAGCCGGCAACGCTCTCGGGGTCCATCTGGGACCAGACAGTGGCCGTGCGCTTCACGTCAGGGTCGGGCTGCCCGGCCGCCGGGCCGGCCGCAGCGACCGCTTGCGGGCCGCCGCCGGACGACCCGGGAGGAGCCGCCGGCGCAGGGGTCGCCGCGCTGGCACTGCTCTGCGCCCCGTTGACCTGAGTTTCGAGCGCCTTAATCCGGTCGTCGCGAGCGGCCAGGTCCTTGCGGTTCTGCTCGACCTGCCCGTTGAGGATCTGGATCTCGCGATTCTTGTCGGTGATCGTCTGCTGCTGGGCGACGAAGTGCAGCGGCCGGCTCGCCTGTTCCCAGACGGGCTGGGCCTTGGCGATCATCGGCGCCAGGGGGCCCTCAAAGATGATCTTGTGCGAGGGCGGCCACATGATCGCGCCGACGAGCGCTCCTATCGCAGCCAGCGGCAAAACGATTTTTCGAATCAGGGCGCCGATCTTGAGCCTGCGCTTCGGTTGCCGGGTTACCATGAGGACGTCCCTCCCAAGGCGTTCGACTCCCGCCCGTGCCGGCGAGAGTTGAGATCGTCGATCAACTTTTGTTCGGTCGCGGCTTGCTCGTTTTCGAAGGTCTCGCGCCGGCGCTCCTTGAGCGTCTCGAGGATTTTCTTGTCCCTGCGCGCCATCAGCAAGGCGACCTTGGCATGCTCTACCTCGAGGGCGAGCGCCGTGACCTGCACTTCGACCTCGCGTATCCCGCGCAGCACGTAGTCCATGTGAGCGTAGTAGTTATAGAGCTCCATCGCGTCGAGCTCCGCATGCTTGACGCGCAGCTCCTCGCCGGTTCGTTCGTAGTCGGCGCGCATCTCCGCGAGTCGTTTTTCGGCCTCGTTGAGGGCGCGCTGAGCCAGCGCGAGCAGCCGCTTCTTGTCGCGTTCGATCCGATCGCGATGGTCGAGAACCGTCTGGAGGCGAAAGCGGAAGCGCGGCATCAGGCGAGTGCGAAGAGGCTCTGCAGCGCATCGTCGAAGTTCGACTGTTCGTGAATGCCCTGACGCAGATAGTGGCGGATCGATTCGATCTTCGCGAGCGCGAGATCGACCTTCGGGTTCGATCCGTGCACGTAGGCGCCGATGTTGATCAGGTCTTCGGCTTCGCGATAGGTGGCGAGCATGTCGCGCACCGCCGAAGCGGACGACAGGTGGACGGGATCGACGACGTCGGGCATGACCCGGCTGATGCTTCCTAGGACATCGATCGCCGGATACTGGTTGGCCGCCGCCAGGGCACGCGAGAGGACGATGTGCCCGTCGAGAATCGAGCGGACGGCGTCAGCGATCGGCTCGTTCATGTCGTCACCGTCGACCAAAACGCTGTAGAGAGCAGTGATGGTCCCCGACTGCGCGCAACCCGTCCGTTCGAGCAGCTTCGGCAATAGCGCGAAGACGGACGGCGTGTATCCGCGCGTCGTCGTTGGTTCCCCGATCGCAAGCCCGACCTCGCGTTGGGCCATCGCAAAGCGAGTGACGCTATCCATCATGAACATGACGTCGAGCCCTTGATCGCGGAAGTACTCGGCGATCCGGGTCGCTACGAACGCAGCCTTGATGCGGACGAGCGCGGGCTGATCGCTGGTGGCGACGACGACGACGCTGCGCCGCAAGCCGGCCTCACCCAAGTCGCGCTCGATGAAGTCGCGGACTTCCTTCCCGCGTTCGCCGCACAGCGCGATGACGTTGACGTCGGCCGCCGTATTGCGCGCGATCATTCCGAGGATCGTCGACTTTCCGACGCCGCTGCCCGAAAAGATACCGACGCGCTGACCTTTGCCGACGGTCAAGAGCCCGTCGATCGCGCGAATCCCGAGCCCGAGCGGCTTGTCGACGCGCTGGCGTCGCAATGGATCGGGCGGTGCATTGACGACCTCCGCCCGCTGGCCGGCGATCGGGCCGCCGCCGTCCATCGGGTGTCCGATACCGTTGATGATCCGTCCGAGCAGCGAATCGCTCAGGACGATTTCGAGCGGCCGTCCGAGCGCGACGACCTCGGAACCCGCACCGATCCCGGAAAGATCGCCGAGCGGCATCATGAGGACCTTGCTATCGCGGAAGCCGACGACCTCGCACAATACGGGGTCGGCGTTGCGGCGATACGAGACCATGCAAGTCTCCCCGATCGACATCGCGGGACCCAGGCTCTCGATCACAACGCCGATGACCTCGCGCACCTTTCCGTTCAGCCGGATGAGGTCGCGCGAGCGTATCTCGGCGAGGTGTTGCTCGGCCGAGAACGTCAGGCTCAATTGACCGCGGCGCGCTCCAATAGCGCCCCGTTTTCGATGGGGGCGACAACGACGTCGTCCTCGACATGCAGGACGTGCTTGGCTTCATCGAGCTGGGTCGCGATCTTGGCATCGACCGAGCCCGATTCGGTCTCAACGATCACGCCGCCGCGGTCGACGCGTTGATCTTCGATGATGCGCATGTGCTTGACGTCGCCGAGCGCAAGCACGTCATCGCGGTGCTCCTTCATCCGTTCGAGATCGGCAGGATGAACGCGGACGGTGACGACCTCACGTTCGAGCAAACGTTGGATCGCCGCTTTCGTCATCTCGACGACGATGTCTCGATCGACGTCGACCACTTTGTGAACGATCCGCTCGGCGATGCCCATCGCGAGTTTCACGATCTCCGGCTCGGCTGATTCGATGATCTTGTGCCGCTCCGCGCGGGCCATGTCGACCAAGCCGCGCATCGTGACCACCATTTCGTTCATCTCTTGGTCGGCGGAATGGCGTCCGGCCTCGCGGCCCACTTCGAAACCCTGATTGTGCGCCGCCTGAGTGACGGCGCTACGTTGCGCGACGCCTTCTTCGACGATCGTTTTCGCTAGGGCGCCGGCGTCGCTGACGAGCGACTGCGCACCTTCGGCCGCCTCGTCGATAATCGAGGCCGCCTCGGCCCGCAGTGCATCCCAATCGATTGACGGCGCCGGCGGAGCGACCGGCGCCTTCGGAGCCTGCGCAATCGGAGCGCCTAGGACAACGCCCTCGGACGCATGACCGTTACTCGATACCGCCGTCGAGGGGGCGGCGGGCACGCCTAAGACATACTGCTCTTCACTGAGAGTCGCATTTTTGACGACGCGGCCCATCTAAAGGCGCTCCGCCCAGCTATACAAGCCGATCTTCCTTAGCAGAACGGGCGACGACGATCGATCCGTTCTCCTCGAGCGTGCGGATGACGTCGACGACCGCCTGTTGCGCTTTGCCGACGTCGCGCATGCGTTGCGGGCCCAAGAGCTCGACGTCTTCCTTGAGCGATTCCGCTGCGCGCTGCGACATGTTCTTGAGGACGCGCTGCATGAGGTCGTCGTTGGCCGTCTTGAGCGCAAGCGCCAGGTCTTTTCCGTCGACCTCCTTGAGGACGCGCTGGATCGCGCGGTCGTCGAGATTGACGATATCTTCGAAGACGAAGAGCAGGTTCTTGACTTCCTGCATGACCTCGGGGTCCCGCTTGCCTAGACCGTCGAGAATGTTCTTTTCCGTCTCGCGATCGACGTAGCCCATCACCTGCGCCAATGCCTCGACGCCGCCGGCCTTGGCAAACTGCTGACCGCTGACCAGCAATCGCCGGCCTAAGAGCTCATCGAGCTGCTCGATCACTTCCGGCGCCGTCTTTTGCAGGATCGCGATCCGCATCGCCACTTCGGCCTGCAGTTCCGGCTCAAGCGCGGAGATGACCGCACCGGCCTGATCCGGTTGCATGTAAGCCAAGATCAGCGCGATCGTCTGCGGATGTTCGTCCTGGATGAACTGGAGCAGCTGGGCCGGTTCGGTCTTCTTGACGAGCTCGAGTGGATTGCCGTGCTTGAGCGCGGCGAAGAGGCGATTCGTCATGTCGTCGGCTTGGCCGGCGCCGAACGAGAGCTCGAGAATCTCCTTGGCGTATTCGATCCCGCCCTCGTTGATGTATTTGAGGGCGATGGCTCGCTGATACGCTTCCTGAATGACGGCGTCGCGTTTTTCGATCGGGACCGTCGAGATCTTCGCGATCTCGACGACGACGCGTTCGACTTCGTCTTGACGCAGGAACTTGAAGATCGTCGCCGCCAGGTCGAGACCCAACGTGATCATCAAGATAGCGGCCTTTTCCGGGCCGGGGATCTTGCTGACGTCGGCGTCCGCTTTCCCCTCGGTGGCAGCGGTCGCTCCGTGACGGGCAGAGACGATCGGCGAATCTGGCATCATGGCAAGGTCACTCCGCTAACCAGAGCTTCAGCAACTTCGCTATGCTGTCCGGATTCTCTTGGGCCACAGAGGTGACGTAATTAACCATTTGCTCCCGCGTGATGTCCGCCGCCGAACGGACCGGTGCGGCGATGCCGGGCGCCGTGTCGAGCATCGGATGGTCTTCGAGCAACGGCAGCTCTTCGGTGAGCGCCGTGTCGAACGCCGGCATCGGGACTTCCATCGGGGCACCCGCGCCGCGACGGCGCATGTAGAAGAAGGCGCCGGCGCCGCCCAGCAGGGCGACGATCCCGAGTGCAACGAGCGCGCTGATCGGAATCCCCAGGACGGTCGTCGGCACGCCGACCGGGACGTTCTCAACCGCGACGGCCGGATTGAACGGAATCGCTTCGACGGAGACCTGATCGCCGCGCGCGGGATCGATCCCGGCCGCGGCGGCAACAACATTGCGAATCTTGGCGACGTCAGCCGCCGTGACCGCGTATGGCTGGTTCGCTGCAGCCGGAGCGCCGGCCGCTGGAGCTTGAGCGGGCACGTTCACGAGGACCGCGACGCTCGTGCGCGTCACGCGCCCCGGTGCGTCAATATGCTTGGTGTCTTGTTCGGTGATCTCGTAGTTGCGCGTCGCCTTGTTCTTACTGTAGCGCCCGTTGCCTTGCGCCTGCGTCCCTTGATAGGTGGGCACGACGTTGGTCGTCGTCCCGGGGATGCCTTGCGCAGGAGCCTGCCCGTTCGACGTCCCTTGATACTGTTCGCGCTCGGTCTGTTCGGAGCGAACGGTACCTGTCGGGGCGTAGGTCTTCGAGTTGGTGTCGTTGACGTCGAAACTCATGTCGGTCGCGACGCGAACCGCGGACTTCTTCGGGCCGAGCGTCGCGTCGAGCATCGACTGAATATTTTGTTGGAGGCTTTGCTCGTAGCGCTGCTTGGAGACGAGTTGATCTTCCGTCATCCGCAGCGCAGAGGCTTGCGACTGCCCATCTTGGCCGCCCAGCGTCTGTTGCGGAAGCAGAACATTGCCGTCTTGATCGACGATCGTGACGTCCTCGGGACGCAGCCCTTCCACGGCCCGCGCGACCAGCATCGTGATCCCGGTGATCTCCGACGACGTGAGCGACATGCCCGGCTTCGTCTTGACGGCGACTGAAGCGGTCGCTGGCGCTTGCGATGAGGTGTAGAGGCGCTGGTCCGGAATCGCAATGTTGACCCGCGCCGCTTCAACTGGGTTGAGCCCCGAGATCGTACGCTGCAGCTCGCCTTCGATCGCGCGCGTCTTGGCAACGCGCTCCTGGAAATCGGTCATCCCAAGATTGGTGCGATCGAAGATCTCGAAGCCGACGCCGCCGCCCTTGACGACGTTCTCGCCGGCGAGCGCGACGCGCTCCTCGTATACGGTCTCGGCGGGGACGAGGATCGTCGTGCCGCCGCTGCTCAACTGGTAAGGGACCTTCTCGTCCTTGAGCTTTTGCGTAACGGCCGATGCGTCTTGGGGAGAAAGATTTGAAAAGAGCACCGTATAGTCGGGCCGATGCAAGCCGTATAGCACGCCAAAAAGCACAAGCGCGACCCCGGCGACCGAGGCCGCGGAGATCGCGATGACTCTGTTGGTTCGGCTTTGCGCTTCCCAGAAACTGCGGACGCTATCCGCGACGCTAGCCCATGACGTTCTCATCCGATCCAACGATTGAGATTACCTAACGAGCGATTTCGAAGCGACGGCACATCATGGATGCCCCGTCGTCAAAAGCCCTCAAAGACGGCCTACCTTGGCCTTGGGTCTGACCGGAGTTCCCTCCCCGACCATCTTGCTAGAGTGTATCGGCCGCCGCTTACCGTGTCCTTAAGGCGCCTCCGATGCGACGGGGATCACCGTACGAACGCCGACCGCTCTGGCCCAATTGATACAAAGTCGATGGGAACTCCTAGCGACGAACGTAAAAAATCAACATACGTGAGCGCCGCTACAGGCAGATCGCCGAGCTCGTGGGAGTGCGGCTCGAGCTCCTGCTGCCAACCATCGTGCCAACGAACGTCGGCTTGCCCGTCGGAACCATATGCCGTGACGACGCCTACGCGCTCGAGCCCGGAGAGAACGTCGAGCTTGGTGAGGACGACGCTCGTCAGGCCATTGACGCGCCGTGCGTACCGCGCCGCGACGGCGTCGAACCAGCCGACGCGGCGCGGCCGCCCGGTGACGGTCCCATATTCGTGACCGCGATCACGTAATCGCTCCGCGATGGGGCCGTCGAGCTCGGACGGGAACGGCCCGCTGCCGACCCGCGTGCAGTAGGTCTTGGCCACGCCGATCACGCGATCGATCGTCCGGGGGCCGATCCCGAGGCCAATACAAGCTCCCCCGGCGATCGTATGCGAGCTCGTCACGTACGGGTACGTCCCAAAGCCGATGTCGAGCATCGCCGCCTGCGCACCCTCGGCCAGAATCCGCGCCCCGCGCTCGAGCGCTTCGTGAACGAAGGCGACGCCATCGACGACGTGGGGGACGATCCGTTCGGCCAATGCCAAAGTCTGCCTCACCTCGTCTTCCTCTTTAGGGGCGTCTGACAGACCCGAGAGCACCGGCGCGCTGGCGCGAATGTTGGCTCGGATCTTTACGGCAGCGACGTCCGGCGCAAGGAGGTCCCCGACCGTCACGCCGATGCGCGCGACCTTGTCGACGTATGCCGGTCCGATGCCGCGGCCGGTCGTCCCGATCGCGCTACTCCCGCGCGCGCGTTCGAGTTGCCGATCGACCAGCGCGTGATGCGGGAGCACGAGGTGCGCCCGGTCGGAGATCTTCACGCGCCCGATATCGACGCCGAGGGCGACGAGTACGTCCAGCTCCTGACCGAGCGTTTCCAGATTGACGACCGTCCCTCCGCCGACGAATAAGTCGACGTTGGGGACCAGCACGCCTGACGGGATGATGCGTACGGCCAGGCGGCGATCGCCGACCTGAATCGAATGGCCGGCGTTGTCCCCGCCGCCGAACCGCGCCACGATGTCGTATTCCGGCGCAATGAGATCGACGACGCGACCCTTCCCTTCGTCGCCCCACTGAATCCCGACGACGACATCGACTTTCCCCGAACTCATCGGCGAATTAATCGCCGCGGAATTCGAGGTCGCCGGTGTCTCCGGTCGGGAGCGGACTGACGCCGTTGAACGTCGTCATCACGAATTCGCTGAAGAGCGCGTTCGGCCAGCCGAAGTCTTGACGCGTGAACTTCGTCGGCGTGTTCGGATCGAATGCTTCGTGCAGCAGATGGTCGCCCGGATCGCTGGCAAGCAACTGATTGAGGACGTCTTGCCGCTCCTGGGGGTTCGTCGTCGTCATCCCCTGCATGATGAGTGCTAGGGGCCAGACGTAGTTGTCAGGTGTGTGCGCGCTGCCGATCCCGCGCGCAATGCTGCCGGTGTAGTAATACGGGTTATCCTTCGAGAGCAAATAGCGGCGCGTGTTGGCGTAGACCGTGCTCGTCGCTTTGGTGTAGCCGATATATGGAGCCGAGAGGAGGCTCGGGATATTGGCATCATCCATGAGGACGGCATTGCCCAGGCCGTCGACTTCGTAGGCATAGACGTAGCCGTAGTTCGGCGTGAGCACCTCACCGTAGGTTTGGATTCCATCCTGTACTTCGTTACGCAAACTGCCGGCGCGCTGCGCCTTGATGAGGTTGTGGTAGACGTCGCGTTCGATCTCTTGCAGATCGCCGAGTGCGACGACTGCCATCATCTCCGACGGTATCAGGTAGTTGTAGCGGCAAGCGTCGTCCGAAGGACGGAAGCCCGACCAAATCATCCCGGTGTACTTGACGGGATTGCCTTTCCCACCGCTCGGCAGCTCCTTATGCGTGTAGCTCGAGTTGCGGGGATGATCTTGCTCGCGCTCCATCGTTTCGAGCGCTTTGTCGAAGCCGCTCGAGAGTTCTCCCGTAAAAATCGACCCATCGCCCGTCTGTTTCCAGTACGTCCACGACAGGACGATCGGATACGCCAGGGAGTCGAGCTCGAACTTTTGTTCCCACACGCGATAGTCCATCGTGAAGGCGTTGGCGTATGGATCGATCTGGAGGTACTTCCCCATCCGGGCGATCAAACCGCGCAAGAGACTGGCTACCTGCGGGTCAGTCTTCGCAAAAAAGAGATAGGGACGAACCTGGGCGCTCGCGTCGCGGAGCCACTCCGCTGGGATGTCGCCGGTCTTCACGTACGACGTACCATCCGGCGCTATCGTCGCTTGGCGGCTCGTATTGAGCAGCGCCGCTCGGTACATCGCTTGGAGCCGTGGATTCGCGTTCTGATAGTCGGCCGCGGCCCGGGCAATCGTCTCAAGCTCGACCGAGGAGGAAGGAAGCGGGGCGAAGATGAGCGCGAGAACGGCGCACATGGTAAACCAGTGCGGAAATTTCGAGCGCATTAGAGTCCGCATTTCCTTTCTCGTGCGGCTAATCCTAGCCGCCCTTTATCGTGTTCGGCCATTGCTCGAAAAGATGTATGGCAGGAAGCTCCCGGAAGCGCCCACGGTGATCCAGCCCATAGCCCACGACGTAGTGATCGCCGATCTCGAACCCGCGGTAGCGGATCGGGACGTCCGCGATCCGTCGCTGCGGACGGTCGAGCAGCGCGCAGACCGCAACCGAGGCCGGCGCGCGGCTGCGCAGCGCCCGCACGACGTACTGCAAGGTTAAGCCAGTGTCAACGACGTCCTCGACGAGGATGCAGTGGCGCCCCTCGATCGAGACGTCGAGGTCCTTCTCGAAGCGCACCGCGCGATTGGGACCGCTCGAATCGTAGGGCGTCAACGCGATGAGGTCGAGTTCGCTGGGGATCGAGACGGCTCGAGCCAAATCCGCGAGGAAGATCGCCGAGGAGTTGAGGATCCCGATGAGGAGAGGCTCGTCGAACGCGTAGTCCGCCGCAATCGCTGCGCCGAGTTCTCGAACTCGCTCGCGTAGCGTCTCTTCGTCGAAGAGGACGCCACCCGTCACGCGCTGGGCCGCAGCGCCTCGTATTTGCCGAAAAGCCGTTCGACGTCTCGCTTCCCAAATAACTTGACGTTCAGGGACGGAAAGCGCTCGCGAAAAAGCCGTATCTTGCGATTCTTCTTCGTCGTCAGACTCTGCTTCATCACCGTCACCTCGATATAGAGATCGAAGTCGGGCAAATAGAAGTCCGGCGTGAACGCTTCGGTGACACTCCCGTCATCATCGAAACCGATTGCGAAGGTGTGGGGCTCGTACTCCCAGCGAATCGCGTAGAAGTCGAACAATCTCGCCAGTTCTGCTTCACTTGCATGTGCGAATGAAGGCACCTTCGGCGTCATGTACCCTTAAGTTTGCTTTCGCAGCGGTTCATCCCTCTTCTAGCAACGCAGCTAACGGTCCATGCGTTGCAGCGTGCGCGCGCAAGACGCGATAAATCAGGGGTGCGGGAAATCCACTGCGCTCGAGAGCGCGCGCTGCGCTCGGATAGCTCAGCGACGGCTTGGTCCGCAGCAATTTCTCAAGCGCCGATCTCGCGCGTTCGTCCTGCGCGATCTCCGATGCCGCCACCTTACGTTGTGCAACGTCGCGATCGATCCCGCGGCCGACGAGTTCGGCGACTAGCCGCGCATCGCCCAGCGGTTTGCGCTTGGAGTGAACGTAGAGCTCCGCGAAGAGTGCATCGTCGAGGAATCCGGCGTTTTTGCAGGCAGCGATCGCTTCACTAATCGCGGCGTCGGCGAAGCCCTTGCGCTCCAGCTTTGCCCACAGCTGTGCTTCCGTCAACCTCCGTGCCGCCAACATCCGCAGCGCCGTCAGCTTGGCTCTTCGCGGTGGTGGCTCGGCGTTCACACCTCGTCTTCGGTTGAGGCTGCGACGCTCGCGGCGGCGGCGCTATGGCCGTTGGTTGAGACGGAGGCCTTGAGCGCCTCCCGGATCTTCGTCTCGATCTCGCCGGCCAGCTCGATATGCTCTTCGAGGTACACCTTCGCGTTCTCGCGGCCTTGACCGATCCGCTGGTCGCCGTAGGTGTACCATGAACCGCTCTTGCCGACGATGTTGCGTTCGAGAGCGACGTCGATGATCGAACCCATCTTGCTGATCCCGCGGCCGTAGGTGATGTCGAACTCGGCTTGCCGGAACGGCGGCGCAACCTTGTTCTTGACGACCTTGACTTTCGTGCGTGTCCCGACGACGTCTTGGCCGATCTTGATCTGCTCGAGCTTGCGCACATCGAGCCGCACCGAGGCGTAGAACTTCAACGCGCGTCCGCCGGAGGTCGTCTCGGGATTACCGAACATCACGCCGATCTTCTCGCGCAGCTGGTTGATGAAGATCATGACGCATTTCGAGCGCGAGATCGCGGCCGTGAGCTTGCGCAGCGCCTGCGACATCAGCCGCGCCTGCAAGCCGACGTGCGTGTCGCCCATGTCGCCTTCCAGCTCGGCCTTGGTGACGAGCGCGGCGACTGAGTCGACGACGATCACATCGACGGCGTTGCTGCGCACGAGCATCTCGGCGATGTCGAGTGCCTGTTCGCCGGTATCCGGCTGCGAGACGAGCAGGTTGTCGAGGTCGATTCCGAGCGCTTGCGCGTAGGTCGGATCGAGGGCGTGCTCGACGTCGATGAATGCTGCGGTTCCACCGGCCTTCTGTGCTTCGGCGATCGCGTGCAGCGCGATCGTCGTCTTACCGCTGGACTCCGGACCGTACACTTCGACGATCCGTCCGCGCGGAAAGCCGCCGACGCCGAGTGCGAGGTCGAGGGCAATCGAGCCGGACGAGATGACTTCGAACGCCATCCGCTCCTGGAAATCGCCCATCTTCATGATCGCGCCCTTGCCGAATTGACGCTCGATCTGCGCGAGCGCGTTGCCGAGGGCTACTTGACGTTCGTCTTGCGCCACGAAATGTGTGCTCCTACAACTTTTGAGTGATACGGTCCCGAGCGTATCGGTGTTGCGTGCCACAAGTCTGGCATTGTCTCTCCACGCCCGTCCCGTCCTCATTCACGCGCTCCGGGCCCGCATCAAGGGCCAAAAGGCGCTTACTAGCGACCTACTTGGCAGGCCAGGCATCGAACTCCTGTTCGATTTGAAGGCGCTCCGCCCCGGGCTCCGCGCCCCCCAAGCGAAGCTTGGGGCCCCCAAACTATCGGGCCCCTCAACAGTTAGCGCAAGGCTCGGTTCCCCGAGGGGGCCCGTAACAACATTTCCGTGTTACGCGGCCTCGAACAGGGCGTCGAGGAACTGCGCTGCGTCGAACGGGCGCAGGGCGTCGGGGGATTCGCCCAGGCCGATGAACTTGATCGGGACGGTCAGCAGATCGACGATCGCGATGAGGACGCCGCCTTTCGCCGTCGAGTCGAGTTTGGTCACCACGACACCCGTCAACGGCGTCGTCTCGTTGAACAGGCGAGCCTGCGAGATCGCGTTTTGCCCGGAGGTTCCGTCGACGACCAACAGGGTCTCGGCCGGCGGCGTTCCCGTCTCGCGCTCGATGATGCGGCGCATTTTCTTGAGTTCTTCCATGAGGTTCGTCTTGGTTTGAAGGCGCCCGGCCGTGTCGATCAGTACGACGTCGATCCCGCGCGCTTTGGCGGCGGCGAGCCCATCGAACACGACCGCCGAGGGGTCGGCGCCCTCGCGTCCGCGGACGAACTCCGCCCCGCTGCGCTGCGCCCAAATCTCGAGTTGCTCGGCTGCCGCGGCTCGGAACGTATCCGCCGCGACCAACAACACGCGCTTGCGCTGGGATCGCAGCAAGCTCGCCAGCTTTCCGATCGTCGTCGTCTTCCCGCTCCCGTTGACGCCGACGACTAAGACGACGGCGGGTTTCGCATCGAGTGCGAGCCCGTTCGGTAACGTCAAGAAGGTGCCCAAATCTTTTTTGAAACGTGCGATCACTTGATCGGACGTGCGCCACTCTTCTTGCCGGACGACGATTCGCAGGCCCTTGACGATCTTCTCCGTCGTCTCAACGCCGAAATCCGACGTGAGCAGAATCTCTTCGAACTCATCCCAGAACTCGTGGTCGATCGGCCGTCGCGCCTGCGCTAGGGTCTCGACCGCGGACATCCGGTCGCGGAAGAGCCCCAGGCCCGAACGCAGCTTCGCGAACCAGCTCACGGGCGAGGCGTTCTCGCCCCCGCGAGAGTGCTACTGCCCCGTCTGGACCGTTGCGCCGACCGAGGTGGCGCCCAAGCCGTTCGATCCCGGCAGCGCTTTCCCGACGGCCGTGTCGGCGTCGACCGATATGATCTGGATCTTGCCGACCGGCGACCGCGACGTCAGCATCTTGCCCGAATCGGGATCTTTTATCTGCCGAATGTTGACGACGTCGAAGAACGTGCCGACCGTCACGCCGGCGGCCGAGCCCAAATTGATGATGAAGCTCTGACCGTCGACCGCGATGATTTTGCCCGACAGCGACGGACCCGCCGGCGCACTCGCGACGAATTTCGTCGGATCGAGCTTGTTTGCAACGTCTGCCGCGACCGTATTGATGAGTTGGCCCATAGTCGTGCTAGTGAATTGCGTGTTGCTGTACGAGCCGCCGACGAACCCGCCGGTAAAGCCGCCGAGGCCGCCGGTCGACCACGACGTGCTCGACTTCGACTCCTCGTCGGGGAACGACTGAAGGATTTGGCCGGTCAGCGCATCGATCACGCGGACCGCGACGCGCAAGGTTACGCGCTGCGTCCTGACGCTGGCTCCCCCGACGAAGGGGAGCCCGCCGCCGAACCCGCTGCCGCCGCTTTGACTCGTCAGTGCGAACTGGAGAACGTTGCCGACGATCAGATAGCGCGCCCCGATCAATTGACCGCTCGCAACGGCGGTCGCGGGCGAGACTTCGCCGACGTTCCCCAGCTGGTGTTCCTGCAAAATGTTCGTGAGCTTGTTTCGGTCCACGACGCTAAACTTGCCGCCGTTGACGAGCTGGTCGGTGACGAGATCGGAGATCGCGACGCCCGGCTGAAATGCCCCCCACCAGTTCGACGTCAGCCCGCTCGTGTCGAAGTTAAGAACAGCGACGACCGGTCCGGCGGCACCGGCTACGCCCGGGGCGACGACGCTCAAAACAGCAAAAGCAAAGGCCGCGAACAGAAGGCGCATTTTCACACTCCACAGCATCTTTGTTCGGCTTTCTGGGGAAGCGCTCGCGCTACCCTGCAAACGGAATCACACTTCGGCTTCGCGCGGCTCGTTGTCGGCGTCGACGCGATACACCCAAGCGAGCACTTCCGCGACGACGATGTAAAGCTCGCGCGGCAGCAACGATCCGATCTGCAGACGCGAAAGCGCCTCGACGAGGCCCGGGTCCTCGCGCAGCGGGACGTTGTGCTGCTTGGCGATGGCCACGATCTCCTCGGCAACGAGCCCGTGTCCCGCGGCGACGATCTCGGGAGGCTGGCTCGAGACCGGATCGTACTTGAGTGCCGCAGCGGCTGCGCGGGGCGTGGTCTTCCTGCGGAAATTGTAATAGCGGTCGTTCACGCGCGCAGATCCAGTCCGCTCGCGGGCTCATCGTCCGGCGCGTTCGCCGCCGGTGGGGCTGCCGTCGTCACCGTCGCGCCGGCTCGCGAGACGGCCTGGGACTCGAGCGAGACGACGTTGTAGCGCATCTGTTCCAGCCGGCCGCCGAGCTGATCAAGTTTCGACTTGAACGCCGCCGCGTAGCGCGGTGTCTCCGATTTCACCGAGACGTTCACGGCCCGACCGGCGGTTTGCAAATCGACCGCGACGATCCCGACGTTCTTCGTATCCAACACGAAGGCGATATGGAAATTGTCCGCGTCGAGCTGTTCCTTGCTCTGCGGCTTCTCCCGCGAGATCGTGATCCGAGCGGGATCTTTGTCACCCATGAACGGGAGCGGGATGCTGATCGTCAGCGCTCGAGGATCGAGCTGAGCGACGGCGTTGTTCAATTGCGCCGCCGTCAACGCGGCGAGCGCATTCTGCGCGGCCGCAAGCGAAGCGGGGCTCGCGTTCGGCGGCGGCTGTACGATGAACGACTGCAGCTGCGTTTTCAAATCGTAGTCGATCGCGGCCGTGCGTTCCGCGATTCTCCCCGCGATGACGGGATCTTGGCGCGCGATCGTCGTGACGTCGGGCTGCGGTGCGCCCTGGGTCTGCGCGCTCTGCGGATGCGGCTGCTCGCGTGCGGCGTGCGACGCCGCAGGCGCGCTACCCGGCTGCGCCGCCGCCTCCTGCGGCACCGGCGCTTGCGTCTGTTCCGGGAGCGCTTCGGGCAGCTCCGGAGCAGCACGCGCGAACGCTTGCAGCATCTGTGCCAGCTTCGGCTCGGGACCTTCGACGACGTGACTGATGTAAGCCGACAGCTGTGCCGCGAAATTTTCCGAGCGGGGATCGAGATTCGAGACGAACGCGGCGATCGTTCGCATCGTGTTCACGCGCGGGTCGGCGTTTCCGAGCGGCAACGCGCGCTCGAGCGCGGCAAGGGCGACGGGCAGGCGCTGCGGGGTCTCGAGCGCGAGCTTCGCGGCCGCGACGTTCGTCGGCGTGACCGGGATGTGCAGGCTGCGCAGCAGCAAGACCGGCTCGCGATAGGCTTGCGCGGAGCGTTGTGCCGTCACCGACGCAGACGGCGCCGGCGTAGTGGGCTCCCCCGTCCCTGGCTCCGGGGGCGCTGCTGCCGCGGCCGGCCGCGCCGACGTCTCGATCCAGGCGGGGGTCCGCGAGGCGATCGACGGTGCGACGCGGATCGGCGGAAGCGGCACGCCGCGCGCCGTGGTCGCGTTCGGATTTGGTGCGGCCGGAGCCCCCGGGCGGGCTTGGCTCGGAGCCGGAGCGATCGGCGGTTTCACCGTCGCGCGCGCCGCGATCAACCGCGCTTCGATCAGCTGGTCGGTCTCAATCGCGCGCGAGGGAACGGCGATCGTTACCCGCGGATAGCCCGTCGCGGGTGATGACCCTTGTGCGCTGGTTTGGCGAACCACTTGCTGCGGCTGCGCTTGATTCGGCGGCGTCGCGCCTGGCGGCGTCTGGGTTGGCGGCGCTTCCGTAGCCTGCGCTGCGGCGCCCGGTTGCTCTTCGGTCGAGGATGCACTTTGCGGGTACGCCGCGGCCGCCTGCGGCTCGGGTAAGGTGGCAGTTCCGACTTCGGGCAGCGGTCCCGGCGTAACGATCAACGACGAGAGCTCCTCGGCCAGACCGGCGGCCGCCGACCTTGCGGACTGCGCGGAGGCTTGCTGAGCGCTCGTATCGACGCCGAGATTGCGCACGATGATGCGATCGCCGTCAAAGCCGGCGACTTCGAGGACGAGCGTCTCTCCCGGTCTGACCGTCGGCGGGAGCGACGCGGCGACCCGCTTGCCGAGTATTTCGAGCAAGTCCGTCAGACCATTAAACGGCAAAACGCGCGCGGCGACGATGTCTCCGCTCGCCAGTAACGTCCGCAGCGCTTCCGCATCCGCTTTGAGCGCGGCGACCTCGAGGGCAACGGCATCGGTCGCGCCGGCACCCGTCCCGGAACCGGCAAGGGGATTGAGGCTCGACACCGCTCCCGCCGTCCTAAGCGGTGAAGTCTATGATATGCTCGCCGTCGCTGTACTCGGCCAGCTCGACTGCGTCTTCGGGCAGCGGTTCGCCCGGTTTGTGCTCGCGGCGGCGACGGCCGGGGCCCCCGCCCTGACGCTCGCCTTCGGGGTTCACCTTGTTGCCTTCGAGCGTGTCGGTCTCCCGCACCGTCTCTTCGCGCTGCTCGAGCTGTTGGACGAACTGGTTCTGAGCGGCGATCTGTGCAGCACGCGGAGCATCTTCCGCCTGTTTTGCAATTCCGGCGGTTTGGGTCTGCTGTAAGATTGCTCCCTGCAAGTCGACGGGCCGGATGGCCACCGAGAACCCTCCTTCTACCTTATATCGTCAGCGCGCGGCCGCGGCATCAGAGCCGGGGCCTTCGGGGTTCCGTCGGATATATTTCTGCTTCACGTTGGGATCGCCCTCACGGTAGCCCAGATCGGCGCGCAGGCTCCGCAACTTGGTCCGCAAGTGGATGACCGCTTGGGCGTGGATCTGCGAAACTCTCGATTCCGAGACGTTGAGAGCGCCCTTGATCTCCTTGAGCGTCAGGCCCTCGAAATAATACAGCGAGATCACGGTCCGCTCTTGTGCCGGCAACTCGTCGACCGCCTTGCACAACGCAGCTTTGATCTCGCGCGATTCGACGGCGCCGGTCACGTCGTTGCTGTTGTCGCGCAGCGTATCGAGTAGCGGGATCTCGTAGCCCTTCTCGTTGGGTAAGAACTCTTCGAGCGAGAGGACCGACGTACCGCGGATCTTTTGCATGAGTACGTCGAGCTCTTTGACCGTGAGGCTCATCCGCGCCGCGACCTCTTCTTCGGTCGCCGCACGGCCCAACTGGATTTCGAGCTCCTGATAGACGCGCTCTAGTTCGCGCGCGCGCTGCCGCACGGCGCGCGGCACCCAATCGAGCGCGCGCAGCGCATCGAGGATCGCGCCGTTTATGCGCGTTATTGCGTAGGTTTCGAACTTGACGCCGCGCGCGTCGTCATATTTCTCGATCGCATCGATGAGGCCGAGGATGCCGTCGTTGATCAAGTCGTTGATCTCGACGTTGGGGGGAAGATTGATCGAGATGCGCCCGGCGACGTACTTCACGAGATGGAAGTACTTGTGTACGACCTCATCGCGTGAGTACTCGTTGCCGCCGATGACGTACCGCTGGCCCCCGGCTACTTTCAACCGATGCTCCCCGGCCTGTTGAGACCTATTCCCTGTAACCTATTCAGAAGCGACCTGCGGTCCTCCCTTTGTACCTCTTGTCACTGTTGCACAAAGGGTGCCTCTCGGCTACCCCGGCTTCGGCCGAGCGAAGCTCCGGAGCAGCTCGGGAATCTCGTCGATCCCGGCGACTCGATCGACGAGCCCTGCCGCCGCCGCCGCCCGCGGCATTCCGTAGACGACGGACGTCTCCGCGTCCTGGCCGATCACGTAGCCGCCCCGTTCCTTGACGACCCGTAGTCCGGCGACTCCGTCCTGCCCCATCCCGGTCAAGATGATGGCGAGCGCGGCGGCCTCAAACACTTCTGCGACCGACGCTGCGGTGACGTCGATGCTCGGAACGTGCAGCGCACCGAGCTCGTCCTCTTCGAGCACGATCACGACGCGGTCGCCGGAACGATGGAGGCGCAGATGCACGCCGGCCGGGGCGAGGATCGCGCGGTACGGGACAAGCGCCATGCCGTCGGTCCCCTCGACGACGTCGAGCGGCCCCGCGCTCGCGAGCCGATCGGCCAGCGGTTTGGTGAATCCCGGCGGCATGTGTTGCACGATGATGATCGGGATCGGAAAGTCACCCGGTAGCCGCGAGACGATACGCGCGAGCGCGATCGGCCCGCCGGTCGACGCTCCCATCATCACGCACCCGAACGAGGCCCGAACCGGCCGCGCTCTCGGCCGCATCGGTGTGATTATTTGCGCGGGCCGCCTTCCGAACGTCCGCACCTTGTCGACGAGTTCCCGACGCAGCTTGACGATGTCGACGTACGCGCTGTCCGGCTTCAGTATGAAATCGATCGCGCCGAGCTCGAGACCGCGCAACGTGATCTCTGCGCCCTCACGCGTCAGCGCACTGACCATGATGATCGGCGCGTTCCGTTCCGCCGTGAGCTGCTTGATCGCTTCGAGCCCGCCGATCCCAGGCATCTCCACGTCCATCGTGATGACGTCGGGCGCAAGCTCGCGCGCCTTCTTCACGGCTTCTTCGCCGCTCGCCGCGGTCGCGACGATCTCGAAGTCATCTTCGCCTTCGAGCATCCGCGCGATCGCGCGGCGCATGAAAGCGGAGTCGTCGGTTACGAGAATCCGGATGCGGCGTTCCAAAGTGCCGTTAACGGTTCCGGGAGCCGATTCTGGGATCAGCCCTGAAGTAGAGCACATCGACGACCGCACCCGTTACAACGAAGACCATCGCGAAGAGCATCAGGCAACCGTTCACGACCGGCATATCCCGATGCGAAATTGCATCGAAGGCGAGCCGCCCGATCCCAGGCCACGCGAAAATGTGCTCGGTGAGGACGGCGCCGCCCAGCAAGATCCCGGTCTGCAAACCGAGGACCGTGATGATCGGAATCAACGCATTGCGCAAAGCGTGATGCACCACGATCGCAGTCTCGCCGAGCCCTTTGGCGCGCGCCGTTCGGACGTAGTCGCTGCGCATCACGTCGAGCATCGAACTGCGCGTGATCTTGGTGACGATCGCCAGCGGGATCGTGCCGAGCGTGATCGCCGGGAGCGCCAAGTGGTGCAACTGGGAGACGATCGAGGACGGATCGCCGCGCCCGGAAATCGGAAAAAGATTCAGTCCGACGCCCGAAGGTAACACGCCAAAAGCGTACAGCAGCATCCAGCCCAACCAATAGACCGGCAATGAGACGCCGAGCAGCGTGAGACTCGAGATCGCCACGTCGCCCGCGCCGCGATGGCGCAGCGCCGCCAAGATGCCCAGCGGGACACCGAACAACGTTGCAAAGATCATCGCTCCCGCCGCGAGCTCTGCCGTCGCCGGAAAGTAGTGGACGAGTTTGTCGCTCACGGGTTCGTCGTCCAGGATCGACGTCCCCAGATCTGCGTGAACGACGTGCTCGACGTATGCGTAGAGCTGGACATACCACGGGCGATCGAGCCCGAGCGCTTTCGTAAGCGCCGCGACATCGGCGGCGCTCGCGTGTTCGCCCAGGCGGATCGTCGCCGGATCGCCGGGGATCGCGTGCATGAACGCGAAACTTGCGACGACGATCGCGGCAAGGACCGCAACTAGGCGTAGCGTACGCGCCGCGATGAATGCTGCCAAGGCTAAGCCCGCGCCGCGTGGATCGAAAATACGGCTGCCTGCACGTACAGGTATGCCCATTGCGTAAGGGTGAAGTCGTTGCGGTCACGCTGCAGCAGCTCGGCGAACTTGGGGGTGCGCGCGAGCTGCTCGAACAGCACGTCGAAGCGCGCCGGACGCCGTTCGAGAAAGCCCATCAGCTTGTGACGATGCCGCAAGCGGCCATAAAAGGACGACTTGACCGCGCGCTCGTAGGCGCGCGCCGGCCCGGTGCGCGAACGGCACGCAGCTGCGACGGCGGCTGCGGCGAAACGTCCGCTCATCGCTGCTTCGTGGATCCCTTCGCCGGTCGTCGCATCGACCAAGCCCGCCGCGGTCCCGCCGACGAGGACGTTGTCGAACGCGATGCGCGGGCGTGGAGCTCCGCCGTACAACAAATTGCCTTCGGTCTTGGCGTGGTAGCGCGTTCCGGGGAAAAGCCGCGATTGCATCCTCGCCAAGAACGCATCGAGCTCGCGCCGCAGCTCCGCGCCCGGGACTTTCGCCTGGACTCCCAGCCCGATCGAGAGATGATCGCGCTTAGGAAACATCCATGCGATCACCGGCCGGCCGTTGAGCCCGACGAAATAGTGCATCTCCAGCGTCGTGTACGTCTGCGCAACCGCGGGCCGATCGAGATAGACGCGGTACTGAAGGCAGGTAATCAAACCGTCGTGCCAGGCGTCGTACGCAAAGCGCTGGTCGTATTCGAGGCGCGCAGTGGAGCCCTGCGCCAGAAAAACGGTCCGCGTCCGGACGCTCTTGCGTTCGCCGCTTTGGAGGTCGGCGTACTCGACCACCATCGTATCCCCGTCGCGGCGCATGCCACGAAAGAGGGCATTGGTACGAATCTGCGCGCCTTCCGCCGCGGCGAGCGACGCGATCGTTCCATCAAGCTCTTCGCGAGTCGTCGTGTGCGAGGGACCGACGTTGAAATCGTAGCGCTTGCCGGCCGGTGAGTGTAGCGCTATGACGGGCGGATCGCAATGCACGATCGCTCGGGGTAGATCGAACTGCTCGCAAAAACCCGGCCGCAAGCCGGCGGCGCAGACGCGCCGCTCACCGACGACGGGGTCCTTCTCCAAGACCAACGTCGCAACGCCCGTCCTCGCAGCTTCGCGGGCTGCCGTCCCGCCCGCGGGGCCGCAGCCGACGACCAAGAACTCCGTCGACTCCACCTGCATATCTTCTAAGAGGACTCGGGGTGCCCCCCGGGCAAAAGCGTGCCGTTCAAAGCGCCCGACGCCTGCCGTCAGGGCTCTTTCTGTGTGTAAGGCGCCGGCCGGATTTCGGCCCAGCGCGCTCCGGGAGCAAAAGGTTGGATACTTCAGTAGCGATCGAACTCGGTTTGGGTGCCGGGGTGCTCGCCATCGTGTACGGCGTCGTGTTAATCGGCTGGGTCTTACGTCAGCCGGCGGGCAACGAGCGCATGCAAGAGATCGCCCGCGCGATCCAAGAGGGCGCCATGGCGTTCCTGCGGCGTCAATATACGACCGTCGCGATGGTCGCCGCCGTCCTCGCGATCGTCATCGCGATCGCGCCGCCGCCGCTCGGCTGGGAGGCCGCGATCGGCTTCATCATCGGGGCGACGCTCTCGGGTGCCACGGGCTTCATCGGCATGATCGTCTCGGTGCGGGCCAACGTGCGGACGGCCGAGGCTGCGCGCGGTGGACTCGCGCCGGCGCTGGCCTTGGCGTTTCGCGGCGGCGCGATCACCGGTCTGCTCGTCGTCGGGCTGGGGATCATCGCGGTCAGCGGCTACTATGCCATCATGCTTGCGGTGAACGCCGGCAGCAGGGATCCGGTCGGTGATTCGCTCGCTGCGATGGTCGGACTCGCGTTCGGCTGCTCGCTGATCTCGGTGTTCGCGCGCTTAGGCGGCGGCATCTTCACCAAGGCTGCCGACGTCGGCGCCGACCTCGTCGGCAAGGTCGAAGCCGGAATCCCCGAGGACGATCCGCGCAACCCCGCCGTCATCGCCGACAACGTCGGTGACAACGTCGGTGATTGCGCCGGCATGGCAGCCGACCTCTTTGAAACCTACGTCGTGACGACGGTCGCGGCGATGCTATTGGGGCATCTCGTCCTCGGTCCGAGCCTGCAAAGCGCGGTGACGTTCCCGATCATCCTCGGCGCCATCTCGATCGTCGCCTCGATCGTCGGGACGTTCTTCGTCCGGATGGGGAACGACGCGCGCGGTTCGATCATGGGCGCGCTTTATCGCGGGCTCGTCGTTTCAGCGGCCCTCTCGGCCATTGCCTTCTATTTCGTCTCGAAGATCGAGTTTGCGAACGCGCCGGGCACGCCGGCGATCAGCGCGTTCGGCGTGTTCATCTGCTCGCTCGTCGGGTTGGCGATCACGGGTCTGATCACGTTCATCACGGAGTACTACACCGGGACTCAGTTCGCTCCGGTGCAAGGGATCGCAGCCGCTTCGACGACCGGCCATGCGACGAATATCATCGCGGGTCTTGCCGTTTCGATGCGAGCAACGGCGCTGCCGGCGGTCGTCATCGTTGCCGGTATCCTGATTTCGTACGGGATGGCCGGCATCTACGGCGTAGGCATTGCAGTCATGGCGATGCTCTCGATGGCAGGGATCATCGTCGCGATCGATTCCTTCGGACCGATCACCGACAACGCCGGCGGGATCGCCGAGATGGCGGAGATGCCCGAATCGGTCCGCCGCGTCACCGATCCGCTCGATGCGGTCGGCAATACGACGAAGGCGGTAACGAAGGGTTACGCGATCGGCTCGGCCGGACTAGCGGCGGTCGTCCTTTTCGCATCGTTCATCCAAGAGCTTTCGGACAAGTGCCGGGCTGCGACCGGCGCGGCGTGCGCGAGCGGCGTTTCCTTTAATGTCGGCGACCCCTACGTGCTGAGCGGCTTGTTCATCGGGGGACTTTGCCCGTATCTGTTCGCATCGCTTGCGATGCAGTCGGTCGGGCGCGCCGGTGGTGCGGTCGTCGAAGAAGTCCGGCGACAATTCCGTGAGATCCCCGGCATCATGGCCGGGACTCAGAAACCGGACTACGGCACAACCGTCGATATCGTCACGCGCGCGGCGCTCAAAGAGATGGTCGTCCCGGCGCTGATCCCGATCGGCGTACCGATCATCATCGTCGTCCTCTCGGTCCTCGGCGTCCTGCCGGGCCCATCCGGCGCACAGATGATGGGCGGCGTCCTCGTCGGGTCAATCGTCACCGGCCTCTTCCTCGCGGTCGCGATGACCAGCGGCGGCGGTGCATGGGACAACGCGAAAAAGTACATCGAGGACGGTCACTATGGCGGCAAAGGCTCACCCGCGCACGCGGCGGCCGTTACCGGCGACACCGTCGGCGATCCCTACAAAGACACCGCCGGCCCCGCGATCAATCCGATGATCAAAGTGCTCAACATCGTCGCCCTGTTACTCGTCGGTTTCCTGGTGCACTAGCCCCCCGGGGAGCGCTCGGCGCGCAGGCGCGTCAATTGTACGGCGTGGATGAACCGGGCCAATTCGGAGACGACGAACGGATGCGGATCGACGAACGCGATGCCGTGCTGGACCTTCGCTCCTTCTTTGAGCACCTTCACGACGCGGCCGCGCATGCGCATCTCTTCAAACGGCTTGACGTTGGATTTCTTGACGACCTTGCGCGCCCCGAATGGCGAGATCTCGGTCTCCTCGTGTTCGCCCTCGTAGACTTTGAGATACTGATTAGGCAGCGTGAACACAAAGTCGATCAGCGTTCCTTCGGGCATCTTCTCGGTCGTCTCGAGCCGCATTCCGCCCAAACTCAAGTCGCTGCCCGTCCCCGGATGCTTCCCGAAACGGCCCGGGACCGTGTAGAATATTTCGAACTCGACGGTCGCACGATACGCAGAACGCTTGGTCCCGAGCTGCGCCGCAACTTGCTTGGCCATGGAGCTGTCCGTCGTCTGATTGCGCATCGCTTCGCGCCGCTGCAACTCGAGCGTTTCGGAGATGATCCCATCTTTGAGATCCTGCTTGATCCCTGGGAACGCGATGCCGTAGTCATACAGCACCATTCCCTGCGTGCGGCGGCGGGTCATGACGCGCCCGTTCAAGCGCAAGGGCGGCTTGTTGTGCCGGTTCCAATCGAAAACGATATCCAACCCGATCTCGAGCGCGATCGGGGCCCGGATCCTGCAGCCGGTCTCCGAAATGTCGATGAGCGTCGCCATGAAGTCGGGGTTGAACTTCAGGTGCACGGTCACGGTCGTCATCACGGACTGGCGGAAGGAATTGCGGCGGGGCTCGCCCGGCGCGCCTGCGGCTGGAGCGGTTCGGGGTGCCGCTCCCGGCGCCGCAGGGCCTGCGGGCGGCCGCTGCTGCGCCGCCTGGGGGTTTGAACGCGTGCCGGACGGCGGCTGATTCGTAGCCATTGACTGGGCTACTGCGTTCTGATCCCTCGAATCCCCTCGCACCGAAAGTGCCACCCAGGTGGCCGTAGCGCGCCATAGACTCTAGCGAACCGCGAGGGAGGTTGACGTGGAGGAAGTCATGGTGTGCCCCGACTGCAACCGTGAGCACAGCGACCCGGGAGAGGCGAGCCTGGGCCTGCGGGTCCGCTGCATCGATTGCGCTCTGGATCTCGAGCTTGCGTTCGTCGCGACGGTGCTCGTTCACGTGGCGGTCTCACCAGCGGAGCGTCCGGCCGCTTAGTTTTCCACAGGCGCTCTGAGGGCCAGCTGCACCCATATGCTATTAAGGTAGTAGCGGGCGGCAGCGTGCTTCATTTCTTAAAGGCGAGTTATACATCGTGTATATCGCCTTGCTTGACTTGTTAGCGCGCTGTCCAATGCGCCGCCCTCATTTCGTAGGTAGTATGAGCCATACTACCTCGACCGCTTAGGGGGTTGGCTGTTGTTTCTATTGGCTGATGCCTCGCCTGTATTCACAGAGGCGCCGGCATTCGTAAACGCGGGTGATACGGCTTGGCAATTGACGGCGGCGACGTTCGTCGGCTTGCAAAGCGTCCCTGGACTCGCGATCCTGTACGCGGGACTAGCGAAGAAAAAGTGGGCTCTGAACTCGGGCGTCATGGTCTTCTACGCCTTTGCCGCCGTTATGGTGACCTGGGTGCTTTGGACCTATCAAATGAGCTTCGGAAAGCCGCTGGCGCTCGGACCGGGGATCCTCGGCGCGCTCGTTGGGATCCCGACACCATCGACATCGCCTGATATTGAGATTGGGCAATCGATCATTCCGCTCGCGGCGGGCGGAATGCCGGCGTTGCATTTTGCAAGCTCGGCGATGATCTACTTTCAGTTCGTCTTCGCAGCAATCACTCCGATCCTGATCGCCGGGTCGGTCCTTGGGCGAATGAACTTCAAAGCCTGGATGATCTTCGTCCCGGTCTGGAGTTCGCTCGTCTACTCGGTCGGCGCGTTCTCGCTCTGGGGCGGTGGCTGGCTCTCGCAACTCGGCGCCGTCGACTACTCGGGCGGGTACGTCATCCATCTCGCTGCGGGAATCTCGGGCTTCACTGCCGCTGCGGTCGTCGGTCCGCGTCTGATCGCCGACCAAAAAGACTTCCCGCCGAACAACCTCATCATGGCACTCGCCGGCGCGGGGCTACTGTGGCTCGGATGGAACGGCTTCAACGGCGGCGACCCGTACTTCGCAAATGCCGACGCTGCAGCCGCCGTGCTCAACACCAACATCGCGACCGCCGTCGCGCTGCTGGTTTGGTTGATCGCCGACTACTTTGCGCTCGGACATCCGAATGCGGTCTCGATGATCAACGGAATGATCGCCGGTCTCGTCGCGATCACGCCGTGCGCCGGTTTCGTGAACGGCTTCGGCGCGATCTTGGTCGGGTTAGCGACGATCGTGCCTTGGCTCACGGTCACGTTCTTATCGAAGTGGTCGCTCTTGAAGAAAGTCGACGACACATTTAGCGTCCTGCATACGCACGGCGTCGCCGGTTTGGTCGGCGGCATCATGGCAGGCCTGATCGCCGATCCTGCGATGATCGTCTACCCACTTGCTGCAGGAGCACAGCCCAAGGGTGCATCGGCGGTGAGCGTCACGGGTCTTTTCTATGGGAACCCCGCGCAGCTGCTCGATCAACTCGAAGCTGCCGCGTTCATCATCGTCTACAATGCGATAGCGACGTATATCATCCTCAAGATCATCGGCCTCATCGTCCCACTCCGCGCGACGGAAGACGTCATGGAAGCCGGCGATCTTGCGATCCACGGCATGGATCCCATGCCGGCCCCCGGGACCTAAAAGCTCTCGCGCTTCGATACCACGAGGAAGGGGGGCGTCACCGCCCCCCTTCTTCATCGTGCCTTGGGGTTAGAGTCTCTCATCGAGGAAGCGTAGGAGGCGAGGGGCGAGATACGAGCTGAATCCTCGTGTACCAAGCACTGGGAGGTGTCGTATGATTCAGACGAAGGGGTTTTTGCACATCACGATCGGGGTGACCGATCTCGATCGCGCGACGACGTTCTACCGCGACATTCTTGGATGTCAGCTCGTGCGACGCAATCCGATCATGTCGTTCATGAAGACCGGCGAAGATTTCTTCGTCTTGACGCAGACGGGCATGCACGTTCCGCCGAATCCGGATGGTCCACCCGCCGTTGGCAACACGCTCTTCCATCATGCGATGTTGATCGAGCCGGAGCAGTTCGACGATGTCCTTGCCTATCTGGACGAGAGACGGATCGCGTACAAGGATTGCACCGCGATGGGACATACGACGTTCCCGGGCCGGCGACACGTCTACATCAAGGATCCCGACGGGAATAGCATCGAGCTCGCGACCGAAGTCGTTCCCGAGGCTGTTTGAACTCACGCGTCGTCATCGTCACCGGTGGGACATCGGGGCTCGGGCGTGCGATGGCACTCGCGCTCTTGGATGCCGGACACCGGGTCGCTGTCGTCTCACGGACCAAAGCGGCCGTAGACGATTTCGTCGAGGCAGCGGGGGGACGCCGGGCAGGCGACCGCGTGCTCGGCGTCGCCGGCAGCGTGCGATCCGCCGAGGACTGCGAGCGCGTCGTGGAAATGACGATTTCGCATTTCGGCTCGCTTGACGGCCTGATCAACAACGCCGGCGTTCACCTTCCAACGACTCCTGACCGCGTCAAATTCTATGAGCTGCCCATCGAGCAGTGGAGGTCGATCGTCGATACGCACCTCGGCGGTTCGTTCCTGATGGCGCGCGCCGTCTCGCCGCGCCTGATCGAGCGCGGCTGGGGCCGCATCGTCAACCACGTGACGAACTACGACACCATGCTGCGCCAAGGCTTCACGCCGTACGGCGCAGCGAAGGCGGCTCTCGAGGCCGCGACGGTCGGGTGGTCGGAGGAGCTCAGAGGGACCGGCGTCACGGTAAACGCCATCCTGCCGGGCGGTGTCGCGAACGTCGCGCGCATCGGAGCCGACGTTTTTCCCGATCGCGACAAGCTCGTTCAGCCACACGTCATGGGGCCACCAATCGTTTGGCTACTGTCGGACGCATCCGACGACGTTACCGGCTACCGGTTTACGGCGCGTCTTTGGAGCGCCGAGCGCCCAGACGCGGAGAACCTGCGCATCGCCGCCTCACCCGCCGGGTGGAAGGGATCTCCGGTCGCCGCGCAACGGTAGCCCCGAGTTTTTTCATTCATGGTGGCGAAGGCCTCGGCATGGCAGAACATCCCCCGCTCCCACATGAAGACCTGCGCGCGGCTCTGGGCGCAGGACATCCCGAACATGCGACGATCGATCGGCTCCGCGCAGAGCTTGGTGCCGACAAACCTGATCGGCGCTCGATCGAGACGCACGTGCACCACCTGCGCTCCCTGCCCGAACTCGCGGCGATCGTCGCGAACTGGTGGGACGATCCGGCGACGCAGCGTTTCATCAACAACTTGAGCAACACCGGCATATGACCAGCCCCCAGCGGGTGATCGTCGCCGGCGCCGGTCCCGTCGGATTGATGACGGCTCTCGGCTTGGCAACGCAAAATATACCTGTCCTCGTCGTCGAGCAGGAACCGGCGTTGACCCTCGACCTTCGCGCAGGATCGTATCATCCTCCGACGCTCGAGATGATGGCGCCATACGGCATTACGGACCGGATGCACGAAACGGGGATCCGCGTCCCGATTTGGCAGATTCGCGATCGGCGCTCGAATGCGATCGCCGAATTTGATTTGGGTCTACTGAGCGACGTCACGCCCTACCCCTACCGGCTGCACCTCGAACAGCACAAGCTGACGCCGATCATCTACGATTTCTTGCAGAGGCAACCGACGGCCGAGGTGCGCTTCAGCACGAGCTTCGTCGACGTAAGCAACGATGCCGATGGCGTTCGCGTAACGGTCGAGAGCGCGGGAAAGCAGGAAGTCCTCGAGGGGAGCTGGCTCATCGGCGCCGACGGCGGCCGCAGCACCGTGCGCAAATCGCAGAATTTCGCGTTCGACGGATATACCTGGCCCGAGCTCTTCTTCGTCGTCAGCACGACGTACGATTTGGCGCAGCACGGCTACGCAAAGAACGCCTACATCGCCGATCCCGAGGAATGGATTGCGCTCTTCAAGATGCCGGGAGACCGGCCGGAAGGGATGTGGCGCGTCATTTGGCCGGTCGATCCGTCTGTCTCGGAAGACGTCTATCAGCAGCCCGCGGCGATGGAGGAGCGGCTCCAAAAATTCCAACCGAAGGCCGGCCCATACGAGGTCCTCTACAGCAGCTTCTATCGCGTCCATCAGCGCGTCGCGACGCGTTGGAGAAACGGCCGGGTCATCCTCGCGGGCGACGCAGCCCATTTGAACAACCCGCTAGGCGCATTCGGCTTGAACAGCGGCGTCCACGACGCGAGCAACCTGATCGACAAGTTGGGCCGGATTTGGCGGGGTGAGGACGCCGACGCACTGCTCGGCCTCTACGAGCGTCAGCGCCGCACCGCGTGCGTCGAGCACGTGCAAGCGAACTCGATCCGCAACAAGCGCTTGCTCGAGGAAAAGGATCCAGCCCTTCGCCGGCAGCGTTTCGAAGAGTTGCAACGGACTGCCGCCACGCCCGAACTCGCGCGCGAGTTTTTGCTTACGTCGTCGATGATCACAAGCGTACGCCGCGCCGCCGCGGTCGCCTAGAGCTACAGCCCGATTCCCGGCAAGAACGGGAACGCGCCCGGCGGATTTTGAACCGGCCCGATATTCGCGACGTACGATGGATCGAGCTGCGCGAGCGACGTCACGCCCAAGAGTCCCATCGACGTTTTGATCTCGATCTCGAGAATCTGGAGCATGCGCACGAGTCCGGGCTCGCCGCCCGCCGCGAGAGCGAGAGCATGCAATTTCCCCGTCCCGACCGCCGTCGCGCCGAGAGCGATCGCTTTGAGGACATCGGTCCCACGCATGAAACCGCCGTCGACGACGACCGGAGCGCGGCCCGCGACAACCGCGGCGACTTCCGGCAAGACGTCGATACCCGCCCGCGCGTGATCGAGCTGACGGCCACCGTGGTTGGAAACCCAGATGACGTCGAAGCCGTCGCGAATCGCCATCTCGGCGTCCTCGGCGGTTTGAATCCCTTTGATTCCAACGGGCATGCGCGCCACTTGCTTGATGCGCAACGCCGTCTCCCAATCGAGCATCGCCTGATACTGCTCGTCGCGCAAAGTCCGGCGCCCGGGCGGCAGCCACCGGCCGATGATTTGCCGCTCCCGGCGACTGTAGTGCGCGACGTCGACCGTTAGAATCAGCGCCGTGTAGCCCGCATTGCGGACGCGATCGACCATTTCCGTGACCCAGCCGAAGTCGCCGCGAATGTAGAGCTGGAACCATTTGTCGCCGGTCGCCGCTTCGGCGGCCGCCTCGAGTCCCGGCTGCGAGACCGAGCTCACGGTCGAAAGCGTCCCGAACGAAATCGAAGCACGAACGGACGCTGCCGCGCCGTCTTCGGTCACGGCCTGCAACGAGCCGACCGGAGCGAGGATGTACGGGATGCGCAGCCTCGTCCCGAGGAGCGTCGTCGAGGTGTCGACTTCGGCGACGTTACGCAGGATGCGCGGCCGAAATGCGAGAGCTCCGATCGCATCGCGGTTGCGACGCAGCGTCGTCTCGGTCTCAGCACCGCCTGCAACATAGTCCCATACCGGCGGAGCGAGCATCTCATGCGCCCGCCGAACGATCTCGGTTGTCGTTTCGAATGTCTCGGCCATTGACGCGTAGCCTGCGATGACGGGGATGCTGCGCCCTGCTTACCGAACCGCATCGCGTGTCGAGCGTCCCTTTCATCGTACTCGCGTGGCTCGCCACGCGCGCCGTCATCTTCGCCGCAATGTTTTGGCTGGCGCCCGCGCATCCCGGCTGGAATGCGTTGACGAACTGGGACGGCATTTGGTACGAACACGTTGCGACCGTCGGTTATGAGTACGCGCCCGACGGCCGTCAGCACGACGTTGCCTTTTTCCCGCTTTATCCGCTGACGGTCGCGGCGTTTATGCGCCTGCTCCCGATCCCGTTTGCGATCGCCGGGGCAGTCGTGAATAACCTCGCGTTTCTGCTCGCGTTGATCGTCATCTTCGATTGGGTACGCGCACGCCGCAATGCGGGGACAGCCCGCTGGGTCGTCGCGACCTTGTGCCTCCTCCCCGGGTCGCTCTTCACCGCCGTCGCGTATTCGGAGGGGCTCTACTTGCTACTGAGCGCGGCGGCGCTCCGCTCGTTCGATCGCCGCGCGTATCTCTGGGCCGGCATCGCCGCGGCGCTTGCCTCGGCAACGCGACTGTTCGGCGTCTTGCTCTTCCCGGCGTTTGCGCTTGACGCTCTTCGCAAGCGACGCGGCGGTGCGGCGTATCTCTGCGCGCTGTGCGCGCTGGCCGGGCCTCTCGGCTTCGCCCTCTACTGCAACGCGGCGTTCGGCGATCCGCTGGCATTCGTCCACGTGCAGAGCGCGTGGCGGACCGGCTTAGGCTTCAGCTTTGCGGACTGGGAGTACGTGATCGCATACGGGATCACGTGGAAGTGGCCGTACCAGCTCGCCGTCGTCTTGATCGGTTTGTGGTGCTTTCGCCGCCGTCGCGCGCTCGGTACCCGGACCTCGGCGATCGTCGCGTTCCTCCTTGCCGCCGCGGAGCTCATCATCTGGGGAAAGGAGCAGCTGACGTTCCTGCTTGTCGGCGTCGGGTGCGTCCTCGTGATTCGCTATCGCGCGTGGCTTGGGACCGCCGCGAGCGCTTATGCGCTGCTCGGGATTGCCATCATCCTCTTCTCGGGGAAACCCTACTCTGTGGAACGGCTCGCCTATGCGATCGTTCCGATTACCTTCGCGCTCGCGATCTTTTGGCGCCGCTATCCGGCAGTCGGCGTCGCGGCGCTGGCCGTTGCCGCCGTCACCCTACCGATCTATGCGATCCGCTTCGCCGAAGGCATCTTCGTCGACTGATTCCAAAGGTATCGGCTATGGCGCGGCTTCCCGCGACGGTCAAGGTTGAAGGCGTCTCGCAAACCTATGCCGGCGCAAACGGCAGCGGGAGCGTCCACGCGCTCGAGCGGATCGACATCGATCTTGCTGCCGGTGAGTTCTTCAGCGTCATCGGGCCGTCGGGTTGCGGCAAATCGACGCTGCTCGAGATCGTCGCCGGTCTGCTGCCGCCGAGCGGCGGCCGAGTCACGTTCGAGGGCCGGGAAGTCCGCGGCGCCGTCCCCGACGGCGTCGGCATCGTCTTTCAAGAAGACGCGAGCTTCCCATGGTTGACGGTTTGGGACAACGTCGCGTTCGGTTTACGCCGCGCCGGGACCAACGCGGCCGAGATCCGGCGGCGCGTCGACTATGCGCTCGGCTTCATGGGACTGGCCGGTTTCGCGCGCCATCATCCGGCGCAACTCTCGGGCGGGATGCGCCAGCGGGTCTGCATCGCGCGGACGCTCGTCTTACAGCCCCGCTTGATCTTGCTCGATGAGCCCTTCGGCGCCCTCGATCAGCAAACGCGTCTCGTGATGGGCGAAGAGCTCTTGCGTTTGTGGCGGGAAACCAGCGCCACGGTGTTGTTGATCACGCACGGACTCGATGAGGCGGCGATGCTCTCGGATCGAATCGGCGTCATGTCGGCACGGCCCGGGCGGTTCATCGAGACGCTGGTCACCGGCTGGCCGCGCGAGCGTGACTCGCGCATCGTCTCCGACCAGCGCTTCGGCGAACTAACATCGCGGATGTGGACGCATCTGCGCGACGAGTCGATGCGCTCCTTAGCCATGGAGTCGCTTGTCGATCGCCAGCAGTGCGACGCCGCCGCTGACCGCGATCGTAAACAAGAGGACGGTTAGCCCCATGATCGTCGCGGAATCCTGACGCTCGACGCCTTGCATCAGCATGAATCCGATCCCGCGATCGGAAGCGAACATCTCGCCGACGAGGACACCTAAGAGCGCGAGCGCAACGCCCAAGCGCAAGCCCGTGAAAATCTCGGGGAGCGCGGCAGGCAAAAGGACGGTTCGGATCGTCTGGACCGGCGAGAGCCGCAGCGAGCGCGCGGTCTTGCGGACGACGGGCCGTATCGTCCGCACGCCGTTCATCGTCAGGATCATGAGCGGAAAGATCGCGTGAATCGTCCCAAACGCGACACGAGCCGGCATGCCCAACCCAAAAAACAACAGGATGATCGGATAGAGCGTGATTTTCGGAAGCGATGACAGCGCGTTGAGGATCGGATCGAAAACGTCGCCGGCCTCGTGAAAGAGGCCCAGTACCAGGCCGATCGTCGTCCCGACGACGACTGCGATCAGAATCGAGAGCGCGAAGGCCTGACCGGTCGACGCGACGTTACTCCAAAAGTTGCTGCTGCCAAAGAGGGTCTCGATTCGGTGCAACGTTTGGGCTGGTGAAGCGAGGCCCTCACTCCCGACCCGCAGATGCAGCAGCTGCCAAATGGAAAGGACCGCCAAACCGAACCACAGCGGATCCCAGCGTCGACTCAAGGCCGGCCCCAACGGCGGCGCAGGCGCCGATCCCATTCGTGGACCACGACGTTGACGACCGTGACGCTTGAGAGCAAGAGCAGCAACAGCGCGTACATCGTGCGGTTGTCCAGATTGTTGTACGCGATGGCGACGTGCCGGCCGATCCCCGCGACGGAGAGGAGGAACTCGCCGGCGATCGTCCCGATGAGCGAATAGGTGATCGCGAGCTTGATGCCCGTCACCAAATGCGGGGCTGCGGCAGGCAGCTTGACGAGAAGCGCCGTCGAGAGTGCGTTCATGCGATGGGATCGCGCGGTCTTGACGAAAACGCGTGGGATCCGATCGAGGCCGTCGAGCGTGTTCACGATCATCGCGACGATGCCCGCGAGCGCGCCGATCGCAATCAACGGGAGGCGATTGAGACCGAGCAGTACGATCAGCAACGGATAGAACACGAAAATCGGGACCGCGTAGTACCCTGCGAGGAGCGGCGAGACGACGGCGCGCAAGCGCGGGACCCCGTGCAGAAACGCCCCGATCGCAAAGCCGCCGGCGACGGCGATGGCTACGGCCACCGTAATGTTTATCACCGTGAACAGGAGATCCGCGGTGACGGTCCCCGACCGAGCCAGGCCCCACAACGCCACGGCCATCTCACTTGGCGGGAGCATCGTGAAACGGCTGATCGCTCCGGTCCGGCAAAGCACTTCGACGAGCGCGACCGCGCCGGCCATGACCAGGAGGCGAATCAGCGCGATGCGCTTCATACCCTCAACATCACCGTCTCTCCAGGAGCGACGTTCTTGCCCATGTCCGTTCTCGCCGTCCTGCTGTTCCTGCTCTGCACGGCGAGCGCTTCGCTCGCCCAGACGCCCGCTCCGGCGTCCCTGCGGCTGGCGTCGGCCCCGGACGACGACGTCACGCCCATTCTCTACGCGCAGCGTGCCGGTCTCTTTCGCGCAGCCGGCCTCGACGTCGAGGTCACGGCGCTCGCCAACGGGGCCGCGGTTGCGGCGGCGGTCGCGGGCGGGTCGGTCGACGTCGGCAAGTCGAGCACGATGTCGCTCATCAGCGCACATGCACGTGGCTTGCCGCTAACGATCGTCGCACCGTCGGGCTTCTATGAATCGAAGGCGCGTTCGAACGGAATCCTCGTCCCGAAGGACTCGCCGATCCGAACGGCGCGCGACCTCAACGACAAAGTCATCTCCGTCCCTGCGCTCAACGACTTCTTTACGGTTGCGACCAAAGCGTGGCTGGACAAGAACGGCGGCAGCTCAGCATCCGTCCATTTCATCGAAGCGCCCGCCACGATGGTTGCGACGGCGCTCGATAATGGACGGATCACCGCTGGGACGCTGGCGAATCCCCTTCTGACGGCAGCCTTGGCGACGGGGAAATACCGCTCGCTTGGGAGCATCGTCGACGGGCTCGGCGAGGGCTTCGTATATTCCGCATGGTTCGCGACGTCGGACTACGTTGCGAAGAACCGTGCCGTCCTTGAGCGCTTCCTTGCGGTCTTGCGCACGGCGGCTATCTACGCGAACCGCCACCACGCGGAGACGGTCGATCTCCTGGCGAAATTTTCCGGCGCCGATCCGGCTACGATCGTGAGCATGCCACGCGTCACCTACGCGACGGCGCTCAGCCCTGGTCAGATCCAACCGCTCGTCGACGCGGCAGCGAAGTACAAGGCAATCCCCGCTCGCTTCGACGCGCAAGAGATGATCAGCCCCTTTGCTCTGAGGTAAGTGAGCGCATGCGCATCGCACTCATCGTCCTGGCTTTCCTGTCGTTCTCGCTTGCCGGCCCAAGTCTGTCGACAGGCCAAGCGCCGGCCGTGATTCGCGTCGCGATCTCCGACACCGATCTCTCCGCCGAGCCGCTTTACGCCAAAGAAACCGGCATCTTCCAGCGCGCCGGGCTCGACGTGCGCCTCAGCGATTCGAAGCGCGGCGGTGCAGGCGTGATCGCCGACATCAGGGCGGGGACGATCGAAGTCGGATTTTCGAATCTGATTTCGATTGCCGCGGCGGTCCAGCGCGGCGATCCGGTCGTGTTGCTGGCTCCCGCCGGCATTCACAAGAGGAGCGCGCCGGTGAACGCGATCGTGCAGGCGCCCTCGTCGAACTATCGGACCGGTGCAGAACTGAACGGAAAAACGATCTCAAGTCCGTCGGGACCGGGGAGTGCCGGCGCGCTGGCGCCGGCGGCATGGATCGACCAAACCGGCGGAGACTCGCGCACGGTTCACTTCGTTACCGGAATCGAGCCGTTTGACATCCCGGCTGCGTTTCGCGAACATCGGATCGACGTCGCGGAGATGGGCGATCCCGACCTGACGATTCTGCGGCAACGCGGAGAAGTGAAGGTCTTGGCGTCGCCGTTCGACGCAATCGGCGACGGGTATCTGCTGGCAGGCTTCGTCGCATCGAAAGCGTGGGTGCAAGCCAATCCCGACGCGGCGCGACGGTTCGTCGCGGCGATGCGCGAAACCGCACGCTGGGCAAATGCACATCGCGCCGAAACCGCGGTCCTACTCTCCAAAGCGCTCAAGCTCGCCCCGGCGGTCGTCGCCGCGATGTCGCGCACGACCTATGCCGAGGCGCTAACCGCGGCGATCGTCCAGCCGCCGCTCGACGTCGCGGCGAAGTACGGCATCATCCAGCCTATGAAGGCGGACGACTTGATCCCCGCGCTCTTGCCGCGGTGATTGCGAGTTGGCGGTAGCGCGCTTGACTGTTGGCGAGATGTGCGCGCATGGCATCTCTGGCTGCTCCCGTGTCACCGGCTGCGATCGCCGCGTAGATCGCGCGATGCTCGCCTTGGATCATCTCAAGGTACGCGCGCTGCCCTTCGACCCGATAGACTGCTACGCGGATGCTCTGGCGCGGGATGATGAAACGCCCGAGATACGCCAGGAAATTGCCGAATTGCTCGTTACCGGTCGCTTCCGCGATGGAACGGTGGAAAGCAAAATCCTCGTCGACGGCGCTCTCGCCGCGCCGAATGGCCTTGTCGATTCGCGTCAGGGCCGCCGAGATACGCCGGCAAGCGGCGGCCGTCGCTCGCGCAGCCGCTAAGCCGGCCGCTTCGGTCTCAACGCTCGCCCTCAGCTCCATCACCGCGAGAACGTCTTCTACGGAGGTCAATCCTTCGACCGACAGCCGGAATGGCCGGCGCGTCGCATCGGCGGCGACGAAGGCGCCGGCGCCTTGCCGCGTCGTGACGAGCCCCTCGGCGCGCAGCGCGGCGACGGCTTCGCGAACGACGGTGCGGCTCACACCCATTGCCTCGACCATTTCTTGTTCGGTAGGCAAGCGGGAACCCGGCGGCAGTTTGCCGTCGACGATCTCTCCGGCGATCCGCTCGGCGATTTCATGGGTGAGGTTGCGAGGGCGCCCCACCGGACGGAGCACCCCGCGCGTGCGCGTTTGGCTAGGCAATCTTGACCTGCGGCAAGTTATATGGTCATCATATGAATACCAGGACGGTCCGGCTTTGACAAGCCACCCCACATCAGCGAAAAGCGAGGGAACAGCCATGAAACGACGTGACGTGTTACGGTTCGGAGCGGCAACGGTGGCCCTAGGAGTTGCCGGAAAGGGGTTCGCCGGCACGTCGGCAGCTCAGCAGCAAAACTTGGTGCTCAAAGCCTCCGACGTCCATGCGCCGGGGTATCCGACCGTCGTGGCGGTCGAGAACATGGGCAAGAAGCTCGAGGCGGCGACCAAAGGCCGGCTGAGCATCCAGATGTACCCCTCCATGCAGCTCGGCGGCGAGAAGGAATCGATCGAACAGGCCCAAGTCGGGGCTCTTGCGCTTGCGCGCGTCAGCGTCGGTGCGCTTGGCCCGGTGGTCGACGATCTCAACGTCTTCAATCTGCCCTTCGTTTTTCGCAGCACCACCCACATGGAGAAAGTGATCGACGGCCCGATCGGCCAGAAGCTGCTCGACGACGTCACCGGTTCCAGCGCGCATTTGATCGGTCTGTGCTTCATGGACGCGGGCGCGCGCAACATGTACGACACGAAACATCCGATCAAATCGATCGCCGACCTCAAAGGCCTCAAAGTTCGCGTCATCGGCAACCCGATGTTCGTCGACATGATGAACGATCTCGGCGGCAACGGCGTCCCTATGGGCTACGACCAGGTCTTCAGTGCCCTGCAGACCGGCGTCGTCGACGGCGCGGAAAACAACGCGCCGAGCTACGTTTTCGACAACCACTACACGGTCGCCAAGTTCTATACGCTCACCGAACACCTCATCGTCCCCGAGATGCTCGTTTTCTCGCGCCCGATCTGGGACAAACTCTCGAAGAGCGATCAAGCTCTCATCAGGAGGGTGGCACGCGAGGCGCAGCTCGACGAGCGCAAGCTGTGGAACGAAAAGGAGCAGGAAGCGTACGCCAAGATGGCGGCCGCCGGGATCCAGCCGGTCAAGATCGCCGACAAGAAGCCGTTCCAAGACGCAGTCAAGCCGGTTTGGGACAAGTACGGCGCCAAATACACCGCCCTCATCACGCAAATCCAAGCCGTAAAATAGTTGCGGCGCGGCTTTCGTAGGGCGATGGACGCGCTCTATTGGGCGTGCGCGTCGATCTCCAGCGCCTCGCTCGTCCTCATCGCGGCGATCATACCCTGGGGCGTCTACACGCGTTACGTCGTCAACCGCGCGGCTTCGTGGCCCGAACCGGCATCGATCCTCCTGGCGATCGTGCTGACCTTCTTCGGTGCGGCCGCCTGCTATCGCGCCGGCGTACACATGCGCGTCACCGTGGTACGCGACTTGCTTCCGCCGCTCTGGCGGCGCATCACAACGATCGTCTCGGAGCTCTTGGTCGGTGCGGTCAGCCTCTTCATGGTGATTTGGGGCATCGTCCTTTGCCAAACCACCTGGAATCAAACGATCGACCTGTTCCCGTCCCTGCACGTCGGCGTGACCTATCTGCCGATCCCGATCGGTGGAGCGGTAACGGTTCTTTTCGTCCTTGAGCGCTTGCTGATCGGCGCGCCCAACCAGGAGCCATGGGAATACTCCTCGTCCTCGTAACGCTTTTCGCATGCTTTGCGATCGGGATGCCAATCGCGTACGCGCTCGGGCTCGCCGCTCTGGCCGGCGCGCTTTGGATCGGGATCCCGCCCGAGGCGGTGATGTTGCAAGTCTCAAGCGGCGTCAGCAAGTTCGCGATGCTGACGATACCGTTCTTCGTGCTGGCCGGGGCGATCATGGCCGAAGGCGGAATGGCGCGAAGGCTCGTGGCGCTTGCGAACGTGCTGGTCGGTTTCGCGCGTATCCGCGGCGGTCTCGCCGCCGTGAACGTCCTTGCCACGACGTTCCTGAGTGGGATCTCCGGCTCGGCCGTCGCCGATACCTCGGCGATCGGCTCCGTGATGATCCCGCAGATGGAGCGCAGCGGCTATCCGCGCGTCTTCGCGACCAACGTGACGATCAGCGCATCCGTGCAGGCCCTGCTCGTACCGCCAAGCCACAATGCGGTGATCTATTCGCTCGCGACCGGCGGGACGATTTCCATCATCAGTCTGTTCATGGCCGGCGTCGTCCCCGGATTGCTGCTCGGCTTCGCCCTGGTCGTGCTGTGCTTGGTGCTCGCCTACCGAAACGGCTATCCACGGGGGACTCCCGTCCCGCTTCGTGACGCGATCCCCATCGCCATCGACGCGTTCTGGGGGTTGATCACCATCGTGATCATCATCGGCGGCATATTGAGCGGCGTCTTCACGGCGATCGAAGCGGGCGCGGTTGCGTGTATCTGGGCGTTTATCGTGACGATGTTCATCTATCGGGACTACCGCTGGCGCGATCTGCCGTCGCTGGCGTACCGGACGATGCGCACCGTGGCGATGGTCATGACCCTCATCGCGTTCGCGGCGAGCGTCGGCTACATCATGGCGCTGATGCAGATGCCGGCGAAAGCGACGGCGCTGTTCCTCGCGCTCTCGCACGACAAGAACGTGATCCTGATGATGATCAACGTCCTTCTCCTGGTGCTGGGGTGCTTTATGGACATGGCGCCCTCGATCCTGATCACCACGCCGATTTTGCTCCCCGTCATGATGAATTTCGGGGTGAGCCCGGTGCATTTCGGGATCATCATGATGCTCAATCTTGGGATCGGATTATGCCATCCGCCCGTCGGCTCGATCATTTTCGTCGGCTGTGCCGTCGGCAAGGTTAAGATGGAGGAGGTCGTCCGCCACATCTGGCCGTTCTACGCCTGCATGTTCGCCGTGCTGATGTTGGTGACGTATATTCCTACGATATCGCTCTGGCTGCCCCGCTTACTGCACTTGTAAATGAAAGAGGAGGCCTGTCGCCAGGCCTCCTCTCTGCGCTTGTGGTTGGTTTACTACGGGAAGAGTCGCAGGACCGACTGTGCGTTCGTGTTCGACTGTGCCAAGACCGACGTCCCAACTTGCACCAGAACCTGGAGCTTGTTGAAGTTCGTCGTCTCCGCACC
>Ga0209415_10001149_pt1 | contig 50290 bp, 38 predicted proteins | sample PeaSoiSIISIP2007_FD_187696 | JGI IMG/M metagenome (GOLD analysis project Ga0209415, IMG submission 187696) | Peat soil microbial communities from Weissenstadt, Germany - SII-SIP-2007 (SPAdes) (version 2) | ecosystem: Environmental > Terrestrial > Soil > Wetlands > Peat | place: Germany... | reverse complement strand
CTGGAGCAGCGTAATATTCGTGATTTGACGTTGCTTCCACCGGCCTCGCCGTGGGGTGAAGCGAGGATTCTGCGCCAATTGGAGCAGCGTCTTGGGATCAATGCCGAAATTCTCGCCGAGCCCGATCCCAGCCGCATGAATGGCTACGAGATCCGAGCCGGCATCACCAAGACCAACACGGTACAAGTAGCCCAAAACCAGATTGGCCGGGTAATGCAGATCAACGTCAGCACGGCGTCGCGCATCGTCCGTAAGCAGGGTGAGGGCGACTTTGTCCATGTGCCCATAGCCATCGCCAATCCAAGGGACAAAGTTGCCACCGGGGTCGGCTTCCATACCTTCAACGAAATCGAAGGCATGGTACGCGGTGCCACGCGAAACGTGATGATGCAAAGCTTCAGAGACGCCGCGCGGAACACTGCGACCGAACTCGTTGACCTAATGGTTGCCAGCTCCAAGGAAATTCTTTGAGAGGAGTTAACTCTTGATCAGATCCGTTGCCATTCTGCTGATGTTCCTTGTTTGTATGTTCGCTTCACGGCCATCCCTTGCGGAGGACGAACGTGCTTTCCGCGCGAGTGGCGTGGCTGCCACTGAACAACAGGCGGTGGTTGAAGCCTACTATCAGGGGCTGGTGCGCGAATTGGCCCGCTTCGCGGGCGCCCAGGCGGAAGGCGAAGTGGGGCAACAGTTCCGCAGAGATTTCGAGCGTGATTTCACCAATTTCCGCAGGCGCTATTTCACCCCCGACACCGACCATCGCTGTATTCCTAAGGGTGACCGTGTTACCTGTGAGGTCGAGGGCACAATCAAGGTATTGGCGCTACAAACCGACTTCACCAAGGTCATGAAGAACACCGAACGGACCCTGTCGAACAGTCTGACGTTCGTCCTCAGTGCCGCTAATGCCGCGAATAATAAGGCCCCCGTGGTGGTGGACAAGCTGACGGCGGTATTCCTTGATGCGGGCAATAAGGTTCTTTCTGGATCGGCAATCAACAAGGCGATTGCGGAACATAAAGTGGATTTCGCTCTCGCCGTTTCCGAGATGTCTTTCTCTCCGGTGCAGTTCGATCCGGCTGAACAGAAGGCCCATGGGTCGCTGACCGTCAGGTTCAAGCTCAATGATCTGAAGGGCGGGACACAAGTTGCTTCAGTCCCGGTGACAGTCAGCGACACCGTCAACGGACCATCCCTTGAAGTCGTGCGCGACGATCTTGCCTTCAAGTTGGCCGGCAAGGCTGCGGTCGAGATTGGTCGTCAGGTCAACGGTGCCTTGGTCAGCTTCCAAGTTAACCGACAAGAAAACCAAGCGGCAGCTGAACGGGTGGCAACCGGTGGGCACATGTATTTGGTTCGCTTGGAAGGTGTGGCGCAACGAGACCGTGACAAAATTCGTGTGGTCAGGGAAACAATCAGCGCGCGAATACCGGATGGGGCACCGCAAGTTGATCCGTCTCAGTCTACGCCAACGCGAGTTACTCTGACTTTTTCGACGAGCAGCAAGCTCAATCCGGATGATCTGATAGACGCGTTGTATGCCGCCCATTCTTCCATCAACACATTCGAGGCCACCTATGCCGGTAACAACGAGTTCCTGGTCCATTACTAAGCGCCTTGCCCAGGCGCTGCTGTGTTCTGGAATGATGGCTGCCGTAACTGGATGTTCCACTCCGGATCGTCCATACGGACTGTTTTCTCAGACCGCCCGTTTCGACGACATCACCGTGGAAACGGTATGGACAAGCGGACTGAAAGTCACTGATGCCCGCATGTCGCGGACAGGCGGCATTTCTACGGCACAAATATCAATTACCGATCCGGATGCGACGTCTGACCGTCGCTATGTTGCTCGCGCCACCTGGTACGACGAGCACGACCACATCGTGCAACCGGATCTCCTGTTCACGCAAAACGGACTGTTGTCACCCTTCAATACGGCCACAACAGTTTGGATGGGACCCAATCCGATGGCAAGACGAGTCATTATTGAAATCACAATAGGGGAATAGTCCATGGGACGTAAATACATTCTATCCGCTATGACCGCCTTGCCGTTGGCCTTGGTGGTGATCCCCGTGCAGGCACAAAATGCCACGGTCCAGGAAACTCAAACACTGTCTGTCCAGGATGTCGTCGTCATTGGACCGGATACCAAATTAGGGACCCGTGCAGAAGAGCAAAAGCATGGTGCCCAAAATTCGACGGACCTTAGAGGTGACTGGAGAAAATATCTAAGTGATAACTCCCTGACCCAAGGGTTGAATACAAGGCCAAATGCCCCGCCGTTTATTATATTTGCGTCGTCCCCAATTGAAATCGTGTCTTCGCCCTCCAGCCCTGCCTGGCTAACCGAAAGGGCAAACGCCTATCAGCAAGCGGTTCTTCAGGCGAAGGAAAACATCGCGAATTTCATCGCCGGCGAAGCGCAGTCCGGACGGGCATCAGCACTCTTTAATAGTGCAGGGCAGGGTATTCCTTCGACGGGCCAGAATGCCGCAAAAAACCTATCAATTATGGATAAGATGTTAACGCTTACTGACAAGACGCTTGATAACGAAATAAAAAAGTATGATGCCGGCTGGGACGGAACTGGAAAAACAGAGGCGCAACGCCAAGAGCGAGTGGTGTCGATGCGGCGCCAGTATGAGGAGAATATTTCAGCAAGCGCCAAGGCATTCACATCAGGGGCTGTGCCAATTTATTCTGCAGAGGGGCCGACTAAGAACGGATATGCTGTCCTTGTTGGTCTTGTTGTCTCTGACAATATGCAGAAAATCGCTCGCGCCATCTCTGATCCCTCTGTCATTCTGCCGCCGGACGACCCCGAGCCTCCGATCATGCAGCAGATTAAAACCAAGGTCGCCCAGGATCCATTCTTCCTCACCTCGACCGAGGGCGTCCGGATTATGACCGATGAAAAAGGCCAGCGGTCGCTTGTCTGCTTCTCCGGGGTTCCTGATACCGGCGACAGCATGGTAACGGAGAAGGAGGCGGAAACCTCCTGCCGTGGACGCATCGCTCAGTTTGTTGCCGAGCAAGTGGTCACAAACACCCGTCGAACCGGTGGTATGGCCGTCGATACACTCACGGCCACGGCGACCGCGCCCACAGAAAAGCGGGTAAGTTTTGACCAGAAACTTGAAAGCCAGATCAAAGCGGAAACTGGCAGGGTCCCCATGACCGGCCTGATGCAAGTCGATTTCTTTGAAACCAAGCACCATTATTCAAAGCAGGATATGGCGATCGGGGTTTATGTCTGGAACCAAGATTCAGCCGGCGCCGCCCGTCGGGTCAAGGCTGTGACTGAATCTGGAGCGGGTGGCGGGGGGCAAGCGCAGACTTCTCCCGCCGTGGGATCCTCCGGGGCGCCCCCGGCGCCGGTCGGGCGGGGCATGACCACCAATCCCAGCAAGTTCTGATGACCGGTCGGGGGGGGGGCATCTTGGCGGCGGCCGCGCTGACGGTAGTGCTTTCGGGCACGGCCTTGCGTGCGGCTGACAGTCTGGCCGACATGGCCGCCGATCTCGCGGACCGCTACCAACTGCATAACGACGCCATCCTAATCGCCGATGCGGAGTCGCACCGTTCTCTTCTGTGTCTGGTTCGTATAGAGGAAACAGGCGACAGCATGATCACCGACCATGCGGCCGACCTCCTCTGCCGTGGACGTGTGGCCGGCTGGCAGGGAGAAAACCGCTGGATCCGTATCACTGGAATGACCGAGGTCAGGCGCAGTGAGACGGGACACCGGACACTGGTATTGTTCGGGTTCGAGAATGGCCCAGGCCAAGGGAGCCTTGATGAAGCTGCCGCCACTCGCTACCTGCAACTGGCTCTGGCAAAGGCGCCTTCGGACGTGGACACCGCGCCGTCGATCGATGTCAGATCTGGCCGAGGGGGGAAACAATGAATCGTCTGCTACTGATGCTCGCCAGCACCCTCTGCGCTGCGACCGCCGCCGCTCCTGCCGTGGGGCAGGTTCGGATTCCTCAAGATTGCCGGGAAACCTTGCCCACCGAAATCTCGGTGCAAATGCGGGTTCAGGGTAGAACCGATGCGGAAATCGCCGCAACCCTACGCACCAAGGCATCGGTCGACGCGATCCAGAAGACCCTCGGCACCATGGTCAAGTCGCGAGCGCAAATAGATCTGTCAGCAGAGCACGGTTCAGCCAGCGGCAGCCGAACCGAGTCCAGATTCATGCAGAGGATGACGGCCCAGGCCGGTGGCTTAGTCTCCTTGACCGTAGCCAGCGAGGTGATCGGCGCTGATGTTGCGACGCTGACGGGGAGCGCCCTGGTTTGCATCCCGCGAGATCCATCAATGCTGCGCGAAACGGTGACGGTGACGAAATTCCTGTCCAGTCGCGACGAACCTCTGAGCGACGGGGTCAATGCCCTGCAGGCTGTATTCTCCACGTCCAATTCGTTTGTGATTACCACCGAGCAGGATGTCGCCGACTGGGTGATCGACGGCAAAATCGATGAGGTCGATGTCCGCCCGGTGAACAATTCCCCTGGTTCGGCGTTGTCAGCGAAACCCTCGATCATCGGTGACGACCAGGTCAACGATGTGCAGCGCATCAGGGTCAATCTCACCGTAATGGCACACCGTGACGATGGGACTGTGATAACCCAGACGCTGAACGAATTTCGTAATGTCCCGTCGAACCGCGACCCGCTTGACGCCATCAATCTGTATGTCCCCGGGCTGCTGAAGAAGGCCGCCGAAGACCTACACGCTAAATTGCTGGCCGCCCGCCCGGGGGCGCCCCCGGCCCACGGGGGAGGCGCCCCGGCCGGAGTGAATCCCGCCAAACCGACATGGTAACGAGAACCCCGAGGACTGATCACATGCGCCTTATTCCATCGCTGTTTTGTCTTCTCATCATGGTGCTTGTACCGCGCGGGCCGGTGGTCGCGCAGGAACGCCCCACCGTTGCGGTCTACCCGACCATCGCGATCGGCGTCGCTGGTGCCGAGGTCGACCGCTACAAGGTCGATCTGCAGGAAATATCGCGACAAATTGAGGAAGGCATTCGAGCCACCCGCCGCTTCACCATGTTCGAGCGCTCTGCCGCGGTCATGCAAGGCTCCGTATTGCGCGAGCAGGATTTCGCTCAGGGAGGGCGCGCCCTCGGCGATGCAGCTGAGTTCGGCAAGCTGAACAACGTGCAAATGGTTATCCAGCCGATCATCACATCATTTTCGCTCAACAGCACCCACGAGGCAATTGAGGAACTTCCCGGCAAGTTCCGCGCCACCCATACCGGCAGGCTGACGGTGACAGTCAAGGTTCTCGACACGTCCAGCGGTGAAATCAAGTTCCAGACCACCCAGAATGTGGGGTTCAGCCAAAACGGCGGGGTTGCCGACACGCGGGTTGCCGGACCCGGTCGTGACGCCTGGGGCGGCATGGCGAAGGAGGCCGCCACCAAGGTGACCAATAGCGTGGTCGGATACGTGTTTCCGATACAGGTCATCAAAGCGGACGGTCCTGACATTTTTGTCAACCGTGGGGAAGGCGGCGGCATCGCGGCAGGCGAGACCTATGCACTGTATTCAATCGGCGAGGCGATGATCGACCCCGTGACTAAAGAAAATCTTGGCTCATCCGAGATGCTACTCGGGCGAGTGAAGGTGGTGCGGGTCAACCCGCGCTTCAGCGTCGTTCAGGCTGTGGGTAAAATCTCCGGGGCACCCAAGCCAGGCGACATTCTTCGAACGTCCACCAAATAAAGGGGAACTGTTATGCGTTTTAGCATTAGGCCAGTAATCACCGCGGCACTGATGTCGCTGGTCTTGGTGGCGCCCGCCCACGCTCAGTTTGGCGGAGCGAGTGTGCCGGGGTTGGGCGGAGGTGGCGGTGGCGGGAACTTCGGAGCCACGGCGAAGACATACACCGCCAACGTCGTCACCGGAATGTTGAACACGGTCCGGGGTGTCGAGAACGTCCAGCAGGCACTTGGCAAAAAGCAGGAAGCCGAGAGACTCGAAGCTATTGCCAAAGAAATCGAGCAAATGAAGACGCCGAGTTCGGACACGATCGAAAAGGCGTCTGCGGCGGTAGCGAGTGACCCGATAGACCGCACCGCTCTTACCAACGTCAAGTCGGCAGAGGGCAAGAAGCTGCTGGCCAATGCGACGGCCAATATGATGGTCGCGACCGTCTACAATGCGAAAGCGGCGTCTTCGGCGTCGGCGCTGGCGGGAATGAAACCCGGCATATCAGATGCTTCTTCAGCCCCTGCCCTGCTTGATGCAGCCAAGGCGACGGCAACCGCGGGACCAACGACCATCCAGAATACCGCGACGTACCTTTCGGCGCTTACCGACTTCCTGTCGAAGAACAATATTCCGACTCCGTCACAGTCCGTATGTCAGGATTTGGCTCAGAAGACGGACCCTGATGCAAAATCCGCAGGGACGAAGTTCTAATGACAGTGCCGCGTTGTGAGATAGCAGCAATTACCACTGCAACGCGGCACTTTCTTCGTATTCTGGTATGCAAGTTCGTTTTTGTTATTGTATTAACGGATGGCGCCTTTGGTTCGGATTTGGATGGCAGTATCGCCATCACTCTCCGTGCGGCCGAGACGGGCGATCCGATTGCCGAGAACCAGCTGGGCTTCGCTTATGAGCACGGCAGGGAAGTGCCGCAAGACATTCATCAAGCCATGGTCTGGTATCGGCGCGCCGCGCAACATGGAAATGCCGTAGCACAATACAATCTGGCGTTCTTGGTCGAGCGAGGAGCGACGGCACCGCCAGATCTGTTCAGCGCGGCGGTGTGGTATCGGCGTGCGGCGGAGGGCGGCCTACCGCTGGCGCAAACCAGAATCGGCCTAATGCATGAAGTCGGAGAAGGCGGGCAACCACTCGACGCGGCGCAGGCCCTTTGGTGGTACAGATTGGCGGCCAATCATGGATACTCCCCCGCCGCCTTTCGCGCCGGACTGTTGTTGGAAAGCGGGCATGGCGAAGCTGCCGACGTTGGTGCGGCCGCCCGCTATTATAGGCAGGCAGCTGACGGCGGCGTGGCAGCGGCACAGGTCAATCTGGGACGCCTCCTTGAGCAAGGATCAGGTGTGCGCCGGGACCGAGCCGAGGCATTGCGGTGGTACCGACGAGCCGCCGATCAGGGAAGCGCCGCAGGTCAATTCAACTTGGCGGTCTTCCTCGAAATGGGCCTGGAAGGCACTCGCGATGTCGTGACGGCAGCCTCAATGTATCGAAAGTCGGCGAGTCAGGGTTTTGCCCCTGCGGAGGCCAATCTCGGATTCATGCTCGAACATGGGATTGGAGGACCGGCGAACGAGGAGGAAGCCCGGTCGTGGTATCACCGTGCGGCCGAGCAAGGTAATTCTGCGGGATCGTTCAACTACGGCTTTATGCTGGAAAGCGGCAAGGGCGGCGCCAAGGATTTGGTCGAGGCGGAAAAGTGGTTTCGTTTAGCTGTCAGGTCGGGATTGCCGGCAGCAGCACTGAAGGTGGCGCTGATCGATATGGAGCGCCAGCCACCAAAGACGCCCACTTTGCGCAATGAGACCAGACCTAAGGCGCAGCCCCTGGCGCCGATCGGGTCACCCGCGCCACGTCCAGTTGTGGCTCGTCCACCCAGGCCGCCGGCAACGACCGACAGTCAAATCAGCCAATCCACAAAATCAAGCGAAGGCAACCCACCTCATGAAATAGCCATGCCGAATTCCATCACGGCGTCGCCGACACAGCCAGGGGAGGCGGCAACAGAAGTGGCGACGCCCGAAAAACAGGTCCACCTTCCTCCCGGTCTTGGTGCCAACGAATCCGACCAAGCCGCGCAATCGCCACCGGGCCTGCCGGAGCAACCAATCGAGGTGCGCTTAGCAATGGCGCCGCCCGCGGTTAACCTGCCCCCCCGAGCCGCATTGGAGCCGGATATGCGTTTGGGGGGCACCATACCGCCAGCGGTATTCGATTGCACAAAGTTCAGCCCTAACGGCGATTTCCAGTGGCCCGCCCGCGGTGTGATGCTCTCGGGCTATGGGGCCCAGGACGCGGGACAGTTCAATGACGGGATAAACATGGTGTTCCCAGAAAAATCAACGTTCTGCGCCGCAGCGGATGGGAAGGTCGTGTATGTCGGTAACAAGATCTTGGGCTACGGTAATCTCATTCTAGTCAAGCATAAGGATGGTTGGATGAGTGTTTACGCCCATGTCCGCGAGTTCCGCGTGGCACGCGGCGACAGAGTAAGCCGCGGACAGGTTCTGGGTGTTGCCGGTAGCCGTGACCAGGCACAAATAACACAGCTTCATTTTGAAATCCGTCATCACACCGTTGCACAAGACCCGATAGCTGTGCTTGGTCATCCCCGCCCGTAAAATGGCCCGCGACCAGTGACGGCCCCTGGTTGAGAGTTAGCCGCCATCTTCAAATTTGAAGATGGCAATAAAACCATCAAAAGGCGAACTACTGTTCTGCCGGGCGCGGTAATATTCTCGAGATCGGACGGCAGAAATGGGTCAAGTCCGGCCCTCCGGCCCTCCGGCCCTCCGTCATCCGTCGGAACACCTGTTATCCGACAGCGGTCCGCCCGACTTTCGGCGTCACCGATCGCTATTCGACCGGCCTGCCGGCGATGCGCAGCAATGCGTCCATATCGAGATGCGTCTCCAGATGCTCCGCCAGGTGATCGAGAACCTGATCGACCATGGCCTCATAGACCAATCCGCCGGTGCGGCCGGGCTGCAGCGTGGCCAGCAGGGCGCGGCGGAAGTCGTCGGCGGCGAACAGGCCGTGCAGATAGCAGCCCATCACGCGGCCGTCCGGCGAGATGGCGCCATCCGCCGCGCCGTCCAGGACGAGCAACGGCCGATCGCGATCCGGCCCTTCGGTTTGCCCCATATGCATCTCATAGCCGCGCACGGAATGCCCCAGTCCGGAACCTTCGACCTGGCGCAGCGTTTTCGCGCCCGCCATCACGGTGGAAATATCCAACAAACCGAGCCCCGGAACCGTGCCGGGCGGTCCTTCGATCCCCAGAGGATCGGACACCTGATGTCCCAGCATCTGATAACCCGCGCAAATGCCTAAGATCCGTCCCCCTTGGCGGAGGTGGGCGGCGAGGTCGAGGTCCCATCCTTGCGCCCGCAGGAAGTGCAGATCGGCGATGGTGGCTTTCGAACCCGGCAAAATGATCAGATCGGCGCCGCGCGGCAGCGGTTGGCCGGGGGCGACGAAGGAAAGGGCGACGTCGGGTTCGGCGGCCAAGGGATCAAAATCGTCGAAATTGGCGATCCTGGACAGTTGGGGGACGCAGATATGCAGCTTGCCGCCTTGCCGGGCGCTGCTTTTGAGCGACGCGCCGTCCTCCGCCGGGAGCCGTGCGGCCTCGGCGAACCAGGGCAGAACGCCGAGGCCGGGCCAACCGGTATGCGCTTCGATCAAGTTGACGGCGGGGTCGAACAAGGCGACGTCGCCGCGGAACTTGTTGATGACCCAGCCTTTGATCCGGCGGCGTTCGCATTCGGGAAGCAGGGTATGGGTGCCGACCAGCGAGGCGATGACGCCGCCGCGGTCGATGTCGCCGACCAGAACGACGGGGACGTCGGCGGCTTCGGCGAACCCCATATTGGCGATGTCGTGCGCGCGCAGATTGACCTCGGCGGCGCTGCCCGCCCCCTCGACGATGACCAGATCGCGGTCTTCGCCAATGATGCGGAAACTATCGAGAACCTGGGGCAACAGGCCGGGTTTCATGGCGTGATAGTCCTGGGCCAGGGCATTGCCGACGACCTGGCCTTGCACCACCACTTGGGCCCCGATCTCGCTTTGCGGCTTCAGCAGCACGGGGTTCATATGGCGGCTGGCGGCCAGACCGCAGGCGCGGGCTTGCAGGGCCTGGGCGCGACCGATTTCGCCGCCGTCGGCGGTGACGGCGGCATTGTTGGACATATTTTGCGGTTTGAAGGGGGCGACGGCGAGCCCCCGGCGGGTGAAGGCGCGGCACAGGCCGGCGGTCAGCAGGGATTTGCCGACATCCGAACCGGTGCCTTGCAGCATCAGGGCGGCGACGGCCCTTCGGTTGCGATCAGCGGGCAAGGATGTCTCGCAGACGGTCGGCTTGGGGATTGCTCACGGCATTGTCGAGAGTGATGGCGCGCGACGAGACATTCTGCCCGTAATAGCTGGCGTTCCACGACTCGCGGGGCGCCAGCGCCGTTCCCTCCAGGGACAGCCCGCCATAAAGACCGACGCCGGAATAGGCATAGGCGACGATGTCGGCGTCCATATTGCTGGTGGTCGAGGCGCCCGCTCCGGCGCCGACGACGACGAAGGTGATCCCCGCATCGGCGCCGAATTTGTATTGGTTGGCCAGAATGGCGTGCAAGGCCTTGTCGGAATTGATGATGAAGACGATGGACGAGCTCTCCAGTCCGATTTGCAGGCCCACGCTGCCGCCTTCGATGGTGTAGAACGCCGGAGATCCCCAACTGCCATCCGGCTGGTGGGACAGCAATACGGCATTGCCATATTGGGCGCCAAGGATGAAGCCGCCCTTGTAGAGATCGGGCACGATCAGCACGGCCCGCGCGTGCTGGAGATCTTCGAGAAAGCGGCTATGGCCGTTGATGTTGGTTTTCATCCGCTCGATGGTGGATGCGGCGCTGTTGACCGTTTTTTGTTGGTCGAGTTGGGCGAGGGCTGGGGTGGCGCTGACCGTCAGGACGACCAAAAAGAGATAGATGAGGCTTCGCAGTTTGCTCATGGTCAGTACTCCACACCCGGCTGGGCCTTCACGCCATCGCGGAAAGGATGTTTGATCAGGGTCATCTCGGTCACCAGATCGGCGGCCGCCACCACAGGGTCCAGGGCATTGCGGCCGGTGATCACCACATGTTGCCCGGCCGGCCGCGCTTTGATCGCCGCCAACACAGGTTCCGTCGCCAGATAGCCATAGCGCAGCACGACGTTCAACTCGTCGAGAATGACCATGGCGTATTCGGGATCGGCCAGCAAGGTCAGGGCTTCGGCCCAGGCGCGTTCGGCGGCGGCGATGTCGCGGGTGCGATCCTGGGTTTCCCAGGTGAATCCCTCGCCCATCGCCTTGAAGGTGACCAGATCGCCGAAGGAGGACAGGACGCGGCGCTCGGCGGTGTCCCAGGCGCCCTTGATGAATTGGATGACACCCAGCTTCATGCCATGGCCGAGGCAGCGCAGTCCCATGCCGAAGGCGGCCGAAGATTTGCCTTTGCCGGCGCCGGTATGGACGATCAGCAAGCCCCGACTTTCGGTCTTCTTGGCCATCAGCCGATCGCGCGCGGCCTTTTTCTTGGCCATTTTCTCATGGTGGCGAACGTCCGGATCCTCGATCCGGGAGTCCGTTCCGTCCTCTTGTTTTTCGGCGCTCATGACAGGTCTTTCAAAAGCTCGTGGGTATCGTTCCGGCGTGGCCGCCACAGATCGCGTTCGATCGCCTCTTCGAAGCGCGAGACCATTTCCGCCAAAGCGGCCGGGTTGGCGCTTTCCAGAAAGTCACGGACGTCGTCATCCCTGAGATAGGCGTCGAATATGGCGTCAAAATGATGATTCTTCACGGCGCCGGTGGTGGCGGCGAAGGCGAACAGATAATCGAGCGTCGCCGCCATTTCGAAGGCCCCCTTGTAGCCGTGGCGCATGACGCCGGCCAGCCATTTGGGATTGGCCGCGCGACCGCGCACGACGCGGGCGATTTCTTCCTCCAGCGTGCGAATGCGGGGGCTTTCGGGGCGCGAATGATCGGGATGATAGATCGCCGGGGTCTCTCCCGACAGCGTTCGTACCGCAGCCGCCATGCCGCCTTCGAATTGGTAATAGTCGTCGGAATCGAGCAGATCGTGCTCGCGGTTGTCCTGGTTCTGGATGACCGCTTCGGTGCTTTGCAGCCGGCGCTCGAACAGCCCGTGTTCGGCCGCTCCTCCGCTGCCGGCGCCATAGGCATATCCCCCCCAGGCGACGTAGGCGCGGGCCAGATCGGCGGTGGTCGACCAGCCGCGTTCGTCGATCAAGGCTTGCAGCCCGGCGCCATATGCGCCCGGTTTCGAGCCGAAAACCCGAAAGCCGGCCCGTCGCGTGGCATCGGCGAGGGTGTCTCCGCCAGCGGTCAGACGGGCGGTTTCGACTTTGACATGAGCGGCCAGCGGATTGTCGGCGTCGCTTTCGTCGAGGGCGGCGACGGCGCGCGCCGCGGAATCGACCAAATCGATCAGGGATGGGAAGGCATCGCGGAAGAATCCGGACACCCGCAAGGTGACATCGACGCGCGGGCGGTCGAGAACGGTGAGCGGCAGGATCTCGAATCCGGTGACGCGCCGCGAGCCGGCATCCCAGCACGGGCGCACCCCCATCAGGGCCAGGGCCTGCGCGATGTCGTCGCCGCCGGTTCGCATATTGCTGGTGCCCCAGGCGCTGATGGCGACGGTTCGCGGCCAGGCGCCATGCTCTTGCAGATGCCGCTCGATCAACAGGCCTGCCGACTTCCAGCCGAGCGTCCACGCCGCCGCCGTGGGCACGGTGCGGCTGTCGACCGAATAGAAATTGCGGCCCGTCGGCAGCACGTCGGGACGGCCGCGCGAGGGCGCGCCGGAGGGGCCGGGAGGGACGAAACGTCCGGCCAGCCCCTTGAGCAGGCCGGACATTTCGGCGGAACCGCAGGCCGTCACGGCGGGGCGCAGGTCGTCTTCGATCCAGGCCAGGACCGCCTTGGTGCGTGGCCAGGTGGCGCCGGCGAGGGTGACGCCGGACACCAGCGCTTTGGCCAAGTCTTCCAGGCGCTCAACGGTATCGCCGATGGTCCGCCAGGGCGCAGACGACCGTAGCGTCGCCGGTTTCGGTCCCATCCAGGGATCGCCCAGGACCGCGTCCATGGGGTCGAATTCCAGCCCTAAGTCGTCAGCCAAGGTGCGGAGCAGCGAGGCCTGACGGGGCGCCGTGCCGCGCGGCGGACGGGCCAAGGCGATCAAGAGATCGGTCATCTGCTCGCCTTCGGGAGCCTGTCCGAAGATATGCAAGCCATCGCGAATTTGCAGTTCCTTCAATTCGCACAGATGGTTGTCGAGTTTCTTCAAAGCGCTGGCCGCGCCCTCGCCGGGGGCGATGCCGCAGTCCTCATCGAGACCGGTGGTGCGCGAAAGCGCCAGAATTTCTTCGGTCAGCACCTTGAGACGACGCGGATCAAGCGCGGCGGCTTCGTAATATTCGTCGACCAAGTGCTCCAGTTGACGGAGCGGTCCGTAGCTTTCGGCCCGGGTCAGCGGCGGCGTCAAATGATCGATGATCACCGCTTGCGCGCGACGTTTCGCCTGCGTGCCCTCGCCGGGATCGTTGACGATGAACGGATAGAGATGCGGCAGGGGGCCTAAGGCCGCTTCCGGGAGGCATTCGGCGGACAAAGCCAGAGACTTGCCGGGCAACCATTCGAGATTGCCGTGCTTGCCGACATGGACCAGCGCATCGGCGCGGAAGTCTTCGCGCAGCCAGGCGTAGAAAGCCAGATAGCCATGGGGCGGAACCAGCGCCGGATCATGGTAGCTGCTGGACGGATCGATATTGTAGCCGCGGGCCGGTTGCACACCGACGACGACATTGCCGAAGCAGGTGGCGGCGATGACGAAATGACCGCAGGAGAGGTCTCCGGGGACGAAATGGGGGTCGTCTTCCGGTCGGCCCCAGCGGTCGTCGATCGCCTTTCGCACCCCGTCGGGAAGGGTGCGGAAAAAGGCCAGATAATCTGGCAGGGACAGGGTTTCCCGGATCTCACGGCGGCGTCGGGCGCCGAGATCGTTGGTGGCACCTTGTTGCAGCACGGCCATCAAGGCGGCGCCGCTGGTGGGATGATCGCCGGTCCGGTATCCCGCCGCCGCCAGGGCGGACAGGATGCCGGCGGTCGAGGCCGGCGTGTCGAGGCCGACGCCGTTACCCAACCGGCCATCGCGATTGGGGTAATTGGCCAGGATCAGGGCGATGTGGCGTTCGGCTGCCGGTTTGCGGCGCAACCTGGCCCAATTCGTGGCGAGATCGGCGACAAAGGCGATGCGATCTTCGACCGGGCGGGAACTGACGATGTCGCACTGCGTTTCGGCATCGCGGCGCGCCGCCACCTTGAAAGACACGGCACGGCTGATGATGCGTCCGTCAACCTCGGGCAAGGCGACGTTCATGGCGATATCGCGGGCCGACAGTCCCGTCACGCCACTGCGCCAAGCCGGCTCGTTGCCGCTGGCGAAGATGACTTGCAAGACGGGGCAGTCGGCCTCGGCGAAGGGGCTGTCCTCGGGACGTCCGGGCGCGGCGACGGCGAAGCCGGTGGCGTTGAGCACGATGTCCGGTCGGGCCGCCTCCAGCAGCGTGCCGAGGGTGGCGACGCTCAAACGGTCCTTGAGGCTGGAGACGAACACCGGCAGGAGATTGAATCCGCGCCGATCCAGAGCGTCGATCAGGGCATCCAGGGGGGCCGTATGACCCGCTTGCACCAGGGCGCGATAAACCACCACCACAGCCGTCGGGGCTTGGGTGGACCAGCTTGTCCGCAATGACTCAAGGGTCGTTCCCGGCGGATAGAGACCGGCCGGCGGCAAGGGGGTCGGCTCGCGCCAGGCGTGGCCGAGACCGATCAGATCGGCGGCATAGCGGAGCAGTTCCAGAGCGTTGCCCCGGCCGCCGTGGGCCAGATATTGCCACAGGCGGTGCGTGGCGTCGGCCGGCAGGCTGCTCCAACTGGCCAGATCGGCGTCCGGCTGATCGTCGCCCGGCAGGAAGGCGACGGGGATGCCGGCTTGGCGGCAGGCTGCGGCGACCTGTTCGACGCCATAGGGCCAGTAACCGCGGCCGCCGAGAAGGCGGACCACCACCAGTTTGGCCTGCCGGATGATCCTGTCGACATAAAGATCGACCGAGGCCGGATGACCGAGACGCAGAAGGTTGGCCAGGCGTAACTGGAACCCGGGAACGGCGGCCTTGGCGTCGGCCAGGCAGGACAGTTCGGTGTCGGCGGCCGACAACAGGACGATATCGCCTGGCGTCTGACCAAGGTCGACGGCCTCCGAACCATCGGTGACGCTTCCGGGGGTGGCGGCGAGAAGATGCATCGGTTAGCCCCGGCCGGGGGAAGCGGCTGTTTGAACCGCCAAGACGCCAAGACGCCGAGGTGACACCGTTCCTTTCCGCGTCATTGCCGGTCTGGATGAAAAGGTCGTCACTGCGAGCGTAGCGAAGCAGTCCAGGAGACAAGGGTGCCGTCTGGATCGTGTCGTCGCTGTGCTCCTCGCGATGACGGCGAGAGAACTCTTTCTTCCGAGCCGGAGGCGACGCTTCTCGCAATGACGCGGGAACGGAAGAACGGAAACTGGAACCGGGTCCCGATGCGTCTTGGCGTCTTGGCGTCTTGGCGGTTCATAGGTCATCGTCACGAACGTCACGCCTGACCAATGCTGGCGTTGATCTGCCGCTGGATGGCTTCGCGGTCGAGGCCCTTCAGGCCGATGACCACCAACTGTCCCGCCCGGTCTTCCCCGGCTTTCCAGGGGCGGTCGTAATAGCCGCTGACGCGGTTGCCGACCGCTTGCACGACGTGGCGCATGTCCTTGCCGGCAACGGTTAGAAATCCCTTGAGGCGCAGGATATCGTGACGGACGATGATGTCGCTCAGGCGCGCCGTCAGCGCTTGCGGATCGCGCACGACACCGAGGGGAACGGCGAAACTTTCAAAGTCGTCGTGGTTATGATCGAGAGCGGTATCGTGCAGCGTGGGCCGAGCCGCCAGATTATCTTCGGCTTTGGCGTCGAGCCCCAACAGGATGGCGGCATCGACGGCGCCTTGGTGGGTGGTGAGCAGCTGCACGCCCGGACGAAGCTTGGCCCTCAACGCGGTTGTCAGGCGGGCCAATTGGTTTTCGTCCAGGAGGTCGGCCTTGTTGAGCAGGACCATGTCGGCGCAGGCCAGTTGATCGACAAACACCTCTTCAAGAGGGTTGTCATGGTCGGGTCTGGCTCTTTGCTCCTCCGTCGATTCGAAACGACCGGATGCCGCCGCCGGACCGTCGACGACGGCGATCACGCCGTCGACCGTCACCTTCGAACGAATGTCGGGCCAGTCGAAGGCCTTGACCAGCGGTTTGGGCAGCGCCAAGCCGGAGGTCTCGATGATGATATGCTCCGGGGGCAAGGGGCGGGCCAGCAGGCGTTCCATGACCGGCAGGAATTCGTCGGCGACGGTGCAGCACAGGCAGCCGTTGGCCAATTCGATGATGTCGTCTTCGCGGCAGCCTTTGATGCCGCAAGAGGCCAGCAACTCTCCGTCGACGCCGATATCGCCGAATTCGTTGACGATCAGGGCGATACGTCGACCATTGGCTTGGGTCAACAGATGGCGAACCAAGGTGGTTTTTCCGGCGCCGAGGAAACCGGTGATGATGGTGGCGGGAATTTTGGCGAAACGGGTCATCGGGTGTCCTTGAGCAGCAAGGGAAGGCCGGCCGCGACGAAAACGACTCGTTGGCAGCGGGCGGCCAAGTGTTGATTGAGGCGTCCGGCGTGATCGCGAAACTGGCGGGCCAGAGCGTTGTCGGGGACGATGCCCAAACCCACTTCGTTGGCGACGAAGACGACGGGGCCGGCGATATCGGGCAACGCCAGGAGCAGGCGGTCGATTTCCTGGTCCACCGCGGCATGACCGAGCAACAGATTGGTCAGCCATAGGGTCAGGCAGTCGACCAGGGCCGGCCGATCCGGGCGGACGTGCGCCAGAAGAGCGGCCACCAGATCAAGCGGTTCCTCGACGGTCTGCCAGTTTTGGCCGCGCCGCGTCTGATGGATGCGGATTCGCTCGTTCATTTCGGCGTCTTGAGCCTGGGCGGTGGCAATGTAGAGCCGCTCCTGGGCCGCGGACAGCAGTGACTCCGCATAGGCGCTTTTGCCCGAACGGGCGCCCCCCAGCACCAGAGTCAAGGGGGGCAGGCGGTCTCGATGATCCGCCATCGACATCGGGGCGGTCTGTGGCAAAAGGCGATCCTCCCTCCGAGGATTGGTCCCAATATCGTCTCCGCGGAGGTCTCCTGGCTTCGGGGTCGACGACCGCGGCGCCTTCCCAGCTCTCATGACGAAGAGCCAGTGGCTTTGAGCTGCGGCCTCATTCCTTCACAGTTGCGGGGGCAGCGCCGGTTCGACCGGACTTCCCTGTCGCGGGACGATTCGGCTGACCCTAACATTCTTTTTCATCGCGGCTCAAGGCCGATGGCGTCAGAAGGCAGGGCAATCGGGTGAACGCGCGATGATTGTTTGTTCCCACCCCAATTTCAACGCGATGGCGCATTGAGCGCCCCGAAGCGGAGCGGAGGTTAGCCAAGCCGGCGGATGCCGGCGCCCGGCGACTGAGGGAGAATGAACAAAGCAGGACAATCGCGCGTTCACCCAATTGTCCTGCGTCAGGGGGGTGGGGGCGCTCCGCTGGGCAGATGATCCAGCTTGGCCAAAAGATATTCGAGGTCGGGCGAATCGAAGGTGACGCCAAGTTTTTCATATTGCGTCAGAATGCGCTCGATCATCCGGCGGCCGTAGCGTTCCCGATCGAGGTCTCCACCGTCGAACTTGTTTTCCTGGGCGACGTCCAACGCGCAGCGAAAGGCCGGAAATAGCGGTTCGGGCAGCTTGGACTTGCCGTAGAGGGCCTTGAAGCCCAGTTCTCCCGGTTCATGGATCAGCGTTTGCGCGTTGATCAGAGGAACGGCGCCGAGTTCGGCCATGCCGGCTTCAAAAAACATCATGTCGCCCATACAGACGGCCCGTAACATGATCGAAGGGGTCAGGCGACGGTGGGCGTTCAGATGGCGCACCAGTCCCTCGACATCCTCACGGTCGGCGCCGGCGGAGAGATTGATGGTCGCCCGTTCCCGGCTTTGCCGCGTGATATCGGCGGCAAGATGGCCGGACAGTTGATGCCGGGACATCAGAAGATCACGCCATTGGTCGGACACCATGGTGACCAGGCGCTCCGCGACCGTAACCGGGAGGTTTTTCCGGTGAACGAGGGATCCTTGAATGGTGGTTTCGTTGCCGAAAACATCGACGATCGACTGAAGCGAATCCTCGGAGATTTCCGCGCCCTCATTGGACACGAGACTGACCACCACTTCCGGCGTTCCCGTTTCCACAATGGCCTCGGAAACGGTGGTGGAAACGGTTGCGCGACGGGTGATCGCCAACTGCTTGAGGACCTCCCGGCTGCGAACGATTTCGATCAAGTCGCTGTCGGTGAGTGATTGCGAGAACTGCAGAATCGGCAGGGAAACCGTATCGACGTCTCTGGCCAGATCCATCGCCAAGTCATGGGGAAGCGCAGCGCTTTCCTTGAGATGAATGGCCAAGGACTGGCGGACTTGCACTTCGGCGTCATGGGCCATCAGGCGCAGGATATCACCGGCAAGACGTCGTTCGGAGGGTGACAATTCGCCGCTATCGAACTGCGCAGCCAGCTTCGCCGCCGTTTCGACGCGGGCTTCAACCGATCGTTCTGTCAGCAGTTTGTCGACGTCTTGGCGCGTAAGCTTGCTATTGACCATGGCGTTGCGTGCCTTGCTGTATCAGGTCGTTGGTTCGATGCTCAACGTCGTCATTATAGTCTTTTGGATATTAAAATTTAAAGACTCTGTTGAAGATCAAGCGCACGTCTCGGAAGAAAACGAGTTATTTTGCCGATAAGTGCCCTTTTTACTGAAGCATTTTTCGGATTAAGGCGGCGGGAGAACCACCTCTCGGGCGCATTTCTCCAACAAGTCTTGCAGGGTCGCCAAGGCGCTTGCCAATTCGCGCCGATCACGGATCTGTGTTTCCTCCGGTTCGGCGGCGTTGGGAATATGGCGTAACGTTTCCAACGCGTAGCGGGCGCTCAAGCGAAAGGTCGGATGGCCATGTTTCGCCAAGCGGTCGAGGGCTGCAATTTCAGCAACAGGGTGATCCCGGAAGTTTATCTTCAGGTATGTCTGGAGATCTTTATCGTCATTATTAAAATACTTATAGAGATCGTTATCTTGTGATGATATTTCTGTCAAAATATCATAAACAAACCACCCAAGCATTAGTTCTGAAATATTGTCACCGCGCTGCGTTAGTTTTATATAGTCGCCGATTTTCTGTGCTGAGTCTTGAATAGATTGTTGAAATTCTTCCATTTCTTCGCGACTGGCGTCGTTTGTCGGGCTGGACGTCGTCGCGCAGGCGCCAACAAACAGAACGAGACAGAGAGTCAAAGCGCAGGTGCCGCGTATCATTCCGCTCATCAAATATTTTTCCGTCGGGGCCAGCCGAAAGAGGGGGTTCCTTCGGTCGGAAAGGCATGGCGGCGGAAATACTATCAACAGTTATAGATCCGGTCTCGGCGAAAAAAATACCGCGCCGCAGGGCACCGCAATTGGACGCCTTTGCTCACGCGGGCTGTTTGTGGCGAACATTCATTGTCGGGATTCCGCCAGACCCCTATTATCCCGGTATGCAATCTGATCCTCTTGCTTTTGGTGGTGAATTTCAATCACCGGTGCACGAAACGAATCATCAGGCGGACCGCCTGAGCGAATCGGTGCGACATGTTCGACATGTCTTTCAGTGTGCTTTCTTTATCAATCTGTTGTTCTACCTGAATGACTGGGAACTTTACGGCCAGCCACACTTTTATCTCGGCATGGTGGCCCGGACCGTGATCGTGTGCGCGTCGCTTGCCGGTGCCGTCGTTGCCCGAAACGTTCAGAGCTTTCAGCGTCTACAGCTTATTTGCGCGGCGTGGGCGGTCCCGGTGATCGGCGCCTGTGCGGTCCTGGTCATCCCGCATACCGAATCGGCTCTGTTCATCACCTTCATTTTACCAAATATCTTCTATCTGGCATTGCCGATGTCCTTTCGATGGACGCTGGCTGCCGGACTGGGGTGCAGCATCGTCGTGCTGACGGGTTACATCGCTCCTGCGCCGTTGTCGGAAGTCAGTGTCGGTTTGGTCCTCGGAATGCTGACGATCAATGTGATCCTTGTGCTGGTGGTCGTTCGGACAAGCCGGCTGCAACGCCTGGAATGGTTGGCGACGCGCGCCGAACGCATCGCCAACAAGGAACTGTCCGCGCAACAGGATGGTCCGTTACAATGATACGCAATTCGTGACAGCCAATTCGCCGAGGGAAACGTTCTGATGGTCCGAGCCCCTTAGAACGCGATGACTTTAGGTCGAAGCGAACCCACCAAAAATCATCCGGCTCGAGGGGGCGACGGTTACCATCCGTAAGCGAGCGCCATCGATGGATCCCGGGCTGAGACAAGGCGCGCAAGATCGACGATGACCTTGGCCTGTTTCCAGGTCGCGTCGTCTTGCATCTTGCCGTCGATCATCACCGCGCCGCTGCCGTCCGGCATGGCCGCGAGGATTTTCTTGGCGAATTTGACCTCTTCGACGTCGGGGCTGAAAACGCGTTTGGCGATATCGATCTGTTTGGGGTGGAGCGACCAGGCGCCGACGCAGCCGAGCAAAAAGGCGTTGCGAAATTGCGCCTCGCAGGCCTGATCGTCAGAGAAGTCGCCGAAAGGTCCATAGAAGGCCTTGATGCCATGGGCGCGGCAGGCGTCAACCATCTTGGCCACGGTGTAATGCCAGAGGTCCTGTTGAAACATTTGGCGCGGCAGGTGATCGGAACGCGGATCTTCGAGGACCCCGTAGGAGGGGTGGCCGCCCCCCACGCGTGTCGTTTTCATCCCGCGCGAGGCGGCGAGATCGGCGGGGCCGAGACTCATGCCATGCATGCGCGGACTGGCGGCGGCGATGGCCTCGACATTGGTCACCCCCAGCGCCGTCTCCAGAATGGCGTGGATCAGGATCGGTTTGCCGATCTTGTGGCGGGCTTCCAACTGGGCCAGCATCTGATCGAGATAATGGATATCCCACGGCCCTTCCACCTTGGGCAACATGATCACATCGAGTTTATGTCCGACTTCGCCCACAATTTCCGTGACGTCGTCAAGGAACCAAGGCGCGTTGAGGCAATTGACTCTGGTCCAAAGGCCGGTGGCGCCGAAATCATGGGTTTTGGCCACGCTGATGAATCCGCGCCGGGCCTCTTCCTTGGCGTCGGCCGGGATCGCGTCTTCGAGATTGCCCAGCAAGACGTCGACCTGGCCGATCATCTCACCGATACGGCTTCGCATCTTTTCATTGTGGGGCGGAAAGAAATGGACCATGCGCTCAAGCGTGACCGGCAGGTCACGGTAAGGAGCGGGGGCGCCGATCGCCAGAGGTTCGAAGAATTTTTTGGGTGGCTTGGCACTCAACGGCGGATCCTCCTTCACGCTTACAATCGTGCGACTGACGATTGCATATTGGAAGAATATTTCTGCCGCAACGCACAAAATTTGTCAACCATGCGTTGGGTCGGGGCGATGGATTTTGAGGAACCGCCAAGGCGCCAAGGTGATCAGACCGTTCGGCGCGGCGCAAGTTTGTGATGAGGAAATCCAACTATTTATCGTCATTGCCGGACTTGATCCGGCAATCCATCTGTCGTCAGGGCGTCCTTGTCTGGCGGAAAAGACAAATGGACCCACGGGTCAAGCCCGAGGGTGACGACTTTTCGTTAATCGACCAATCTGCAATAGACGCAATCTCCGTTCGGACAGCTGTGGCGTCGGTTTGATCGCAAACCGCGCTAAAGCCCTCCCCTCAATCCCTTCACCAATGCCACATAGTCCGGCTCGTCGTCGGGCGATAGCAGGCCGTGGCGAATGAAAAAGTCGATCAGGACCAAGGGCACATTGAATTTGAAGCGCTCGGTGCTGCGCAGAAGATCGAGAACGTCCTTGGGGTCCATCAAAAAGAAGCGGCTGATTTCACCGTCGGTGTTGCGTGGCGTGAAATCCTCCGGAACCTCAAGGTCGTAAATGAACAGGGTATCTGGTTTCAGGCCCCATTCTCCGGCCATGCAATAGCCCAGGGCGCCGACAGGCACGGCGCCCTCAACCATCCCTTGCGGGACCCCGGCTTCCTCGGCGGCTTCCTTGATCAGATTTTCACGCAAGCCAAGTCGGGCCGGTTGCCCGCCGGCCACCATATTGTCCAATTTGTTCGGCTCGACCTTGCGATCCGCGGCCCGTTGGGCGATCCACAGTTTGAGGGAGTCACCCTGGCGGACATAGCCGTTGAGATGCACTCCGAATGCGCGGAGGCCAAAGACCGAGATGGCGGAGCGGTCGATCAGCAAAAGAGGCGCATCGCCCCATTGACCGACCACCCGATAGTCTTCGCCGAGCGCTTTCGGAAAATCGCCCTCTCGTCTTAACTGATCGAGAACGGCGTCAACCGCCGTGGTGCGGTGAGTGGGCAAGACCAGCCGATCATCAAGGCGCACGGCACCGTCCGTGACGTTGAAAACACCGGGGAAGGCGGCAAGCCTTTCCGCCAGATGGTGCCGTACGGCGCCGAGGGGGCGGTTGGAAATCTCGAACGGGCGGTAATCGGCGGGGTCGAACGCATTGCAGCGCTCTATATGATCAAGCAGGCTCATGCGGCGAAGGGTGCGCCGTCACTGGCGATTCGTCAAGATTTTGGCCGTCTTCGGGACTTCAGGTCGGGGAATCAACGACGGGAAGCGCCTTTCGGTTGTCACCATAAAAAAAATGTGGTTATTTGTGCGCAATACGAGAATGTCCTTGCGTGGACAGGGGGACCCTAGCTGGGTAGACTGTCGCGCGAGCTTGGTTAGCTTGGGGATATTGGAGTGGTTGTCCTTCCTTGCCCTTTTGAGAACGGGCGTCGTGTGGTCGCTGAGAGACCGCGCATGGCGGACGCGTTATCGGGCCGCCACCCAGATGCCTCGCCGAAGCTCGTCGTCCGTTTCCTTGATGATTGCTTGTTCCCCCGACGCCTTGTTAAGGATTCGCAGGAGAGTAGCCGGAAAACTATGACCGCAAGACGGCCTCTTAGGAACATGTCCATGCTCCAAGGCCGTGATGCAAGGGATAATCCGATGATCCGAATTCAAGACAGGATCATTGGCGTGATGCCTCAGCCCCCATTGGAATGAGAGTCAAATGGATCAGGAAGACCTGAAATTAGCAGCGGATTTTCCAACCACGACCTACGCGGAGTGGCGGAAGATCGTCGAGGACAAGGAACTCAAGGGTGCGCCGTTCGAAAAGCGGATGGTGACGAAGACCCTTGATGGTGTCGATATCCAACCTCTGTATGTGGCCGAGAACTGGTCATGGGCAGGCGATCCCTCGGGGTTCCCCGGGTTTTTCCCCTATGCCCGTGGTACCGACGCGATCCTGCGCACCCGGAATGGTTGGGATATTCGCCAGGAATTCCGGGAGCCCGATCCGAAGTCGGCCAACTATGAGATCCGCCACGACTTGTCTCGCGGCGTCACTTCGGTGGTCATTCGCCTCGATCAGGTGGCCCGCTCCGGTGGCTCGCCAGCGCAGGCGACGGCTTCGGTTGGCGTCGACGGCGTGATCGCCCACGATCAGGCGGCTATCGAGGAGGTTCTCGACGGCGTTGACTTGGCCACGGTTCCGGTGTCGCTCGATGCGGGGGCGGCGTTCCTGCCGGCCGCGGTGGCGCTGGGCGCTGTTTGGAAGAAGAAGGGAATTGCCGCGACCGCGACCGGCGGTTTTGGCGCCGACCCGCTTGGCCATCTGGCTGCCAGCGGCGCGCTGCCCTACACGCTGGACAGCGGTTTCGCGCAATTGGGATCGCTGGCGGTCTGGACCGCCAAGACCTTCCCCAAGGCGCGCTCGGTCTCTGTCGACACGTCGGCCTACCACACGGCCGGTGCCAGCGAAATTCATGATTTAGGCGTCGCTCTTTCGACCGCGCTGGCCTATCTGAAGGCAATGACGGCGGCGGGATTGGACATTGACACCGCGTGCCGGCAGATTTCCTTCACGCTTTCCGTCGGCTGCGAAGAATATCTGCAGATCGCCAAATTGCGGGCGGCCCGCAAATTGTGGGCCATGGTGGCCACCGCCTGCGGCGCTTCGCAAGATGCGGCGGCGATGATGCTCCGGGCCAAATCGGCCGAGCGGATGTACACGCGGGTTGACCCCTGGGTCAATCTGCTGCGCGCCACGGTCTCCACCTTCGCTTCGGCGGTCGGGGGCGCCGATGCGGTGACCTGTCTGCCTTTCGACGATGCGATCGGTTTGCCGGATTCCAAGGCGCGACGCATCGCGCGAAACACCCAGATCGTCCTGATGGAGGAATCGAACCTCTATCGTGTGGCCGATCCGGCTGGTGGCGCCTGGTCCTTCGAGAGTCTGACGCAAGACATCGCCGACAAATCCTGGGCCTTCTTCCAGGACATCGAGACGAAAGGCGGGATCGTCGAGGCGCTGAAGAGCGGTTTCCTGCAAGAGACGATCGCCAAGAGCATGGGCGAACGGGACAAGGCGATCGCCAAGCGCCGGGTTCCGCTGACCGGTGTTTCCGAATTCCCGAACGTCCTCGAGGAGCCCGTTCTGCGGCCGATGCCGGACGTGGGCGAGGCCATCGGGAAGGCCACGGCCCGCTTGAGCGCCGGTGTTAAAACGGCGGCGCCGAAACTCGCGGCCTTGGGCTCGTCCCTGGGCTCGCTGGATGCGGTTGGCGCGGCCTTGGCCTCAGGCGCGGCCTTCGCCGATGTCCTCAAGGTCGTCGCCGGGAATGGCGCTACGGTCAGTGCTCTGCCGCGGCGTCATCTGGCCGACAGCTTCGAGCGTCTGCGTGGCGCTGCCAATGACGCCAAGGTCAAGACCGGCAAGCTGCCCAGCATCTTCCTGGCCAATCTCGGCCCGGTCGCCGCTCATACCGGGCGCGCCACCTTCGCCAAGAACTTCTTCGAGGCGGGCGGGATCCAGGCGATCGGCAACAACGGGTTCAGCGACGTCGAGGCTTGCGTCAAGGCGTTTCGGGACAGTGGGGCTCGCATCGCGATCCTCTGCTCTTCGGACGCGCTATACCCGGAACTGGCGCCGGTCTTCGCCCCCGCTCTCAAGGCGGCTGGCGCAGAGACGCTTTATCTGGCGGGTTCGCCGGGCGACAAAAAAGAATTTTATGATGCCGCCGGCGTTGATGACTACATTTTCATGGGAGGCGATGTCTTGGGAACTCTGACGGCCCAACTGATCCGCCTGGGAGTGATCGCGAAATGATTCCCAATTTTGCCAATATCAGCCTCGAGCAGGCGAAAAACAGCGCTTCTTTCAAGGACTGGGAAGCCAAAATCACGGCGGAAACCGGCAAGAGCATCGATCAGATGCTTTGGGAAACGCCGGAAAAGATCGGGGTCAAGCCGCTTTATTCCGCCCAGGATCTGGCCGGTCTCGATCATCTGCAGACCATGCCAGGATTTGCGCCCTACAAGCGCGGTCCCTATCCGACGATGTATGTGACGAAGCCGTGGACGGTTCGTCAGTATGCGGGCTTCTCGACCGCCGAAGAGTCCAACGCTTTTTATCGGCGCAATCTGGCGGCTGGCCAGAAAGGCTTGTCGATCGCCTTCGATCTGGCCACCCACCGCGGCTACGATTCCGATCATCCCCGCGTCACCGGTGACGTCGGCATGGCGGGCGTGGCGGTGGATTCGATCCTCGACATGGAGGTGCTGTTCTCCGGCATCCCCCTCGACCAGATGTCGGTTTCGATGACGATGAACGGCGCCGTTCTGCCGATCCTGGCGCTTTATATTTTGGCGGCGGAAGAGCAGGGCGTCAGCCGCGAGAAGCTGACCGGCACCATTCAGAATGACATTCTGAAAGAGTTCATGGTGCGCAACACCTATATCTACCCGCCGCTTCCCTCGATGCGCATCATTTCGGACATCTTCGAATACACCTCGAAGAACATGCCGAAGTTCAACTCGATCTCGATTTCCGGCTACCACATGCAGGAAGCCGGGGCGACGGCCGACATCGAAATGGCCTACACCTTGGCCGACGGCATGGAATATTTGCGGGCCGGCGTCGCCACCGGGATGTCTGTCGACGATTTCGCCCCGCGCCTGTCGTTCTTCTGGGCGATCGGCATGAACTTCTTCATGGAAGTCGCCAAGATGCGGGCGGCCCGTCTGCTGTGGGCGAAGATCGTCAAGGGCTTCAATCCGAAGAACCCCAAGTCGATGTCGCTCAGGACCCATTCGCAGACCTCCGGCTGGTCTTTGACCGCGCAGGATGTGTTCAACAATGTGATCCGCACGCAGATCGAGGCGATGGCCGCGAGCCAAGGCCACACGCAGTCCCTGCATACCAACGCTCTCGACGAGGCTTTGGCGCTGCCGACCGATTTCTCGGCCCGCATCGCGCGGAACACCCAGCTGTTCATTCAGCAGGAAACCGGCATCTGCAAGATCATCGACCCGTGGGCCGGCTCCTACTATGTCGAATCGCTGACCGATCAACTGGCCCGGCGCGCCTGGTCGCTGATCGAGGAAGTCGAGGCGACCGGCGGCATGGCCAAGGCCATCGAAGCCGGCATTCCGAAGATGCGCATCGAGGAAGCCGCCGCGCGGACTCAGGCCCGCATCGATGCCGGTCGTCAGACCGTGCTGGGCGTCAACAAGTACAAGCTCGATGATGAAGAGTCGGTCGACGTGCTGAAGGTCGACAATTCGTCGGTGCGTCAGCAGCAGATCGCCAAACTGCAGAAGCTCCGGGCCAATCGCAACCAGGCCGATGTCGATCATGCTCTGCATGCCATCACGGAAGCCTGCGCGTCGGGGACCGGCAATCTTCTGGATCTGGCGGTCGCGGCCGTGCGGGTGCGGGCGACCGTCGGCGAGGTGTCCGATGCCTGCGAGAAGGTTTATGGTCGTCACAAGGCGGTGATCCGCGCCATCTCGGGCGTCTATACGGCGGAAGTGGGAAAGGATTCCAAGCAGATGAAGGAAGTGGGCGAGCTTCTCAATCGCTTCGAACAGAAGGAAGGGCGCCGTCCGCGTATCTTCCTCGCCAAGATGGGCCAGGATGGCCACGATCGTGGCCAGAAGGTCATCGCCACCGGCTTCGCCGATATGGGCTTCGACGTCGATATCGGTTCGCTGTTCCAGACCCCGGAAGAGGCCGCGCATCAGGCGGTTGACAATGACGCGCATGTCGTCGGCGTCAGCTCTCTGGCGGCAGGACATCTCACCTTGGTTCCCAGCTTGCGCGAGGAGTTGAAGAAACTGGGCCGAGAAGACATCCTGATCGTCGTCGGCGGCGTGATTCCGCCGCAGGACTTCGATGCCCTGTACAAGTTCGGCGCGGCGGCCATCTTCCCGCCCGGCACGATGATTTCCGAAGCCGCCAAAGACGTCTTGGTCAAGCTGATGGACAATCTCGGGTTCGGAGCGGCTGCCGAATGACGCTCTCGGTTGATACCGGGAGAGTCTCCGTTACGCCACCCAATGACCGGCAGGAGTGGCGCGCCAAGCGCGCCACTCTTTCGCTTGATGATTACGTCGATGGAATTCTATCGGGCAATCGTGGGCGCTTGGCCCGGGCGATCTCGCTGGTCGAAAGCATCAATCCCGACCATCAGAAACTGGCGCAAGAGCTTCTGGTGCGTCTGGCGCCTTATGCCGGCAAGGCCCACCGCATCGGCATCACCGGCGTTCCCGGAGTCGGGAAAAGCACCTTCATCGAAAAATTCGGGACCCTGCTGATCGAGAAAGGCCACAAGGTCGCCGTTCTGGCCGTCGATCCCAGTTCAAGCCGCAGCGGCGGCAGCATTCTGGGCGACAAGACCCGGATGGAGACGCTGGCCAACAATCCCCAGGCCTATATCCGCCCGTCGCCATCGTCGGGACGCCTGGGCGGCGTCACCCGCACCACGCGGGAAACCATGATGGTGATGGAAGCGGCCGGCTATGACGTGGTTCTGGTCGAGACGGTGGGGGCCGGCCAGAACGAGACAGTGGTCGCCGACATGACCGATTTCTTTCTGGTCCTCATGTTGCCGGGGGCCGGCGACGAGTTGCAGGGGATCAAGAAGGGCGTGCTCGAACTGGCCGACCTGATCGCCGTCAACAAATGCGAAGACGACAATGCGCGGCAGGCGGATCTGGCTCGTCAGCATTATGCCAATGCGCTCCATATCATGACGCCGTCCAGCCCCAACTGGCGGCCGCCGGTGCTCAAAATCAGCGGCTTGCGCGGACTCGGTCTGAAAGAGCTGTGGGACCGCATCGAGGAGCACCATCGGATCTTCACCGAATCCGGCGAACTCGACGAGGTCCGCCGCCATCAGCGGATCAAATGGATGTGGAACCTGATCGAGGACAGGCTTCTCGCCGCCATGAAAAATCATCCGGATGTCCGGGCCAGTTTGCCGCAGATCTGCCAGAATGTGGAGGCCGGCACGATGACGGTTCCCGTGGCGGTGCTCGACCTGCTGGGCAAGTTCGGTCTGGATGTCGGCTTGACGGGCTGAACGCGGCCTTGGCATTTGTCCGGAAAGAGTGCTGTTATTTTCCGGATAAATGTTCTGAGGCGGAGACCCTCCATGATTCGTCGCGCTGTCGTCGGTTCCCTCGGCATGGTAACCGCAATGTCGGTTTGGGTGGGGGGCGCGCTGGCCGGTGGTTATGTCACCCTGGGCTGTGACGACTGGCGCGAAGAGTTCATGGTCGGCACGGGGGCGCAGTTTCGCGGTCAGGGTCTGGAGCTCTGGCCGATGGTTTGTCTGTCGACCGGCAAGATGGCCACCTACGCACGGGTGATGAACGCGGCGCACTTCGGTGGCCTGCAGGCGCTGGCCGCGCAAGACGGGCCCGATAGCCAGCGTTTGGCCGATTGGATGGAAATCCATGGCGATCTGGCGGCGCAACTGGTCGCACCGGACATGTTCGGGCAGATCGAGGGACTGACCTTTGGCGACATCCGCTCCACGGTCGCCAATGCCGCGCGGCCGACCGAGGAAAACATTCTGACCAGCCCCTTCGTCTATTATATCCATCCGACCTGTACGGGCCGTCTCGTGCCTTTCGATTATTATCTCGAGCGGGAAGCGCCTTGTCCGGCCTGCAACGGCGGAAAGCTTCAGGTGATCGACAGTGGCAATCATGCCGAATGGGACTGAACGCCGACATCGCAAGGGGTGCCCTGGGCAGAACGGTCCCGCCACCCTATTTTAGAAGGAACGGCCGTTTCGATGGCGAAGTGCGCCGCCCCTAATAGCAAGGAGATGATTGACCGGTCATGCGCCGCCGACCCCTTTCCGGTCCTGTTGTCACCTATAGCGGCAAATCAGGCGATCTTGGAACACTGAAGTCGCTTCTCCCCTATCTGTGGCCCAGAGACCTCGACTTGCGCATGCGCGTTGTCGGTTCGCTGTTGTTTCTCGTCTCCGCCAAAGTGCTGAACGTCTATGTGCCGGTGATCTTCAAGCAGGCGGTCGATGTCTTGTCGCCCGCCCAGATCGTCATGGCGGTGCCGGTGGGGCTGGTGTTGGCCTATGGCGCCGCCCGGGTCCTGGCGCAAAGTTTTGGCGAACTCCGCGATCTGTTGTTCGCCAAAGTCGGACAGCGGGCCATCCGCACGATCGGGCTCCAGGTGTTTCGCCATCTGCACGCCTTGGCATTGCGGTTTCATCTCGACCGTCAGACGGGAGGATTGAACCAAGCGATCGAGCGAGGCACCCGAGGCATCGAATTTCTGCTCAATGCCGTGCTGTTTTCCATTCTCCCGACGCTTCTCGAGATCGGTCTGGTCTGTGCCATGTTGTGGACGCTCTACGACGTGCGCTTTCCGTTGGTGACCTTGGCCACCATCGTCGTCTATGTGTCCTTCACCTTATGGGTTACCAACTGGCGGATCAAATTTCTCCGGAGCGCCAATGAATCGGGCCAAGAGGCCAATACCCAGGCGATCGATTCACTGATCAATTACGAGACCGTCAAATATTTCGGCAACGAGGAGCATGAGGCGCGCCGTTATGACCAGACCCTGCGGCGCTACGAACGGGCGGCCGTTCAAGTCAAAGGATCCGTCTCGATCCTCAATCTGGGACAAGGGGCGATCATTGCCGTGGGGGCGACGGCGATCATGGTGATGGCGGCCTATGGCGTGGTTGACGGTCGTCTGCGCGTGGGCGACTTCGTGCTGGTCAACACCTATCTGATCCAGCTCTATCTGCAACTCAATGCCCTGGGTTTCATCTACCGCGAGATCAAACGGTCCCTGATCGACATGGAGGAAATGTTTTCCCTGTTGAAGGAAAATCAGGAGATTGCCGATGCGCCGGGGGCGACGGCCTTGGTGGTCGATGATGGTGGGGTGAGCTTTGAAAATGTGCGGTTCGGCTATGGGCCGGAGCGGGAGATTTTGAAGGGCATCAGCTTTTCGGTGCCACCCGGCCGGAGCCTGGCCATCGTCGGGCCGTCGGGGGCGGGCAAAAGCACATTGTCGCGTCTCTTGTTCCGCTTCTATGACGTGTCGGCCGGCCGCGTCCTCATCGATGGGCAGGATGTTCGTTCTGTGACGCAGGCAAGCTTGCGGGCGGCGATCGGCATCGTTCCGCAGGATACGGTGCTGTTCAACGACACCATCTATTACAACATCGCCTATGGCCGCCCAGGGGCATCGCGGGAGGACATCGAGGAGGCGGCCCGATTGGCCCGCATTCACGATTTCATCGTCTCGTTGCCCGATGGCTATGATACGAGGGTCGGAGAGCGGGGGCTCAAACTGTCAGGTGGCGAGAAGCAGCGGGTGGCCATCGCCCGGACCATTCTGAAAGGTCCCCCGATTCTGCTCTTCGACGAGGCGACATCGGCGCTCGACACTCAGACCGAACGTGAAATCCAGATTTCACTGCGTGAGGTGGCGGAGAACCGGACAACGTTGATGATCGCGCATCGATTGTCGACGGTGGTCGACGCCGACGAGATTCTGGTGCTTGATCAGGGGCGGATCGTCGAGCGGGGACGGCATACCGTCTTGCTGGAGGCCGGCGGCGTTTATGCCGAGATGTGGCGCAAGCAGCAGGAAACCGCCCATTTGCAAGCCGAGTTGGCGCAGGTCATGGCGGCAGAGGCGGCAATCGCGCCTGTCACACATGACGCGCTTGGTCAATTTGTGGAAAACAGCTAGGATTCCGCTTCAGCGAGCAAAGAGGGCCGGATGTTCAAGTTCATTGGCAAGGCGCTGGCTGGCTTGGTCTTGACCAGGGATGCGCAGAAGGCGGTCGGTCAAATTCAGGTCGGTGGCGGCAAGGCGAAGCCCAAATCACCCTTCGATGATCGCGATGTGGCGATCGCCGAAATGCAGAAGGATGTGCAAGGGCTGGTCACCCCGGATCGCGCCGAATTAATTCGCCAGGCGATGAAGGTGCGTGCCGCCAAACAGACGATTCTCGCCGATTTGGACGATGAAACGCGTGGTAAGCTGGTGGCCGCCGCGATGAAGGCTCTGCTGAACGAGAAACACGACAAGGAGTAGGCTATTCCGGTATCGGTGAACGCCTTTCTCGACATGGAGAGCCGGAAGGCATAGAAAATATAGCGAAACATATTTCCCGGCCGTTGGCTCGACGGCGTCGCTGATTTGGGGTCTTGGATGATTTCCATACAAGAAGAAGATCGACTTAAGAAAGAATTGGTCGGTCTATTTGGCCATATGAACAAGATGCGCCGGGAACTGGCGGTTTTGCAGGGCGACGACGCCGGCAGTTTTGTGACCATGGCTGATACGTTGGATGCCATCATCGAGAATACCGAGACGGCCAGTAACGCCATCTTGGAGAGTATGGAAGATATCGAAGAGATGCTGGGGGAGTTGCGCAAAAGCAACGATCCGGCCGTCATTGCGGTGTGTAATCGCATTACCGAACGCGGTAATCAGGTCTTTGAAGCCTGTTCATTTCAGGATCTCACCGGACAACGCATTACCCGGGTGGTCAATTCGCTGAAGTTCATCGAAGAGCGCGTGTCCTCGATGGTGCGCATGTGGGGTAAGGAAGAACTGGCGAAGGTCGTCGAGGAAGTGAAGAGAGAGGCCCAACCGACCGAGGCGGCCGACGACGAGAGGGAATTGCTGCATGGTCCGCAGCGTGAAGGCGTGGCGCACACGCAAGACGAGATCGATAAACTGTTTAGCCAGGACGATATCGACAAACTGTTCGGTTGAACTGGCGCGGGCTTGGGCGTGCAAACGTCGGGCTCGATCAACGATGGCCGGCCGGTGCACACAGATTCTCCTTGACGGGGTGGTGTGCAGGCCTTAAAAACCCGGCTTCCCAGCGTTTGTTTGGTTTGAAGAAGAAGGTATCTCTCATGTCGCGTCGTTGTGTCGTTACCGGCAAGGGTGTGTTGACTGGCAACAATGTCAGCCATGCCAACAACAAAAGCCGCCGCCGCTTTCTGCCCAATTTGCAGGAAACCGCCGTCCTCAGCGATGCCTTGAACCAGTCGGTTCGGCTCCGTGTTTCGATGCAAGGGTTGAAGACCATTGAACACAATGGCGGCATCGACGCTTTCCTGTTGTCGGTGACTGATACCAAGCTCACCACCGAGGCTCTGCGTCTGAAGCGCCGCATTCAACGCGCGCTGGAAAATCGGGCCGCCGCCTAATCTTTCACCGCCGCTGGGGCGCGAGTTTCGGGCCTGCTTCCGTAAGGGAGCAGGCCTTTTCGTCTGTGCGGCGCGGAACGATAAGGGCTTGTCGTGAAATAATCGCTCCAAGCCCTTAGGTTTTATATGACGCCTCCGCTCCGCTTCGGCGGGCTCAAACGCCGCTCGGGCTCAAGGGCCTGATTCGGTATTTTATTAACAGGCCCTAAAAATCGGAGCCAACTTTGTCTGCAGGCAATACCAGCATCGTCAGCGAAGCCGCCGGCCCGGCGCAGCCGTCCGCGACCGGTTCGCAAAAGATCCAGATCGTCATTGTCGGCGGCGGCGCCGGAGGCTTGGCGTTGGCGGCGCGGCTTGGTGCCCGCTATGGTCGCAAACGCCACGACATCATTCTGGTCGATCAAAATCGGACGCATATCTGGAAACCGCTTCTGCACGAGGTTGCGGCTGGCTCCCTGGACGCCAATCTCGACGAGGTCGGCTACCGCGGGCATTGTTACCGATGGGGCTATCGGTTCTTCTACGGCGCTTTGGAGACGGTCGACCGGCAGGCGCGGGACGTGGTGATCGCGCCACTGTTGGATGACGATGGCAGCGAAATCATTTCGCGGCATCGCATCCGTTACGACTATTTGGTCATTGCCATCGGATCGGAAACCAACGATTTCGGCACGCCCGGCGTTCGCGACCATTGCATGCTGCTGGACAGCCGCGGAGACGCCGACCGCTTTCGCAACCGGCTGTTGAACCATTGCCTGCGGGTGTCCCGGGCGATGACCGCCGCGTCGCCCTCTGAACAATTCGTCCGCGTGGCGATTGTCGGCGCTGGCGCGACCGGCGTTGAGTTGGCGGCCGAACTCTATAACGCCGCCAGCGCTTTGCGCTTCTATGGCCTCGAGGTGTTTGACGAGACCCGTCTGAAGGTGGCGCTGATCGAGGCCGCGCCGCGTATCCTGTCGGCCTTGGGGGACCGGTTGGCGGCTTCCGCGACGCGCGAGCTGGAAAAGCTGGGGGTGCGGGTTCTCACCGCGACCCGTATCGCCGCCGTCGAGGCCAACAGGTTGGTGACAGCCACCGGTGATCACATCGAGGCGGATATCATCCTGTGGGTGGCGGGCGTGAAAGCTCCGTCCGTCCTCAGCTCGATCAAGGGCTTGGAAACCAACCGCAACGGCCAGCTGGTGGTGCGGCCGACCCTACAAACAAGCGAGGATGAGCGGATTTTCGCCCTGGGCGATTGCTGCAGCTGTCTGTTGCCCGGCGCGGAGCGACCCGTGCCGCCGCGCGCCCAGGCGGCGCATCAGATGGCGGCGACCGTTGCCGACAATCTGCATCGGCTGATGCAAGGCAAGCCTTTGCGTCAGTATGTCTATTCCGATCTGGGCTCGCTGGTGTCGCTCAGCCGCTATTCGACCGTCGGCAGTCTCATGGGCAATCTGATCGGCGGCCAATTGGCCGTCGAGGGCCGCATCGCGCGCTTCATCTATCTGTCGCTCTATCGCATGCACCTGATTTCCATCCACGGCTGGATCAAGGGATTGGCCCTGATCGCGGTCGGAATGGTCAATCGAATCGTCCGCCCGCGCCTCAAATTGCACTGATCCCGTCAGCCCACCGCGCCGTGGCAGTGCTTGTATTTCTTGCCCGAGCCGCAGGGGCAGGGGGCGTTGCGCGAGGTGGAGCCCCAGGTCGACGGATCGGCGAGGTTGACCGTGGCGGTCCGCATCGGCTGCTGGAGGACGCCGACATTGTCGCCGTTCTGTCCGGGCCGCTCGGCAAAGGCGGGATCTTCCCGGCTTTCGATATATTGGCCGAACGACCGCCGTGGCAGCGCCTCTTCGGGATCCGCCTCCATGCGCAATTCGATATGCGCCAGCAAGGAGGTAATCTTTTCTCGCAGCTGGGCCAGCATCTCTTCGAACAGATTGAAGGCTTCGCGCTTGTATTCGTTCAAAGGATCCCGCTGACCATAGGCCCTGAGACCGATGCCCTGGCGTAAGTGATCGAGCGTCAGAAGATGGTCTTTCCACGACTGGTCGAGCACCTGCAACAGCAGGCTCTTTTCCACCATCCGCATCACGTCCGGGCCATAATTGGCGGCTTTTTCCGCCATCTTGCGGTCCGCCGCTTCAAGCACGCGATGCCGAATTTCCTGGTCGGCAATGCCGTCTTCCTTGGCCCAATCGGGAACGGGAAGGTCAATATTGAAGACGCGTAAGACCTCCCCGTGCAGTCCGGAGACATCCCACTGCTCGGGGTAGGCGCGCGGCGGCACATGTTTGGCCACCATGTCTTCGACGGCCTCGTGACGCATGTCGGTGATCGCCTGCGACACCTCGGTGGCGCTCATCAATTCCTTGCGCTGCTCGTAGATGACCTTGCGTTGGTCATTCATCACGTCGTCGAACTTCAGCAAGTTCTTGCGAATGTCGAAATTGCGGGCTTCGACTTTTTGCTGCGCTTTTTCCAGGGCCTTGTTGATCCAGGGATGGACGATGGCCTCGCCTTCTTGAAGCCCCAGCTTCTGCAGCATGCCGTCCATGCGCTGAGAGCCGAAGATTCGCATCAGATCGTCTTCCAGCGACAGGAAGAACTTGGATCCGCCGGGGTCGCCCTGGCGGCCTGACCGGCCCCGCAACTGATTGTCGATACGCCGGCTTTCATGGCGTTCGGTGCCAATCACATAGAGGCCGCCGGCGGCCAGCGCCACCTGCTTGCCGGCTTCGACTTCGGCGCGGATTTCCTCGATCTTTTTGGCTCTTAAGGCTTCGTCGGTGATAGTCAGCAACTCGTGGCGGAGCCGCATGTCGAGATTGCCGCCCAACTGAATGTCGGTGCCGCGACCGGCCATGTTGGTGGCGATGGTCACGGCGCTCGGAACACCCGCCAACGAGACGATATAGGCTTCCCGTTCGTGATGCCGGGCGTTCAACACCTCGTGCGGAACCTTCTTCTTTTTCAAGAGTTCCGAAAGCATCTCGGATTTTTCGATGGAGACCGTGCCGACCAGCACCGGCTGCTGACGTTTGCAGCAATCTTCGATCAGCTCGACGATGGCTTCGAATTTCTCACGGGCCGTCCGATAGACTTCGTCATCGGCGTCCTTGCGCAGAACCGGCAGATTGGTTGGGATATCGACGACATCGAGATTGTAGATCTCGCCGAACTCCGACGCCTCGGTCATCGCCGTACCGGTCATGCCGGCCAGTTTCGGATAAAGGCGGAAATAGTTCTGGAAGGTGATCGACGCCAGAGTCTGGTTTTCGTTCTGGATGCTGACGCCTTCCTTGGCTTCCAAGGCCTGGTGCAGGCCTTCCGAATAGCGCCGGCCTTCCATCATGCGGCCGGTGAATTCGTCGATGATGATCACCTTGTCGTCCTTGACGATATAGTCGACGTCGCGGGTGAACAGCGTGTGGGCGCGCAAGGCCTGATTGACGTGATGCACCAGATTGATGTTCTGGATATCGTAGAGATTGCCGCTTTTCAGCAATCCGTCTTCCGTCAACAGGGCTTCGACATGTTCGACGCCCTGTTCGGTCATGCTGACGGCGCGGACCTTCTCGTCCTTTTCAAAATCCTCGGCGACAAATAGCGGAATCACTTTGTTGATTCGCAGATAAAGCTCCGAATTGTCCTCGGTGGGACCAGAAATGATCAGCGGTGTCCGCGCCTCGTCGATCAGGATCGAATCCACTTCGTCGACGATGGCGTAATGGAATGGCCGCTGGACCATTTCCTGAAGGCGGAACTTCATGTTATCGCGAAGATAATCGAAGCCGAATTCGTTGTTGGTGCCATAGGTGATGTCAGAGCCGTAAGCCTCCTGGCGCTCGACATCGTTCAGGTCGTGGACGATGACGCCCACCGAAAGGCCGAGGAAGCGATAGATCTGGCCCATCCATTCGGAATCGCGCTTGGCCAGATAGTCGTTCACCGTGACCACGTGAACGCCTTTGCCGGAGATCGCATTCAGATAGGCGGCAAGCGTCGAGACCAGCGTTTTTCCTTCACCGGTTCGCATTTCGGCGATCATGCCCTTGTGCAGCACGAGGCCGCCCAACAATTGGACATCGAAATGCCGCTGGCCGAGAGTCCGTCTGGCGGCTTCGCGTACGGTGGCGAAAGCGTCGGCCAGGATGTCGTCCTCTGTCTCCCCTTTCGACAGGCGATCGCGCAGCCAACTTGTGCGGGCGCGGAGATCGTCGTCGGAAAGCGCCAGGAGTCCGGGCTCCAGGGCGTTGATGGCAGCGACTTGGGATTTAAAAGTTTTAAGCAGACGGTCGTTGGCGGTGCCGAAAAACCGTCGGGCGATGGCGCCGAGCATGCGGTAAACCTCGATGATTGGGTAAGGCGCTAATGGCCTTTTGCCGGACGTTGACACACATAGAGCCAGGAGCCTCATCTGTCAACAAGCGCCCCAGGGCGCTTGTTGACAGATGTGTTATATATAGCCCTCAAGCGCCGGGCGCGGGCCTCCGCCCGCTGGGCTTTCGCGCGAACGGTCGCGCGGGGCCTCAACGGCCCAGTCGCGTGCAAGCACGCTCCGTCCCTCTCATCGCTAACATCGTCTGAGGTAACCCGACCGGAGCGGGCACCGCCCGCGACTGGCGCATTGAGCGCCCGCGCGACCGTTCGCGCGAAAGCCAAGCGGGCGGAGGCCCGCGCCCGGCGCTTGAGGGACAAAATTATTAATCAAGCGCCGGAACGGCGCTTGTGCGGGGGCAAAGGTTGTGCATTATGCCTCCGTGAGCATCCCAACTCGGGCCGCCGCCGTCGGCCGTCCGTGCCCGCATCGTTCGAATACGAAAAGGAATTACTCCGATGATCCATCGCAACTTGCGTGTCGCCGCGCTTGCCGCCTTTGTGACGGCCGTGGCCATGCCTGTTTTGGCTGCGGACGCCGACCCTGTCGTTGCCTCGGTCAATGGCAAGGAAATCCACCGTTCGGCCATTATCGACGCGCAGCAAGCCATCCCTCAACTCCGCCAGATGCCGCTGGAGATGGTCTATGAGCAATTGCTCGACCATGTCGTCACGGCGCAGATTCTGCTCGACCAGGCAAAGAAGCAGAAGCTGGAGGACGATCCGCAGGTCAAGGCGGCCTTCAAGGAGGCCCAGGCCCGGATTCTTCAGCAGGCCTATCTGGCCAAGCGTGTCGATGCCGACATTTCCGAAGCGGCTCTCCGGAAGCGCTACGAGGAATTGAAGACGACGACACCGCCGAAGGAAGAGGTGAAGGTCCGCCACATCCTGGTTGATACGGAAGAAGCCGCGAAGGCGGTGATCGCCGATCTCAAGTCCGGCGTCAGTTTCGAAGACGAAGCCAAGGCCAAGACCAAGGATCCGTCCGGCGCGACGAACGGTGGCGATCTTGGGTATGTCGGCAAGGGTGATACCGTGCCGGAATTCTCCGACGCCGCGTTCAAGCTGAAGCAGGGCGAAATCACCGAAACGCCGGTGAAGACCCAATTTGGCTGGCATGTGATCAAGGCCGAGGATCGGCGGACCGCCCCGACACCGTCCTTTGAGGAAGCCGCGCCTTCGATCAAGAACGAGCTTGCTCAGAAAGACGTGCAAAAGGTCATCGACGGCCTGAAGAAATCGGCCCAGGTGAAGAAGTTCAACATCGATGGTTCGCCGTTGGTCGAGAAAGCGAAGCAGTAACCACGAGAGCGCGATGACGTGAGGTCGAAGCGGAACCACTTCGACCTCACGTCTGAATCGCCCTCGACGGCATTGAGATAGAGGCGGATTCAGATTTTTGGCGGAATCGCATTGCGATCCCACAAAAAAAATCATCCGGCTCTAGGCAATAAAGGATCCCGGTCCATGTCCACCATTTCGCCGCTTGCCCCTAAAGTCAGTGTCAGCTTGTCGCCGCTCGCCGGCGTCCGATTGGCCTCACATGCCTGCGGGTTGCGCTATCAGGGGCGAACGGACTTGATGGTGGCCGAATTGGCGCCCGGAACCACGGCGGCCGGCGTGTTCACGAAATCGCTGACCGCGTCGGCGCCGGTCTTGTGGTGCCGGGAAGCCCTTGCCGGCGGGCGGGGACGACTGATCGTGGTCAACTCCGGCAATGCCAATGCCTTCACCGGTTCGGCGGGCGTCGCATCCGTGCGACGCACCGTCGAGACGGCGGCGAAACTGTTGGGATGCAAGGCCGAGGAGGTTTTTATCTCCTCGACCGGCACCATCGGCGTTCCTCTCGATGATGCCAAGATCACGCAGTCTTTGAGCGAGGTTCTGGGGAAACTGTCGGAAAGCGGGTGGAGCGACGCGGCCAAGGCCATCCTGACCACCGATACCTATCCGAAGATGGCCACGCGGACGGCCAAGATCGGCGGTGTCGAGGTTCGCATTAACGGCTTCTGCAAGGGGGCGGGGATGATCGCTCCCGACATGGCCACCATGCTGGCCTATGTCTTCACCGATGCCGCCTTGCCGGCTCCGGTGTTGCAAGCGCTGCTGTCGAAGGGGGCCGAGACATCGTTCAACGCCATCACCGTCGATAGCGATACCTCGACCAGCGACACGCTGTTGGCGTTCGCCACCGGAAAAGTGTCGCACCCGGAGGTTGCCAGTGTCACCGATCCTTTGTTGCGCGGTTTCAAGAAGGCGTTCGATGACCTGCTTCTCGATCTGGCGTTGCAGGTGGTCAAAGACGGCGAGGGCGCCAGCAAGTTTGTGAAGATCACGGTGACCGGCGCCGCCAGCGCGCGGGCCGCCAAAAAGATCGGCCTCGCCATCGCCAACTCGCCGCTGGTCAAGACGGCGGTGGCCGGTGAAGACGCCAACTGGGGGCGGATCGTCATGGCGGTGGGCAAGGCGGGCGAAAAGGCTGACCGCGATCGCTTGACCATCGCCATCGGCGGCATCGACGTGGCGCAAAACGGGCAGGTGGTGCCCGGCTATGACGAAGCGCCAGTGGCCGCGCATATGAAAGGCACCGATATCGTTTTCGATGTCGATGTGGGGATCGGCCGGGGAAAAGCCACGGTCTGGACCTGCGATTTGACTCACGCCTATATCGATATCAATGGATCCTATCGCACCTGAGGGGTGCCAAACGGCCGCTCGCGGCTGGCGGGGAACGCCGATCGACACGGCGCGGTTGCGCTTACGCGCGCTGACGCCGAATGACGCCGAAGCTGTGACCCGGTTGCTCGACGACTGGGACGTGTCGCGCAACACCTCGAACATTCCTTTTCCTTATGATCGGCAGACCGCCGACGACTTTATCGCCAAGGTGGAAAGCGAAATCGCCGCTGGTCGCGCCGTGGTCTTCGCTGTCGAAGATCGCCTTGATCGGCAATTGTTGGGCTGTGTCGGCAGTTCCATCGACGAAGAGCGCGCTGAAATCGGTTATTGGTTTGGACACGGCGCCTGGGGGCGAGGCTATGCCACCGAGGCTTTGTCGCGGTTTCTCAGGCTTTTGTTCGATCATTTCGATATCGATGTCGCCTGGGCATCTGTCTTGCCGGAGAACAAGGCGTCCCGGCGTGTTCTCGATAAGGCGGGGTTCCTGTTCGAGGAAAGGCGCCGAGTCGATCTTCCGGCCCGCGGAATCGCCGCTGATCTCGATTTTCTCTGTCTCGACCGCGCATCCTGGGAAGAGGCGCGGCGCGGGCGGACGATCCTGCTGGTGGTGGCGGTCGCCCTGATCGATGTTGACGGCAAGGTGTTGCTGGCGCAGCGTCCCCCAGGGAAATCGATGGCCGGACAATGGGAATTTCCTGGGGGCAAAGTGAACACGGGCGAAACGCCGGAACGCGCTTTGATCCGCGAGCTCAAGGAGGAACTGGGAATTGATGTCTCCCAGTCTTGCCTGGCGCCGCTGGCTTTCGCGTCGCACGACTATGACGGCTTCCATCTTTTGATGCCGCTTTATGCGTGCCGGCAATGGCGAGGGATGCCGCAGCCCCGCGAGGGCCAACAGTTGAAGTGGGTCGCGCCGGCGCATCTGTCTGATTATCCGATGCCGCCGGCGGATATCCCTTTGGTCGCGTTGTTGCGCGACTGGTTAGTATGAGTGCGCAAGGGAGGCGGAAATGGTCGAGGAAGTGACGGCTGCCCTCGTTATTATTGGCAACGAGGTTTTGTCTGGACGGACCCAGGACGCCAATATTCAGTATATCGCGAGTGGTCTCAATGAGGTCGGCGTCCGTTTGAAAGAAGTCCGTGTGGTGGCTGACGACGAACAGGCGATCATCACGGCGGTCAATGCGTTGCGGGCAACCTTCACTTACGTTTTCACCACCGGCGGCATCGGGCCGACCCACGACGACATTACCTCGGAATGCATCGCCAAGGCCTTCGGTGTGGCTCTCAAGCGCGATCCACGGGCGGTTGAACGGTTGCTTCGGCAAATCAAGCCGGAAAATCTGAACGAAGCGCGACTCAGGATGGCCAATATCCCGGATGGCGCCGATCTTATCGACAATCCGGTCAGTCACGCTCCCGGCTTCAAGATCGGCAACGTCTATGTGATGGCCGGTGTTCCCAAGATTATGCAGGCGATGTTCGAGGGCGTGCGCGGTTCTCTGGAGGGCGGCGCCAAGATGGTGTCGCAAAACGTCACCATCCATGTGGGGGAAGGCGTGATCGCCGATGCTCTGCGGGCGATTCAGGACCGGTGCTCCGAAGTGCAGATCGGCAGCTATCCCTTTTCCAACAACGGCGCCTACGGCACGGTGATCGTGACCCGCGGCACCGATCAGGCTGTCGTCGCCAAGGTATCTCATGACGTCGCCATGATGGCCCAGGCTCTCGGCGCCCGCGTCGAGGAGGAGTAACGAAGGAGCGCCGATGCCCCTGTTGCGCCACGAGCGGGCGGCCATCGTCTTCCTGCTCCGCCATATGCTGGTCGGAATTGCCGGCGGCTTGCTGTTCGGCGCTTTGGTGCTTTATTTCGATATCGGGCATCTGCGCAGCCTGGCTGGCGAATCGAACGACGGCTGGATGACGGTGGTGCTGTTTTTCTTTGGTTTGATGGTGACCTTCGGGGGCCTCGCCATGGGGATCGGCGTCATGAGTCTCGGTCAGGACGAGAATTGACCTCCCTTTCTCACCAGTCGGTCGGGGTCAGGCATCCGGGGCGGCAAGATGGTCGACGAGCGCGTGCCGCACCCTCTCGATGACGGGATCCCAATCGCCGATCGCAGCTTGGCGGAACAGGCGCATGGTCGGATACCAGGGGGTGTCGGCGCTCTCTCCACCCCATCGCCAGTCGGTGATTCGAGGCAGCAGGACCCAGGTCGGTTTGCCCAAGCCGCCGGCGAGATGGGCGACCGCGGTGTCGACGGTGATGATCAGATCGAGATTGGCGATCGCTGCCGCGGTATCGGCGAAGTCGTGCAGATCGGCCGACAGATCGCGGATCGGCGTCTCGATTGCCGACAATTGCGCCGTCGCCGGCCCTACTTGCAGCGAAAGCCAGGCGGCGCCTTCGACGTCGAACAGCCGAGCCAGCGTGGCAAGGGGAAGGGAGCGCTTGCGGTCGTCGCTATGCGTCGGGCGCCCGGCCCAGACCAGCCCGACCTTTAGGCCTCGCGCCGGCGCCAGGCGTTCGCTCCAGCGTGCTTTATCCCCCGCCATCGGCTTGAGGTAATCGATCGCCAGCGGCAGATCGTCGAGCGACAAGCCCATCCGTTCGGGCAGACTCATCAGCGAAACGACATAGTCGAAATCCAGATGGGTGCGCACCAGATGGGGATTGGCCGAGCGTTCGATCACCATGATGTTGCCGCCGTCGAAGCTTTCGCGGAACAGGCGGACTTGCGGCGACGTCACCTCGAACAGCAGCGACCCTGCCTCGGCGGCCAATCGGCGCACCAACGGCGAGAACTGGGTGGCGTCGCCATAGCCCTGTTCGGCATAAACCACGATGCGCTTGCCGGCCAGCGGTTGGCCGCGCCATTCGGGGGCCGGCAACCGGCGTTTGACTTCGGGAAACTTGTCCCAATGCCAGCGCCATTCGTATTCCCGCCAGCCGTTGACGAAATCCCCGTCGGTCAGCAGCGCTAGGGCGAGATTCCAATGGGCGAGGGCGAAGCCGGGTTCGATTGCCAGCGAGGTCCGATAGCTCAACAGGGCTTCTGCGGGGTAACCCAGTTCGGTCAGCGCCTTGCCCAGGGTGGCCAGGGCATGCTCGATCATGTTCACCACGCCGCTCGGAGGGGCGAGGGGGAGGGAAAATCCCTCATCGAGCACGCCGCCCGTCCGCAATGGGGGTAGCAGTTGATCAAGGAAGTCCTTGAGTTCAGGCAGCAGATGGGCATAAAGGGCCACCCCGGTGAGCAGGGCCGGCACGGCGGCGCTGGTCTCGCCCATCCAGGCCAGTCCGGTTCCCATGTTGACGTAGGCGGCATAACGGCGGGGATCGGCGGCCAGAACGCGGCGATAGATCGGAATCGCCTGGCTGTGCAATTCGCCTTTTTGCAGCGCGCATCCGAAATCGATCAGGGCGTCGAGGGCCGCCGTGACATTGCCCTGGCGTTCCAGACTGACCGCCAAATTCTGGAAGAACATCGGCTGACTGCCGTCGAGGCTGATTGCCCGGCTAATGAGTTCGGCGGCACGTCCATGATCCCCCTGGTGACCGGCGACGACCCCCAACTGGTGCAGGCAGACGGCCGCCATGCCGGGCTGGTCGATCAGGTCGAGATAGATCGAGCGCGCCTTGGCCATCTGCCCCTGACGGTGCGCGTCGAGCGCCACCCCGAACAGCGGCACACTGGTCGCCACCCGGTCGAGGAAGGTGCTGGGGTCTTGATCGGGCGACGGGGGCTGGGTGGCGTTCATGCGGGATCCTATGGTGACAGAAAGGCTGGTGCATCCTTACTTCGTCAACGCCACATACACCCCGTCCCAATCGGCGGCGGGCGGGTTTTGCCGGTAGTCGGCCATGCGTTCTTCGTAAAGATGGTAGAGCTTGTTCAGGTGGTAGCCCGGATCGAGCTCGTTGCAGCGATCGATATGGGCTTGGGTCGCTGTCCAGTCCTGGGCGCGATAGGCGGCCAACATCGCCTGATGCTCGGCCGCCAAAGCCTTGAAGGCCGGGGTTTCGGCTTCTTCCGGTGGACCGACGACGGTGAAGATGCGGACCGCTTCGGTCTTGCCCTTGACCTTGATCTGGTCGAGTTCCAGGCAGGCGAAGCCGGGGGCGCGGCGATAGGTGTTCTCGCCGATAACGATGGTCACGCCATAGGTCTTCGATTGGCCCTCAAGGCGTGAGGCGAGGTTGACGTTGTCGCCCAGCACCGAATAGTCGAAGCGCTGGTCGGACCCCATGTTGCCGACCACCACATCGCCGCTGTTGAGTCCGATGCCGACATTGATCGGGACATGGCGCCGGTTTTCGGCGATCGCCTCGCTCTCCAGCGCGGCGTTGAGCGGCGCCAAGTGGCCGCTCATCGCCAGGGCCGAGCGGCAGGCGTTGGCCGCGTGGTCCGGATCGTCGAGCGGGGCGTTCCAGAATGCCATGATGCAGTCGCCCATATATTTGTCGATGGTCCCCCGATTCTGCAGGATGACGTCGGTCATCGGCGTCAGGAAGCGATTGATCAGACGGGTCAGGCCCTGGGCATCGAACTGTTCCGAGATGGTGGTGAAGCCGCGTACGTCGCAGAACAGCAGGGTCAGGTCGCGGGTTTCGCCACCCAGTTTGAGACGTCCGGGGTCGTTCGACAACTGTTTGACCAATTGGGGATTCAGATAGCGGGCGAAGGCGCCGTTGATGAACTCTTTCTGGCGGCGGGCTTCGCGCCCGGTGAAGGCATCCGCCCCCCACAAGGCGAGAAGGAAAGAAAGACTGGGTTTGACCAACGGCATCATGACGCCGGTAAAATGGAGAACGGCGAGTCCGGCCGGCCACAATATGGCCAGAGTCAGCACCGACAGGCCAAGGTGGCGGGCCAGACCGCTGTTGATGCAGCCGAACAGGGTGCCCAGCAAGGCGAGAGTGGTGACCAGCGCCAGTTCCGCCGGCAAGCCCAGATGCCGCGTGTGGCGACCTGAAATCAACTGCGAGACGGCGTGCGCATGGATTTCGATGCCCGGCAATTCCCCTTTGTTGCCTTCATAGGCGACGGCGAATGGCGTGCGATGGCGGTCGGTCAGGGAGAGCACGGCGCCGATGAGGATGATCTTGTCGGTGAACCAGTCGGGCGGCAACAAGGCCACGGTATGGGCGGGAAAAATCTTGAACGCCGGCGTCTCCCGGTCGGGGCTGCCATGCCAGGCTGTTTCCTCGGCGACGGCCGGCGTCTCAATGCCCACCTTGGCCGCGATGCCGCGGGCGAAACCGGGTGTATAGCTGCCGTCCTTGTTGCGCTGGCCGGGGAAGATGCCGCGGACCACGCCATCGATCTCGGTGTTGAGCTCGGCGCGGACGCGAAATTGCGGCGCCAGGAAGTTGTTCAGATAGTCGAGTTGGTCCTCGTTGACGATATCCGGATTGTCCGTATAGGAGACGCCGATCGGCACCGAGAGATGCTCGATCGTTTCCTTCAGCAAGGTGTCCTTGTCCGTTTCGGTCGCCTGGTCGAGCAGCACGTCCATGCCGATGGCGGCGGGGTGGCGGGTTTCCAGGGTGCGCAAAAGCGTGGCCAGAAACGCCCGGTCGACCGGCGAGCGATAGGGGAACAGGGACAGCGTGTCTTCGTTGAGGGCGACGATGACGATCCGCGGGTCCTGCGGCTCGGGCGGCAGCATGGTGGCGGTGCGAATGTCCTCGACGATCCGCTCGGCCTGGGTGAGAAAGGACACGTAATCGACGGCGCCCAGCGAGATCAGCACCGAGAGCAGCGGTACGGAGACCAGGATCAGACTGCGGCGGATGCCGGCCGGCAGATGGCCGAACCACCGTTTGGCGTCAGTGGCCACGCGCGTCGGCCGCCTTCAGCGCGGTGGTGAGCAGAGCCTGAGCCTGGGCATCGCATCCCGCCTCATTCATCCAGGCGATCCGCATCGGGTCGGTGCTGACGGCGGCGGGAATGGTGATCAGGGTGATCGCCTTTTCCTTGCCGCCCAACGACACCACATAGCTCGCCCGCTGACGAAGCGGCACCGCCTGCGGCATCACCATGCGGTCGACGTTGCTCGGCCAATCCGCCCGCGCCCGCCAGCTGCGATCGGAAGGCGAGATGACCAGAGGCATCTCGCCGCCCGCTCCCGGCCGCCATAAGGTGATCGGCGCCCCGTCAGGCAGGCAACGGTTGCCGATGTGCGTGACGTCGATCAGCCAGGGTTCGGGGGGAACCACCTGGCTGGCGGCGCCGCGCACGACTCCCAACTTGTCGGTGCGCGCCGCTTGTGCGGTGACCATCGATCTCAGCGCCCCGGAAAGGTCGGCGGTGGCGACCTCGGTGTCGGCGACCGGCGGCTGGTCGAACGGGCCGCGCAGCTTGACGGTCTTGCCGGCCGACGAGATGAGGACGACGTTCTGTCCTTCCAACAAGGTGAGCGGTTTGCTGCCGTCGATCGTCTGGCCGGGGCGCAATGGCACGCCACGCGCTTCCACCACCACAAGGTCGGCGGCCGATGCGACGGTCCAGGTAAACGTCAGGACGATCGCGGCGGCGACCATTTTCCTGTGCCGACTCGTCCATGAGGCGTCAAGGCGCCCTTTTTTCGTACCGTTTCCCATCGTCATCATCCCCGGTTCCGTCCTTCAGATGCCGTCATCTCCCTCCCGCAAGGGGAGACGGGAAACTTAGGCTCTCTACTTTTCCGCCGCCTTGATCGTCGAATTGCGGCCACCGTCGCCGACCACGGTGAACGCCGCCCAGAAGAACGGGTGGGCGGTTGCCGGCTGGTCGATCAGGGCCAGTTGCGATTGGCGGAGCGCTTCAGCGGTTCCCGGAGCCAGGTTCGGTCCCAGCCGCTGGAACATGCCGACCATCAGCTCGGTGGTGGCCGCCGACGGAACCTGCCAATGGCTGGCGACCAGGGTTCGCGCGCCGGCGTAGAAGAACGCTTCGGCCAATCCCGACAGCGCTTCGCCGCCGAATTGGCTGGTTGTCTGCGCGGTGTTGCAGGCCGACAGCACCACCAGGTCGGCGTTCAGCCGGAACCCGGCGATTTCACTGGCATCGAGCAGACCGTCCTGATCCTTGGTGGTGGCCGGGGTGGCCGGTGGCGACAACGCCAGCGCCGGTTCCGATTGGCAGGCGAGCTCGCCGGGCAGAAGACCGTGGGTGGCGAAATAAAGCACCCGGTAATCGGCCAGAGACTGCTGGCGCAAGGTGGTTTCGCTGGCATCGGCACCGAGATGCAGCGCATCGGGACCGGCGCCGAGAGCTCGGGAGACCGCCCGCACTTCGGTCGCCGTGTCAGGCAACGGCGCCAGGGCGCGGAGGAATTCGGGCGGGATGGGGCCGTTATCCCGGCACTGACCGGACAGGGCTTCCAGTCCCGACGGGCGGGCGTCCGGACCGGAAGCGCCGATCGCGGGGCCGGTGAAGGCCGGGTTGGCGAAACCGAGGAACGGCTTGGCGGCCCGTTCGCTGTTTGCCCGGTCGCGCAAGGCGACGAAGGCGGCAACCGACGGAGTCTGGCTGGTGGCGAAGCGACGGACGAGCCAGGCGGCGCCGCGATAGTCGTGCGCGGTTTGGGGACGCTTGGTCACCAGAAGGGCCGGTGGAAGGCTGGCCAGGGCTCCGCTGGGAACGATGACCAGATGGTCGACTCCGTCGAGTTCGCTCTCGATCGGGCCGAACAGCGCCCGGTAAAGGTCGTGAGAGTCGTTCAAGTCAAAGTCGTCGAAACCGCCACGGCGTACCGCGAAGGCCTTGCGCAGGCTGCGCACCGAGGCATCGAGCTTGCCTTGATCGAGGGCGACCGGCTTGGCGACGAAACGGTCGGGGCGAACGACCACGGCAAAAACACGCTCGCGGCCGCTCGGCAGCAGAACCAGGGCTTCGTTCGCCTTCAGCCGCTTCTGGACAGCGGCAAGCTCGGGACTGGCGGGGTGGGCAAGTTGCGTATAGGCCGGGAAGTCCTTTTGGATCTGGGCCAACAGCGCCTCGCGGAGCGCGTTCTGAGTATTGATCTCGACCAGCAAGGTGTTTTCCTTGGTGGCGCCCCGCTGTTCGTCGGGCAGGGATGTTTCGTGGGCGAGGGCGATGCGGGCGGCGTCGCGGGCGCGGTCGGCTTCCTCCAACCGGCTGACCAGGCGCTCCATCTGCGGATTGCCGGCGGCCATGCGGGCGGTCGCCTGGCTGATGGTCTGGTCGGCGACTCCGCCGGACACCAACTGCAGGCCGCGGAACATCAGAGCCTGCATCGTCGCTTGCTGATCCGGGCGCTGGTTGGCCAGCGCGGTGGCCGATTCGAGCAGTGGCGCGATCTGGTCGAACACCAGCGTCGAGCGGCCATACTCGTCTTTTTCCAGGATGCGGAAGGCGAGTTCGAAGGCGCGCACCGAATCGGCGGCGACACCTTCGGTGGCATAGACACGACCCAGCAGGAGGAGCGTCGTCGCCGTCGGCAGGCTGTCGCCGAACAGACGCTGCTGATAGATCAAGGCGCCGCGGAAGCTTTCCTCGGCCTCGCGGTAGCGTTCTTGCTGGGCGTAGATTTCACCGATGGTCACCAGGACTTCCGAGCGCCACCAGGGCGGCAGGCCTGATTCGTCGCCGATGATGCCGAGGGCTTCCTTGGCGGCGATCTCGGCGTTGGACAATTCGCCGATTCGCCGGCCCATCGCGGCCTCGATGGTCAGGCTGTGCGCCAGTTCACCCCGCATCGCCGAGCGCGAGCTGGCGTCGCCGCCCAAATCGTCCAGATTGGGCGCATCGCTGGTGACAAGATTGCGCCAGATCGACGTCGATTCCCGCGCATAGCCGACGGCATCGCTGAATCGTCCGGCGTTGGCCGCGTCATAGGCCATATAGGTGAAATAGCGTGCCTGGTCGGCGGCATTGGGTGATCGCTGGATGATCGGGTCGGCGCGACGGAACAGCGCCGCCGCTTCCTCGAAGCGTCCCTGGTTGCTGACCTCGAGGGCCAGATCCATCAGGGTCTTGCCGATGGTGGGGGAGTCGGCGCCGAAGACGCGTTCCTGGATGGCCATCGTGGCGCGGTAGGAGTCCTCGGCCGCCCGGTAATTCTTGCGGCTGTTTTCCAGGCGCGCCGTCGCCATCAGATCGTTGAAACGGTCGAAATCGCCACCACTGACCAGACGCATCGGCTCGCCGAAGGCTTTCTCGATCAGATCCCGCGCCTTGTCCCGGCCGCCGAAGGCCGCTTTGCCTGCGGCCGCCTGATAGTCGGCCTGCTGCGCCATCACCGCTTCGAGAACCGGCATCATCGCCGGCAATCCCTCGGCCTGGAAAAGAACCTTGTCCAATCCGGCGATGACGACGACCTGCGGCCATTGGCCATCGTTGAGCGAGCACGGCCTGATCAGGACGTCGAGGCCGTCGTCGGTGGTGATCCAACTGCCGGCGCGGCAACTGAGCCGCGCCGCTGAGTCGCGACCGGCCGCGGCGCTGGCCGCCGTCTTCTCGATCGCCGCCCGGCGGGCCGTGGTGTCGGCAGGCAGCGACAGCGGCAGGGCGATGGCGCTGACGGCGCCGGTCGGGTGCGTCCGGGTACCGCAATAGAGGTTGATCGGCGTCGGCGCGCCGGGATCGGGCGAGATATCGGTTCGCGCGTCCTGCCGGCAGACTGTTCCCGCCAGGTCGGTCAGGGCCGCCTCGGCCAGGGGCGGCGATGCCGCCTCGGCCAGCGTCGGCCCGATGCCGCCGATGATCAGCGACAGGGCGAGAAGCGCCGGTTTCAAGAGGGGGTGTCCCCCCTTTCCCCTGGTGGGAGAGGGCTGGGATGAGGGGGCGCCGATGAAATGTCTGTCCATCTCCTCTACCATCGCCCGCTGTTTCCTGAAGACGAGAAGTCGTGGTTGATGCCCGGTACGCCGGTCTTGGGCACCGGCGGACTTTGCACCTGATCGACAAAGCCGGGCACGACCGGTCGTCGGACCTGGGGAGGAACCGGGTCGGCGTGCGCGACGTGGGTCACCGGTGGCGGCTGCGAGACCACCGCCAGCGCCCGGTCGGAGCTGTCCGGCATCTGTGCCGGCGGCGTGGCGCCCGACGAGCTGGCGCCGCCCGTCGACGTCGATGCCTGGGGCGAGGGTCCCGACGACGGCGTGGACGAGCCCGATCCGCCGGACGATCCGCTGTTGCCAGACGGATTGCCGGCCGAGTCGCCGCCGGCCGACGAGGCTGGGCTGATCTGGCTGAACTGGCTGCCGCCGGTGTCGGTGGCTTCGACCGTCTGCGGCGCGTTGTTGGACGGGGTGAGCGCCGCGCCGGAGGTGGTGCCTTCCGTTGTGCCGGACCCGCCGGTCAGCGCCGCCACTGTGCTGGCGGCGGCGGCCGTGGCGCTGGCAACCGACGGTGCGGTGGTCGTCGGCGCCGTCGTCTCGGTCGGTGTGGTCGTTGTCGTTGTCGTGGCGGTGGTTGCCGCCGTGGTGGCGCTTTGAGTCAGGGCGGCGATGATGGTGTTGATCGCCGAGGTCTGGCTGGGCGACAGCGATGTCGAATCCGATGTCGAAGTCTGGCTGGGCGCTACCGTTGGCGTGACGGTGGGCGCCACCGTTGGCGTGACGGTAGGCGTCACCGTTGGCGTGACGGTAGGCGTCACCGTTGGCGTGACGGTGGGCGTCACCGTTGGCGTGACGGTGGGCGTCACCGTTGGCGTGACGGTGGGCGT